>LAHR01000242.1_pt1 | contig 129632 bp, 126 predicted proteins | sample 329641 | NCBI WGS metagenome assembly LAHR01 (sample SAMN03275701, study PRJNA271635) | activated sludge metagenome | isolation source: Sample C-3 Sludge from acetogenic chamber (third chamber) of Anaerobic...
CCGCCTCGGTGGCCACCTGGTCAGCGGGCATGTCGACGGCGTGGCCGAGGTGGTGTCACTGCAGCCGGATGCCCGCTCGACCCGCTACCGCCTGCGGGCGCCGGCGGCGCTGGCACGTTACATCGCCCACAAGGGATCGGTCTGCGTCGATGGTGTAAGCCTGACGGTGAATGCCGTCGACGGCGCCGAATTCGACATCAACATCGTGCCGCACACCACGGCGGCCACCATCATCGGCGACTACCGTGCCGGCACGCGCGTCAACCTGGAGGTCGACGTGATTGCCCGCTACCTGGAGCGCCTGCTGCTGGGTGAACGCGCGGCCGAGGCCGGCAGTGCCGGCATCAGCCGTGCCTTTCTCGCTGGACACGGATTCCTCAAGGGAGATGCCGTATGAAACTGAACGCGGTGGAAGAACTGGTACAAGACATCCGCCTCGGCCGCATGGTCATCCTGATGGATGACGAAGACCGTGAAAACGAGGGTGACCTGGTGATGGCGGCCGAATGCGTGCGGCCGGAAGACATCAATTTCATGGCCAAGCATGCCCGCGGACTGATCTGCCTGACGCTGACCGAGGAGCGTTGCCGCCTGCTGAAGCTGCCGTTGATGGTGGATGCCAACCGCGCCCAGCATGGCACCAATTTCACGCTGTCGATCGAGGCGGCACAAGGCGTCAGCACCGGCATTTCGGCAGCGGATCGCGCCCTGACCGTGCGCACGGCCGTGGCGCGCAATGCAAAAGCCGAGGACATCGTGCAGCCCGGGCACATTTTCCCGCTGATGGCGCGCCGTGGTGGCGTGCTGTCGCGTGCGGGCCACACCGAGGCCGGCTGTGACCTGGCGCGGCTGGCCGGCTTCGAGCCGGCCGCGGTGATCGTCGAAATCATGAACGACGACGGCAGCATGGCGCGCCGCCCGGACCTGGAACGCTTTGCGCAGCAGCATGGCATCAAGATCGGCACCATCGCCGACTTGATCCACTACCAGGTGCTGCACGAGAAGAGCGTCGAGCGCGTCAGCCACGGCAGCATCACCACCGACTACGGCCCGTTCAACCTGTACACCTTCCGCGACAAGCTCGACGGCCAGATCCACTTTGCGCTGACCCGTGGCGAGATCCGTCCCGAACAGCCGACCCTGGTGCGTGTGCACCTGGCCTCGACCGTGCGCGACCTGCTGGGTGCGCAGGCGCCCGACCGCACCAACTGGAACCTGCAACGCTGCCTGCAGCGGGTTGCCGCCGAAAACCACGGCGTGGTGGTGCTGCTGCACAACCGCGAAACGGCCGATGACCTGCTGGAAGGCGTCGATATCGCACTGGGCAAGACGCCGCCGCCGCGCCCGGTGGCCGACGGCAGCAGCAATGCCTACCTCACGGTGGGCCTGGGCTCGCAGATCCTGCGCGATGTCGGCGTCGGCAAGATCCGCCTGATGGGGCCGCCGATCAAGTACAACGCCATTTCCGGTTTCCAGCTGGAAGTTGTAGAATTCGTCGCCGCTGAACAAGCAACGCGTTGACGCACAACGCATTTTGGAGTCTGCCATGGGCATTCGCAGCATCGAGGGCACATTCACCGACGGCAAGGGCCAGTACGCCCTGGTGGTGTCGCGTTTCAACAGTTTCGTGGTGGATTCGCTGGTCAACGGCGCCGTCGACACCCTGCGGCGGCACGGCGTACCGGAAAAGAACATCACCCTCGTCCGGGTGCCGGGTGCCTTCGAGCTGCCGCTGGTGGTGAAGAAAGTGGCTGCCAAGGGCGAGTACGACGCCATCATCGCGCTGGGCGCCGTGATCCGTGGCGGCACCCCGCATTTCGAATACGTGGCCGGTGAATGCGTGAAAGGCATGGCCCAGGTGGGGCTGGAGTTTGGCGTGCCGGTGGCCTTTGGCGTGCTGACCGTCGACACCATCGAGCAGGCCATCGAGCGCTCGGGCACCAAGGCCGGCAACAAGGGCAGCGAAGCGGCCCTGTCGGCCCTCGAAATGGTCAGCCTCCTTGGCCGCCTCTGAGGCCGGAACCCCGGCCGGCCCCGATACCCCGCAACGCTCCCTCGCCGGCCTGCGGCACCAAGCGCGCCACTACGCCCTGCAGGCCTTGTACCAGTGGCAGGTGACCGGGCAGCCGGCCGCCGACATCCAGGCGCAATTCCTCGCCGACCAGGATTTCTCCCGTACGGACGCCGCGTATTTCCAGGCGGCCGTCAGTGCCGTCATTGCCGGTGCGGCAGCACTGGATGCCCGCTACCAGCCCTACCTCACCGGGCGCAGCGTCGACGAGCTGGGCCTGGTCGAGCGCGCCACCCTGCGCCTGGGCACCTGGGAGCTGCTGGAACGCCTGGATGTGCCGTACCGTGTGGTGCTGAACGAAGCCGTGGCGCTGGCGCGCAAGTTCGGCGCCGCCGACAGCCACAAGTTCGTCAATGCCGTGCTGGACAAGCTGGCCCAGGAAACCCGCCGTGCCGAAATCGGTGCCGGCCGCTAGGCCGGTGTGACGGCCAGGGACCCTGCCATGGCCATGGATGAATTCGCGCTGATCCGCCGCTACTTCACGGATCTCGGCCATGCCGAGGGCGTGGTGCTGGGGGTGGGCGATGACGGCGCGGTGCTCGCGCTGCCGCCCGGGCAGCAGCTGGTGGCGGTGATCGACACCATCGTAGCGGGCACCCACTTCCCCTTGGATACTGATCCTTTCGATATCGGCTGGCGCGCGCTGGCCGTCAACCTGAGTGACCTGGCCGCCATGGGGGCCGATCCGCGCTGGTTCACCCTGGCCCTGACCCTGCCGGCAGCGGACGAGGGCTGGCTGGCCGGCTTTGCCGCCGGCCTGGCGGCGCTGGCGCAGCAGGCCGGGGTGGCCCTGGTGGGCGGGGACACCACCCGCGGCCCGCTCACCATCAGCGTGCAGGCCGAGGGCTGGGTGCCGGCCGGGCAGGCGTTGCGGCGCGCCGGGGCCCGTGCCGGGGATGGCATCTATGTCAGCGGCATGCCGGGCGAGGCCGCCGCCGGGCTGGCCGTGCACCAGGGCCGCCTGCCGGCCGTGGCCGGCCACGCGCAGTTGCGGGAGCATTTCTTCCGGCCGCAGCCGCGGCTGGCCCTGGGGCAGGCGCTGCGCGGTACGGCCAGTGCGGCCATCGATGTGTCCGATGGCCTGCTGCAGGATCTTGCGCACATCCTGGCGGCCAGCCAGGCCGGCGCACGGATCGACCTGGCAGCCATCCCCGTGTCGGCCGCCCTGCGGCAGGCCGCGGGCGAACAGGCGCTGGCGCTGGCACTGGGGGGCGGCGACGACTACGAACTGTGCTTCACGCTGCCGGCCGGGCGGCTGCTGCCTGCCAGTACGGTGCCGCTTGCGCGCATCGGCACGGTGACGGCCGAACCCGGCCTGCGTGCGGTGGATGCCGCCGGGCGCGAAACCCCGCTGGTGGCCAGCGGCTACCGGCATTTCGCGGCGGGGGCGTGACGGCATGGATGTGCTGCACCAGCCGGGGGCCTGCCGTTTCGTCATCGCCTGTGACGGTGGGCCGGCGGTACTCGAGTATGCGCTGCTGCCTGCTGGCGGGGTGGATTTCCACCACACCTGGGTGCCGCCGCAGCACCGTGGCAGCCCGATGGCGTCCCGCCTGGTGACGGCCGGGCTGGCCTGGGCACGGGCGCAGGGCCTGCCCATCCAGGCCTCCTGCTGGTATGTGCGCAAGGTGCTGGAGCGCCAGGCGGGCGGCTGCCGGCCACCGGCGGAGTAGGCTACAATGCCCGGCAATTCCGGCCCTGGATGCCCGGCATGCGCCGGCTGCCAGGGTACCCATAATAACGAATGACCGGCTGCTCCCCGGGCGGCCCCGGCAGGCGAATCCCACCATGTCCCTCGACAAGATCAACGACCTCGGTTTGCACAATGGCGCCATGCAGGCAGAGCTGGCGGCCGCGCTGCAGCGCGTGCTGGCCAGCGGCTGGTTCGTGCTCGGCCCGGAAGTGCAGGCCTTTGAAAGCGAATTTGCCGCGTATTGCGGTGTGGCGCACTGCATCTCGGTGGCCAATGGCACCGATGCGCTGGAACTGGTGCTGCGCGGTGTGGGCGTGGGCACCGGCGATGAAGTCATCACGGCGGCCAATGCCGGCATGTATTCGAGTACCGCCATCCTGGCCATTGGTGCGGTGCCGGTGTATGCCGACATCGACGGGGCCGCGCTGACCGTGTCGCCGGCAGCGGTCGCGGCAGTCATCACGCCGCGCACGCGCGCCCTCATCGTCACCCACCTGTATGGGCAGATGGCCGACATGCCGGCCTTGCGCGCACTGGCGGACAAGCACCGCATCCCGCTGATCGAGGATTGCGCCCAGTCGCACGGTGCCGTGCTGCAGGGCCGGCGTGCCGGTGCCTGGGGTGATGCCGCGGCATTCAGTTTCTACCCCACCAAGAACTTGGGCGCACTGGGTGATGGCGGGGTGGTGGTGACCGCTGACGAGGGTATTGCCACCCGCGTGAAAAAACTGCGGCAGTATGGCTGGGACAGCAAATACGTGGTGGCGCACCGCGGCGGGCGCAACAGCCGGCTGGACGAAATGCAGGCCGCACTGCTGCGCATCAAGCTGCAGCGGCTGGATGGCTGGAATGCGCGCCGGCGCGAGATTGCTGCACTGTACAACAGCGGCATCACCCATCCGGCCATCCGCAAGCCGGCGGTGGCCGGTGCCGATTACGTGGGCCACCTGTATGTGATCCGGCTGGCCGGGCGCGATGCCCTGCGTGACTACCTCAAGGGCCACGGCATTGCCAGTGAAGTGCACTACCCGGTACTGGATTACCAGCAACCGGCCGTGCGCGACAGCTACCGCGGCGTGGTACTGCCCGTCAGCGAACAGGTCACGGCCGACATCCTCACGCTGCCGTGTTACCCCGAGCTGCCGCTGGATGACGTGCGGCGTGCCTGCGCGGTCATCAACGGTTGGCGTGCATGAAATATTCGCTGGTCATCCCGGTATACAAGAATGAAGGCTCGATTCCCGAGCTGCTGGATGCCGTTGCCGGCATGAGCCGTGATCTCGACGGTGAACTCGAGACCGTCTTCGTCGTCGACGGCAGCCCGGATCGCTGCTATGTCCTGCTGCGCGAGGCCCTGCCGGCCTGCGCATTTCCCTCGCAGCTGTTGCTGCATTCGCGCAATTACGGTTCGTTTGCTGCCATCCGCTCCGGCCTGCAGGCAGCGCGCGGCGAGTATTTCGCCGTGATGGCCGCCGACCTGCAGGAGCCGCCGGAACTGGCCGTGTCGTTTTTCCGTTCGCTGGCTGCCGATGAGGCCGACATCCTGGTTGGCACCCGCGAAAGCCGCGAGGACCCCTGGGCAAGCCGGCTGGCCTCCGGCATTTTCTGGTCCTTGTACCGCCGCTTCGTCATCCCGGACATGCCGCCGGGCGGCGTCGACATGTTCGGCTGCAATCGCCAGTTCCGCGATGAATTGCTGCAGCTGGAAGAATCACACAGCTCGTTGATCGGCCTGCTGTTCTGGCTGGGGTTCCGCCGCAAGACCGTGGGTTACCACCGTCGCGGGCGCAAGCACGGCGTCAGTGCATGGACCCTGCGCAAGAAAGTCACCTACCTGATGGACAGCATTTTTGCCTTCTCGGACCTGCCCATCCGCATCCTGATTGCGGTCGGCATGCTGGGGCTGGGTTTCGCCCTGGTTTTCGGGCTTCTGGTGGCGCTGCTGCGCATTACCGGCGTGATGGAAGTGACCGGCTACGCGGCCACGGTGATTACCATCCTGTTCTTTGGCGGCCTCAATGCCGTGGGGCTGGGCATCATCGGCGCCTATGTCTGGCGTGCCTATGGCAATACCCAGCGCCGGCCGCTGTCGGTGGTGATGCGATCAGCCGTATTCGAAGGCCGGGCGGAGAACGCCGCCCGCACGCAAGGGGAGTAAGCAGGCATGGCATTTTTTGTGCACCCGCAGGGCATCTGCGACAGCAAGACCGTGGGCGAGGGGTCCCGTATCTGGGCCTTTGCGCACGTGTTGCCGGGTGCAACCCTGGGGCGGGACTGCAACATCTGTGATCATGTGTTCATCGAGAACGATGTCGTGATCGGCGATCGCGTGACGGTCAAGTGCGGGGTGCAGTTGTGGGACGGCATCACGGTGGAAAACGATGTCTTCATCGGCCCCAATGCCAGCTTCACCAATGACCTGTTCCCGCGCAGCAAGGTCTACCCGGAGAAGTTTGCGCGTACGGTGATTGCGCACGGGGCATCGATTGGTGCCAATGCCACCATCCTGCCGGGGCTGACGGTAGGCCAGAATGCGATGGTGGGTGCCGGTGCCGTGGTGACGCGTTCGGTGCCGCCCAATGCCATCGTGGTGGGCAACCCGGCCCGCATCGTCGGTTATGTGAATGCGCGCGACCGGTCGCTGGTGGCAACCCCCGAGGATGCCGACGGCAAGCCCGGCGTCACCGCAACCAAGGTCCGCGGCGTGACCCTGCACCGCCTGCCGCGTGTCGAGGACCTGCGTGGCTGCCTCAGTGTGGGGGAGTTCGAGCGCCAGGTACCGTTTGCCGTGAAGCGCTATTTCCTCGTGTTTGACGTGCCTAGTGCCGAGACCCGCGGCGAGCACGCGCATGTGCAGTGCCACCAGTTCCTGGTGTGCGTGAAAGGCAGCTGCTCGGTCGTGGCGGATGACGGCACGGTACGCCAGGAGTTCCTGCTCGACCGGCCCGAAAAGGCCGTCTACCTGCCGCCGATGGTATGGGGCATCCAGTACAAGTACTCGCCGGATGCCGTACTGCTGGTGTTTGCTTCGCATTATTACGATGCGGCGGACTACATCCGCGACTACGATGACTTCCTGCAACGCCTGGGCAAGGCCGGTGGCTGACGTGCCGGCAGCCGGCTGGCAGCGCGAGGCACTGAAGTTCCTGGTCAGTGGTGGCGTGAACACGGCCATTTCCTGGTCGGCCTACCTTGCGCTCAACCTGGTGCTGCCCTACAAACTGGCCTATTCGCTGGCCTACCTGCTCGGCATCGGGGTGTCCTATGTGCTGCAGGCCAAGTGGGTGTTCCGGGTGCCCTTGTCCTGGCGCAACTTCATGGCTTTCCCGCTGGTGTATGTGGTGCAGTGGTTGCTGGGCGTGGCGTTGCTCACGGTCATGGTGGAGCGGTTCGGTCTGCCGGAAACCTGGGCGCCACTGGCCGTGATCGTCGCGACACTGCCGGTCACGTTTGTCATGTCCCGTTTCATCATCCGCAAGGGCCGGGTGGCCCCCACGGCCGGCGACGCCGGGCCTGGTTGCGACACGGTAAAACCATCATGAACAGCAAGAAAACCGGCAAGAAAACAGCGGCGGCAGTGGCGGCCGGGCATTACGCCCTGGGTGTCCTGCAGTGCCCGGTGTGCCACCAGGCCGGCCTGCGGCAGGAAAGTGCCGTGGCCCTGGCATGCGAAGCGTGCAACCACCCGTTCGCGGTACGCGACGGCATCCCGATCCTGTTGCGGGGCGATGAGGCCTTTACCCGCCTCGACAGCATGGATTACGAGGACCACCACAACATCGACGACCTGCGGCGCGAAAAGGTCTGCGAGGACTGGCAGGCCGTGTTTGATGAGCATGGCGTCGTCTATGGCGATGTGCTGGAAATCGGCGCCGGTACCGGCCAGCTGACCTGGGGGCTTGCCAAGGGCCTGCCGTTCCGGTCCGTGCATGCCTGTGACATTTCCTATCCGTTCCTCGATGGCCTGCAGAAGGACCTCGCCGGCCCGGAAGGCGCCGACCGCCATTACTACCTGTGCGATGCCAACAACCTGCCGTTCAAGTCGGCCACCTTTGACCTGGTGGTGGGGCACAGCGTGCTGCACCATTTCGTCAATTACGAAACGACCCTGGCCAACATCCGCCGCCTGCTGAAGCCGGGCGGCAAGGCCATGTTCTACGAGCCGGTCATCCAGGGCAAAATCCTGGTGGCTTTCTTTGGCGAACTGATCATCCGCACCGAGGCCAACACGCAGTGCGGCGTGATGGATGAGCAGGACATCCAGAAAATCAAGGCCATGATCCGCCACATCACCAAGGCGCGCTGGCTGAAGGGCGACAAGAACGCGCTGGCGAAGATGGAAGACAAATACATCTTCGACATCCTGGCCATGGAGCGCCTGGCTGCCGAACTCGGTTACAGCGGCTTCGAGTTCTACAACAACGGCAAGCCGTACTGGGGCTACAAGTGGCATGTGCAGCAGCACCTGCTGATGGCCGGCATCCGGCCCGAGAAAATCCAGAAATACACCTACCTGTTCAATGCCTTTGGTCACAGCATCAGTGACCTTACGCCGGAGGGTGTGGTCACCCCGATGGGGTATTTCGTGTTCAAGTCATGACTGCGGCCTGATGGCGCAGTAAGTGGGGCTATCGTGCAATCCTTGATGAAACACTGCCGTTCCCTCGATGCCGCCATCTGGTCTGCGGCCCGGCTGGATACCCTGGTTGCCCTGCTGGTGCGCTACCGCGCCTGGCTGGCCTACCTGGTCCTGCTGTCGGTGGTGGCCTACGGCGCTGAACTGTTCACCTTCAGCCTCACCATCGATGATGAAAACCATGCGCAGTCCGAAGGGGCCAAGCTGGTCTGGGCCTCGCAGGGCCGCTGGGGCATGTTCGTGCTCAGCTGGGTCTTGCTGCCGGATCCGGTCACGGCCTTCATCCCGGTGGCGGTGGCGCTGCTGTCATCGGCAATGGGCTTCGGCCTGCTGCTGCGTGCCTTTGGCCGCGACTTCTCCGGTATCGCTCCCTGGCTGGCCGCACCGCTGGCGATTGCCTGCCCGACCCTGTTCTATTGCTATGCCTTCACCACCCTGGGTTATGGGGTAGGCGTCGGCTTTTTGGCGACGGCTGCCGGCTTTTACCTGTTTGCGGTGCGTGAGGGCTGGCGGCGGTTGCTGGGCGTGCCCCTGCTGGGGCTGGCCGTGGCGGTCTACCAGCCGTTCCTGCTGGTGATGGCGGTGGCGTTTGCGTTCTTCCTGCTGGGGCGCATCCTGTCACCCCGCGAGCGGCTGGGCGGTGTGCGCGAAGCGTTGCAGCTGGTGCTGTGGTTTGCCGCACTGCTGCTGTTGTCGGGTGCGTTTTATTACGGCGTGCAGCAGGGGTTCTACCGTTGGGGCGGGGTGTCACCGGACCCCTACCTGCAGGGTTTCGTCAAGTTCCAGCCAACGGCCGCGTACCTGCTCCCGGCCACCAAGGGTGCCTGGAATGCGGCCTTGCAGTATTACGGTGGCGGCATCGAACACTATGCCTACCCGCTGTGGTCCTTGCGCCTGCTGGTCATCACCTGCCTGCTGGTGATCCTGCTGCGCATCATGGCGGCACCGGTATCCTGGTGCCTGCGCCTGCTGGGTGTCGCTTGCCTGGTCCTTGCGGTGGCAACGCCGTTCCTGATGCACCTGATGAACGGCGGCTTCATGCCGGCACGGGTGATGCTGGCCTTCCCGCTGGCACTGGCGGGCCTTGCCTATACGGCAGCGCGCACGAGCGTGCGCTCCGTGCAGTTGCTGCTGGTCGTGCTGGTGGTGGCCTGCAGCTTCAATTTTGCGGTGGTCAACAACCGGTTTGCGTTTTCCAACCACATGGCCTGGCAGGCGGATCGCGAGCTGTCGACCTTGTTGCTGGACCGCATCTATGCGCTGCCCTTGCCGGCGAAATCCCCCCACCAGGCCTGGACCCTGGAGCTGGTGGGCAACCGCGATTTCCTGCCGAGCGCGATCTTCGTCAAGCGCAACACGATCGGCTCTTCCTTCTACGGCTGGGCCAATGGCGATGTGCGGCGCACGGTGGCCTTGTACAAGACCATGGGCGTGCATGATTTCCGCGCCGCCACTGCCAGTGAAAAGCATGCCGTGGCAGTCCAGGCCATCGACATGCCCGAGTGGCCGCGTGACGGCTCGGTGGCCTTGGTGGACGGTGTGATCGTGGTCAAGCTGGGGCGTTACACACCGACGCAGCGCACGGCAATCTGTGCCGGCAAGCCGGCGGACGATGCGGTGTGCGAACGCCTGCGGACAGCGCCCCGCTGAATCACGGTTGCCGTTGCTGGGCAGCGGCCTCGCGCGCCTTGCGCTGGGTCTCGAGGTAGGCCGGCATGGCGGTCTTCTGGTCCGGCCGCACGAACTGCTCAAAATAACGGACATTGCCGGCATGCACCGGATCCCCGGTGCGCACCAGTTCCGCATCCAGCTGCCGTGACAGCGAGGCCAGCACCCGGGCATAGCGCGGGTCATCGGCCACATTGTGGAACTGGTGCGGGTCGGCCTGGAGGTCGTACAGTTCATCGCGCGGGCGCTTGGCCGTGAGCTTGGTGTAGAAGGGCTCGCTCAGCTTGTTCTGCACCGGATCCCACAGCCAGCCGTAGCTGGATTCGGCAAAGACCGGCGGGTCGCCCGAGGGCCAGCCGCTGGGGTCGTAGTTGCGGATGTAGGCGTAATCGCGGGTGTGGATGGCGCGCCGCGGGTAGGTCTGCTGCTCCAGGCGCCAGTCGGAGTGGCGTTCGTAGCCGGTAAAGGCGCGGGTGCGGGTCGGGTCGACCAGGCCGCCCTTGTCCGAGGCGATGACATTCAGCAGGCTGTGGCCGGGCATGCTGTCCGGGATCGGTACGCCGGCGGCGGCGAGGAAGGTCGGGGCAATGTCGACCAGGCTCGCAATGTCGTCCACATCACGGCCCGGGTGCGGGATGCCGGCACCCCAGCGGATCGCCAGCGGTACGCGCACACCGGGTTCGTAGTTCTGCGGTTTGGCACCGGGCAGGTCGGCACCGTTGTCACCGGCCACCACGATGAGGGTGTTCTCCAGCAGGCCTTTCTTCTCCAGGAAGGCCAGGATGGCGCCGAGGTCTTGATCGAACCACTCGGTTTCAATCAGGTAGCTGGAGAGGGTTTCCCGGATGGCGGGGGTGTCCGGCAGCCAGCCCGGGATGAAGCTGGCCGGATCGCGGCCTTCGAAGCGGGCGGTGTCCGGGGCCACATACGGGCGGTGCGGCTCGAACGAGCCGATCCAGAACGAGAAGGGGGCATCGGCCGGTTTGGCGGCGAGGAAGGCCTCGAAGTTGGCAATGAAATCCCAGACGCTGCGCACCTCGCCCTCGGGGGTGCCGGGCGGGAAACGCATGATGCTGGAATAGCTCGGCCCGGTGGGGTCGGTGGTGCGCACGGCCGGGGCGACGAGGCCCGGCCCCCAGCCCTTGCCGGTAAAACCGACATGGTAGCCGGCATCGGCCAGCAGGTCCTGGTAGGTGGTGAGGCCGGCCGGCCAGTCGCCCATGATGATGGCGGCCGATCCGGTGTTCCAGACATGGCGGCCGGACAGGATGGCAGCCCGTGACCCGGTGCAGGTCGGTGCCGATACATAGGCCTGGCGGAAATACACGCCTTCGTTGGCCAGGCGGTCGAAGTTCGGTGTGTTCACCAGCGGGTAGCCGGCCTTGCCGGTGAAGGCCCAGGACTGGTCATCGGTGAGGATGAACAGCAGGTTGGGGCGTTGCGGCAGGCTGGCCGGTGTGGCTGGCCGGGCCGATTCGGGCGCCGGCTCCGGGGCGGGCCGTGCCGATTGTGCCGAGGCCACGCCCGGGCCGGCCGAGGGCTGGAGGCGCTCCGTGGTTTGGCCGGGGCAGCCGGCGAGCAGCAGGGCGGCAGCAAGCAACAGGGGCAGGGTAGCGGGCTTCGGCATCGGGTGGCTCTCGTCGGGAAGCGGCAACGGCGGGTAGCCACACGCTGCCGCAGCAGGGAGCCAGCACAATAACGGTTGCCCCGGGGGCTGTAAAGGAACGGCCGGTTGCCGCCGGTGTTACCATGCCGGCATGACCCGCATCCCGTCCCCGTCCTGGGTATTTGCCCATCCCGCCCGTTGCCTGGCCTTCGGCCTGGGCGCGGGGCTGGCGCCGCGTGCGCCGGGTACCGCCGGCACGCTGCTGGCCCTGCCGTTTGGCGTGCTCCTGCTGGCGCTGCCGCCGTGGCTGCATGCGGTCATCGTGCTGCTGGCCTTTGCCGCCGGCATCGGCCTGTGCGGGCGCACGGCGCGTGAACTCGGTGTGCACGATCACGGCGGCATCGTCTGGGATGAATGTGTCGGCCTGTGGCTGGCCTGCTGGCTGCTGCCGGCAGGCTGGCCGTGGTGGCTGGCGGCCTTCGTGCTGTTCCGCGCATTTGACATCGTGAAACCCTGGCCGATCGGCTGGCTGGATCGCCGCGTCCACGGCGGGCTGGGCATCATGCTCGATGACCTGGTCGCCGGCCTGCTGGCCTGGGCCGTGCTGCAGGGTGCGGCGGCGTGGCTGGGCGTGTCGGCGCTTGCCTTGCCGGGATGGCAGGCCTAGACTGGCGGCGCTTGTCGGGGTGCTTTTTCCGCAGGGGAAAAGGCTGAGAGATACCCGCTGAACCTGATCCGGGTAATGCCGGCGCAGGGAACAAGAGGCCAAAGCCGCTGCCAGCCTTTGCCGTCCTTGTTGCCGCTGCCGGCCCGCCCCGCTACCGAGGGCCAGGCCATGAGCCAGCAACCGTCCCAACCCTTGAGCCTCACCGCCCGCGTCGATGATGCGTCGCGGCAGCCGTTCCCCGCCTCGCGCAAGGTGTATGCCGAAGGCTCGCGCCCGGACATCCGGGTGCCGATGCGTGAAATCAGCCTGACGCCGACCCCGCTGCAGGGCCGCGATGGCCAGCCGCGGCTGGAGCCGAACCCGCCGCTGCGGGTGTACGATACCTCCGGCCCCTACACCGACCCGGCAGTCGCCATCGACATCCGCCAGGGCCTGCCGCTGGTCCGCGAGGCCTGGATCCGCGAGCGCGGCGATACCGAACTGCTGGCGGCCGAAAGTGCGCGCTACACGCGCGAGCGCCTGCAGGATGCCGAACTGGCCGCATTGCGCTTTGCCCACCTGCGCAAGCCGCGGCGTGCCAAGCCCGGCGCCAATGTCACGCAGATGCACTACGCGCGGCGCGGCATCATCACGCCGGAAATGGAATACATCGCGATCCGCGAGAATGCCGGCCTGGAGCAGGCGCGTGCCCACGGTGAGCTGGGCCGCCAGCATCCGGGCAACCCGCTGGGTGCACGCATCCCGCCGGTGATCACGCCGGAATTCGTGCGCCAGGAAGTGGCTGCCGGCCGCGCCATCATCCCGGCCAACATCAACCACCCGGAACTCGAGCCGATGATCATCGGCCGCAACTTCCTCGTGAAGATCAACGCCAACATCGGCAACTCCGCGCTGGGCTCCTCCATCGAGGAGGAAGTCGCCAAGATGACCTGGGCCATCCGCTGGGGTGCCGACACGGTGATGGATTTGTCCACCGGCCGGAACATCCATGAGACGCGTGAATGGATCATCCGCAATTCGCCGGTGCCGGTCGGTACGGTACCGATCTACCAGGCGCTGGAAAAGGTCGGCGGCATCGCCGAGGACCTGACCTGGGAGCTGTTCCGCGACACGCTGATCGAGCAGGCCGAGCAGGGCGTGGATTACTTCACCATCCACGCCGGTGTGCTGTTGCGCTATGTGCCGCTGACGGCCAAGCGCATGACCGGCATCGTTTCGCGCGGCGGCTCGATCATGGCGAAATGGTGCCTTGCGCACCACCAGGAGAACTTCCTCTACACGCATTTCGCGGAAATCTGCGAGATCATGCAGGCCTATGACGTCAGCTTCTCGCTGGGCGATGGCCTGCGGCCGGGTTCGGTTGCCGATGCCAACGACGAGGCGCAATTCGGCGAGCTGCGCACGCTGGGCGAACTGACGCAGGTGGCGTGGCAGCACGATGTGCAGGTGATGATCGAAGGCCCCGGCCATGTGCCGATGCACATGATCCAGGCCAACATGGACGAGCAGCTGAAGCATTGCCACGAGGCGCCGTTCTACACGCTCGGTCCGCTGACCACCGACATTGCGCCGGGCTATGACCACATCACCAGCGCCATCGGTGCGGCGATGATCGGCTGGTTCGGTACCGCCATGCTCTGCTATGTGACGCCGAAGGAGCATCTCGGCCTGCCCGACAAGAACGATGTGAAGGACGGCATCATCGCCTACAAGATTGCGGCGCACGCCGCCGATCTCGCCAAGGGCCATCCCGGTGCGCAGCTGCGCGACAACGCGCTGTCGAAGGCACGCTTCGAGTTCCGCTGGGAAGACCAGTTCAACCTGGGCCTGGACCCGGATACGGCGCGCGCCTTCCACGACGAGACACTGCCGAAGGAAGCGGCCAAGGTCGCGCATTTCTGCTCGATGTGCGGGCCGAAGTTCTGCTCGATGAAGATCACGCAGGAAGTGCGCGATTACGCAGCGGCGCAGGGTGTCGATGCGTCGGGTGCCGACAGCATCCGCCTGCTGGATGTCGGTGCGGAGATGCAGCGCAAGTCGGCCGAATTCCTCGAGCAGGGCGCGCAGATCTACCACAAGGTGTAAGCGATGCACATCGGGATTGCCGGCGGTGGCCTGCTCGGGCGCTTGCTGGCCTGGCAGCTGCTGCAGGCCGGGCACCGCGTCACCGTGGTCGATGCCAATCCGGTGCAGCAGCCGGGTGGGGCCTGCCGCGTGGCGGCAGCGATGCTGGCGCCGTGGAGCGAGGCGGTGCAGGGCGAGCGCGTGGTGTTTGAGCACGGCTATGCCGGCATGGCGCTGTGGCGTGACTGGCTGGCGCAATTGCAGGCCGAAACCGGCATCGCCATTGATTTTCGTGCCGGCGGCAGCGTCGCCGTGGCGCATGCTGCTGACCGCAGCGAGCTGCAGCGCCTGCAGCAGGACCTCGGGCACAAGCTGGGGGCGCAGGCCGCGGCACTGCGCTGGCTGGATGCCGCCGGCCTGCAGGCGGCCGAGCCGGCACTGGCGGGCCGTTTTGGCCACGCCTTGTGGTTGCCCGATGAAGGCTGCCTCGACAACGAGACCCTGCTGGACGCCCTGGCCCAGGCCATCGCGCAGCGCGGCGGGCAGTGGCAGGTGGCGCAGGTCGGGGCGGTGCGGCCGCATGCCCTGGTCACGGCGGGCGGGCCACTGGCATTCGACAGCGTGATCGATGCGCGCGGTTTTGGCGGCCGGGTGGATTGGCCCGGCCTGCGCGGCGTGCGTGGCGAAGTGCTGTGGGTGCATGCCCCGGAAGTGGCCCTCACGCACTGCGTGCGGCTGATGCACCCGCGCTACTGCCTGTACATCGCACCGCGCCCGCAGCAGCGTTATGTCATCGGCGCCACCGAGATTGAAAGCGAGCAGGAAACGCCGGTCACCGTGCGTTCGTCGCTGGAGCTGCTGTCGGCGTTGTACAGCGTGCACAGCGGTTTTGCCGAAGCGGCCATCGAGCATGCGTTTGCGCGCTGCCGCCCGGCCCTGGCCGACAACCTGCCGGCGATCCGCCACGCTGCCGGGATGCTCGCGGTGAACGGCCTGTACCGGCACGGCTACCTGCTGGCACCGCGGGTGGTGCAGCAGGCATTGGCCTGCCTGCATGGTGAGGCGGGCCCCTGGCCGGCCTGTGTGGTGGATGAACGGCAGCAGGAGCAACGCGCATGACGGACAGCATCTGCAGGAATGGCGAGGCACTGCCCTGGCCACAGGCCATGGCGGTGGCGCAGGCCCTGCAGCAGTGGCAGTACCACGGCGAACGCGTGGCCGTGGCGATCAACGGTGAATTCGTGCCGCGTTCGGCGTGGGCGCTGCGCGTGATCCATGCCGGTGACGCGGTCGATGTGCTGGCACCGGTGCAGGGAGGCTGAGATGGCAGACAGCTGGGCGCCCTACGGCAAGGTCCTGCACAGCCGCCTGATGCTGGGTACGGCCCTGTACCCCTCGCCGGCCGTCATGCAGCAGGCCATCCGCGCCTCGGGTGCGGAAGTGGTCACGGTGTCGCTGCGGCGGCAGGCGCCGCAGCAGGGCGGTGGTGCCAGCATCTGGGAGTTCATCCGTGAACTCGGGCTGACCCTGCTGCCCAACACGGCCGGCTGCCATTCCGCACAGGAGGCCGTCACGCTGGCGCAGATGGCGCGCGAGGTGTTCGGCACCGACTGGATCAAGCTCGAGGTCATCGGCGATGACTACAACCTGCAACCGGATCCCTTCGGCCTGGTCGAGGCGGCGCGGCAGCTCGTGCAACTCGGCTTCAAGGTGTTTCCCTACTGCACGGACGATCTGGTGCTGTGCCAGCGCCTGCTGGATGCCGGCTGCGAGGTGCTGATGCCCTGGGGGGCGCCGATCGGCACCGGCCAGGGCCTGCTGAACCCGTATGCCCTGCGTACCCTGCGCGAACGCCTGCCGGGCGTGCCGCTGGTGGTCGATGCCGGCATCGGTACGCCGGCACATGCCGTGGCAGCGCTGGAGCTGGGTTTCGATGCCGTGCTGCTCAATACCGCCGTGGCGCAGGCCAGCGACCCGGTGCTGATGGCAGAAGCCTTCGCGGCCGCGGTGGCAGCCGGGCGCAAGGGGTACCGGGCCGGTGCGATGCCGGCACGGCAGACCGCACAGCCGAGTACGCCGACGCTGGGCATGCCGTTCTGGCACCAGGATCCGCCGGCATGAGTGCAGCGCTGGCCTGGACCCTCGCCGGCAGCGACCCGTCCGGTGGCGCCGGCCTGCAGGCCGATGTGAAAACCCTGCAGGACCTCGGGGTGACCGCCTGCTCCATCACCACCGCGCTGACGGCGCAATCCCTGTCCGCCGTACGGGCAGTGGAGGCGGTGCCGCTGCCGCTGCTGGAGGCGCAATGGCAGGCCTTGGCCGCTGCACACGCGCCGGCGGTCATCAAGATCGGCATGCTGCGTGGCCTGCCGCAGGTGCACTGGCTGGCCGAACGCCTGCAGCAGTACCCCGGGGCGCCGGTGGTCTGTGACCCGGTGCTGTTTGCCAGCGATGGCAGCGAACTGCAGCAGCCCGGCGTGCGCGAGGCCTTCCTGCAGCACCTGCTGCCGCGCATCACGCTGCTGACCCCCAACCTGCCGGAAGCGCGCTGGCTGCTCGGCTCGGCGGTGTCCGCCGATGCCGGCCCGGAGGTGCTGGCACAGGCCCTGCAGCGTGCCGGTGCCCAGGCCGTGCTGGTCAAGGGCGGGCATGCAACGGACGGCGGCCCGGTGTGGGACCGCTTCTGCAGTGCCGGCGATGCGTTCTGGATGGGGCACGCCCGCCTGCCGGGCTGGCTGCATGGCAGTGGCTGCATCCTGGCCTCGGCGGTAGCGGCAGCACTGGCACTGGGGTATGCGCTCGACGATGCCGTGGTACTGGGGCGCCGTTACCTGCAGCAGGGCTGGCGGCTGGCTGCCGCCGGCGGAGCGGCCGAAGGGCGCTTCGTGCATGCCGGCTGGCCGGCAGATGCCCGTGACCTGCCGTGCGTGGGCCATGCCCCGGTCGTGCCGTCGCTGGCCTTCCCCGCCATGGGGCTGGAGCCGATCGGCCTGTACCCGGTGGTGGATTCGGTGGACTGGCTGCGGTGCCTGTTGCCACTGGGCGTCAGCACGCTGCAGTTGCGCATCAAGCAGGCGGCCCCGGCCGTGGTGCAGGCGGCTGTCACCGACGTGGTGGCGCTGGGGCGGCACTACGGTGCGCGGGTATTCATCAACGACCACTGGCAGGCGGCCATCGACGCCGGCGCCTTCGGCGTGCACCTGGGGCAGGAGGACCTCGATACGGCAGACCTCGCCGCGATTGCACAGGCCGGCCTGCGGCTGGGTATCAGCAACCACAGTGAACGCGAGATTGCGCGCGCGCAGGCGCTGCGCCCCAGTTACATGGCCCTGGGGCCGGTGTTCGCCACCACCACCAAGGTGATGCGCTTTGCGCCGCAAGGCCTCGAACGCTTGCGCGGCTGGGTGAGCCTGCTGGGCGGGCAGTACCCGCTGGTGGCCATCGGCGGCATCGATGCCGCAAACCAGGGCAGCGTGCTCGCCACCGGGGTGGGCAATGTGGCGGTGGTGCGTGCGATCACGCAGGCTGCCGACCCGGTGCAGGCGGTGCGGCAGTTGCGTGCGACGCAGGCGGCGTACGGCGCCGGTTGCCGGGGCGGGTGAAGTACCGGCAAAGAAAAAGCCGCCCGCAGGCGGCTTTTTCACCAGGCCCGCAGGCCCTTAGAACGTGTACACCAGGCCCAGGGTGATGGTCTGGGTATCGAGGTCGATATCATCGTCATCGAAGTTGTGCCACATGTACTCGTTGCGCAGCGAGAGGTTGTCGGTCATGTCCAGCTTGAAGCCGAAACCGTAGTTGATGCCGACCTTGTTCCAGTCGTCCGTGGTGACGCTGGCCAGGGAGCTGGCTTTCACGTCCATGTCCCAGGCCTGGTAGCCGCCGCGCAGGTAGACATTGAAGTTCTCGCCCATCGGCATGCCGACCAGCACGTTCAGGTTGACCGACTGGATGTCGGTGATCTCGGTGATGAAATCATCGGTCAGCAGGGTCGGGTCCGGGGTGTTGGGATCGCTGTTCACCAGCGGGTCTTCCCAGTGCTTGGTGTCGCCGTAGCTGGTGTAGCCCAGCTCGATGGACACGTAATCGTTGAAGGCATAGCCGATGCCCAGTGATACGGTGGCATTGTGTTCGTCGTCCTGGCTCCAGGTGCCGGTGCCGACGGAACCGTCGCCGGTTTGGCCGAGGTCGATGCTGGGGGACAGGGTGGCCTGGCCGGCATCGATGGCGAGGTAGAAGCCGGTGTTGGTCTGGCTGTCGGCCAGGGTCAGGCCGCTGGCCGCCAGTGCGGCGACGGCAACGATCGTTTTGACTGCAAATTTCATTCGGGAACCCCCTGTCAATGGCATGTTGTTATTGTGCGCTGCTGTGCGGTGGTGCCGCGGGTGCAGGGCAACCCGTATACCCCCGCCACTCTAAGCAGATTCGGCTGCAAGGGCAAGCTGTGGCGGTTTCCGCGGTGCGGGTCCGACCTGCTAGAATGGCGCCCCTTTTTTGCGGTCCTGCGGTGAGCTGGCGTGACTATCCGTTTCGTGGCGTCCTCGAAGCTGCCCACCCCCTGGGCGGAATTCATCCTGCACGGGTTCGTGGACGACCAGGGCAGGGAGCACGTGGCCCTGACGCTGGGCGATGTGGCCGACGGCCGGCCGGTGCTGGTGCGGGTGCATTCGGAATGCCTGACCGGCGATGCCCTGTTCAGCCAGCGCTGCGACTGCGGCGCCCAGCTGGAAGCCGCCCTGCAGCGGATTGCGGCAGCCGGTTGCGGCGCCCTGCTGTACCTGCGGCAGGAGGGGCGCGGCATCGGCCTGCTGAACAAGATCCGGGCCTATGCCCTGCAGGACCAGGGGGCCGACACGGTGGAAGCCAATGAGCAGCTGGGGTTTGCCGCCGACCAGCGCGATTACGGCATCTGCCGGGTGATGCTGGCGCACCTGGGCATCCAGCAGGTGCGGCTGATGACCAACAACCCGCGCAAGGTCAGTGCCCTGGAGGGCATGGGGGCCGAGATCATCGAGCGCATCCCGCTGCAGGCCGGCCACAACCCGCACAACGCCCGTTACCTCGCCACCAAGGCCGGCAAGCTCGGCCACTGGATCGACCACCAGGAATAGACGCAGCGTTGCCGGCCCGGTCCGCTCAGACGGTGCCCCGCCGGCGGGCATCGGCCGGCAGCTTGGCCAGGCGTTCGCGGACGGCCTGCAGGATGCCGGCGCTATCCAGCCCGCAATCCGCCAGCTGGCGGGCCTGCGGGCCGTGGTCCAGGAAGCGGTCCGGCAGGCCCAGCACCAGCAGCGGCACCAGCACGGCGTGGCGGGCCAGGCATTCCGCCACGGCAGCGCCGGCGCCACCGGCCACGGCGTTTTCCTCCAGCGTGACCAGCAGGGTATGGCTGGCCGCCAGCTCCAGCAGCAAGGCCTCGTCCAGCGGTTTCACGAAGCGCATGTCGACCAGGGTGGCATCCAGCGCATCGGCCACCGGCCGCGCCTGGGCCAGCAGCGTGCCGAAGCACAGCAGGGCCACGCCGTGGCCGTCGCGGCGCCGCACGGCCTGGCCGACCGGTACGGTGGGCAGGCCCGGCTGCAGGCGGGCATTGGGGCCGGTGCCGCGCGGGTAGCGCACCGCAGCCGGGCCGGCGTGGTGGAAGCCGGTCGACAGCAGCAGGCGGGTCTCGTTTTCATCCGACGGCACCATCACCAGCAGGTTGGGGATGCAGCGCAGGTAGCTGATGTCGAAGCTGCCGGCGTGGGTGGCACCGTCCTCGCCGACCAGGCCGGCACGGTCGATGGCGAACAGCACATCGAGGTCCTGCAGGGCCACATCGTGGATCAGCTGGTCGTAGCCGCGTTGCAGGAAGGTGGAATAAATCGCCACCACCGGCTTCATGCCCTCGCAGGCCAGGCCGGCGGCAAGCGTCACGGCATGCTGCTCGGCAATGGCGACATCGTGGTAGCGCTCCGGGAAGCGTTCCGCAAACGCCGTCATGCCGGACCCTTCGCCCATCGCCGGCGTGATGCCGACCAGGCGCGGGTCGGCCTCGGCCATCGCACACAGCCAGTCACCAAAGACCTGCTGGTATTTCGGGCCCTTGGCGGCTTTCGGGCGGCCTTCGGGCAGTTCGATCTTGTTGATGGCATGGAAGCCGACCGGGTCGGCCTCGGCCGGCAGGAAGCCCTTGCCCTTGCAGGTCTGCACATGCAGCAGCTGCGGGCCGTCGAGTGAGCGCATGTTCTGCAGCGTGTGCACCAGGCCCGGCAGGTCGTGGCCGTCGAGCGGGCCGATGTAGTTGAAGCCGAGCTCCTCGAACAAGGTGCCCGGCGACACAATGCCTTTCATGTGCTCCTCGGTGCGGCGTGCCAGTTCCAGCGCCGGCGGGATGTGGCTCAGCACTTTCTTGCCGCCTTCGCGCACGCTGGTGTAGAGCTTGCTGGCCCAGATCTTGGCGAAATAGCTGGCCAGCCCGCCGCTGTTGTGCGAGATCGACATCTGGTTGTCGTTCAGCACCACCAGCAGGTTGGCCCTGGTGTGGGCGGCGTGGTTGAGCGCCTCGAAGGCCATGCCGGCGGTCATCGCGCCATCGCCGATCACCGCCACCACCTTGCGGGCGGTGTGGCTGGCCGCAGCACCCAGTGCCATGCCCAGTGCCGCACTGATGCTGGTGCTGGAATGGCCGACGCCGAAACAGTCGTAGGCGCTTTCGCTGCGTTTCGGGAAACCCGAGATGCCGCCGCTCTGGCGCAGGTGCAGCATCGCCTCGCGGCGGCCGGTGAGGATCTTGTGCGGGTAGGTCTGGTGGCCGACATCCCACACCAGGCGGTCGTGCGGCGTGTCGTACACATAGTGCAGGGCGAGGGTCAGTTCGATGACGCCGAGGCCGGCGCCGAAATGGCCGCCGGTCTGGCCCACGCACCACAGCAGGTATTCGCGCAGCTCGTCGGCCAGCACCGGCAGCTCCGCCATGCCCAGCCGGCGCAGGTCGGCCGGCAGCGGCGTGCGGTCCAGCAGCGGGGTATCCGGGCGCTGCCGGGGGATGTGTTCGAACTGCTTCATGCGGGTGCGGGTGCGGGAGGGGCCGGGAAGCGCATTGTAGCGCCAAACCGTGCGGCTGCGGGACCGTCAGTGGCGGCGGTGGATGATCCAGTCGGCCAGTTGGCGCAGCGTGGTGGCGCGCTCGCCCAGCGGATCCAGCGCGGCCAGCGCCTGCTGCTCCAGGCGGGTTGCCAGCTGCCGTGCCTCCGCCAGGCCCAGCAGGGCCGGGTAGGTCGGCTTGTGGCGGGCCGCATCGGCGCCGGGGGTCTTGCCGAGGGTGGCGGTGTCGCCGGTGACATCGAGGATGTCGTCGTGCACCTGGAAGGCCAGTCCGATGGCGCCGGCGAAGCGGCGCAGGGCGGCCATGCTGCCGGCATCGGCACCGCCGAGGCAGGCGCCCATGGCCACGGCGGCTTCGATCAGGGCGCCGGTTTTCAGCCGGTGCATCAGTTCCAGTTCGGCCAGTGCGGGTTGCCCGGCCACCAGCTGCAGGTCGATGGCCTGGCCGCCGCACATGCCGGCCAGCCCGCTGCCACGGGCCAGCAGGTCGACCAGCTGCAGGCGGCGATCGGCCGGCAGCCGCTGCTCGCCGGCCAGCAGCCCGAAAGCGAGGGTTTGCAGCGCATCGCCGGCCAGGATCGCCGTGGCCTCGTCGAAGGCGCGGTGGCAGGTGGGCTGGCCGCGGCGCAGGTCGTCGTCGTCCATCGCCGGCAGGTCGTCGTGGACCAGCGAATAGGCGTGCACCAGTTCAATGGCTGCAGCGGCCGTGTCGGCCTCGGCCGGGGCCGGTTTGCCGCTGGCGGCTTCGCAGCTGGCGTACAGCAGTGCCGGGCGGGTGCGCTTGCCACCCTGCAGCACGCTGTAGTGCATGGCTTGCTGCAGGCGGGCCAGTGCCGGGTGGCGCGATTCGCCATGCCCCTGCAGGGCAGCCTGCAGGGCGGCATCGACGCGGGCCTGGCAGTCGGCCAGGTAGGCCAGGACGGGTGGGTTCATGCGTCGCCGGGGGTGTCGAGCGGTTCGAGGCGGAAGCCGTCGGCGGTTTCCAGCAGTTGCTGCACGGCCTGGCCGGCCTGTTCCAGCGCGGACTGGCACTGGCGGGTCAGGCGCACGCCTTCCTCGAAGGCTGTCAGCGATTCCTCGAGGGAGAGTTCGCCGGATTCCATCGACTCGACCAGGGCTTCCAGCCGGGCGAGGGACTCCTCGAACGGGAAAGGCTTGCTGCTGCGGGCTTTGGCCATGCTGCGTTCCTCGGTAGGCGGCCCACGCTACACCAGCACGGGCGGCAGGGTCAACGCGAGGCCGGGCGGTTTTCCTACACGCCGTGCGGTACTTTGCCGCTTGGGCACCGCATGGCCGCAGCGCGAGAATGCCTCCCGCACGGATGCACGTGCACACGGACGTGCACAACACACGGATGTGTTGGAACAGGCAGGCTTCGGCCTGCCTTTTTTCATGCCGCTGCGCGAGCGCGAGTGCAGGCCGGGGTGGCCTGCGTGTTGCGGTATAGTGGGCCTCCCCTGGATCACCCGGCCTGTGTACCGATGCGGTTTCCTGTGCTGTTCCTGCTGCTCTGCCTGCCGGCTTGCCTGCAGGCGGCACCGCAACGGGTGGTCTCCCTCAACCTGTGTACCGACCTGCTGCTGCTGGAGCTGCTGCCGCGCAGCCGCATTGCCGCACTCACCGAGCTCGCCGCCGACCCGGTGTATTCGCCGGCTGCGGAGCGTGCCCGCGGCATCCCCGTGGTGGGGCAGGACCTCGAGGCCATCCTCAGCCACCGGCCCGACCTGGTACTGGCGGCGGCGTTTTCCGATCCCTATGTGTTGCAGCGCCTGCAGGCGCTGGACATCCCGGTGGCCCGTTTCGGCATCCCGGCCGACATCGACGGCAGCGGGGTGTTCATCACGCAGGTGGCGGCAGCCCTGGGCGAGCCGGCTGCCGGGGCACGCCTGTGGCAGCAGCTGCAGCAACGCTGGCAGCAGCTCGGCGCGCAGGCCGCGCAACGGCCGCCCGCGCGGGTGCTGCTGTACCGCCCGGGCGGCGTGACGATGGGGCCGGGCACGCTGGAGGACCGCGTCATCGCCCAGGCCGGCCTGCACAACGTGGCGGCCGAGCTGGGCCTGCCGGCGTGGTCGCTGCTGTCGCTGGAGCGCGTGCTGCAGGCATCGCCGGACCTGCTGCTGCTGGATGACGATGGGCGCCGCAGCGATTCGCTGGCGCAGGAACTGGGCGAGCACCCGGCGCTGCGCGCCGCCGGCATCCGCACGCAGCGCATCCCGCACCGCCACTGGATCTGCCCCGGGCCGGCGCTGGCCGATGCGGTGGCGATGTTGCTGGCGGTGCGGCCATGAGGTCGTTGCCGCGCGCCGCCTGCGTGCTGCTGCCGGTGCTGGCACTGGCAGGCCTGCTGCTGTGGGCGCTGGACCACGGTCCGGTGGAACTGCCGCTGTGGCAGACGCTGGCAGCCGGCTGGCGTGGTGAGCCGTCGATGGCCACCCTCATCCTGTTCGAGGTGCGCCTGCCGCGGGTGCTGCTGGCCTTGCTGGTGGGCGCCGCACTGGGCCTGTCGGGGGCGGCGATGCAGGGCTTCCTGCGCAACCCGCTGGCGGATCCCGGCATCCTCGGTGTGTCGGGGTCGGCTGCGCTGGGGGCGGTGATCGTGCTGTATTTCGGCGCGGCCTCGCTGGGCTGGTTCATGCTGCCGCTGGGTGGCCTGCTGGGTGCGCTGGCGGCGGTGCTGCTGATCCTGCTGCTGGCAGGCCACCAGGGCAGCGATACCACGCTGGTGCTGGCGGGCCTGGCCGTCAGCAGCTTCGCCTCGGCGATGATTGCGCTGGCGCTCAACCTGGCCAGCAGCCCGTATGCGATGAGCGAGATGGTGTACTGGATGCTGGGCTCGGTGGCGAACCGCAGCCTGGCACATGTGGCGATGCTGCTGCCCTTCCTGCTGGCCGGCAGCCTGATGCTGCTGGCCGGCTGGCGCTTCCTGGAGGCGCTGACCCTGGGGCAGGAAACCGCGCATGCGCTGGGGTTCGACCCGCAGCGCTGGCGCTGGTGGCTGGTAACCGGTGTCGCACTGTGCGTGGGTTCGGCGGTGGCGGTGAGCGGCGCGGTCGGCTTCGTCGGCCTGATGGTGCCGCACCTGGTGCGGCCGTTGGTCGGCCACCGGCCCGGCCTGCTGCTGCCGGTGAGTGCGCTTGCCGGCAGCGTGCTGCTGTTGCTGGCCGACCTGCTGGTGCAGGCCCTGCCGGGACGGCCGCTGCAGCTGGGCGTGATCACCGCCCTGCTGGGGGCGCCGTTCTTCTTCTGGCTGGTGGTGCACCGCCGGAGGGCCCTGGCATGAGCGTGTTGCGTGCCGAGGCCTTGCACTGTGCCGTGCAGGGCGTACCGATCCTGCACGGCGTGTCGCTCACGCTGGCACCGGGCGAGCTGGTGGCACTGGTCGGCCCCAACGGGGCCGGCAAGTCGACCCTGCTGCGTGCAATGGCCGGCATCCAGCCGGGCGTGCAGGGCCGGGTCCTGCTCGGCGGGCGTGACATCGCCACGCTGCCGGCGGCAGCCCTGGCGGCGCAGCGCGGCTACCTCGCACAGTCGGCGGAACCGGCCTGGCCGGTGACGGTGCGCCACCTGGTCGGGCTGGGGCGCCTGCCGCTGCGGCCGTTCTGGCAGCCGGCCTCGGCCGCCGATGGCCGGGCCGTGCAGCGTGCGCTGGAAAAGACCGATGTGCTGCATCTCGCCGAACGGCTGGTGACCACGCTGTCGGGCGGTGAGCGCCTGCGCGTGATGCTGGCGCGGATGCTGGCGGCCGAGCCGGCGTTGCTGCTGGCCGATGAACCGCTGGCTGCACTGGATCCCCTGCACCAGTTGCAGGTGATGCAGCTCCTGCGTGCCCACTGCGAGGCCGGCGGGGCGGCCGTGGTCGCGCTGCATGACCTGGCGCTGGCCTGCCGTTTTTGTGATCGCCTGCTGTTGCTGCAACACGGGCGCTGCGTCATCGACGACACGCCGGCGGCGGTGATGGATTCCGGTGCGCTGGAGCGGGTGTACCGCGTGCATTTCGGCCGGGTACAGGTGGCCGGCAAGGCGGTGCTGCTGCCGGTATCGGCCGCCGACGGCGGGACCGCGCCTCAGTAGGCGTTGCGGTGCACGAAACCGCGCACGACCGTCAGCGCGATGATCTTCAGGTCGAGCAGCAGGGACCAGTGGCGGATGTAGTGCAGGTCGTGCTCGATGCGTTTTTCCATTTTTTCCAGGGTGTCGGTTTCGCCGCGCCAGCCGTTCACCTGCGCCCAGCCGGTGATGCCGGGTTTCACCAGGTGACGCAGCATGTAGCCCTGGATGCGCTGGCGGTATGCCTCGTTGTGCGCCACCGCATGCGGGCGCGGCCCCACGATCGACATGCTGCCGCCGAGCACGTTGAAGAACTGCGGCAATTCATCCAGTGAACAGCGGCGCAGGAAGCGCCCCACCGGCGTCACGCGCGGGTCGCAGGCCTGGGCCTGGGTGACGGCATCGCCGTCCTCGGTGACGGTCATCGTGCGGAATTTCCACACGCGGATCTCCTCGCCATTGAGGCCGTAGCGGCGCTGGCGGAAGAATACCGGCCCGCGCGAGCTGGCCTTGATGGCGATCGCCACCAGCAGCATCGGCAGCGCACACAGCAGCAGGATCAGGCTGCCGAGCAGCAAGTCCTCGCCGCGCTTGAGCAGCGCGCTGTAGCTGTCCAGCGGGCTGTCGTAGACGCTGATCACCGGCAGGCCGCCGATGGTGCGCACACGGGCATTGATCAGGTTGAAGGTGAACAGGTCGGGGACCACGTGCACCGGCACCGAGGAATCGCTGAGGGCGGCGATCAGCCGTTGCATGCGCTCTTCGGCCGTCATCGGCAGTGCGATGTAGACCTCGTCGAAGTGGCCGTCGCGGGTGGCGGTTTCCAGCACATCGAGCGTGCCGGCCACCGCAATGCCCAGGCCGGCATCCGGCACATGGCCGGCCGGGTGTTCGTCGCTGTAGAAACCGGCAATGCGGAAACCCATCCACGGGTTGCCGGCGATGCTGCGTGCCAGCTGCAGGGCCTGTTCGCCGGTGCCGGCGATGGCGATGGCACGCGAGTTGCGGCCGGCCAGGCGCAGCCGGTGCAGCAGGCTGCGCAGCAGCCAGCGGAAACCCACCAGCAGCAGCGGCGTGGCCACCATCCAGCTGCCGATCACGCGGCGCGAGAACAGGTTCATCGACTTGGTGGCCCAGGCCAGCAGCAGGCAGGTGAGCAGGGTCAGCACCCAGGCCGTGAGCAGCTGGCGGGCCTCGACATCGATGCGCTGGCTGCGCCAGGACTGGTACAGGCCCTGGTGGAGGGCGAAGAAATTGAAGGCCACCGCACTGGCAATGACGGCCACGTAGTATTCCTCGCGCCATTTGACCCCGAGCAGTGCCGCGCAGCCGTACAAGGCGGTACCGACCAGCACCAGCTCGAGGATCTGGTGCAGGGAGGACAGTTGCTGCTGGTGGGGGCGGAGGAGGCTGCTGGCGTTCATGCGGACCGGTGTCTATCCCTGGCTGGAGCACCCGGGCTGGGCGTGAATATAGCACGCGCTCCCGGCAGGGGCCGTCCGGCGGTCTTCTGGGGCATAATGACGCCCTTCGCAACGGCCCCCTGCGGCCATCCAGCAAGGTTGGCCTGTGACCGAGACCGACTACATCACCCCGAAACGGGCGCGCCGCTCGGCACGCGACATGCTGCTCTACCGCACGCTGTCCGGTGGCGGCAATGCGCTGGCCGTCTTCCTGCTGCTGCGTGCCCTGAGCGAGGAAGCCTACGGCATCTACAGCCTGTTCATGTCGGTGATGCCGATCCTCGCCGCCGTGCTGTCGATGGGGCTGGGCAGCACCCTGCAGCGCTTCCTGCCCGAGCTGGTGCAGCGGCGTGAATACACCCTGGTCAAGCGCCTGGTGCTCACCGTGCTGGTGCTGCGCCTGCTGTCGCTGGGCCTGGTGGCCTTTGTCGCCAGTTTCTGGGTCGACGAGCTGCTGGCGGCCTTTTCGCTGTCGCCGTGGTCGGCGCTGGTGTGGCCCTTCCTGCTGGTGGTGTTCAGTGACTTCCAGGGCCGCCTGATGCGCCTGACCCTGGTGGCCTTCCTCGAAATGCGGCTGGCCACCGCCAACCAGGTGGCGTTTGCTGCCATCAAGGTGGCCGGCTATGGACTGGCCTGGTGGCAGGGCTGGGATCTCGTCGCGGTGTTCTGGATCGATGTGCTGGCCTTTGCGGTATTGCTGGTGCTGCTGGTGCACGCCTGCCTGCGCCGGCTGGCGCGCCTGCAGGGGCCCGCACCGCGCTTCAGCCCTGAAGAACGGCAGCGCCTGCTGCGCTACTCGCTGTACTACAGCTTCAACGATGCCAGCGGCATCCCGATGGGCAAGGCCACCGACCAGGTGTTCATCGGCTATTACCTCGAGCCGGTGATGGTGGCCGCCTATGCGTTTGCATCCACCCTCAACCGGCTGCTGCTGCGTGCAACCCCGGTGCGCTATTTCATCGAAATCCTGCGCACGCTGTTCTTCGCCGGTGGCGGCGATGTACCGCACGAGGTGGTGGCGCAGCGTTTCGTGTTGCTGGCCAAGCTGACCTGGATACTGATGATCCCGGCCTATGCGCTGGTCGTGGCGCTGTATGAACCGCTCACCGGCTGGCTGCTGGACGGCAAGTACCAGCAATACGGCTGGGTGGTGATGGTGATGCTCGGCGTCGGCCTGTATGCCGCGCTGGAAATCCCGGTGACCCTGGTGCTGCAGCTGCGCGAGCGTTCGGACCTGATGTTCTACGGCAATTTCTTTGCGCTGTACAACCTGCTGATGGACTGGTGGCTGATCCCGCGCATCGGCCTGGCCGGTGCACTGGTCGCGACCGGTTCGGCACTGGTGATGCGCATGCTGTTCTGGTGGTGGTTCATCCGTGCCGATGCCCCGTTGGGGCGCCTGACCGGTTTCCTGCTGCGTTCGGCAGTGTACTGGGCGCTGTATGTGCTGCTGGTGCGCTGGCTGGTCACGCCCCTGCCGTCCGACTGGCAGCAGGTGCTGGCCGGACTCGCCGTCGGTGGCGTGTTGCTGCTGCTGTACCCACGGCTGGCGTTGTTCACGCCGCTGGAGGCACAGCTGGTGCGCACCTCGCTCGGCAAGCGCCTGGTGCCGTGGCTGGACCGCCTGCACTGGCTGCCGGTGCACGGGGCAGCGGCATGAACGGCCCGTCCTTCCTCGGCATCGGCGCGCAGAAGGCCGGCACCACCTGGCTGTGGGAGAACCTGCGTGGCCACCCACAGCTGTGGCTGCCGCTGGTGAAGGAACTGCACTGGTTCGATGTCCGCTACCCGCCGCAGGCGTTGGCCGATGGGCAGCCGTACCGGCACGCGCAAGGCCTGGCCCGCTACCGCCCGCTGTGGCGGCAGCCGTCGCTGGCCGAGGCGCGTTGGCTGAGGCGCTTCTACCACGGCCTGGGTGGCAGCGATGCCGATTACCTGGCGCTGTTCCCGCGCGATGTCGACTGCCGGCGCGGCGAGATCACGCCGGCCTATGCCACCCTGGATGCCGGTACCGTGCAGCAGCTGCACGCCCTGCTGCCGGCCGACTGCCGCATCCTGTTCGTGATGCGCGAACCGGTGGAACGCCTATGGTCGGGCCTGCGCATGTACTGCCGCAAGCGCGGCCTGGATTGCAGCACGATGACGGCCGATGAACTCGATGCACTGGCGCAGCTGCCGGCGCATGCCCTGCGCAGTGATTATGCCCGCACCCTCGCGCACTGGTCGGTGTTCGGCGACCGGCTGGGCCTGTTCTTCTACGAAGACCTGCGGGCCGACCCGGCGGCCTTCCTGCACGGCGTGCTGCGCTTCCTCGGCGTGGATGCCGGCTGGCATTCGCCGCGCCTGCATACACCGAGCAACACCGGCGGCGCGCCGCAACCCTTGCCGGCGGCGCTGCGCGTGCGCTGGCAGCAGCGCTACCGGCCGGTGGTGGCGGCAGTGCAGGCGGTGGCGGGGCGGGTACCCGCAGCATGGGAGGCAGCGGCATGACGGCGGTGCAACAGGTGCTGGTGTTGTCGTCCGGCCGCTCGGGCTCGACGCTGCTGGACCGCCTGCTCGGGCGGCACCCGCAGCTGGTGTCGCTGGGCGAGGTACTGCAATGGCCGAAGAACCTCGCACTGGATACCGCCTGCAGCTGCGGCGAGCCGATGTCGCGCTGCCCGTTCTGGCAGGCCGTGGCGCAGCGCCTCGACGAACGCCTCGGGCTGGATCTGCAGCATGACCCGTACGGGCTGGACCTCGGCCTGATCGGTGCCAGCCACGTGCGTGACGAGGCGTACTACAGCCGGCGCCGCGTGTGGGGCAACCGCCTGTGGCAGGCCGGCCTGTTTGCCGGGCAGCGCATCGGCCTGCATGTCCCGCTGCCGCCGGTGCAGCGCCAGTTGCGGCACAGCCTCGCGCTGTACGAGGCCGTGCGTGCGGTGGCCGGCGTGCCGGTGGCGGTGGATTCCTCCAAGCAGTACCTGCGCGGCATCGCGCTCTACCGGCAGTCGCCGCAGAACACCCGCCTGCTGGTGCTGGTGCGCGACGGCCGTGCCGTGCTGCATTCGCGCCTGCAAAGCGGCGTGCGCTGCGAAGAAGCGGTGCAGCGCTGGGTCCACTATTACCGGCGCATGTTGCCGCGGCTGGCGGCCAGTGTGCCGGATGCCCATGTGCAGTGGGTGCGCTATGAAGACCTGGCCACGGACCCGCAGGGCACCCTGGCGCACCTGCTGGCAGCCCTGGGCCTGGCATGCCCGGCCAACCTGCTGGACCTGCCGGAGACGCAGCTGCACATGGCCGAAGGCAACCCGATGCGCCTGCGCCCGCTGGGCAGCGTACGCCTGGACCGCCGCTGGGAAACCGGCCTGGATGCCGCCTCCCGCGCCTATTTCGCACGCCATGCCGGCGACCTCAACAGGAGGCTGGGCTATGGCGACGATTGATTCCTGGCCGGCGTTTGCAGCCGCCGTCGGCGCCGCACCGCGCCGCCTGCTGGCAACGGCACAGGCCTACCCGGCGGCGGTGTTCGTCACCGGCTGCCAGCGCTCCGGTACCACCATGCTGGCACGCCTGCTGATGCAATCGCAGGGGTTTGCGCCGTACCGCATCACGCACGACAACGAGCTCGATGCCGCGCTGCTGCTGTGCGGGCTGGACACCCTGCCGCCGGAGGGCGGCCGCCGCTGCTTCCAGACCACCTACCTCAACCAGCACTGGCCCGAGTACGCCAGCCTGCGCGATGACCAGCGGGTAATCTGGGTGCTGCGGCGGCCGGACTCGGTGGTGTGGTCGATGGTCTACCACTGGAAGCCGTTTGCACGCGCGCAGCTGTACCGTGCCTGTGGCCAGCCGCTGGAGGCCGACTACGCAGCGCACTGGGCTGCCGCCGGGCACTGGGCGCGCTGGCGTTACCGCAGGACCTGGCAGGCCTGCCTGTCCTACATCGGCAAGTCGCGGCAGCTCGATGGCCTGGCCGGGCTGCTGGGGGAACGGCTGAAGGTCGTTGACTACGACGACCTGGTGTCGGACCCGCAGGTGCAACTGCCACGGCTGTATGCCTTCCTGGGGATGCCGTTCGATGCGGCCGCCGCCACCACCGTGCAGCCGTCGCGCCTGCAGCATGCGCGCCGCCTGAAGGCCTGCGAGCGGCACTGGGTCGAGCAGCTGTGCGTGCCGGTCTACCGTGAGCTGCGCACGAGGTACCTCGCATGAGGGGCCTGCTGATCACGGCCGACCGTTTCCCGCCGGAGCGCAGCGACGTCAAGACCCTGTGGGCGCAGGAGATGGTTGCCCGTGGCTACCGGCTGGACTGGATCATGCAGTCGCGGGCGCCGCTGGCCGCTGCCCGCCGCGAACCGTTCGGCAGCGGCGTGGTGCTGCTGGGTGCAACCGACACCGGCCGGCGCGGGTGGCAGCGCCTGCGCAAGCATGTGCGGGCCATCCGCAATGAGTGCCGGGTGTTCGGCTGCCTGCGCCGCGGGCGCTACGCGTTCGTGCTGGTGCGCGACAAGGCGATCGCAGCCCTGCTGGCGCGGTTGGCCGCGTGGCGGGCGGGTGTGCCGTGCTTCTTCTGGCTGTCGTTCCCGTTCCCCGAGAATTCGCTGTACCGCTGCCGCGAGGGCGTGGCGCGCTACCCGTGGCTGTACTGGCTGCGCGGGCATGTGCAGTTTTTCCTGCTGTACAAGCTGCTGCTGCCGCGCATGGACCATGTGTTCGTCACCAGTGAGCAAATGAAGCGCGACCTGATCGGCTACGGCATCGCTGCCGATCGCATCACCGCGTTCTCGATGGGCGTGGATGCGCCGAAGCTCGATGCCGCGCTGGCGCAGCCCGTGCAGCCGCAGCGCCACACCCTGGTGTACCTGGGCGAGATGGCGCGTGCCCGCGGGCTGGATTTCCTGCTGCGCGCCTTTGGGCAGGTGCTGGCCGCCGAACCGCAGGCACGCCTGCTGATGGTCGGCGGCAGCGAAGATCCGGATGACCTGCGCTGGCTGCAGGAGGAGGCTGCCCGGCTCGGCATCGCGGCGGCGGTGGAGTTCACCGGCCCGCTGCCACAGCACGAGGCCTGGCAGCGCGTGCGGCAGGCACGCGTGGCGCTGTCGCCGTTTCGGCCGTCGCCGGTGCTGGATTCGGCCTCGCCGACCAAGCTGGTGGAATACCTGTTCCTTGGTGTGCCCACGGTGGTGAACGAGCACCCCGAGCAGGGCGCGGTGATCGCCGCCTGCGGCGCCGGGCGTGCCGTGCCCTGGGATGAGCAGGCGTTTGCCGCAGCAATGCTGGAGCTGCTGCGGCTGCAGGACAGCAGCTGGCAGGCGCTGGCGCGCGCCGGGCAGGACTGGGTGCGCGAGCACCGCAGTTATGATGCGCTGGCGGCACGCCTGGATGCCGTGCTCAGGAACCTGGTGCAGGAGGCTGCATGCCGGCAACGGACGCCATCGTAAGGGAGCCGCTGCAGCGGGTGTTGGCCGTGTTGTTCCAGGCCTGGCTGCTGGCGCTGGTGCTGCTGCGTTTCCTCGCCGTGGAACTGGGCAGCCTGCCGCGCTGGGGCTACGGCCTGCTGGATGTGCTGGGCCTGCTGTTGCTGGGCCTGCTGGCCGTGCAGGCGCGGGCGCTGTGGGCGCGGGTGCCGCGCAGCTGGCTGCTGTTGCTGGGCAGCGGGGTGCTGCTGGCCGTGGTCGGTGTCATCGCCAACGACACGCCGCCGCTGGCGGCACTGGCTGGCCTGCGGCGCTATTGCCGTTTCCTGCCGTTTGCCGTGCTGCCGTGGCTGTGGGGTACGGCCACGCTGCCGTGGCGGCGGCAGGGCGTGCTGTTGCTGGCCCTGCTGTTGCTGCAGCTGCCGCTGGCCCTGCACCAGCGCCTGGCCGTGCCGCTGACCGTGGCACCGGGCGATCATGTTACCGGCACCCTGGGTTCGCCGGGCTTCCTCACCATCACCCTGCTGTGTGCCGTGGGTGTCGTGGCCGCACTGTGGTTGCACGGCCGCCTGCGCAGCGTGCTGGCCCTGGGCCTGATGACCCTGCTGTTTGTGCCCTGCACCCTCAATGAATCGAAGTCGGTGCTGATCCTGCTGCCGGTCGCCGTGCTGGTGCCGCTGCTGCTGGGCATCGGGCGGGTGGCGTGGTCACGCCTGGGCGGCCTGCTGCTGTGGTTGCTGCTGGCATTCGCGCTGTTTTTCCCGGTGTACGACCACTTCAACTATTCCCGCTGGGGCTACACGCTGTGGGATTTCCTGTTCGAGCACCAGCGCTTCGCCAGTTATCTCCACCACAACGCGGCCGGCCCGCGCAAAACCCAGCCGCAGCTCGGTGACCTGAACAAGCAGGGGCAAATGGTCACGCCGGAAGACATCGAACGCCGTGAAAAAATCCGCATGGCCCGCCGTGAACAGAAGGCCGGCGCGAGCCCGCCCGGCAAGTTCGACAGCATTCGCCTCGCACGGCGCACGGCATCACAGGCCGCGCTGGGGGGCTGGTTCGGGGCCGGTGCGGGCAGCCTGTCGGCATCGCGCATGAAGGCCGCCGAAGGCACGCTGGCACGCCGGCATGCCCACCACCGGCCGGACAGCACGACGGTGTCCATCGTGCTCGGCGAGCTGGGCTGGCTGGGCCTGCTGTGGCTGCTGGCGGTGATGGCCTGGGTGCTGTGGCAGGCATTGCGGCTGGCCTGGTGCCGGCGGTATGGCAACGGCCGGCACGCCGTGGGTGCGGCGGCCTGCAGCGTGCTGGTGGTGCTGGGTGCCAGCCTGCTGCACAAGAACCTGGTGGACTCGCCGCTGCTGTGGGGCCTGTTCTGGTACCTCGCCGGCGTAGTGGTGATGCTGGCACGGTACGACGGGCCGCTGCCACGGGATGCGCAGGGCAACGCGGCATGACGGGCAGCAACGGACCGGTCTTCATCGTCGGCCTGCCGCGCTCGGGCACCAAGCTGCTGCGCGCGCTGCTGGACAACCACCCGGCACTGTTCATCCCGCCGTATGAAACCGAATGCCTGCCCTGGCTGATCCGCCACACGCCTGCCGGCGGCTGGCAGGGCGAGGCCGGCTTTACCCGCCTGTGGGCAGCGATCCGCCCGCTGCCGTTTTTTGGCTACCTGGCCCGCGAAGGGCTGCCGCTGGCGCCCGCGGCCTGGCAGGCGCAGTGCCGCAGCCGCGATGCCGCCGGCGTGTTCGACGGCCTGCTGCGTGCGGTGGCTGCCCTGCGCGGCGAAACCGGCTGGACGGTGTGGGGCGACAAGTCGCCCTCGCACATCGGCCACATCGACAGCATTGCGCGCCATTTCCCCACCGCGCGCTTCATCCACATCGTGCGCGATGTGCGCGATGTGGCGTCCTCGGCCCGGCGTGCCTGGGGCAAGCACCCGGTACGCACCGCGCAGCGCTGGCGCGACGAGGTCCTGCGCGTGCATGCGCAGGCCGCCAGCGGCCGCCTGCCGTTGCTGGAAGTACGCTTCGAGGACCTGGTGGCCGATCCGGAGGCCACGCTGCAGCCGGTGATGGCCTTCCTCGGCCTGCCGTTCCAGCCGGCGCAACTCGCCTTGCCGGAAGGCGTCGAGGATCTCGGCTCCGCACGCGGCCAGCGCAGCGTGCAGGCCAGTGCCGCCGGCACCTACCGGCGCGAATTCAGTGCTGCGCAACTGGCGGCGATCGAGCGCGTGGCGGCTGATGCCATGGCACAGTACGGCTATGCCACGGTGCAGTACCACGGTCCGCAGCGGGCCCTGCCGCGCTGGCGGATGGGCCTGCTGCGCTGCACCGACGCCGTGCAGCTGGTGCGGCACCGCATGCGCACGCTCGGCCTGTGGGGTGCCATCGGGTTCTACTGGCGCTACAACCGTTTCTCCGGCAACCGTGTGGCGCACGCGCATCCACTGCTGATGCTGGGCACCGGCCTGCAGACGCGCGGCGGCATTGCCTCGGTGGTGCGCCTGTACCGCGACAGCGGCCTGTTTGCGCGCGCCGGGGTGGACTACCTCGCCACGCACGGTGACGGTCCGTCCTGGTACAAGGCCTGGCTGGCGCTGCGTGCGTTCGTGCGGCTGTGCTGGCAGCTGCCGCAGCGGCGTTACCGCCTGGTGCATGTGCACCTGTCGGCGCGGTCCAGCTTCTGGCGCAAGTACCTGCTGTTGCTGCCGGTGCGCCTGTGGCGGCGGCCGTATGTGCTGCACCTGCACGGCTCCGAGTTCCGCGAATTCCACGATGCGGAAAGTCCTGCCTGGGTGCAACGCTGCATCCGCCGGCTGTTCGACCGTGCGGCCGCCATCGTGGTGCTGTCGGCGAGCTGGCAGCACTGGGTGCAGGGCATGTCGGCGAACCCGCGCGTGATGATCATCCCCAATGCGGTACCGCTGCCGGCGGCGGTATCGGCACGGCAGGCGGGGCAGTTGCTGTTCCTCGGCCGCCTCGGTGAGCGCAAGGGTATCTACACGCTGCTGGACGCGCTCGCCCTGCTGCGGCCGCAGTTCCTCGCCCTGCGGCTGGTGTGTGCCGGTGATGGCGAGATCGATGCCGTGCGCGCCCGCGTGCAGGCCCTCGGCCTGCAGGACTGTGTCACGGTGCCGGGCTGGATCGATGCCGATACGCGCCAGCGCCTGCTGGCGCAGGCGTCGGTGCTGGTGTTGCCCTCGCACAACGAAGGCCTGCCGATGGCCGTGCTCGAGGCGATGGCGGCCGGCCTCGCGGTGGTGGCCACCCCGGTGGGCGGCATCCCGGAGGCGGTGGTGGACGGCGAGACCGGCCTGCTGGTGCCGCCCGGCGATGCGGCGGCACTGGCGCAGGCGCTGCGCACGCTGCTGGCCGACCCGGCCCGGCTGGCCCGCCTGGGCGATGCCGCGCGGGCACGCATCGCCGGCCAGTTCAGCCCGGCCGCGAGCGAAGCGCGGCTGCAGGCACTGTGGCAGCAGGTGGCCGCATGATGCGGCTGTGGCAGAAAGCCGGCTGGTACCTGCGCCGCCTGCGCGTGATGCCGCTGCCGGAAATCCCCTGGCGCCTGCAGCGTGCGCTCACGGTGCGTGCGCTGGCCCTGTACTGCCGGCAGGCCCGCGCCGCAGCGCCGGACCTGGCGTGCCTGCCGCAGCAGCCGCTGCTGCTCGCCGCCGATGCGCCGGCCCGCATGCCGCCACAGCCGGTGGCCGACTGGCTGCGTGACGGCTTCCCCGTGTTTGAGCGCCGCTGGCCGCTCGACCGGGTGCCCGACTGGCGGCGCGACCCGCTGAGCGGCGTGCAGGCGCCCGATACCTGCGGTTTCTTCATCGACTACCGCGACGAACGCCGGGTCGGTGACATCAAGTACCTGTGGGAGCCGGCGCGCTTCCATGCCTGCGTGCCGCTGGCCCAGGCCTGGCGTGCGAGCGGCGAGGCACGCTACCTCGACGCCATCGCGCAGCAGCTCGACAGCTTCCTCGACCAGTGCCCCTGCCCGCAGGGCGTGCACTGGTCCAGCGCGCTGGAAAGCGCCATCCGCCTGCTCAACTGGGCCTTGCTGTGGGAGCTGACCGGTGGCCGCGCCTCATCGCTGGTGACGGGGCCGGCGGGTGAGGTGCGCCTGCAGCGCTGGCTGGAGGCCATCTACTGGCACCAGCATGTCATCCACCACTACTACGCGGCCTGGTCGTCGGCCAACAACCACCTGATCGGCGAGGCCGCCGGCGTGTTCGTGGCCGCCAGCGTATGGCCGCTGTGGCCGCAGAGTGCGCGCTGGCAGCAGCGCGCCCGCCGTATCCTCGAGCGCGAATGCCTGCGGCAGAACCACCCCGATGGCGTCAATGCCGAGCAGGCGCTGTGCTACCAGCAGTTCGTCGCCGATTTCCTGCTGCTGCCCTGGCTGGTCGCGCAGCGGCAGCAGCAGCCGTTCAGCACGGACTATGCACAGCGCCTGCAGCGCATGCTGGAGTTCCTCGCCGCGCTGGCCGATGGCGAAGGCGGCTGGCCGCAGCTGGGCGATGCCGACGAAGGGCTGGCCTGCGGGCTGGCGGCCGGCGTCACCGCCAACTACCACGCGCTGCTCGCCAGCGGTGCCGTGCTGTTCGGCCGGCCGGCGTTTGCACGGGTCGCGGCCGGCTGGGACGCCAAGAGCGACACACTGCTCGGGCAGGCCGCTGCCACCGCATTCGCGGGCCTGCGGGCGCAGGCCGGCGACAGCCTGCCGGAAGCCTTCCGCAGCGGCGGCCATTACCGCCTGGGCGATCACCGTGGCCTGTGTGCCTGGGTCGATGCCGGGCCACTGGGCCTGGGTGCGCTGGCCGCACACGGCCATGCCGATGCGCTGCAACTGCTGCTGTGGGTCGACGGCCTGCCGCTGCTGGTCGACCCCGGCACCTACGCCTACCACACGCAGCAGCGCTGGCGTGATTACTTCCGCGGCACGCGGGCACACAACACCGTGTGCATCGACGGCCTCGACCAGTCGGTGATCGGCGGCAATTTCCTGTGGATGGAAAAAGCGCAGGCCGGTTGCACGGCCTTCGGCCGCACCGACGGGGCATGGCATTTTTCCGGGTATCATGACGGCTACTGCCGCCTGCCGTCCCCCGTACTGCACCAGCGCACACTGCGGCTGGATGCCGCCGCAGCCTGCCTGCAGGTCACCGACAGCCTGCAGGCCAGCGGCCCGCACACGCTGGAGCAGTGCTGGCACCTCGACCCGCGCTGGCAGCCGCAGCTCGCCGGCACGCAACTGCAGGTGCAGGTGGGCCGGGTGCGCGTGGTGATGGCGCTGGACCCGGCACTGGCGTGGTCGCTGGTGCGTGGCGATGACACGGGCCCGCTGGGCTGGTACTCGGGGCGGCTGGATCACCGCCAGCCGGCCACCACCGTGATCGGCCGTGGCCGCATCACCGGCGATACGGCAGTGCACACCCGCATCACGCGGCTGGTATCGGATGACTGACAGGAATCGCGCATGAAGATCAGCATTTTCGGGCTTGGCTATGTCGGTGCCGTCACGGCGGCCTGCCTCGCGAAGCAGGGCCACACGGTGATCGGGGTGGATGTGCACCCGGCCAAGGTGGCCGACCTCGCGGCCGGCCGCTCGCCGATCGTCGAGACCGGCCTGGACATGCTACTGCGCGACGCGCACGCCGCCGGCCGCCTGTCGGCCACCACCGACACGGCGGCAGCCGTGCAAGCCAGCGACATCAGTCTCATTTGCGTCGGCACGCCCAGTGCGGCCAACGGCAGCCTCAACCTCGACCATGTGCGCACGGTATGCCGCCAGGTCGGCGAGGCGCTGCGCGACAAGGCCGGCTGGCACCTGGTGGTGCTGCGCAGCACGGTGTTGCCCGGCACCCTGCACGAGGTGGTGCGCCCGCTGCTCGAGCAGCATGCCGGCAAGCGCGCGGGCGATGGCTTCGGCCTGTGCAACAACCCCGAGTTCCTGCGCGAGAGCACCGCCATCGACGATTACTTCAACCCGCCGAAAACCGTGGTGGGTGCCGATGACGACCGCAGTGCCGACACGCTGCTCGCGTTGTACGAGGCACTGCCCGGCCCGAAAATCCGCACCTCCACCGCCGTGGCCGAGATGGTCAAGTACGCCGACAACAACTGGCATGCGCTGAAGATCAGCTTTGCCAACGAGATCGGCCGCATCGCGGCGGCCCTCGGCATCGACAGCCATGCCGTGATGGACATCTTCTGCCAGGACCGCCGCCTGAACATTTCGCCGGCCTACCTCAAGCCCGGTTTCGCGTTCGGTGGCTCCTGCCTGCCGAAGGATGTGCGGGCACTGACCTACCGCGCCCGCTCGCTGGATGTCGACACGCCGCTGCTCAATGCCATCCTGCCGTCGAACGGCCTGCCGCTGCAGGATGCCGTGCAAACGGTGCTGGCGCTAGGCAGCCGTCGCGTCAGCGTGCTGGGGTTTGCGTTCAAGCCCGGCACCGACGACCTGCGTGAAAGCCCGGTGGTGGCGCTGGCCGAGCAATTGCTCGGCAAGGGCTGCCAGGTGAAATTGTGGGACCCCTGCGTGCAGCTCGACCGCCTCACCGGCGCCAACCGCGACTACCTGTTGCGCGTGCTGCCGCACATTGCCGAGCTGATGGTGCCCACGCTGGAGGCGGCCCTCGCCCATGCCGATGTGCTGGTGGTCGGCCAGGACGCCCCCGAACTGGCCGGGCTGGCACAGCGGGTGCGTGACGGGCAGGCGGTGGTGGACCTGGTGCGCCTGCCGGGGCTGGATGCGGTGGCGCGCTACCACGGCTTCAACCGCTGACCGGGTGCTGGCAACCGTCCGTGAAAAAAGTCCTCATCATCGTCGAGAACCTGCCGGTGCCGTTTGACCGCCGCGTCTGGCAGGAAGCCACCACGCTGGCCGCAGCCGGTTACGGCGTGGCCGTCATCTGCCCCACCGGCAAGGGCCACGAGGCGCGCTACGAGTGCCTGGACGGCATCCACATCTACCGCCACGGCCTGCCGCTGGAGGCCGACGGCGCGCTGGGCTACCTGCTGGAATACGGCTGGGCCCTGCTGTGCGAGTGGTGGCTGGCGCTGAAGGTCTGGCGCCGCCACGGCTTCGATGCCATCCACGCCTGCAACCCGCCGGACCTCATCTTCCTGGTCGGTGCATTCTTCCGGCTGTTCGGCAAGCGCTTCCTGTTCGACCACCACGACCTCAACCCCGAGTTGTATGAAGCCAAGTTCGGGCGCCGCGGTTTTTTCTGGAAACTGATGTGCGCCGTCGAGCGCTGCACCTTCGCGCTGGCCGATGTGTCGATTGCCACCAACGCCTCCTACCGCCAGGTGGCGATCGAGCGCGGCCGCATGGACCCGGACCGGGTGTTCGTGGTGCGCAGCGGGCCGAAACTCGACCGCCTCAAAATCCTGCCGCCGCAGCCGGCCCTGCGCTGCGGCCGCCGCTACCTGGTCGGCTATGTCGGCGTGATGGGCAAGCAGGAAGGCCTCGACCTGCTGCTGCAGTCGGTGGCGCACATCGTGCATGTGCGGCAGCGCCACGACACCCACTTCGCCCTGGTCGGCGGCGGCACCGAACTGGCGGCCCTGCAGGTGCTCGCACGGGAACTCGGCGTGGCGGATTTCGTCACCTTCACCGGCCGCGTGCCCGATGACACCCTGCTGGCCGTGCTCAACACCGCCGATGTGTGCGTGAATCCCGATGTCGCCAATGCGATGAACGACAAGTCCACCATGAACAAGATCATGGAGTACATGGCGCTGGGCAAGCCGATCGTGCAGTTCGACCTCACCGAGGGGCGCTTCTCGGCGCAGGACGCCTCGCTGTACGCTGCACACAACGACACGGTGGATTTCGCCGACAAGATCCTCTGGCTGCTCGATCACCCCGACGAACGCGCGCGCCGGGGCGCCTTCGGGCGCGCCCGCGTCGAGGACACCCTGTCCTGGGACCATGAAGCCCCCACGCTGCTGGCCGCCTACGCCGCGCTGCTGGGAAAGCCCGCATGAACGCGATCGACCGCCCGCTGTTCATCGTCGGCTCCGGCCGCTCCGGTACCACGGTGCTGTACAACCTGCTGGCCGGGCACCCCGGGCTGTGCTGGTTCTCGAACCTCACCGACCGCTTCCCGCAGGTGCCGCTGCTGCCGCTGGCACACCGCCTGCTCGATGTCCCCGGCCTGGGCGATCGCCTGCGGCGCAACATCGTGGCCTCGAACCGCGGCTTCCCCAACCTCCGCCCGGTGGAGGCCGAGCACATCTACCACCGCTACTGCGGCTTTGCCGAAGACCGCCCCAGCACCCGTGCCGACCGCAACCCCGTGGCAGAGGCGCGCCTGCGCGCGCAAATCCGCCGTCACCTGCGCTGCACCGGCCGCCCGCGCTTCATCACCAAGCAGACGGCCAACAACCAGCGCCTCGATCTGATGCTGGCGCTGTTTCCCGATGCGCGGGTGGTGCACATCATCCGCGACGGCCGCGCGGTGGCGAACTCGCTGCTGCGCGTGCGCTGGTGGCGTGACATCCCGATCTGGTGGTACGGCGGCAAGAAGGCCGCTGACTGGGAAGCCGAAGGGCATGAACCGGTCGCGCTGTGCGCGCAGCAATGGCTGCACGACACCGAGGCCTGCCGGGCGCAGGCACCGGCACTGGGCAGCCGCTACCTCGAAGTGCGTTACGAAACCCTGGTGGCCGATGTGCACGGCACCGTCGGCAGCATCCTGCGCCATGCCGGCCTGGCCGATGCCCCGGCATTCCTCGCCGCGCTGCCGTCGCAGCTGCACGACCGCAACGACGCCTGGCAGCGCCAGTTGAGCGCCGCCCAGCAGGCGGTGCTGGCCCAGGTGCTGGGGCCGGCACTGGAGGCGCTGGGGTATGCCTGAGGCCGCCGTACGGCGCCGGCTTCCTCCCGTGTCGGTCGCGGATGGCGCGCATCACAGCACGGGCGCGTGACAGCGGGTGCGCCGCAGGCGCTTTGCCGCTATTCTGGCAGCCTTGCAAGGGGAGGGTGACATGGCGTACTGGCTGTTCAAGAGTGAGCCCGATGCCTACAGCATCGATGCGCTGCAGCAGCAGGGCGTGGGTTGCTGGGATGGCGTGCGCAACTACCAGGCGCGCAATTTCCTGCGCGACGGCGTCAAAAAAGGCGATACCGTGCTGTTCTACCACTCCAGCTGTGCCGTGCCGGCCATCGTCGGCATTGCGAAAGTCGTACGCGCCGCCTACCCCGATCCCACGCAGTTCCAGCCCGGCCACAAGTACCACGACCCGAAATCGGCACCCGACGCCCCGCGCTGGGTGGCCGTCGATGTGCAGTATGTGCAGCATGTGCAGCCGGTCACCCGCGACCGGCTGCGCGCGCACCCCGTGCTGTGCCACATGAGCCTGCTGCGGCGCGGCCAGCGCCTGTCAATATTGCCGGTGAGTGATGCCGAATGGGCGGCCCTGTCGCCGCTGCTGGAGAAGGCCTGACATGAACCGCAAGCAAGACGACCACGAGAAAATGCTCGATGCCCTGTTGCCGCAGACGGCCACCGGCGTGGATTGCCGCGTGCTGCCGGCCGCGCAGGGCACGCAGTGGCTGCGTGAAGGGCTCGCATTGTTCCGCCGCTACCCGGCACCGTGGCTGCTGGCGCTGGCCGTGCTGTTCGGCGTGATGATGCTGCTCAGCCTGCTGCCGCAGGTGGGCGACCTGCTGGGTTTCCTGCTGGGGCCGGTGCTCAATGCCGGCCTGATGTATTTCGCCAGCCGGCTGGCCGCCGGGCGCAACGAGGCGCGCATCGGTGACCTGTTCATCGGCCTGCGCCAGCGCACGGCCGCACTGGTCGGCGCCGGCGCGCTCAACCTGCTGGCCACGGTGCTGCTGCTCGGCCTGTTGCTGGCGCTGGCCGCCGGCACGCTCGGCGAGGAGGCCGTGCAGGCACTGGCCAAAGCCGTGCAGCAGCAGGACCAGGCCGCGATGCAGGCCATCGTCACGCCGCATGCACAGGCGCTGCTGCTGGACCTGCTGGTGGTGCTGGCGCTGTACCTGCCGGTGATGGGCGCACTGTGGTTTGCGCCGCCGCTGGTGCTGCTGCACGGCTGTGGCCTGGGGCAGGCACTGCGCCTGAGCCTGAAGGCCTGCCTGAAGAATGCGCTGCCGCTGCTGCTGTACGGCCTCGTCGTGATGGGCTGGGTAGCCTTGCTGGCGTTTGCGGTGACGGCCCTGGCGGGGCTGGCCGGGTGGCTGGGCTCGGCGCTGCTGGGCGTGCTGCTGCCGGTCGGTGGCGCAGTGCTGGTGGCCTCGCAGTGGGCCAGCTTTGCGCAGGTGTTCCCGCCGCCGGCCGCGGCGGGCAGTAACGACCAAGTGGAAGTGCTGCTCTAGCGCACTCACCAGCCCCAATGGAAAAGCCGCCCGCGGGCGGCTTTTTTGTGCGTGTTTGGGCGCGGCAGCCGGGCCTTCAGCGCGGCGACAGCAGCTTCTTTGCCGCCCAGTTCAGCAGCGGCCGCAGCGGCCACAGCAGGCGGCGTACCCAGCGCAGCTGGTGCGCGGCATCGGCGGTGAACTGCTGCCAGCTGTGGTGCTGGAACTGCAGCACCTGCTGGCTCTCGCGGGTGTCCAGCCAGTCGGTGTAAAACGGCTCACGGCCAAACGCATCGTCACCGAAATGAAAACCGGCGGCACCGAACACGCCGTTGATCATGTCGCGCTGGCGGATCTGGCTGTCCTTGCCGCCGCCGATCAGCAGCGTGCGCTTCCACGCGGCCGGGCGGGTGAGGGCATTGGCACAGGCCAGCGCCACATCGTCGGGGTGCACGAATTCCAGGCGGTTGTCCGGGTGTACGGCAAACTGGCCGCGCAACACATCGAGGCTGGCCTTGCTGTGCTCGACGCTGATGGCCACGCCCACGCGCAGGATCACGAAATTGAGGCCCGAATCGGCCAGCATGCCTTCACAGGCCACCTTGGCGCGGGTGTATTCGTCGCTGGGTGCAACCGGCTCGATGGTGCGCCGCGGCGGGTCGCGATCCTGCGTGAGGCCGAACACGGTCAGCGAGGACGGGTAGACGAACACCGCATCGGGCTTGCTCGCGGCCAGTGTGCTGGCCAGCAGGCGGGTGGCTTCCACATTCACCGCCCAGGCTTTTTCGGGGAACAGCTCGGTGGCCGGCGGCAGCAGCGCCGCGTGGTGGACCACCGCATCACAGCCGCGCACCGCCTCGCGCACGGTGTCCGGGCGCGTGATGTCGCCCCAGACGGTGCGGATGTTGCCATCGATGGCCGCTGCGGCCTTGCGGTTCTTCGGGGTGTCGAGGTCCAGGCAGGTCACGCTGTGGCCCTGCGCCAGCAGGTGGTGCAGGGTGTTCAGGCCGAGGTTGCCGAAGGCACCGGTCAATAGCACATGCATGGCAGCTACCGCAGTGGTTTTCCCAAGGCGCGCACTATGCCATGCAGCGGCCGCGCCTGTCACCGCCGGCGTGCCGGCTGCCGTACCCCGGGGAGGGCAATGCCGGCGGGCGGCCCGGCATGATCCCGCCGGGCCCCGCGTGTTGTGGAATACTAGAAATAGCAGCACCTGTAACGAAAAGGTTGTATGCAGCATTTACAGAGTGCTCCTTTGGAAAATAAGGGACACCCATAAATTCCCCCGTCAATTTTTCCGCACATCCGGCTGCAATGGCCGATATCGCACATGCTTGAGCTGATATGTCGGGTGGGTTATTCCCGGCTTTTGCTTTAGCTGGCCGGGGGAAGGAATTGGGGGCGCGGTAACAGTTCGGCCGCACTCCCAACGATCAGGAAATAAAAAGACCGGCGGTTTCCCGGCCGGCCCTGTTTGCGCTGGCTCGCTTCAGGCGGGATGGATCTTCAGCAGCGGGTTGAACAATCGCAGCAGCGGGTGCGTGAAGCGCACCGGGGCATCGGCCACGGTCAGGCAGAGGCAGTCTTCGTGTTCGGCGGCATGCGGGGCATGGCATTCGCCAGTGTCGCGCAGTACGAAGTCGCCGGCTTCGTAGCGGCCGAGTTGGTCACTGAAGCTGCCGCTGAGCACCACGGTGATCTCGGTGCCGCCGTGGTCGTGGCGGCTGACCCGGCCGCCGGCGCGGATGTGGTGCAGGGCCACTTCGTGGCGGTTGCTGCCGGCGGTGAGGCGGGCGACTTTCAGGGCGCGGCCCAGGCGTTTCCAGGCCAGCTGCTCCGGTGCGGCCGGCAGTAGGCGGGCGAGGGCGGCCGGCAGGCGGAAGCCCCAGTCATGGGCGCAGGCCGGCGGGGCCGGGGCGGCGGCCGGTGGCGGGGTATCGAGGGCGGCCAGCGTGCGTTCCAGCAACACCTCGGTATTGCCGCCGTTGACGCCGTGTTCCAGCAGCTGGCTGCCCAGCCATTCCAGGCGGCGTACCCGGGCGCGGCAGGCCGGGCAGAAGTGCAGGTGGGTTTGTACCGCCAGTGCCTGCGCAGCGGGCAGGGTGCCGGCGGCGTGGTCGGTCAGCCAGGCAATGTCGGGATGGTGGCGGGTCACGGCTGCCACCCCGCTTCGATATCCAGTTTCAGTTTCTGCAGTGCCAGCCGGATGCGCGATTTCACCGTGCCCAGCGGCAGGCCCAGTTCGGCGGCCACCTCGCTGTGGGTCTTGCCTTCCACATAGATGTGCTGCAACACCTCGGCCTGTTCGGCCGGCAGTGCATCGAGCAGCCCCTGCAGGTGCTGGCCGAGGCGGTGTTCCTGCGTCAGCGTGAAGGGGTCGGCGGTCTCGTCGGGCACATCGGGCCACAGCTCGTCGGACAACAGCACTTCCGGCCGGCGGTTGCGGCGGCGCAGCAGGTCGATGCGGCGGTTGCGCGCGATGGAGAAAATCCAGGTGGTGGCCGAGGCCTTGCCGGGGTCGAACAGCGCGGCTTTCTGCCACACGGCCAGCATCACATCCTGTGCCAGTTCGTCGCCGAAGGCACCGGGGCTGTCGACCATCGGCGTGGCGGCGCCAAAGGCGCGCAGGCGGGGTGCGAAATGGCGGAACAGGCTGGCAAAGGCCGCGCGGTCGGCATTGCGTGCCATGCCGACGATGATCGGGTTCCAGGGATCCTGTTCTTCCACCGGGCACGCATCCAGCAAGGTACCCGTGGCCGGCAGCGGGCTGCGGGCGGACGGGCGGGGTGTCGGGGTCTGGCGAACCCGGGTTTGTGCAAGCGTGGCCATGCTACCGGAAACCTCGTGGTGACGCATTGTGTGGCGGTGTACGCCCATGCCGGTTGGCCGGATCACCTCGCCGGCCGGTGATCCGGCGCCGGCAGGCACGGCGTATACCGGGCCACGACACACTGCCAGCGGACCTGCCGATGACCACCACCGTTCCACTTGCCGAGCGTCCCCGGCTGGGCATCAGTGCCTGCCTGCTGGGGCAGCCGGTGCGCTTCAACGGTGGCCACAAGCAGGCGCCGGTGTGCACGCAGCTGCTGGGCGCGCTGTTCGACTGGCAGCCGGTGTGCCCGGAAGCCGCCATCGGGCTGGGCGTGCCACGGCCGCCGGTGCGCCTGTTGGCCTCGGATGCCGGCCTGCGGCTGGTCGACAGCCGCGATGCGCAGCGTGACCACACGGCGCCGATGCAGGCCTTTGCACAGGACTACGCCGGGCGTGCGCTGGCGGGTTTGTCGGGGTTCGTGTTCATGCAGAAATCACCCAGCTGCGGCCTGTACCGCGTGCCGCAGTACCGCGCCGATGGCCATGCCGGTGAGCACGGTGCGGGGCTGTTTGCCGCCGCGATCCGTGCGGCACAGCCGCTGCTGCCCTGCGAGGAAGCCGGCCGCCTGCACGACCCGCTGATCCGCGAGCATTTCGCCAGCCGGGTGCTGGCGTACCACGCCTGGCAGCAGTTGCGTGCGGCCGGGCCGCAGCCGGCCGACCTGCTGGCCTTCCATGCCCGCCACAAATACCAGCTGATGGCGCATTCGCCGGCCGGCCTGCGCGCACTGGGCCGCCTGCTGGCCGACCTGCGCCGGGCGGATTTCGCCGCGCTGCTCGATGCCTATGCCGAAGGGTTCTTCACGCTGCTGGCGCAGCAGCCCAGCCGCCGTGGCCATGCCAATGCGCTGCAGCACATCCGCGGCTACCTGAAGCGTTGCGGGCTGCGCCCGGCCGAGCAGCAGCGCCTCGACCGCGCACTGGACGATTACCGCCAGGGCGTGATCCCGCGCATGGTGCCGCTGGCCCTGCTGCGGCAGCATTTTGATCGCCACCCCGATGCGTACATCGCCGGCCAGGTGTACCTGAGCCCGCGGATGGATCATCCCGTCCTGTTGCACGGAGCCTGAACCGATGGACACGACTGCCTTGCCGGCGCCGCTGGCGTGCTTCGAAGCCCTCTACCGCCGGCTGGATGCCGCCACCGCCGCACAGATGCCCGAGGTGTATGCCGCCGATGTGCTGTTCCGCGACCCGTTGCACGAGCTGCACGGCTTGCCGGCGCTGCAGGGCTACACGCAGGCCCTGTTGGGGCGGGTGGCGGAATGCGGTTTCGAGTGCACGCACTGGATCGTGCAGGGGCCGCAGGCGGCAGTGCAGTGGCGCATGCGGCTGCGGCACCCGGCGCTGCGCGGCGGTGCATTGCTGCAGCTGCGCGGCATGAGCCAGCTGCGCTTTCACGAGCGCATCGACTACCACGAGGATTTCTACGACCTCGGCGCGATGGTGTATGAGCATGTGCCCGTGCTGGGCACGCTGGTGCGTGGCGTGAAGCAGCGCCTGGGCAGGGCCGCATGAAGCGCCGCTGGGACGGTCGCCGCATGTGGCTGCTGGGTGCCAGCAGCGGCATCGGTGCCGAGCTGGCGCAGCAGCTGGCCAGTGCCGGTGCACGCGTGTTTGCCTCGGCACGCCGGCGCGAGGCGCTGGAATGGATGGCGCACGGCTACGGCAGCATCACGCCGCTGCCCTGCGATGTCACCGACATGGCGTCCTGCCGCGACGCAGCCCGGGAAATCGGCCGCCTGGCCGGCCATATCGATACCCTCATCGTCAATGCCGGGCAGTGCGAGTATGTCGATGTGCAGGCGTTCGACCCGGCACTGGTGCGGCGCATCACCGAGGTAAATTTCCTTGGCGCCGTGAACGCGGTGGCCGCCGGCCTGCCGCTGCTGCGGCGTGCCCCGGCAGCCGGCCCGCCGCGCTGCATCCTCGGCGTCAGCAGCCTGGCCACGCGGCTGCCGTTCACGCGAGCCGAGGCGTATGGGGCCTCCAAGGCGGCGCTGGACTATTTCCTCGACAGCCTGGCGGTCGATCTCGCGGCAGAAGGCATCCGCGTGATCCCGGTGGCACCCGGTTTCGTCGACACGCCGCTCACGGCGCACAACGATTTCGCCATGCCGTTGCAGCTCACGGCCGGCGAGGCTGCTGCGGCCATCCGCACGGCATTCTGCCGCGGCGCACGGCGCATCGCCTTCCCGCGCGGCATGGCCTGGGGGCTGGGCCTGCTGGCCCAGCTGCCGCCGCGCTGGCGCATCGCCATCGCACGCCGGCTGGCCGGCACAGTGCACACCGGCCGCGAGTCCCTGCCGTCATGACGCGCCAGCGCATCGCCATCGTCGGCAGCGGCATCAGTGGCCTGGCGGCAGCCTGGTTCCTGCACCGCCAGCACGACATCACGCTGTTCGAGGCGGCCGACCGCCTGGGCGGCCATACCGCCACCGTGGATGTCCGCCTGCAGGGGCGGTCGTATGCGGTGGATACCGGCTTCATCGTCTACAACGACCGCACCTACCCGCAGTTCATCCGCCTGCTCGATGCGCTGGGCGTGGCCTCGCGGCCGACCCGCATGAGCTTCAGCGTGCACTGCGACCGCAGTGGCCTGGAATACTGCGGCAGTAACCCCGACGGCCTGTTTGCGCAGCGCCGCAACCTGGTGAACCCGCGTTTCTGGCGCCTGCTGCACGACATCCTGCGCTTCAACCGCGAAGCGGTGGCCGACCTCGATGCCGGCCGCGTGGCCGATGGCGACACCCTCGGTGACTACCTCGTGGCCGATGGCGACACCCTCGGTGACTACCTCGTGGCCGGCGGCTATTCGCCGCAGTTCGTGCAGCAGTACCTGGTGCCGATGGGTGCGGCGATCTGGTCGGCCGGCACGCAGCAGATGCAGGCGTTCCCGCTGCGCTTCTTTTTGCAGTTTTTCCGCAACCACGGCCTGTTGCAGGTCCGCGACCGCCCGCAGTGGCGCACCATTGCCGGTGGCTCGCGGGCCTACCTCGCGCCGCTCACGGCGCCGTTTGCACCGCGCATCCGCCTGTCCTCGCCGGTGGAGTGCATCCGCCGCACGGCCGCGGCCGTGGAGTTGCGCGTGCACGGCCAGTGGCAGGCCTTCGACCAGGTGGTGCTGGCCTGCCACAGCGACCAGGCGCTGGCCTTGCTGGGCGATGCCCGTGACGACGAACGCGCGCTGTTGTCCGCCATCCCCTACGGCATGAATGATGTGGTGTTGCACACCGATACCACGCTGCTGCCACAGCGCCGCCGCGCCTGGGCCTGCTGGAACTACCGTGTGGATGCCGCCGAACAGCCGCAGGCGGTGCTGACCTACAACATGAACCTGCTGCAAGGCATCGACGCGCCGGCGACCTTCTGCGTGACGCTGAACGACAGCCACCGCATCGACGCGGGCACGGTGCTGGGCCGTTACCGCTACGCACACCCGGTGTTCACGCCGGCCGGCATCGCCGCGCAGCAGCGCCTGGCGGCCATCAACGGCCGCGACCGCGTGTGGCTGTGCGGGGCCTGGACTCGCAACGGCTTCCACGAAGACGGCGTGGTGAGTGCGCTGGCGGTGGCCGAGGCCCTCGGCGGGGGTTGGTCATGAGCTTCGCCAGTGCCATCTATGCCGGCACCGTGCGGCACCGGCGCTTTGCGCCGCGTGCGCATGCCTTCACCTACCGCATCAGCATGCTCTACCTGGACTTGTCGGAACTGGAGGCGGTGTTTGCGACGGCACGCTGCTGGTCGCTCACGCGGCCGGCGCCGGGGCGTTTCGTGCGTGCCGATTACCTCGATCCGCACATTCCCTCGCTGGCGGAGGCCGTGCGCGAGCGGGTGCGGGCCGAGACGGGTGTGCTGCCCGCAGGACCGATCCGCCTGCTGACCCAGCCGCGCTACTTCGGCGTCATCATGAACCCGATCAGCTGTTACTACTGCTTTGATGCAGCCGGCGCGCAGGTGCAGTTCGTGGTTTGCGAGGTCACCAGCACGCCGTGGCGCGAGCGTGCGGCCTATGTGCTGGATGTGCGCAGCGGCCTGCCGTGTACGGTGGTGTTCGACAAGCGCCTGCATGTCTCGCCGTTCAACCCGATGGCGATGCAGTACCACTGGTGCGGTTCGGCGCCGGGGACGCAACTGGCGATGCACCTGGAGAACCATGCCGGCGGGCACTGCGTCATGGATGCCACGCTGGCACTGCAACGCCAGCCGATCAGCGGGCCGGCGCTGGACCGCCTGCTGTGGCAATACCCGTGGATGACCCTGCAGGTGTGCTTCGCCATCTATTGGGAAGCCTTCAAACTGTGGTGCAAGCGCCTGCCGGTGTACCGGCATGCCGCGCGCGGCGCCGCCTGACCGACGATCAAGGAAACCATCGTGGAACGAGTCGTGGATTACAGCCGTGCCCTGTACCAGCGCGATGCGCGTCGCCTGCCCTGGATCGATGCCGTGGCGCGTCGGCTGGTGTGCCGCTGGCTGTCCGGGCTGGGGGACGGTGCGCTGCGCCTGGAGGAAGGCGGTGGCGCGGAAAGCTTCGGCACCCCGGCGGCCGACCGCCCGCTGGCGGTGGTGCAGGTGCACGATGTGCGCTTCTACCGCCAGGTGCTGCTGGGCGGCAGCGTCGGCGCGGCCGAGGCCTTCATGCTCGGCTACTGGACATCGCCCGACCCGGTGGCGGTGGTGCGCCTGATGGCGGCCAACCTCGCACGCCTGCACCGGCTGGATCGCCGCATGCCGCTGGCCGCGCGCCTGGCACTGCAGGCCTTCGAGGCGGTGCGGCCGAACACCCGCCGCGGCGCGCGCCGCAACATTGCCGCGCATTACGACACCGGCAATGCGTTCTTCAGCCTGTTCCTCGATGCCGACATGATGTATTCCGCGGCCATCTACCCGCATGCGCAGGCCACGCTGGAGGAAGCCTCCTGGCACAAGCGCGAGCACATCTGCCGCCGCCTGCAGCTGGCACCCGGCGATCACCTGCTGGAGATCGGCACCGGCTGGGGCGGCATGGCCATCCACGCCGCACGGCATCACGGCTGCCGCGTCACCACGGTGACCATTTCGCAGGAGCAGTACGAGCATGCGCGTGCGCGGGTGCAGGCCGCCGGACTGGCGGATCGCATCGATGTGCGCCTGTGCGATTACCGCGACCTCGACGGTGAGTACGACAAGCTGGTGTCGGTCGAGATGGTGGAAGCCGTCGGCCACCGCTTCCTGGCGCAGTTCCTCGCCACCTGCCAGCGCCTGCTGAAACCCGAGGGCCTGATGCTGCTGCAGGCGATCACCATCCCCGACCAGCGTTACGAGGCCAGCCGCCGGCGCGTGGATTTCATCCGCCGCTACATTTTCCCCGGTGGTTGCCTGCCGTCATTGGCCCGCCTGCAGGCGGTCAGTGCGCGCCACACCGATTTCCAGTGGATGGGCCTGGAGGACATCAGCGCCGATTACGCGCGCACCCTGGCCGACTGGCGCAGCCGGTTCCTGCACCACCTGGCACGGGTACGCGAGCAGGGCTTCGACGAGGTGTTCATCCGCATGTGGCACTTTTACCTGGCCTACTGCGAAGGGGGCTTCCGCGAGCGCGTGATCACCACCCACCAGTGCCTGCTGGCACGCCCGGCGGCGCGCAGCATCCCGGGGCCGGGCTGCCCCGGCTGGGCAACTGCTGCCGGCAGGCGATAAAAAAGCCGCCCGGAAGGCGGCTTTTTGCGTTGCCGGCGGGCCGGCAATCAGCCGTTCTTGTGCGTGCGGTCAATCAGGCCGCGCACGGCCGAGGGCAGGTCCGCCGGCAGGATCACCAGCTTGCTGTTGGATGAATTGCCGAGGGCCTGCAGCGCCGTGATGTATTTCTCGCCCAGCAGGTACACCGCCGGCAGTTCGTCGTTCTCGATGGCTTCGGTCACCATCTTGATGGATTCCTGGTTGGCGCGGGCCAGCACGATCATGGCCTCGGCTTCGCGGCGCGAGGCCTCCAGCTTGCCCTCGGCCTCGAGGATGGCGGCCGCCTTGTCACCGTCGGCGCGGGTCACCGTGGCGCGGCGCTGGCGTTCGGCGGCGGCCTGTTCCTCCATCGCCTTCTGCATCGTCTGCGAGGGATTGATGTCCTGGATTTCCACCGTCTTCAGCGCGATGCCCCAGTCGGCGATGTCGTCGGAGATGGCGGCTTTCAGCTTGGCCTTGATGTGGTCACGCGAGGACAGGGCTTCGTCGAGGTCCATTTCGCCGGTGATGGAGCGCAGTGAGGTCTGCACCAGGTTCTGGATGGCGATGGTGTAGTTCTCCACGCCGTACACGGCCTTCTCGGGCGAGACGATGTTGATGTAGGCCACGGCATTGACCACCATCACGGCGTTGTCGCGCGTGATGACTTCCTGCGAGGGGATGTCCAGCACGATGTCCTTGGTGGTCACCTTGAAGGCCACGCTGTCGATGTACGGGATGATGATGCTCAGGCCGGGGCCCAGCGTGCAGTGGTACTTGCCGAGGCGCTGTACCACGAACTTGCTGCCCTGCGGCACGATGCGCACGCCCTTGCCGATGGTCATCGCGACCAGGACCAGGAACACGAGAGCGAGGAATGTACCGCCAGCCATGGTGAAGCCTCCTGCAGTGGGGGGGTAGGTGATGATCAGGAATGGGCAGGCTTGTGGGCGCTGACCACGAAGGTGTTGCCGGACAGCTCGCGCACGTAGACGCGGTCGCCTTCCTTGACCGGCTTGTCGGCCAGGCAGGGCCATTCCTGCGAGCCGAGGATCGGTTTCGGGAAGCGCACCATGCCGCGCTGGCTGCCCTGCGGGGCCTGGATGACCTGGCCGACTTCGCCGATCACCGCTTCCAGTGCCACGCCGGCCTTGGTCTTGTCGGTCATGGTCGGCTTGAAGTAGCGGAACCACAGCACGGTGAAGGCGATCGACGACAGTGCCCACAGCAGCAGTTGCAGGCCGAAGGCAATGTCCGGCACCGCCGCCAGCAGCAGGCCGACCAGGGCGGCGCCCAGGCCAAACCACAGCAGGGTGAAGCTCGGCACGAAGATCTCGGCAATCGCCAGTGCCATGCCGAAGGCGACCCAGTGCCACCAGAGCGGGGACAGTTCCATGGCCGGATTCCCTGTGCGTGAAAAGACCGCACCAGCCTAGCGCAAAACCCCGGTGGCGCAAAGTAAAACCGGCGGCTGCCGCACGGCCCGCGAAGCAGGTAGAATCGCCGCCAGTCCCGTGATCCCCTGTTGATGGAGCCTGCAGATGGAATCCCTGATCGAACGCACCATGTACGCCGCCCGCTGGCTGCTGGCGCCCATCTACCTGGGCCTGAGCCTGGCCATCCTGCTGCTGGGCATCAAGTTCTTCGGCCACCTGCTGCACGTGTTCCCGATCATCCTCAGCATGAGCGAGGCCGACCTGGTGCTGGTGATCCTGAGCCTGGTGGACCTTGCCCTGGTGGGCGGGCTGCTGGTGATGGTGATGTTCGCCGGCTACGAGAATTTCGTGTCGCAGATCGACATGGCCGAGGGCACCGACAAGCTGGGCTGGCTCGGCACGATGGATGCCACCTCGCTGAAGAATAAGGTAGCTGCCTCCATCGTCGCCATTTCCTCGATCCACCTGCTGCAGGTCTTCATGGATGCGCAGAACATCCCCAACGACAAGATCCTGTGGTATGTGGTGCTGCACCTGACCTTCGTGCTGTCGGCCTTCGGCATGGGCTACCTCGACAAGATCACCCGCCACTGAAGGCGGTGCCGGTGCGCCGGCCTGCCAATGGGCCGTTCCTTCCCCACCGACACGGCAGGAGGTTTGCCATGAGCGAGCATTTTTACGGCAGGAAGGATTTCCGCTTCGTGCGCGAGATGAAGGCTGCACCGGAAGAGTTTGCAGCCTGGGCCGCCTTCGACAAGGTGGTGGGCCGCAGCGACGGCGCCATCCCGCAGAAATACCGTGAGTTGATGGCGGTGGCCGTGGCGCATGCCACGCAGTGCGCCTGGTGCATCGATGCCCATACCCGGCTGGCGAAGAAAGCCGGCGCCAGCAAGCAGGAAATCGCCGAGGCGGTGCTGATTGCCGCCGCCCTGCAGGCCGGTGCCGCAGTCATGCACGGCACGGTGGCGATGCAGGCCTTCGACGACGCGGCCGCGCAGCCCTAGCCCGCACGGCGCAGGCCGCTGCGCCAGCCATCGCGCAGGGTGTCGCGCAGTGCCAGCCGCCACGGCCAGGCCAGGGCCAGCATCAGCAGCAGCCAGGCGATGGCCTCGCGGTTGTGCGGGCCATCGGTAACGAACGGCGCACAGCCCAGCAGCACGGCCGCCAGCAAGGCCTCCTCGCGGCGCGCACCTGCCGTTGCCGGCCGCGTGGCCAGTGCCAGCAGGGCCGGCAGCACGAACAGCAGCACGGGGATGTCGCGGTGACGCGGCGACAGCGCCAGGCCGATGCCGATGCAGGCCACCGGGAAAGCGGCCGCACACTGCAGCAGCGCCAGCAGCAGGGCCTGCGAATACCCCTGCCAGGGCCGCCGCAGCCAGCCAAACAGCGCCGCCAGCGAGGCCGCGGGCCCGGTAAAACGCGAGGCCGGGCCGCGCGCCAGGCGATCCAGCAGCACCCCGGCCGCCAGCAGCCCCGCCAGCAGTGTGCTGCCCCAGGCCAGCCGGCCGGCCAGGCCCTGGCCGATGTCGAGGACATGGAGCCCCTGCAGCAGCAACAGGCTGCCGCTGGCCTGGCCGAACGCCAGCACGGCAGGCAGCCGCCACGGCGAGCGGCAGTGGCGCAGTGCCGGCAGGCACAGCAGCAGGCCGAGGCCGGCCGCGATGGCCGCCATCCGCCGCCACTGCGGTTGTTCGCTGACCGGGCCGGTGAGGCCGAACTTGGCCTGACGGTGTGCATCGAGCAGGCCCCAGTAGCCGCCGACGGTGCCTTCGTCGCTGCGCTTCCACGGCTGGTCGATCGCCTCGATCAGGTTGTAGTCGATGCCCAGTGCCTGCACGCGGGCGATGAACCCGCGCACATAGCGGGCCGCGTTCACGGTGCTGGCCACGGCGGCCTGCCGGGTCGGGCCGGCACTGGGCCAGCCGGTTTCGCCGATCACGATGTGTTTGCCGGGGAACTGTGCACGCACGCTGGCCAGGTCGTGCTCGAGCAGGGTGAGCGCGTCTTCCACCGAGGGCGCCGGGTCGGCCCAGTAGGGCAGGAAATGCACCAGCAGGGTGTCCACCGCATCGGCCACGGCCGGGTGCTTCTGCCAGAACTCCACCACCTCGGCATAGGCCACCGGCACCGGTGCCGTCGCACGCACCTCGGTGAGCAGGGCGATGAGGGCCTGCTGGCTGAGTTCGCGCCGCAGCAGCACCTCGTTGCCGATCACCAGCAGGCGCACGCTGGCCGGGTATTGCCGGGCCAGGGCCAGGGCGGCGTCGATTTCGGCGCGGTTGCCCTCGGCATCGGACGACAGCCAGGCACCGAGGATCACCGTGAGGCCGTGGCGGGCGGCGGCGGCGACGATGGCCGCGGCCGGGTCCTTGGCCGAGTACACACGCAGGCAGTGGGTCAGCGGGGCGAGCCGGGCGATGTCGTGTTCGATGACGGCGGCGGGGATGGCACCGTAGTGCGGGCGGCGCGGGTCCGGGTAACCGGTGCTGTGCGGGGTGTACGACAGGCATTGCAGGCGGGCCGCCGGCGCGTCCGGCAGCGCCACCGGCCGCCCCAGCCCGTACCAGAAGCCGGCATTGGCCGCAGCCAGTGCGGCCAGGGCCAGGCTGCCAGCCAGCCACCGCCGTAGAGTCATGCCTGCCACCCGCACCGCCGGAACCGGCGCGCATTGTCACCCCCCGCCGGTCTGGCCGGCAACGGTATGGCAAACGCACGGCGTTGCGGTACCATGGGCGCCCCTTGGTTGCTCAGGGCTGTCGTCAGTGGCAGTCGACCATTCCTTCCGTGCCCTTGCCGCGACCGTTGCCGTGGCCCTGGGCCTGTCCTGTGCCCTGCGTTTTTACCTGGTGGAGCCGCAGGCGATGGGCGCACTTTGCACGCCTGCGGCTGCGCCGTGGTGGTGCGCGCTGCGGCAGGACATCATCCTCGGTTTTTATCACGGCGTGTTCGCCTGGGCGGGCGTGGTGCTGCTGGCGGCGGCCCTGCGTGCCCTCGTGCTGGCGAACCGGTCCCTGCCCACGCACCACGGGAGCGTCCCGACACCATGAAGGCACAGGCCCGGCAAGCACGCCACAAGACCCTGCTCAACATCGCCATCCTGCTGGTGATTGCCGCCGGCGTGCTGGCGCTGTGGGCCTGGTTCAACCGCCCGATGGACGTGCCGCCCTGGCCGAGCCGCATCGCCGGCTACTCGTTCTCGCCGTTCCAGCCGGGGCAGAACCCGGCCGACAAGATCTTCCCGTCGCCGGACGATATCCGTGCCGACCTCGCACTGGTCGGCCAGCACACCAAGCGCGTGCGCACCTACTCGGTCGAGGATGTGCTGGGCGACATCCCGGCGCTGGCTGCCGAGCAGGGTTTCTTCGTCACGCTCGGCATCTGGATCGATGCCGACCTCGAGCGCAATGAAACCGAGATTGCGCGCGCCATCGACATCATCAACCGCTCGCGCAACATCGAATACGTCGTCGTCGGCAACGAAACGCTCTACCGCGAAAACGTCAGCATCGAGCAGCTGGCCCACTACATCGAAACCGTGCGTGCGGCGGTCAAGGTGCCGGTGACGACCGCAGAGCCCTGGCATGTCTGGATCGCACACCCGGAGCTGGCCCGCCATGTCGACCTGATCGGCGCCCACGTGCTGCCGTACTGGGAGAACATCCATGCCGACAACGCCGTGGATTTCGTGCTGCAGCGCGCGCTGGACCTGCAGGCGGCCTTTCCCACCAAGCCCCTGCTGCTGGCCGAGGTGGGCTGGCCCTCGCGCGGCCGCACGCGCGGCCAGGCCGAGGCCACCCAGGCTGAGCAGGCCGTCTACCTGCGCCGGCTGGTGAATGCCCTCAACCAGGAGGGTTACACCTATTTCGTCATCGAAGCCTTCGACCAGGTCTGGAAAACCCGCAACGAAGGCGCGGTGGGTGCCTACTGGGGCGTGTTCGATGCCGAGCGCCGGCTGAAATTCCCGCTCACCGGCCCGGTGGTCGAGATACCGCAGTGGCGCATCCTGGCCATCATCTCGGTGGTGCTGGCGGCGTTCGCCATGGGCCTGCTGCTGATCGACAGCAGCGGCCTGCGCCAGCGCGGGCGCACCTTCCTGGCCACGGTGGCCTTTGCCGGCATGTCGCTGCTGGTGACCATCGGCTATGACTACAGCCAGCAGTACATCACCTGGGCCACCGGCCTGATGGGCATCCTGCTGACCCTGGGTGCGCTGGGCATTTTCCTGGTGCTGTTCACCGAGGCGCACGAACTCGCCGAGGTGGTGTGGATGCGCGAGCGCCGGCGGCCTTTCCATGCGGTGACGGTGGACGCGGCCTACCGGCCCAAGGTGTCGGTGCATGTGCCCTGCTACAACGAGCCGCCGGAAATGGTGGTGGCGACGCTCAATGCCCTGGCCGCGCTGGATTACCCCGATTTCGAAGTGCTGGTGATCGACAACAACACCCGCGACCCGGCGGTGTGGCAGCCGGTGGAAGCCTATTGCGGGACGCTGGGGCCGCGCTTCCGGTTCTTCCATGTGGCACCGCTGGCCGGCTTCAAGGCCGGTGCGCTCAACTACGCGCTGGAACGCACCGCAGCGGATGCCGAGGTGGTAGCCGTCATCGACAGCGATTACATCGTGCGTGCCGACTGGCTGAAGCACCTGGTACCGCATTTTGCCGACCCGTCGATTGCGGTGGTGCAGGCACCGCAGGATTACCGCGATGACCGCGAGTCCCTGTTCAAGCGCCTGTGTGACGACGAGTACAAGGGCTTCTTCCACATCGGCATGGTGACCCGCAACGACCGCGACGCCATCATCCAGCACGGCACCATGACCATGGTGCGCCGCACGGTGCTCGACCGGGTGCGCTGGGCCGAGTGGTGCATCACCGAGGATGCCGAGCTGGGCCTGCGGATTTTCGAGCTGGGCCTGTCGGCAGCCTACATTTCCGACAGCTATGGCCAGGGCCTGATGCCGGATACCTTCATCGACTACAAGAAGCAGCGCTTCCGCTGGGCCTACGGCTCGATGCAGATCATGAAGCGCCATGTCGGCAGCCTGTTCTTCGCCCGCAACACGCGCCTCACGCGCGGGCAGCGTTACCACTTCCTCGCCGGCTGGCTGCCGTGGGTAGCCGACGGCCTCAACATCTTCTACACCGTGGGTGCGCTGTTCTGGGCGGCGGCGATGATCATCGCGCCGACCCGCATCGACCCGCCGCTGATGATCTTCGCGCTGCCGCCGATTGCGCTGTTCTTCTTCAAGCTGGGCAAGATCCTGTTCCTGTACCAGCGGGCGGTGGGCGTCAGCCTGGGGCAGGCGGCCAGCGCGGCGATTGCCGGCCTGTCGCTGTCGCACACCATTGGCAAGGCGGTGGTGTACGGCCTGGTGACGAAATCGATTCCGTTCTTCCGGACACCCAAGCTGCGCTCCGAGCACGGCCTGCTGCGAGCCTTTGCCGAAACGCGCGAGGAGTTCTTCTTCCTCGTGCTGCTGTGGCTGGCTGCAGCCGGCGTGTTGTGGGTGCAGTCGGTGCAGAGCCTGGATGTGATGGTGTGGTCGGCCGTGCTGGTGGTGCAGTCGCTGCCCTACCTGGCCGCGCTGGTGATGGCCCTGCTGTCGGCGATGCCGTCGCGCGATGCGGCCTCCGAGGTGGCGGTACCGCCGGCCGCCTGAACGGGCCGGGGCCCCGGCAGGGAGGTGTTTTGCGCAGGGAGGACTGCCGGTGCTTCCCTGCCGCCGCCGTCCGCAGTAGGCTGGACGCGTACCGTTTCCCCGACAATGGAGTGTGCCATGGGCAGCCAGCAATCCTTTTCCGCACTCGAAGGCGACATCCAGCCTCGCCTGCGCAACGACCTCAACCACGCCGAATCGCTGCGTGACGTGCATGCCGCCTTCGTGCTGGCGGTGCGCCAGCTGTTGCTCGGTGCACTGGGCGATGCCGTGCCTTTCTACGATGACGACATCGCGCTGCTGCCCGGTGCCAACCCGGCGTACCGGCTCACCGGGGCCATCACCGGTGCGGAGGCCTTCCGCGCCGTGCAGGCGGCCTCCGACCTCGAGGCCATCCTGGCCCGTTTTGCCGAATCGGCCTCCCACCGCTGCCAGTCGATGGCGCTGCAGGAAGACCGCGACCGCGCACGCATCCACAAGGACCACTGATGTTGGCGTGATGAAAAAAGCCGCCCTCGGGCGGCTTTTGTTGCGCGGGTGGGCCTTCAGCCCAGGGCTTTTTCCAGCCAGCCGATCATCTGTGCGTAGGCGCCCTGCATGATGGCCGCCACCTCGGCGTCGCTGGCGCCCACCGGCGTGCCGCTGCAGGACCAGCGGATGCGCGTGCGCTGGCCGGGCAGGGCCGTGAGCTGTACCTCGGCACGGTAATCGGTGATCGGCAGCGGGATGCCGGCCGGGATGGTGTAGCTGTAGCGCATCGCGGCCGGGTCGATGGCTTCCAGCACCTCGTCGATCGGCGGCATGTCCGGCATGAAGATGCGGCGCACCATGCCCGGCCCGCTGCCGCTGACCTCCATGCGTGCGATGCCCGGTGCCCAGTCCATGTTGCCGAAATCGGCCAGGGTGGCCCACAGGCGTTCGGCGGGGATGGCGAGTTCGCGTTCGACGGCCGTGTGCATGGCAGTGCTCCGGGCAGGTTCAGGCATGCAGCACCTGCCAGGCCAGCAGGCCGGTGTAGGCCACATAGCACAGCAGCAGCAGGGTGCCTTCGGTACGGTTGAGGCGTGCCGGGCCGCGGAAGCCGTAGCACAGCAGGAACAGCAGCACCGTGATGCCCAGCATCACCGGCCAGTCGCGCACCAGCACATCGGGCGGGATGCCCATCGGGCGGATGCCGGCCGCGATGCCCACCACCACCAGGGTGTTGAACAGGTTGGAGCCGATGATGTTGCCCAGCGCGATGTCGTGCTCGCCCTTGCGGGCAGCGATCAGCGATGAGGCCATTTCCGGCAGCGAGGTGCCCACGGCGACGATGGTCAGGCCGATGATGAGGTCGCTGATGCCGAGCAGCTGGGCGATTTCCACCGCGCCCCACACCAGCAGGCGGGAACTGGCAATCAACAGCAGCAGGCCGATCACCAGCCAGCCGATGGCCGCACGCAGTGACATGCCTTGTGCGGTGATCTCGCTGGCGACCTCGCTGCCGAGGTGGTCGGCCGGTTGCTGCCGGCTCTCGCGCAGGGTCCACGCCATCAGCAGTGCAAACACGCCCAGCAGCACGAAGGCATCGGTGCGTGACAGGTGGCCGTCGAGCAGCTGGTAGCCGGCCAGCAGGGTGATGGCCGCCAGCAGCGGCAGCTCCTTGCGGATCACCTGCGACTGCACGGCCATCGGGCTGACCAGTGCGGTCAAACCGAGGATCAGCGCGATGTTGCCGATGTTGGAACCGTAGGCGTTGCCGAGCGCGAGCCCGGCGTTGTTGTCGAATGCCGCCAGTGCGGAGACCACCATCTCCGGCGCCGAGGTGCCGAAGCCGACGATCACCATGCCGATCACCAGCGGCGACAGGCCGGCGTAGCGGGCCGTGGCGGCCGCACCGTCGACGAAACGGTCGGCGCTCCACACCAGCACGGCGAGGCCGAGGGCAAGGGCGGCAAGGGCAGTCAGCATGGGCAGTCTCCGGCGGGTGGGCGGGCGCTATCTTGCCACGGTTGTGGCCGCACTGCAGGGGCCGTATGCCTGCGTGCTACCCTGCGCCGGTGGCTGCCAGGGGGCAGCGAGGGAGGCGGGGCGTGGCCAGGCCGCAGTGGGACATCTTCTGCAGCGTCGTCGACAACTACGGCGATGCCGGCGTGTGCTGGCGGCTGGCCCGGCAGCTGGTGCACGGGCACGGCCAGGCCGTTTGCCTGTGGATCGACCGGCCCGCCGTGCTGGCGCGGCTGTGCCCGGCGCTGGACTCCCGGCAGGCCGTGCAGGCGGCCGAAGGGGTCACCGTGCGGCACTGGCAGGCCGGCAGCCTGCCCTCGGCTGATGCCGCCGTGGTGATCGAGGCTTTCGGCTGCACGCTGCCGGAGGCCGCCGTGCAGGCGATGGCAGCGCGGCCGCAGCCGCCGCTGTGGATCAACCTCGAATACCTCAGTGCGGAAGCCTGGGTCGAAGGCGCGCATGCGCTGCCATCGGTCCATCCCGCCACCGGCCTGCGCAAGGTGTTTTTCTTCCCCGGTTTTACCGCCGCCACCGGCGGCCTGCTGCGTGCGCAGGATCTCGAGCTGCAGCGGCAGGCCTTCCTGGCCAGTGGCCGCGAGGCCTTCCTGCAGGCGCTGGGCGTGCCCCGGCAGCCGGCGGCACGGCTGGTGTCGCTGTTCTGTTACCCGCAGGCGCCGGCGGCGGCCTGGCTGCAGCAGCTGGCGGCCGGCCCCGGCCCGGTGACCTGCCTGCTCACCGACGGGCCGGCACAGGCGGCGGCCGCCGCAGCCTGGGGCGGGCCACTGCCACCCGGCCAGGCCGTGCGCCACGGTGCACTGACCGTGCTGGCCTTGCCCTTCCTGGACCAGGATGCCTATGACCGCCTGCTGTGGTGCTGTGACCTCAATGCCGTGCGCGGCGAGGATTCCTTCGTGCAGGCGCAGTGGGCCGGGCGGCCGCTGCTGTGGCACATCTACCCGCAGGCGGAGGCCGCCCACGAGGCCAAGCTGGACGCTTTCCTAGCCCGCTACACCGCCGGCTGGCCGCCGGGGCTGCGTGATGCGGTGGTGGCGCTGCAGCACGGCTGGAACCGCGGCACGCTGGATGCCGCCGCCCAGGCGGCGGCCTGGCAGGCCCTGCCGCACTGGCAGCAGCAGGCCGAACACTGGCGGCAAACGCAGGCGGCACAGCCCGATTTGGCATCAAAACTGGTGCAATTTTATACAGATTGGCTATAGTGCACGCCGTCGTTAACCCGCTCTACAGGTATTTTCCATGAAAATTGCGCAAGAACTCCGTGCCGGCCAGGTCATCGAAATCGACGGCCAGCCCTGGGTCATCCTCAAGGCCGAATTCAACAAATCCGGCCGCAACGCTGCCGTGGTCAAGATGAAGCTGAAGAACATCCTGACCGGCGGCGGCCAGGAAACGGTCTACAAGGCCGATGACAAGTTCGAGCAGGTCATCCTCGACCGCAAGGAAGTCACCTACTCGTATTTCGCCGACCCGCTGTACGTGTTCATGGATGCCGAATACAACCCGATCGAAATCGAGAAGGACGACCTTGGCGATGTGGTCAACTTCATCGAGGACGGCATGACCGATGTCTGCGAAGCCGTGTTCTACAACGACAAGGTGATCTCGGTGGAACTGCCGATCACCATCGTGCGCCAGGTGGTCTACACCGAGCCGGCCGTGCGCGGCGACACCTCCGGCAAGGTCATGAAGGCGGGCAAGCTGGCCAATGGCCACGCGATCCAGATCCCGGCCTTCATCGATACCGATGACTTCATCGAGATCGACACCCGCACCGGCGAGTACAAGGCCCGCGCCAAGGTGTGAACCGGCAGCCGGCGTGCCGAAGGGCCCTGCGGGGCCCTTTTTGCCGCCCAATCAATCTATAAAATAGATTGAAACAATAAAAACTAAGCGTTTTACCAATCATACGGGGCGCCCTATGCTGTCCCACGTTGTAACCCGAAACCCGTTTTTACCCACGGCAACCCCAAGGAGTACTGCAATGAGCGCACTGATCAACACGGCCGTCAAACCCTTCAAGGCCACCGCTTACCACCAGGGCAAGTTTGTCGAAGTCACCGAGGCCGACCTGAAAGGCAAATGGTCGGTGGTGTGCTTCTACCCGGCCGATTTCACCTTCGTCTGCCCGACCGAGCTGGGCGACCTGGCGGACCACTATGCCGAGTTCCGCAAGATCGGCGTGGAAGTGTATTCCGTGTCCACCGACACCCATTTCACGCACAAGGCCTGGCACGACACCTCCGACACCATCCGGAAAATCGAGTACCCGATGATCGGTGACCCGACCGGCGCCATCACCCGCAACTTCGGCGTGATGATCGAGGATGCCGGCCTGGCACTGCGCGGCACCTTCGTGATCAACCCGGAAGGCGTCATCAAGGTCTGCGAGATCCACGACCTCGGCATCGGCCGCGACGCCAGCGAACTGCTGCGCAAGGTGAAGGCGGCCCAGTACGTGGCCAACCACGACGGCGAAGTCTGCCCGGCCAAGTGGAAGGAAGGCGACAAGACCCTGAAGCCGTCGCTGGACCTGGTCGGCAAGATCTGAGCCGTCCCCGCCACCGGCCGGCCCCACAAGGGACGGTCGGCGGCAACCGGATACCGGCCCCGCTGCCACGAGCAGCGGGCGCCACCCCCAACCGACATGAGGAGTACCGCCATGCTGGACAGTGCCATCAAGGAACAACTCGCCACCTACCTCGGCAAGCTCGTGCAGCCGATTGAACTGGTTGCCGCGCTGGACGGCAGCGATACCGCGCACGACATGCGGGTGATGCTCGACGAGATCGCCGCGCTGTCCGGCCAGGTGCGTGTGCGCGACGAGGCCGATGCCGGCGTGCGCAGGCCCTCGTTCGGCGTTGCGCGTCCCGGCGAGCCGGCGCGCATCCGTTTTGCCGGCATCCCGCTCGGCCACGAATTCACCTCGCTGGTGCTGGCCCTGCTGTGGGTGGGCGGCCATCCGCCGAAAGTGGATGCCGCCTTGTTGCAGCAGGTGGCTGCCGTGGACGGCGAGTTCGCCTTCGAGAGTTTCGTGTCGCTGTCCTGCCAGACCTGCCCGGATGTGGTGCAGGCCCTCAACCTGATGGCGGCGATCAACCCGCGCATCCGCCACACCATGATCGACGGTGCCGCCTTCCCGGACGAAGCCGAGGCACGGCAGGTGCTGGCCGTGCCGGCGGTGTTCCTCGATGGCCAGCCGTTCAGCCAGGGCCGCATCACGCTGGAAGAGATACTCGCGAAGATCGACCGCGGTGCGGAAACCCGCCGCGCGGCCGAACTCGCCACGAAAGACGCCTTTGATGTGCTGGTGGTCGGTGGCGGCCCGGCCGGTGCTTCGGCGGCGATCTATGCCGCACGCAAGGGCGTGCGCACCGGCGTGGCTGCCGAGCGTTTTGGCGGCCAGGTGCTGGATACGGTCGGCATCGAGAACTTCATCTCGGTGCAGGCCACCGAGGGCCCGAAACTCGCCGCCGCGCTCGAGGCCCATGTGCGCCAGTACGGGGTCGACATCATGAACGGCCAGCGCGCCACCGCACTGGTGCCGGCCGACCGCAGCGGTGATGGCCTGGTGCATGTGCAACTGGCCAATGGTGCCGCGCTGCGCAGCAAGAGCGTGATCCTCGCCACCGGTGCCCGCTGGCGCGAGATGAATGTGCCCGGCGAGCGCGAGTACCGCGGGCGTGGCGTGGCCTACTGCCCGCACTGCGACGGCCCGCTGTTCAAGGGCAAGAAAGTTGCCGTGATCGGCGGCGGCAACTCCGGCATCGAGGCCGCGATTGACCTCGCCGGCATCGTCGAGCATGTCACCGTGCTGGAGTTCGACAGTGCCTTGCGTGCCGATGCGGTGTTGCAGCAGAAGCTGTACAGCCTGCCGAATGTGACGGTGATCCTCTCGGCACAGACCACCGAGGTGAGCGGCGATGGCCAGAAGATGACCGGCCTCACCTACAAGGATCGCGTGAGCGGCGAACTGCACCAGCTGGCGCTGGCCGGCGTGTTCGTGCAGATCGGGCTGGTGCCCAATACCGACTGGCTGAAGGGCACGGTCGCGCTCAGCAACCGCGGTGAGATCGTGATCGGCGAGCGTGGCGAGACCAGCGTAGCCGGCGTGTTTGCCGCCGGCGACTGCAGCACGGTGCCGTTCAAGCAGATCATCATCGCGATGGGCGAGGGCGCCAAGGCCGCACTCGGTGCCTTCGACCACCTGGTCCGCCTGCCGGCCGCAGCCGGCAAGGCGGCCTGAACCGCCATCCCCCCATCCGGGGTCTTGCAGGGCCGCCTCCGGGCGGCCTTTTTTATGGCGGTGCGGCGCATGCCGCGCGGCGGCAGGCTCAGAACGGCATCGACACGCTGAACGAGCCGTAGTTGTCGTCCTCGTCCTGCTCCTTGAATTCCTGCGAGCGCAGCACGTGCGTGTAGGCCAGCCGCAGGCCCGGCCAGGTCAGCACCACGCCGAACTGCAGGTCGCCCACCCACGGTTCCTTTTCGACCTTGCGGCTGTTCTTGAAGCTGTTGCCGTCGAGGAACAGGTTGCGTGCCACCAGGCGGCCCTCGAGGCCGGCAAACACATACCAGCCGAAACCGTCGTGCGGCAGGAAGAAGCCCGAGCCCGGCAGGCTGGGCTGGATGTGCGGCGGGCCGTAATCGCGCGGCAGGTGGCTGCCCAGGCGCACGGTGGCGCCGGCATTGGCATAGGTGTGGATGTTGCCGATGGCGCCACCGGCATGCGGGATCAGTTCCATGTCCAGCCCGGCGAAGGCCGCCGGTACCCGCTGGCGGTGCCAGCTGCGCTGGTAGCTGAGGATGATGCCGAGTTCGTTGCCGAGTTGCGTGTCCCAGCCCTTGGCCTCGTTGGCATCGATGATCTGGTGGATCAGCGTCTGTGCCTGCCGGGCACCGGAGGCCGGGCCGACCATGCCGACCGCCAGCTCGAACTGGTCGAGCTGCGCATCACTTTCGGCCAGCAGGCCGAACGACCCGTACAGCCAGCCTGCGTAGGGGCGCTCATCCGCCGGCGGGTAACGCACCGCCGTGTTGCGCGGGGTGTACATGTTCTGGCCCATGCCGTAACTGTGGCGCAGCACGGCGCCGTCCGGGAACGGCAGCCAGCCGGGCCAGTCCTGCACCAGTGCCGGCACCGCGCCGGGGGCCGACAGCCACTGCACGGCGACGCCGCTGGTGTAGTGGCGGTCGGTGTCGTACACGGCGTCGTTTTCGATGATCACGCTGAGCAGGTCACGGTTGCCTGCTGCGACGGCCGGCGCTGCCACGGTCGCCAGCACCTGGTACAGGCACAGGGTGGCCAGCAGGCGGCGGCAGTGCGTGACGGTGGGCATGGTGGTTTCCGGGGGAAGTTGGCCCGCATGCGGCAGCTGGGCAGGGACAGGCCGCAAATACCGGCACGGCCTGCCACGCTTCCGCTATTATCACTGGCAGGTCATGGGAAGGCCAGCAGGAGAACAGTGGATGGCGGGACGCAGGCGGTGGCATTCGGGCAGCAGGCTTTTGGTCCTGCTGTTGCTGCTGGCCGGGTATGCGGTCACCCTGCTGGCGGCCTGGCAGGTGCGGCAGCAGGTGCTGCACGATGCCGTCGTGCATTTCGGCTATGACAGCGAGCGCACTGCGCAGCGCATCGGCGAGCAGTTGCACGCCGATGGCATGGCCGTGCAGGCAGGCAGCGGACTGTTCGATGCCACCGGCGAGGTCAGCCGGCAGCAATGGCAGGCCTATTTCAGGGCCCTGCTGCAGCGCGGTGCCCTGCCGGATGTGCAGGGCGTGACCTTTGCAAGGCATGTGCCGGGCACGCAACTGGCTGCCCACATTGCGCAGGTGCGTGCGGAAGGCTTTCCCCGGTACACGGTGTTCCCGCCCGGTGAGCGGGATGCGTATGCCGCCGTGGTGTACCTGGAACCGTTCCATGGCCGCAACCTGCGTGCCTTCGGCTACGACGGCCTGTCGGAGCCGGTGCGGCGCGAGGCCCTGCAGCAGGCACGCGACAGCGGGCAGGCGGTCATGACCGGCAAGGTCCGCCTGGAGCAGGAAGACGGCGTGGGCGAGCAGGACGGCGTGCTGGTGTTCAGCCCGGTGTACCTGCGTGGCATGCCGGTGGACACGGTGGCGCAGCGCCGCGCCGCCCTGGTCGGCTGGGTCTGCATCGCCTACCGGATGCAGGATTTCATCGGCAGGCTGTTGCAGGGCCTGCAGGCAGAATTCGGCCTGCAGGTGGCGTTGTCCGTGTATGACGGCCGCGATGCCGTGCCGGAGGCGCGGTTGTTCACCACGGCCAACGCGGCACCCAACCCGCAATCACCGTTCTACCGGCAGCAGCAGGTCGATTACTACGGCCGTCCGTGGCTGCTGGTGTTCGACCGCCCTGGCCGCCTGCCGGCGGTGGATTACCTGGCCGCCTGGCTGGTGCTGGCCGGCGGGCTGCTGGTGAGCAGCCTGCTGGCGGGGCTGATCCTGTCGCTGGCGCGTACCCGTGAGGACGCACGGCGCATTGCCGAACGCCTGACCAGCGACATCCAACGCAGCCACCAGCAGCTGCAGGAAAGCGAGCAACGCTGGGCGTTCGCCCTCGAGGGGTCCAGCCTTGGCGTATGGGACTGGCGCATCCCCGAGGACCAGTGGCACGAATCGCCGCGCCTGCGCGAGCTGCTGGGCCTGTCGCACGAATGGCTGGACGGGCAGTTCGCGGACTGGCTGAAGCGGGTGCACCCCGACGACCGTGCGGGCCTGCAGGCCGCCATCCAGGCCTGCCAGGATGGCCTGGAGCCGCACTTTGAACACGAGCACCGCGTGCGCCGCGGTGATGGCGAATACCAGTGGATGCTGGCACGCGGCATGGTGGTGGTGCGTGATGCCGGGGGTGACGCCCTGCGCATGCTGGGCACCTATGCCGATACCAGTGCGCGCAAGGCACTGGAGCAGTCCCTGCGCGACAGCCGCGCCGAGCTGCTCGAGGCACAGCGCATCGCCCGCCAGGGCCACTGGAGCCTGGACCTGGCCAGCAGCCGGATCGACTGGTCGGAACAGGTGTTCCACATGTTCGGCCTGGACCCGCAGGAACCGGCACCCAGCCTGCCCGAGCAGGAGCACCTGCTCACGCCGCCCAGCTGGCAGCGGATGAGCAGTGCCCTCGTGCGCGTGCTCGACACCGGGCAGCCCTGCGAAATGGAAATCGAGATCATCCGCCGCGACGGCAGCCACGGCTGGTTGCTGCTGCGGGTGGAGGCCGTGCGCGGTGTCGACGGCGCGATCAAGGGCCTGCGCGGCATCCTGGCCGACATCAGCAGCCGTCGTGCGCTGGAACAATCACTGCGCGATTCGCAGGCCGATTTGCTCGCGGCCCAGCGCATCGCCCGCGTCGGCAGCTGGCTCCTGGATATCGCCAGCGGCCAGGTCACCTGGACCGAACAGCTGTTCCGCATGCTCGGCATCGACCCCGCACAGGGTGTGCCGCCATTTGCCGAGCACCACCGCCTGTTCACGCCCGAAAGCTGGCACCGCCTGAGCCAGGCCATGGCGCATACCGTGGCCGCTGGCGAGCCGTATGAAGAAACGCTGCAGACGGTGCGCGCCGATGGCAGCCACGGCTGGATGCTGGCGCGTGGCGAAGCGGTGCGCGGCGAGGACGGTGGCGTGCTTGCCGTGCGCGGCGTGGCGCTGGACATCACGGAGCACCGCGAGGCGCTGGCACGCGTTGAGCGGCTCAGCCACCTGTACGCGGCACTCAGTGCCTGCAATACCGCCATCCTGCGCTGCCACAGCCGCGAAGAGCTGTTCAGTGCGGCCTGCCGCGTGGCGGTGGAGCACGCGGGTGTGGCGATGGCCTGGATCGGCCTGCTGGATGCCGCATCCGGCCGCATCGAACCGGTGCAGTCGTTCGGTGCCGGTACCGAATACCTCGATGCCATCGACATTTCGGTGTTGCCCGGCAGCCCGCACGGCCATGGCCCGAGCGGCATTGCCGTCCGCGAGGGGCGTCCGGTCTGGCTGGGCGATTTCGGCCACAGCCTGCAGGCCGCCCCCTGGCGTGAGCGTGCAGCCCGTTACGGCTGGCAGGCCTCGGCTGCCTTGCCGCTGCGCTGTGGTGGCACGGTCATCGGCGTGCTCAATTTCCATTCGGTAGAGGCAGGCTGGGGCGATGCCGAGACGCGTGCCCTGCTGGAAGAAATGGCCGCCGACATTAGCTACGCATTGGACAAGTTCGCGGCCGAAGCCGACGCCCAGCACCAGGAAGCACGCCTGCTGGAATCCGAGCAGCGCTTCCGTGCCCTGATCGAGCAGTCGATTGCCGGCGCCTACATCGTCCAGGATGACCGCTTCGTGTATGTGAACCCGCGCCTGGCCCGCATGCTGGGGTATCCCGACAACGGCGAGGGCCTGATTGGCCGTCATCCCGAAGAGATCATTGTCGGCTCACGGGTCGAGCAGGTACGCGAAAATGTGCGGCGCCTGCAGGCCGGCGAAATCACCTGCACCGATTTGGTGTTCACGGCACGCCGCCGCGACGGCAGCACGATCGAGGTCGGGACCAACAGCTCGCTGGCCAGCTACCAGCAACGCCGGGCGGTGATCGGCCTGATGCAGGACATGTCCGACCGCAAGGTGGCCGAGGACCATGTGCGCCGCTATGTGACGCAACTGGAAGGCATCTTCATGCAGACGGTGGGCCTGGCCACCACCCTGAGCGAAATGCGCGACCCGTACACCGCCGGCCACGAACAGCGGGTGGCCGAGATTGCCGTGGCCATCGGCACCGAGATGGGCCTGGATGCCCATGCCCTGGAAGGCCTGCGCGTGGGGGGCTACCTGCACGATGTGGGCAAGATGCGCGTGCCCACCGACATCCTCGCCAAGCCCGGCCGGCTGACCGAATCCGAGTACGCCTTGGTCAAGGAACATGCCCGCGCCGGTTACGAGGTGCTGAAGGATGTCGAATTCCCCTGGCCGGTGGCGCAGATCGCCCTGCAGCACCACGAGCGCTTTGACGGCACCGGCTACCCGCAGGGCCTGCGGGGTGATGGCATCCTCCTCGAGGCACGCATCACCGCCGTGGCCGATGTCGTCGAATCGATGGCCTCGCACCGCCCCTACCGCCCCGGCCTGGGCCTCGCGGCTGCATTGGCCGAAATCGAGCGCGGCCGCGGCACGGCCTACGACCCGGCAGTGGCCGATGCCTGCCTGCGCCTGTTCCGCGACAAAGGCTATGCCATCACGGAATGAACCCGGTGCGGACAACCTCCCCCGGCCTTGCGGGCGGGTGTGAAGCGCAGGGAAATGCGCCACCCTGCCGGCCTGTCCAGGCCCGCAGGCCAGTCAGGTGCTGGGCCGGCGGTGCCGGATTTCCCGGAAACTTGCGGGTGAGGGGAGCAGTGGCTCGACGATCCCGAAGAGAAATACCGCACCGGCACATGCGTAGCTGACGGACCGGCAGGTTTGGCGCGCCTCCTTACCCGAGCAGCGAGAGGCCGGCCCCGATGACGAGCAGGATGAAGCCGAAATACGCGAAGGAAAACAGCGCCTGCACATACGAGGCCACAATGAATGCGCCGTCGTCTTCCAGGTGCGCCAGTGCCTGGAACAGGATCATCCAGGCGGGCATGGCGTTGGAAAAGGGAATCGGCAATGGCAGCGCCAGCAGGACGGCATTCAACACGATGAGCGTCACGTTCAGGATGCGGAAGGGGCCCTGGAACAGGCGGTGCAGCCGGGGGTGCAGCAGGAATCCCAGTTTTTCAAAGACGCGCTCGGAGCCTTCGGCAATGCGGCTCACCGTGCCGGCCTGCACGACCCGGTCTGCCCAGCGCGCGGGGATCCAGGCCGGCTTGCCCCGGAAGGCCAGCACGGCGATCACCGCAATCAGCAGGCCGAACGGCGTCGACAGGCCGAACAGCGGAATCGGCTGGAGGAAGGGCAGGATGAAGAACAGCATCAGCACATAGTGCCCTTCCGGCCCGAAGATCCCGAGAATGTCGCGCAGGCGCGGGTCGCGTTGCGCGCAGAGCGCCTCGAGCGCATCCAGGTGATCGAGCAGCGGGCCGCGGCTCGTGTTCGGGTTGTCATTCATGTGCCGTTTGTCCGGTCGGGCAAGGTGTACGGGGTAGGGTGCAGCAGGAACGCAGCCAGCGTCCATACCCAGGGCATGCGGCATGCGGGCGCCGACTGCATGGCGCGGCACCCGCCGGCAATCCGGTGGATGATCGCCTGCTGGCCATGCGCCCGGCAACCCACGCGAGCGGGCGATAAAAAACCCCGGCCCTTGCAGGCCGGGGTTTGTTTATTGGTGGTGGGGCGGCAGCCCGCGCCAAACGACCGTTGAAAGTACGCGATACCGGCGTTCCGGCAAGTTGATAAGTCCTGCTGGCTGCTGCGAAAAGCGGGGGTTGACAGGCGAATCTGCGGACATTCAAGCAGGTTTTTCGGACTGATTGGTAGTCGGAATACGGCCTCAACCTCGTCTGCTTTCCGTGGCCAGTTCAATTCCCGAAACGGGAACTGAACCCGCGTCCGTCCCCCCGACCAAGAGCACACCCATTCACACCCATTCCGGGGTAAGGCAGCCCGGGGTGCGGGGAATCGCACCTTCTATCGCCGCATTATATGCGGTGAATAACTTGCGCATGCGGAGAATGAAGCCCATAATCTCCGCATGAATAGCGGCGATTACAAATATATCTGGCAGTCCAGTGACTGGCCCAACTGGCGCTTCGACCTGGCGGCGCTCGCTGGCCCCATGGCGGATGTGAGTCGCGCTCAAGGGCTCTTGCTGGGGCGCCTGGCCGACGTGGGCATGGCACTGCGCGATCAGGCCAGCCTGGCGGCGCTCACCGAAGACGTGGTCAAGACCAGCGAAATCGAGGGCGAGCAGCTCAACGTCGAGTCCGTGCGCTCAAGCATCGCTCGCCGGCTGGGCGTCGACATCGGGGCGTTGGCTCCAGTCGATCGTCATGTCGAAGGCGTGGTGGAGATAGTGCTCGACGCCACGGTCAACTGCGCGGCGCCGGTGACCCGCGAGCGGTTGTTCGGCTGGCACGCGGCGCTCTTTCCCACTGGTTACTCCGGCCTCTCCAGGATCAAGGTCGGCAGTTGGCGCGACGATGCCACCGGCCCGATGCAGGTGGTGTCCGGACCCATCGGCCGCCAGCGGGTGCATTTCGAGGCGCCGCCCGCCGATCGACTGGAGGCCGAGACGGGTCGTTTCCTCGAATGGGTCAATGCGGACTCGGGTGAGCCACCGCTCGTCAAGGCGGGGCTTGCCCATCTGTGGTTCGTGACCTTGCACCCGTTCGACGACGGCAACGGCCGTATCGCCCGGGCCATCGGCGACCTGCTGTTGGCGCGCGCCGACGGCAGCCCGCAGCGCTTCTACAGCCTGTCGGCGCAGATCCAGCGGGAGCGCAAGGCCTACTACGATATTCTGGAGCGCACCCAGAAGCGGTCCATGGACGTCACCGAGTGGCTGGCCTGGTTCCTCGACACCCTGCATCGCGCCGTCGATCAGGCGCAGCACACCCTCGATGCCGTGCTGACCAAGGCACGCTTCTGGCAGCACTGGGCAGCCACACCTTTGAACGAGCGACAGGTGAAATTGCTCAACCGGCTACTCGATGGCTTTGAAGGTAAGCTCACCAGCAGCAAGTGGGCGGCGATCGCCAAGTGCTCGCCAGACACGGCGCTGCGCGACATCAACGACCTGCTCGCGCGCGGCGTGCTGCGGAAATCGAATGCGGGCGGGCGCAGTACCAGCTACGAGCTGAACGATCTGCCTGAATAGCCGCGCCTTCGGAGAACGACTGAACGACTTGGCTTGCAGGCCGAACAGCGCCTTCATGGACTCCTGCCAACTCATGCGGAAGGAGACCAAGATGGACGTCGTTCACCTCAACCAGAAGCAGCTGGCTGCCCGCTGGAACATCAGCGAGGCCAGCCTCGAACGCTGGCGCAGCGCGGGGATAGGGCCCAAGTTCCTGAAGATCTGCGGCCGGGTGTTGTACCGCCAGGTCGACATCGAGGCCTACGAGGAGTCGTGCCTGGCGACATCAACCAAGACCGCTGCGGCTCAGGGCGGTGCCGGCTGAGAATGTTCCGTTTTATCGCCAGTTATCGGAAAGTGCCGACGTTTTGCAACATGAAGGCCCCAGCGGCCACCTGGGCGAGCCGGCTGCCGGGCAAATGAACGTCCGCAGTCCGCAAGTGCGGACTGGTCAAGCAGGTTGTTCAAAATCAAGGACCTACCATCAGACCGTGCGGGCTGGCGAGGGTTCTTGCGGAACGGTTCGGACTCTTGCGGGGAGTCGGTGGGACAGTAACTGCCGGCAACCCGCAGGATGCGAGCGAGAAGCTGGTGGTCTCCGCGAGCGCTACAACGCGATCTAGCCGTGCTGGGTGCTGGTAGGGCTGGGCTGAAGTAGTCAAGGCCAAATTGGACGAGGAAATGCAGCGCGATGCACAGTTGAGGCGTTGAGGCAAGCTGCCTAACCAGGAGCGGACTCACACAAACCTAGGAATCCTCCAATCTGCTTGTTGCCACAATCTGGACAACCTCGGTTGCAAGTGCACCACTTGTCATTGTAATTGACCCAATGTGGTGTAAGATTGGTGTGCACTGGGAGGGTACCATAGTGTCGCGAGCTAAGAGCACCAAACGTAGCGTGCGCATCTCTGTCACTCTTGAAGAGAAGGAGTATGTTGAACTGACGCGTTTGGCGGCGAGCCTAGATTTGTCTGCTGCTTGGTTGATTCGGCGTGCCGTGTCTGAGTTCATCGCCCGCTATGGGAATGGAGCTAATACCGACCTGCCTCTGGACCGGTCGCCGCGCAGGGCAGTTGCGAAAAGGAACGTAGAGGGCGACAGATGAGTGGTGATTCGGTTCAGAGCCACCAGGCAGTTCGGGCGCGGTCACATTCAAATAGCTTCGTCGCTTTCCTGCGCCATTATGGGCCGATCCCGGCAAGCGACAATATGTATGACGAGCTGATCCAAACGGAGATTGTCAAGCACAAGGTCGATCCTCCGATTCGAATCGAGCCGGCATGCCTAAAGGAGCTGATAGCCAACTTCCGAGATGATGATCCCGCCAACGTGATCCTGACTGGCACCGCGGGAGACGGAAAGACCTATCACTGTCGGCGGGTTTGGGAAGAGTTCGGTGGTGATGCGGGACTATGGCAGCGCGGCGAAAAAATCGCGCGCCTCGATCTGGCGCACAACGGCAAGCAGCTCGTGATCGTGAAGGATCTGAGTGAGCTGTCCACTCGCGACAAGGCCGACCTGTTCCCCGATCTGGCTGCGGCGGTTTCTGGCCGCGGGGGCAAGACGCTCTATCTGGTTGCGGCCAATGACGGGCAGCTCCTTGCGAGCTGGCGGGATTGGGCAGAGCCTCAGGGCGGGCGGCCATTAGACGATTTCAAGGTGCTGGAGGAAATGCTCGTTGAGGATCGCTCCGCAACCCCGCGGCTTCGTCTTCGACTCTACAACTTGAGCAGACTTGACCCATCGGAGCACTTCGATGTGCTCATCGAGCAAGTGGTGGAACACCCGCAATGGGGCGCCTGTACTGGCTGCGAACTTCTTGCGGCGAACGGAACTACTACATGCCCCATCCGGGTCAATCGCGAGCTGCTACGCGGGGGGCGGGCGAAGTCAGCATTCCGGCGGCGTCTCGGCGACCTGCTCCGGCTCGCAGGTGCGAACCGGATGCACCTGCCGATCCGCGACCTGCTGCTTTTAGGGGTCAACATAATTCTTGGCGATCAGCAGGTTGGGCAGCCTCTTTTGACTTGCAAGACGGCCAAGAATCGGGCTGCAAGCAAGAACTATGCGTTGACCAATCCGTATGCGAACGCCTTCGGAGCAAATCTCTCTGAAAAGGACAGGCAGAAGTACCAGGCGTTTACCGTGCTCGACAGTTTTGGCATTGGGCGGGAAACGGATAACCGGTTCGATAATCTGCTGATCTATGGTCCCTACAACGAGGTGGACCGGTATAGGAAGCTGGTTGAGAGTGATCTCTATTATGGAGCCCCGGCCTACCGGCACTATTTGCGCGACTATCTGGAAGGCGAGCGTGTATCCACGAAGGAATTCATGGCCGCTCTCGAGCGGCAGCGGAGCCGTCTGTTCTTTAGCCTACCGTATGACTCGGGCTTGGACCCATGGCGGTTGAGCGTCTATCGCTCTGCCGGTGTGCTGCTAGACTTTGCGGCCAAAATCGGAGCCGGAGAAGACGTCACGCGCGTGACCGAGCAACTCGTGCGCGGTCTAAACCGAACCTTCTGTGGGATGATGATCGATGATGGGTCGCAGCTCTACCTAGCGTCCTCAGGCGGCGATGGGAGGGGCCGTATCGCATCGGTGCTCAACCACAATCTCGGTACGAGCATTCATCGGCGAAACATATACAGCGCCTTCGAGTTGGCTGACGATGGATTGACGCCGCGGCTGGTCATAATCGACCCCACGCAGGCGGACGACGAACGAGAGGTCGAGAGCTTGGACCTGCAGCTCACACACTTTGAGTACCTCATGCGCGTGGCCAACGGGAGCTTGCCCGCGAGCTTCTCGCGGCAATGCTATGAGGACTTCCTCGACTTCAAGCTCAGGCTAATCGAGAAACTCGACCTGCTGATCGGCAGTGAAGCTGATGACCGCGAGGTCGCTCTGCACGCGATCACTGTCGATGAGAACGGGCGCCCTCAAGTGGATGACATTCGCATCAGAGTGGGTGCGCCATGAATCGGATCGATGCGCCTGCAAATCACAAAGAGGCGGTGAACCTCTGGGCGGATGAAGCCATCTGGGGCCACCGTTTTCACAACGACCAGACGCCGTGGTTGGTTCTCCTGGAGTTCATGGCCGTGTTTCGCTCCCGCCATCTGGACGGGAGCGCACTTAACGAAAAGCGCAGTGGCGATGATCACGAGCGCATCACATACCACATTCCGCGCCTGGGACCGCTGCGACAGTTGGTTTTCAACAACCCTCACATTCAGCACGTCGAGGCGACGGAGCGCACTGACGGCGACCGGTGGAACGCGTGGCTGGAACGCGTCAACGGCGAGTATGACTTTCAATATTTAAAAGACCGGTTTCGGAGCTTTTCACGCCTCGTTCGCGTTATCGAGTTCTTCCAGAGCACTGCTGTTGAGGCCCAACGGCAACGGCGATGGACGTCGCGGTTCCTGTTTCCATACGGGCCTAACTGCATCTATGCCGACCTTCCGGGAAAAATAGCGGGAAGCCCCGACAGGCGATTCTTCGCGCGTGGCGGAGAGCTTTTGTATCTCATGCTTTCGCGCAGCAAAGACGGACCGGTTCTCGCAGAGAAAATCGCCGCGCGGCTGTTGAGGAATGACGATCGGTGGGACCGCGTTGCACGGGCTCTATTGCCCGATGGCTACCGAATCGATCCGGATTCTGTCCCGGTCGGATCCATCGGCTATTTGCCCTATCCCGAGCGGCCCGAGTACGAGGCCCTTGCAAGGGACTGGCATCGGCTCCTAGATCTCAAGTTGCCGGGCGCTACCTTGCTCGATCCGCTGATGCGGATCTCGGCCTTGCACATGCTGCTGTATATGGTGCGGCGTTCCCACGAGGAAGTCGGGGACGGCGGCGAACCGAAATTCATATTGGAGATCGCTGCGCCACGCAAGACATCGATCCGTGAATTGTCGACCGACAATCTGAACGGAAACCGCCGCCTGTCTCAACGGGCAATCCGCGCTTACATAGATCAGGCCAAGAGCGATGAAGCCTGGAGTAAAGCGCTGGCCGCCCGGGCGCCAGCGGATGCGGTCCGCGACTATCTCACCAAACGCTTCTCATGGGAACCAGAGGATGGGCTTCCGGGCGGCGACCCGGAGATGATCTTCGCGGCACTCCAGAGCTATGCCGAGAAGCGTCATAGTGAGCATGTGGCTAAGGTGCATACCGAATGGAGCCGGCATATTGGCCTGTCGATATCCCGGCGCGGTGCGGGGACGTGGTACGCGCCCGATGACGCGCTTTTGAAGGCGTTTGTCATGACAACGGTTGATGGGCGCGAGGAGTATCATCGCTTTCTGAACAAACTCTACGACCGCTACCGCATAATTGTCGGTGTCCAGGAGGCCGAACGGGCCTTCGGCAGTCTGCCAACCGACGAAAAAGCTTTCACGCAGAACACACAACGCCTTGAGCAGCGGCTCCGGACATTGGGCCTGTTGAGGCGCTTGTCTGACGACTGTGCCTATGTCGAAAACCCGTTCAGGACCAGGCCATGACGCGGAACGAACTCATAGCCAAAGTGGCTTTGGATTTTGTAAGACAACAACTCGAAGGCGAGGCTGATGGGACCCTTCGATTCTGTATGGTTGGGCTGGAGGGGAACATTGTCGTTGAGATTGCACAGGCAGCCCTGAACGATAGCTGGATCTCAAGTCTCGTCAATGTCCGGATCCCAACAGCCTTCGCAAGGTTTTCCGCGCTTCCACATGACGCGATCAGCGATGAATCGATAACGCACTGGCGCCACTGCCGACTTGAGGGCGGAAAGCGCGGAGTGCTTTTCGCCGCGACGCACGAGGAGTTGCAGCGCAACGACAAGAGTGTCGAGAAAATCACGCGGATCGAAACGGACCGTCTGCGAGAGTTCTATTCGTTCTGGACCGAAAACGCAGGGCTGACGGCGCAGCAGCTCGATCAGAAAAAACAGGAACATCTATGCGCAGCGCTTCAGGCGGCAAATGAGACTCACGCGGCCCGCACGATAGAGACATTCGCGGACTTTGTCCTTGGTATTGCCGACAGTGTCATTGCGAAAGGCATGCCGCTGCAAAAGGCCATCGATAATGCGCTCCCGGCTCTGTGCCTGCCCCGCAATGCCGGCGCATTTGACCGCATCCCCGAAAGGACGCGCGCGTCAAAGGACGAGTGGGTGAAGCAGTTCCGCCGCCTTCACGCGCGCGTCCGCCCGCTGCTTGTACGGGAGAACGAGAAAGGCGAGTCTGTCACGGACCAACTACGGAAGAACTTCGAGGAAATCCGGGACCGCCTGACTGAAGATCAGATTGCGGCGATTGAGGCATTCCTTAATGCCGATGTTGCACCCGATAGCTGGGTGCCGGCACAAGCGGCGCTGACTGAACTTGACTGGCGCGCGATTGCGGAAGTGTTTGACGGCGCCGGGCGGCAGCAATCGCTGCCGATGGGCCAGAGGACGATTCGGTTTTTTGAAGACGAGTTCGACGATCAGCTCGAAGACGACGAGCGCGACCTTCTTGGTGGAACGCTGCCGAAGAGCCCGACTGAACAGTTGGAAGAGTTCTTCGATACGCGCCGCGAGCAGTTGTCGCGCGACAAGAGGCTCTACGGACTGTGGGAGAAGTATATTTACCGCAACCCGCAGCCATTCGACGACTTTCTCATCGGTTTGCTGGATACGTTGCAGCGGCTGCGCGAGCGTACAAATGACGCCGATGTGAAAAGCCGAAAGCTAATCGTGCGCATTCCCAGCGGGCGGGAGAAGAGCTTCTGGCGCGGCAAGAACGTGTATGTCGCCCGGTACTTCGCGTTCCGCTACCGGGGCCTTGGCAAACTGTTCGGCGATGACGTCCAGTTCGAGTTTGGCAAGCTGTGGGACTTCTATTTTGCGGAAGCCGACCCTGACCTTCAACGCTCCACGTCCTCCTCGCGCGACGCGCGGCAGCTAAAGTTTGAAGTCGAATTAGACCCGCAAGGCGCAAAGTCGAAGCTGCTCTTCTACTGGGAAATGCCGCCTGACGCCTTGGCGCGCGCCATGGCTGATGATTTGCTGCAGATCGCAAGCCCGAATGCCGGGCGGGCTCTTCTGCCGACGGCGGACATTGCCCGGCAGTCGGTGAGCGCGAAAGGGCAGATCCAGCGGATTTCGCTTGGTGATGTAAACACGATCCGGGATGTTCATAACGGCAATGATGGCACGCTTGTCGCTCCGAACAGCGCATCGGGAGACCGCGGCCAGGCTTTCCTTGAGCAGCTCGATGCTCTTAAGGGCACCGTCTTGGATGGAGCGCAGCATGGGCGCATCCGGGCCGCGTTCGATCAGTTCGCGACGGAGTATACCGGTGCTATTCGCGATTGGGTGGGTGAGGCAGGTCTGGGGATTTCCTCAAGCAAGTTTGCGTCGCAGGCGGCGGCATATGGCGAATTGCTCGACGCGCTAGAGAAAAATGGGAACAAGGACCTCGTCCGCGACCGGGTGTGGCGAGAAATCCTTCGCGTGGGCATTGCGAATGTCGGGGCTGGGACATCGGCGGCGGTCGTTACGCCATGGCACCCGCTGCGCATGGCGGAGATCCATATCAAGGCGGTGCAAGCAGCGGACTTGATCCGGCGCGTGTTGAACGCTGAGGAAGACGACATTTTCCGAGCTGACATTCTATTCAATCAGAAGAAGCAGGAACTGAGGGCCGCTTATTATCCGGAAGTGTGCATCGGCTTTGAAGATGACCAGCCGGTGTTGCTCTCGGCGGCCGAGACGCTGTTCGACTATACCCTGAGCGAACCGCCGCGCCGGCGCCGTATGGCCAATGGTGATGATGCGCTGGACATAGAGCCTGGTGTTGCCGCTCACGCATTCGGCACTGTCGCAGAGCAGTATCTTGATCTTCTGCCGCACGAACGGACCAATTTTTCCGTCGTCCTGTACAATGCTGAATCCAAGGCCCTGCCGAGTGCCATCGCGTCTGAGCTGTCAAGCAAGGTTGAGCAAGAGAGCGAGCTCCAGTGCGACCTTCTGCTGACGCACTCTCAACCGATGCGTATGCGCCGAATCTACGAGCAGCAGAACGTCGCGGTCAGCGAGGAATCAGGGTCGGTCATGGCAAGCGAAGCCGCCCGGAACTTCCTTTCGCGCCTGCGGGTCGGTTTCCTGGATGCGAGCACCATTCCTGACGATGACGCGAATCGTGCTGCCGACCTCGTGCTCCTTCAGGATGTGATTGCCCGGAACGCCGAGATCCAATGGAAATCTGCGCCCGGGACTCGCCATCCCGACATGCTTGAGCATGTTCCGTCGCGTTGGTCGCGCCGCCGACCGGTCGGGCCTGGCGATACGGCGGCGTCGGTTTACCTAGCCGCCCCGGTTCAGCCGGAGGCGGCACAGGCTTATTTGAACGCAGTGCAGATATTCCTGAAAGGCGATAATGCGCAGCCGGGCAATGTCATTCCCGCCCGCGAGATCAATTTCCGTGACCGCGAGCTCGGTGACGTATTCAAGCAGACCCACCGGATGGGCGAATGGGTCGTGAACTTCGATGAACTGGTAGATCGGCGCCTGCTGAGCAACAACGGCGTGAGCGTAATCCGGCACATCCATGACCGGAGCGTCGACCGCAACATTGTCGTGTCGACCACGTCCCGGCCGAGATTGCTGCATGCCCTGCTTCGGGAGCGACTCGACCGGATCGATCCTGCGATTGTGGCCACACACGGCGATGATGTCGTCAATCGGCTGATCAACGAGGCGAATGCGCTTTCCGGACAGGTAGTGATGCGCGCTGCGCGCTACGGTCACTTCGCCAACGAACTGCTAGGCATTGTTCTCTCGATGCGACGCCTTCAGGCGGGGCTCGGCGCATCGTCATCTCCGGTGGGCTGGTATTTCCTCGATGATTTTGCGAGCTGGTTCGGGCAGCGCGAAGAGCAGATTGCCGACATTATGGCGATCGCGCCGCGCGTCGAGAATGGCCAGCCGGTTCTTAAGATCGCTTTCTCCGAAGCGAAGTTCGTGACCTCCGAAGGCTATCGGGCACAAGCCAAGAAATCCGCGCGACAGCTCGAGGAAACAGTGGTCCGCGTGGCTAGGGCGCTTGACCCTCGACACAAGCGAATCGATCGGGAGACGTGGTTGCACCGGATCGGCGATTTCATGATCGAAGGGATGGAGCCTTTCGATGGCCTGCCGACCAGGGAATGGGACCTGCATCGCTGGTCGGATGAAGTGCGGCAAGACCGGGTTCCAATCGTACTTGTGGGATTCTCGCATGTCTTCGTGCACGACGATGAGTCTTACGTGGATGCCGGTGGGCCTACGCCGTTGCGCGGGATGGATCATTGCACGCAGGAGATCTTTGACAAGCCGCGGGTTGCGGCTGAGTTGAGACGATTCGCCTCTGTGGCGCCTGTGCCGGCGGAAGATGGGGCTGAGGAGCAGCAGGGCTGGTCGAACGCCTTGGTCTCGCAGGCACTCGATGGCGAGAAACCGGCTGCCGTCGATCCCGAACCACAAGAGCCGCAGCCGCTCGGAGCGCCGGATGTCCAGCCGCAGACGGCTGAAGCGCACGGGGACGGTCCGGAAGTTCCGGGGCAACGCCTGCAGAAAGGGGCGACGGGCGACGGAGAAAGCACGCTTGGCGGGAGTGAGGAAGCGGTAGCGTCACATAGCGACGCAGGCGCAGGCGATACGCGCTGGCCGTCGCGCGCCCTTGAGCAATGGGTGCAGGAAGGCCGGGCTTCGGGGGAGGAGGACCCCGCGGCGCTGGCATGGCTGGATACGACCGCAAAGAGCCTGCAACGTGCCCTGCGCGGGTACGATATGACTGCCGAGCTTCTTGGGACGCGGCTTACGCCGAATGCCGCGCTACTGCGCTTGCGCGGCACGGATGAGTTGACGGTGCCCAAGGTCGAGCGGCGTCGCCAGGAGCTGCTGACCTCGCATGCCATCGACGTTATCAACGTCCTGGCCGCTCCGATGGAAGTCATCATCATGGTGCGTCGCCCGGAGCGCGCGATCCTGAGGCTTCAGGACCTGTGGCGGCAGCGGGAGCTACCGGACACAGTGCCTGAAGAAAGTACAAGCCTGCTGCTCGGTGCGCGCGAGTCTGACGGCGAACTCCTGTACCTAAACGTGGGAGACGGGTTCGCGGGGTATCAACCGCATGGACCGCATACGCTGATCGCCGGGGAGACCGGCAGCGGAAAGGGCGTGTTGGTGCAATGCCTGCTGCTCGACATCTGCGCTACGAATTCCCCGCGAAGCGCCAGAATCCGGATGATCGATCCAAAGGCGGGTATCGACTTTCCCTGGCTGAGGCACATGCCCCATCTCGACGGCGATCTGGTGACATCACAAGCGGAAGCAATCACGGTTTTTGAGGAGCTGGTCACCGAAATGGAACGGCGCAATCGCCTTCTGGCAAACACCGGAGCAAGCAAGCTGTCCCAGTACAATAAGAGGGTGGTGCCGGCGGAGCGCCTGCCGCGAATATGGTTGTTCCATGATGAGCTGGCGGACTGGATGCTGATCGACGAATACCGCGACGCGGTCGAGACCAACGTTACTCGCCTCGGCGTCAAGGCGCGGGCCGCAGGCATCAATCTCGTGATGGTGACGCAGCGACCCGACAAGGACGCCCTGCCGATGCAGCTCAGAGCCAATCTGTCGAACCGGCTTGTCCTGAAAGTCGCTGACAAGCGCAACTCCGAACTCGTATTGGACGAACCTGGCGCCGAGCGTCTTCTTGGACGAGGTCACCTCGCTGCGAAGCTGTCGGGCGAAGGAAAAGTAATCCTCGCGCAGGTGCCGTTCGCGACTGAGGATGAAATCCACGATCTCGCAGAGTTAATTGTCGATGCGCGTAGATCCAATAGCGCATCGACGTAGTCGGACCGCCTTCTTTCCCGTGTGTGAAGCCTATTTGTGACAGGCAAGGCACACCTTCGCCTTGCCGTACAAATCATCGATATCGAGAGGCTCCTCATCGGAGCGTAGCGGATTGGGTTGCACCCTTGCGCGCTGCCGCATGAGTCTCTCATGATGGTCCCTCTTGATGGCCTCCACGCGCTCGGGCCGCTCTAGCTCCTCTAGCGACTCACCTTGGCTCCAGGTGAAAGGGGAGCCATGCTCGACTGCATTTTTCTCGTATGTCTTCGCTTCTTCGAAGCGGTCGGGATGCTGCTCTTTAAGCCGAACCCACTCGATCTTTTGCTGGAAGAAGCAGAAGGTGCAGCCGCTGCGGGTGCGCCATGTGTAGTATTTAGGAAGCCCAAGTCCCGCCGCCTCCAAAATGTCCAGCACGCCAGCCTTGTCGATACCCGCCTCCTTGAAAGGCAATCGGATAACGAGGTTCTCATGCTTTGAGCTGTAACCTTCACGGTATTCCTCGTCGCTCCTGATGGCGACGTAGCTATATACCCGGGTACCCGCATCGAGCATCGGGCGAAGCCACCGCTCGAAGGGCCGCAGCTTGAGTTGGCGGGTGCACCAGCGGGTCTGCGGCGACGGCAGAAAGTCGTTGTATTGCTTGAGCCAGAAATCAAAATCCCGATCAGGGTTAAGCCGCAGGATGGGCTTACCGAGAAAGCCTTCGAGGCGGCCGAGATATTCATACACCTCCGGCAGCTCTTTTCCGGTATCGGTGAAGAAATACTCGATATTGAGTTCCGGATGGTGCTGCCGCATGTACACGGCCAACGCAGCGCTGTCGCGACCGCCTGAAAGCCCAAGAACGTGCTTGTCGACGCCGTCCATCAGGTAGCGACCCTCCCCTTGCCGTCGGTATTTGACTGGCGAAGCTCTGCCATGTAACGCGCACTGAGTTCGGCAAGGGCCGCCAGGATAATGCTTCTGCGGCTTGTGTCTGCTTCCTCAAGCGCAGCAGCAACGCGCTCGATCAGCGCGTCGATGGCGTCGCGATCTGCATCGGCAACGTGAAATTCCTCAAGAATCGGCGCGGGCCGCCCCTCCATGCCGATCACGACAGCCATTGCGTGCCGCTTCTCGGAACGCCCCTTCACGCGGGCAAAGGTTTCCGCGCGCAGGAACTTCTGCGCCATATCAGCGATATCGACCATAGCCCGATCGAGGTCCGGGTCAACCCAGTCACGCGGCGGCTTGCTCGCGGCGAGGCTCGCAATTCCCTCGAATGCTTTGTCGGTGCAGTCAAACTGCGAAAGACGCCCGACAAAGGCTTCCAAATGAAAATCGCCCGCAAGCTGCCGGATGTTCGTGGCGCGGTCCCGCAATTCGGCGAGAGACTGCGGCGCAAGGTTCGGGACCTGCAACTCGGCAAGCATAATGTCGCGCAGGCGGTGCAGCATGGAGGAATACGCGTGCACCAGCTCCTCGAGGCCCTCGCGAAGCCCTGTAATGACGCGCTGCAATTCCTTGTCGGTCGCGCGGCCAACGTCGGCGCCTATGACGGCCGGAATATCATCGAACAGAAACTGGTTCGGATCGCGCGCCCGCTTGAAGAGGTCACGGACGCGAACGGCATTCGCGGACAGGCGCATCGTGCGTTTGGTCCACGGGGGCAATTGCTCGAATATCCCGACCAACCCCCGCGCCACATCAATCGGCTCCAGGTGGACAAGCGTGTTCTCCCGATCAAGCGTGCGAACAATCTCCGCCATCCCGGAAAGCAATCGTCGGGCCACATCCGAGAGGTCCATCCAGCGCAACTGAACGATCGTCGGGTCCTTGGTGAGATACTCAACATCCACATCGTCAAAGCGCGCCCGGAATATCCCCTCCCGGTAGGCGGCAAGGCTGTTGCGCTGGGAGAGGATGAAGGCGACCGCCAGAACGGGCATAAGCCCGTCCTTGATGCCGTAGGGTTGCGCCCGCCAGAGATCATAAAGTTCCGAGACGGCGATCGTCCGGTTGCAGTTCCTCTTGATGTATTCGGCAGCGGCTTCCCAAACGGGAGCCAGGCGGCAAGGGTCCTCGCCGCGCGGTGGCGCGAAACGCCAGCCGTTTGCGCTCTTGGCATAGAGCCCGGTGGCCTCTAGCACGGAAGCGAACAGGCCGCCTTCGGCGGGAAAGCCTTCGATGCCGAGCCGCGACTCCCCTTCGTTGAGCACCATGCGCCGCAGCAGAGCGTTCTGCGCGGCAACCGCATTGCTAGAGGGCTTCTGGCGGTTAAGAAGCTCGTTGTGCAGTTTCGGGCACTGATCGAAGCGGCGGTCGGCGAGTTCGGAAGCGAGGCTGTTAAGATCGGCATGCCGATAGGTTTTTGGCGAATGATGCTTGCGGAACCATTGAGCGCTGTCGAACGCCTTGTGTAGTTCGCTCTCAAGCTGTCCCTGCAACGCGGTAAGGCGCGCCGTGACCTCCCGGCGCGCAACAGCATCGCCGGCAAGCTCCGGCCGGTTGTTGCGCACATTCTCCAGCGCGATCAATTCGCGCGCGAGCGTCATGATTGCCCATGAGCGCTTGGAAATGCCGGCAACGATATCCCACTTGTCGCTGTGGCGGGCAGCCTCCCGGCAGAGCCGCGCCGCCTCTTCCTCATTCTCGCCTTCGGTCGGAATGGCCAGAAGAAACTGCCCTACCGATCCATTCTCCGGCTGATATTGTGTAGCCAGCTCCGCGATGTCGCGCAGCGGCGCGAGATTGACCTCGAACCAGCGCATCGCGCCGGTTTCATGGTAGTGGCGCTTGGCGAGGATCGGTTGCAGGCCGGCTAGTGTTTTTAGAGCGGCGAAATCAATCGCATCGACATCGGCAAGCTCGCTTCTCACCGCTTCGTCGATATCGAAATCGCTTCCGGCATAGATTGCGTAGGCGTCGAGGAACTTCTTGAAGAGCGTGAACGACCAGCTATTGAGTTGATCCAGCGCTTTTTTCAGCGCGCTCTCCGATACTTCGGGCAAGCAGGCGCGCAGCAGAGCGAAGCTCGGCACAAGCCCTGAGCGCTCCTTGAACAGATCGATCACGGCAATCGTCTTGAGCAATCTGATATGCAGCGCGTCGCCGCCGATGGATTCGCATCGCTCCAACGCCTCCGCCGCAAGCGCCCAGCGATGCCCGTCGGGAGAAGCGAGGATCGACGGTTCCAGATTGGCGCGAAGGTAGTCCCATAGCTGGTCAGGCGCGTAGAGCGCGTGGTCGTCTGCGCGGCGCAAAAAGTCCTGAAACCCATGCGGCTCGGCGGAATTCAGGAAGCCGAAAATGCTGCGCTGGTTCTGCCCGAAGCGGCGGCGCGAGATGGGACCAAGCAGACACGCAACGACTGGATGCAGCGGCCAACAATTCTCAAGCACGAGTGCGATACGCGCGCTGTCGGCCGGTCGGTCGCGATGGACCATTGCCGCCACCGTGCGCGAAAGATTGCTCGGCGCCTCGGGCCGGTGATCGCTCTCGATGGCGCGCGAAAGGAGATCGATTTGTTCTGCGCCGGCCGTGTTGACGGCGAGATCGATGAACCGGCCCTGGATTTTCGTCCACTCGTCGCGCATCTCGCGGGAGAGTCGGTGCGCGTATTCCTCAAACGCCTGATGGAGGATGCCTACGACCAGAAGGCGCCTATTGCTGCGCGATGCCGCTTCGGCGAGCTGCTGGAAGATATAGATGTCCGTACCGTCCTGCGCCGCGGCTTCAAGGAACTTGCCCATCTCATCGATGAAGATGATGAGCCCGCCGCAGCTCTTTGGGTTCGCCGCCGCCGTTTCCGTCACCGCTTCAATCAGATTGGCTTCCTTCCATCCGCCGCGCGGCTTGCGGGCAGCAAGGCCCGCGGCCTGCATTGCCTCGCCTATGACGCGGACGGGATGCTCGCGGCGGCCGACGACCGGCAGGATGCGCCATCCCTTAGTCCCGGTCGGCAGGGCATTCCAGATTGCCGTTGTAAGCTTGCGCCCGAAAACCTTGGCCGCTTCCTTCTGGAGGTCGGCTTTGCCATTGAGAAGAGCGGAAAGAGCAACGACAAGGCACGACTTGCCGCTGCCGTAGGGGCCGGTCCACGTGAAGGCGCCCTGTCCCGTCTCCGAGACATGGCGCGCCATGGTAAGCAGCACGTCAGCCGACGATTGCGGGCATATGAACCCTTCAAGCGCCCTCGTATCGCCGAGGTCCGTGTCGATTCGGACGGAGCGCAAAAACCGGCGCGCAATGTGGACGCGCTCGTTCATTCTCATCAGGCCGCCTCCCGCCGCCGGGCACCGGTATAATCCGCTTCGATGTAAGAAAGCGCCGTTTCAAAATTCAGGTCGGGGTCGCGCACGACTTGCTTGAGGCCGGCTGTCTCCGACCAACGGAGTCTGCCTTCCGTTGCGTCATCCAAGCCGGTAAGCCGGTCGGCCACATCGTTTTCGTCGAAGAGAAAGACGCGCCCCGGCCCGCCGGGCTCGTGCGCAATCGCCTCGAACGAGAGCGTTGCCGCCTTTTTCGAGTAGCGGGACCAAAAATCGAGCAGGGCCCAGACAAAGACGCCTTCACCTAGTGTCGATTTTGGGCCGCGCACAAAACGGAATCCGTCGCGCTTGCCGATCGCCTTGATGAGGCCCAACTCCGTCAGCGGCGATTCGAGCGCGTCGTCGTTGCCGGCCTGACCGGATGGCTGCTGCGGCACGTATGTGCGGATGAAGCAGGCGACATCGTTCTTCACCGTCGCGGCGGCCACGCGCTTCCAACCGCAATCATTGGCCAGCCGGCTAATGCCCTTGACGAGATGCTCGCGCTCAAAGGTGAGCGACGGAAAGTGATTGAAAGCCCAAAACCACGTCGTTTTGTCGGGGTGAGCCGCCAAGTGCCAATGCACAAGCCAAAGGGTTGCGGGGTGCTCCATATACGGATCGAGCCCGTGCGGGCCGAACAACATGCGGCCAAGTTCTGTTGTGCGAATGACAGGCGATCCCTGCGATTCGGTCAGAATGCCCGCGGCGGAGCCCCAATGGCGCATCGAAGCGACCATATTCTTGCCGACGCCGAATCGGGCGATGGCATCGTCGCCAAGGAACACGGACTTGTTTTCCGCACCGCCCTCAGTGGCTTCCACGGCGTCGTAGGCCTTCTTGAGCCACCCGTGCCGCAGAGGGAATGTCTCGTGTCCCGAAAACTGAGGGCGGTAATCGTTCTGGAAAAGAGGTCCGCGCGCCATTGATTCCCCAACCTGGATGATTCGTCCAGGTCGACTTTACCGTACAAGGTGTGGTAGGGTCAATGGGAAGCTGGAGGCCCCATCCAGAAACGCACCTACCGCGAAAGCGGCAATTCTTCAACGGCTTGTGGGTCTAGACCCTTGGGAATTCATGAGAGTCGGCCATACTATCTATTTGGACCATCACGCGACAACCCCGGTAGATGCAAGGGTTTTTGCGGCAATGGCACCGTATTTTGGTGAGTCGTTCGGAAACCCACATTCGGTCGATCACAGCATAGGATGGGAGGCGGCACATGCGGTGGAAGAGGCGGCCGCCCGCGTTGCTGGACTTATCGGCGCCGACCCCGACGAAATCACCTTTACCTCGGGCGCGACGGAGGCCAACAATCTCGCGCTGCTCGGAGTTGGCAGGCGTGCTTCTGGGGGTAATCGCCGGCGCATCCTCGTGAGCACCATCGAGCACAAATGCGTGCTCGCTGCCTGCCGTACCTTGCAAGAACAGCTTGGCTATGAGGTCGAGTCGTTGCCGGTGGACGCGGGAGGTATTGTGGATATGGCGGCTCTAAAAGAGCGGTTATCGGATGATGTGCTCGCCGTATCGATCATGGCGGTCAACAACGAAATTGGAGCAATTCAGGATATTGAGGGGCTCTCTGAGGTTATAAGAAACAATGGCGCGTACTTTCATTGCGATGCGGCGCAGGCACCCTGCGCAATTGACTTGCGCCAAGTGTGCAGGTTCGTCGATTTGTTAAGTCTGTCTGGTCATAAGATGTACGGCCCTCAAGGAATCGGCGCGCTGTTTATTCGCCGGGACTTGCAAGATCGGATCGAGCCGCTCTTTTATGGCGGTGGTCAACAGCGGAACCTCCGGTCGGGGACGGTACCGGTGGCGCTCTCTGTTGGAATGGGCGCTGCAGCCTCACTGCTAAGTAATGGAGACGCCGAAGAAGAGCGTGCATTGTTACGTGAGCGTAGGGATATATTTGTCCGCAAGCTAATGAACTTGCGGTGGCCAATTACATTAAACGGACCGGAGGGGGCTAAACGTCATCCTGGAAATGCGAACGTTTGTTTCGAAGGATTCGATGCGTATGACATTCTTCACATACTTCAGCCTCGACTAGCAGCTTCGACAGGATCGGCTTGTACATCTGGTATACCTGAGCCGTCCCACGTCCTCAGGGCCATCGGACTCTCAAGTAGGGAAGCGGAGTCGTCAATTCGATTCAGTATTGGCCGTGATACTAGCGATGCAGACCTGGAAGAAACAGTGACACTTATTGATGAAGCCCTTGCGAAACTCGCGGACCAGAACGTACTTCGCTAATTAGAAGCGGCATAGAACATGCCGAAGCCTTTTGCACGCTATAAGCGTCCGCGCTCGTATTCATATTACTGTGCAGTCAATCAGTTCGTAAAGAAGTAGACGTGCCCCTGCTTCGCGTCGCGCCACCAACCCCGGCAACACTTTACCCCCGCCATAGACCCACCGCCGCAACTCGCGAGCGGCGGACTCCCAGTCCCGCTCGTTGACCCGCCGCCGCAGGGTAGACATCTGCAACCGCCCCGCGCCAAGGTTGAACGTGAAATCCACGATGGCAGCGAGCCGTTCTTCGGGCTCGGCACCCAGCACCGGGCAATGGCGCAGCGTGGCATCGAGGGCGGTGCGCAAGTCCTGGCGCAGAAAGGTCTCGCCCTCTTCTTCGGTAATGGGCGGATGATCGGGTTTGCAGAGCCGGCCGTAGCCGATGGTCCAGTAGCCAGCGGGGCAGATGTACGGGTGTGCGCGGCGCTGCGAGTCGGCTTTGGGCACGCGGTGGAAACCCTCGAATCGCTTGGCCAGGTCGACCGCAGCCGTTGGTACTTCGATCACTGTCGCGCCCGGTCGAACACGCGGCCGAGGAACCAGAAGTTCAGCACGCCAGCCCAGAGGGCTTGGTCGGCGTCGGTCCAGGCGACCTGCACGGCCGGCATCCAATCGACGCCCGCATCGACGGCTCCGACGAAGGCGGCGGTCTTGGCGGCGCAGTACAGCGCCATGAACCAGTAGGTGATCACCGGCCGCACGCTGATGGACAATGCGTCGGCCCACTTGGCGCGGGAATGCCGCCCCTGGGCGGCGACGGCCTCGCGCAAGGCTTCGACGGCACCGCTGTTCCATGCCGCATCGGCTGCGGCGGTGATTTCGGCCATGCGGGTGGCGCCGCGCAGCTTCTCGAATTCCAGCGCCTTGTCCTGCATCGCGAGCTCGTGGCCGCGCTCGCCCTTGCGATCCAGCCACTTGAGAACTTCGGGCGCCAGGCGGAAGGCGCCGCCGAGCAGTCCTCCGAGCAGGGTCTCGATCATTGCGCGCCTCCCATGAGCTTGAACTTGATCGCGGCGCCGACCAGCAGCGCGGCCAGCAGGCCCGTGGTCAGCACCTTCACGAAGGTCTGCCAGGCGGTGCGGCGGGCGTCGCGCCAGGCGTCGAGCAGGTCGCGCAGCTCGCGGATGTCGCGGGCGGCGCTGCCGTTCTCCAGGCCCAGGTGGGCGAGGCAGCGTTCGGCGCCGCGTTCGGCGGCGCAGTCGAGCAGCTCCTCGAAGTCCTCGCGGCGCAGCAGGACCATGTTCTCGACCGAGGCGGGGTTGGGGTGTTCAGACATAGGCGGTCTCCAGAAACGACGAACCCGCCTTGTGGGCGGGTTCGGGACGGTGGGGTTAGGGATGGTTCAGACGGGCAGGCCGGCGCTCCAGCCGGTGGGTTTGTAGACGGCGAGCACGTCCTCGTCCTCGATGAAGCAGGCCCAGCCGACTTTCGGGACGTGGTACTCCCAGGCGCCTGCGATGCGCACGGCGATCTGGTCGGTCCTGCCGGCCCAGGCGCCGGTGGCGCCGGCCGGCACGATGTAGCGGTCGCCGTTGGCGGGGCTGGCCGGCGGCGTGGCGAGGTCGCGGTCCTTGACGGACAGCCCCACCACCGCGCCGAGGCGCTTGAGGTTGGCGTCCATGCCGGCGGCCCAGCCGGATTCGCCGGTGCTCCAGCCGTAGTTGAGGCCGAGGTTGGGATCGGTGCTTGCGGGCATCAGATGCCTCCGTAGTACTTGTCGTAGTGAAGTCCATAGCCGGCGCGCTCGAAGCTCACCGAATGTTTCTGCAGGCTCGTCACGCCCGAGCGGTTCGCCTCGAGCTCGATGCGCAGCTGCGCGTTGGGGCGGCCGAGCCCGGAGTCGGCCTCGTCATTGGCCAGGGAGTAGGTCTGGCTCGTGCCTGTCAGCCCGCTGTAAGTGCGGCGTAGGCTTCCCGACTCGCCATAGATTCGCAGCGTGTAGGTCACGCCGGATTCGGGACCGATGTTGCCCGCGCTCTGCGCGGTGAGGCTAACCGTCTGGCTCAGGCGGTCGCGGTGCGACCAGCTGATGGCGAGATCGCCTTTGACCACCGAGGGATAGGCTGTCCCATTGATCCGGAGGTTGCCGGGCGGATAGGGACGGTTCTGGCGGCGGTTCATCGCCAGCGAGTCGGTCGGTGCCGAGGCTAGCGCCAGGGTGCCCTTGCCGGTGACGGTGAGCAGCCGTGCGTTGACGGTTTCGCCGACCGCGTACTCGGTGGGATCGATGCCTTGGAAGCCGTCCGCGAACCAGATGCGGCTGCCGGCCGCATGCGCCACGGGCACGGTGTCGAGCACACCCCGGTTCACCGTCAGGGTCTTGGCCGTAGTGTTGATGGCCGTGATGGCGACCACCTCGTCATTGAGGTAGGCGTAGCTGCCCACCGCGACCAAGTCGATGTCTACCTCGCTGTGGTAGGTCAGCGTGCCGGTGATAGCCTGGCCGATCTCGGACGCGAGTACGGCGTGGGGTGCGAACTCGCCCTGGCCGCGCTCGTTGTAGGTCGAGGCCGAGCTGGTCTTGCTGTGGATCTCGTAGTTGATCGCGCCGGCCGCCGGGCGTCCGCCGAGGGTTTGCAGGAAGCAGTCGGTCGCGTCCAGATAGGCGAGCTCGGAGGCGCTCATGGTGCGGGCGACGTCCCAGTACGGGGCTTCGGCCAGGCGGCGCGGGCTGGCGGCCGACGGTGCCGGCACCGGATCGACCCAGCCGGGCGGCTGTGGGGCGGTGTAACTGGCCGCCGGCAGCCCGAAGACGTCCTCGACGGCGTCGATGCTGATCGCGCCGTGGGTGAGCGTGCCGCCGTCGATGGCGGCGATGCGCATCACGAGCCCTTCGATGCCGAGCGGCGGCCAGACCAGCTTGAACACATCGGCCGGGTACAGGTTCCAGGCTTTGCGGTTGACCTTCAAGCGGACCTTGGCGAGCGGCGTGGATACCGCCGCGAGATCCCGCAGGGCCACCCGCGCGGCAAGGCTGTCCGAGGTAATGCCGGGGTAGCGCCGCGTCTGCGACACCACCGCGCCCTGGGCCTGGATGTTGGCCAGGTCCTGCACGGTGATGCTGGTGTCCTTGAAGGTGTCCGGCTTGGTGTAGACCAGCACCAGCTCGTTGGTGGTCTCGCCCCAGGCGGCGCGCTGGAAACTCTCCAGCTCGATCACGTTGGTCGGATCGAGTACCGGGAGATTCGCCACCGCGTAGTCGGCGCGCACGAGCTTCAGCACGAAGCGCCCCGTCGACGGCGAGGTGGTCAGCACGCCGCCGATGTGATCGAGCACTTCGCGGACGAACTGCTCGATCTTGCTCTGCTGCAACCAGATGAGGTTCAGGCCGAAGCCTTCGGCGGAGAGCGTGTCCGCCGCCGCCCGGAAGCTGGCGTCGTCGATGCTGGCGCTCGGGTACCCCATGCCCCAGGCGGCGTTGGTGAGGCATTCGTAGAGGATGTGCGCCGGGTTGGCCGCCCCGTTGATCTCGGCCTTGGTCGGGTACCAGTCGCGAAAGCAGCGCTTGACCCGTATTGCCCAGGGCTTGATGTAGGGGTTGTTGGCGGCGATGTAGACCTGGCGCAGGATCAGCCCGAGGATGCCGCGATAGGCCGGCTGCGGATTGCCGATCTTGGCTTGCAAGTAGTCGTTGGGAGCCTGCGTCGCCTCGCCGAAGGCGACATCGATCGCGCCCGACACGCCGCCTTCGCGTTTCTCGCCGCCGAAGAGCTCCGGCGCAGCGAGGTTGATTCGCCCGCCAGCGGCGAGGTTGCCGCTCCAGGCCTGGCGCTCGCCGACCTGGATCTCGGTGACGGCATCCACGGGGCCGTGGCAAATCGCCAGATGCATGCCGAGGTAGTAGCGGTAGCCGACCGTTTGCTTCTTGCTACTGCCCATCGGCGCCTCCCGCGTTCACCCGTTGGCTGGCGACCTCGACCACCGCCTGCGCCAGGTGATCGCCAGTGGCGAGCAGATCCGTCGCGGGCAGCCCCTCGGCGATGAAGCGCGACCAGTCGAGCTGGTGACGGGCGAACCACTCCCGGGCGCCGCGATTGCAGTAGTCGAGCGCGCGCATGTCGGCGTGGGTGACGATCAGCTCGGTCATTTCTTGCCGCCCTTGGACTTGATGGGCGTGGTGCGCAGGTCGCCGTACCAGACCACGTTGGCGCTTTTCACCAGCACGGTGCCGAACACCACGGGCACGGGGCGCCCCTCGTCGGCGGTGGGGGCGTCGATGTCCTTCAGCTCGGCCGACGGCGGCTGCGGCGGCTTGGGTTGCAAGGCGTACTGGATCAGCACGCTGACGATCAGGACGGCGATGTATGCCCACATGGGTGTGCCTCGGCAAATCGAACTCAGTAAATCGGGCTGCCACCAAAGGGATTCTTCGTCGGGATGAAGGGAACTCCGCCGAAGTTGGCGCTGTTGGCGAACTTGGCCTCGCAGGTGGCGAGGGTGTGGTCGCAGCCGGGGTAGAGCATCACCGTCGCGCCGACGACGAGCCCTGGCGGCACCGCTGAGAGCGTCACGTTGTCGCCCGTGTGGGCGACGATCATCCGTTTCTCGGTGATGCCGCCGGCCGACCAAGTGGCGTAGCCCCCGGCGAAATGCCCGGCCAGAAAACCAGCGGCGGCGGCCACGGTGATGGCCGTGCCGTTGACCCCCGAGGCCACACCCTGCACGCGGTGCGTGATCGGGCTCGCCCGACAGGACTCGCCGTAGAGCACGTGCGGGCAGTTGCGCTGGTAGAGCCGGCGCAGGCCGGTGCGCTGCAGGCTGGTGTAGACCGGCTCGCAGTTGAGCTCCACCTCGGAGCCGCGCCATTCGGCGTTCAGCACGCGCCCCATCCAGACGACCGCCGTCTCGTTGTCCAGCCGGTGTTGCCGGTGGACGGTCAGCAGCGTGACTTCCGAAGGCGGCGTGGCGACGAAGCCCTGGACCACGTCTGCGTCCCGGGGCAGCGTGACGCGCAGCCCCGCGCGTCCCGTTTCGTTGGTCTGCTCGATGCCGCTTCGCGCCAGCGGCACGGCGGTGAAAGTGAAGGCGTCGTAGACGATGTCCTCGGAAGCGCTGGTGTAACGCCAGACGCCGGAGCCGCGCCGGAACTCATAGAGCTCGACGGGACTGGCGGCGTCGACGGAAGTTTCCCGGGCAGCAATACTCACAGGTCGTCTCTCAGGCTTCGCAGCGGGAGCAGTACCTCGGCCACCTCGTCGGTGACATGGGCGATCTCCACGTGATCGGTGTCCAGGCGCACCAGCCGCAGAAAGGAGATGCGCTGGAACTCGTGCGGCTGCAGCGTGGTGCCGAGCGCGCTGTCGATCACCACCATCTCGCGCGTCGCGTCGATTTCGGACGCTGCTGTGATGCGGCGGAAAAAGCGCGCGCCCGAGGTGGTGGTGATCAGCAGATCGCGGCGGCCGACCGCCGCCACAGGCCCCTCCGCATAACCCCGGTTCTCGATGGTCAGGAAGGCGTCGGTGCCGCCGACCGGTGCGACCACCTTCAAGTCCGACTGGAAGCTCGGCAGCCAGAAGGGTTTGAGCTTGCCGGCTCGGGCCGCCAGCCAGCTGCGGAAAGCCGCGATGGCGGCTCGTCCCACCAGCAGCCAGCGATGCGTGCGCGCGAGGTTGGATACACCGGTCAGGTCGTCGATCACGCGCCGGCCGGTCAAGAAGTCCAGTTCGCGCCACTTGCGGCCGAACTCGCCTTCCACGTCCTCGGCCCAGTTGGGCGGCGTCAGCAGCACCGGGTGACCGAGGTAGGTCTCTGGTTCGGCGGCGGCCGTGATCGGCCATTCGTCCTCCAGCCGGAACTGCGGGCGGGAGACCGTGATGGCGTCGGTCAGCCAGGTCAGGCCCAAGTCGTTTTGCACGCGCGCCGAACGTACCGGCACGATCTTGGTGCCTGCCGGCCAGTCGGAGACGAGCGGGTCGTTCAGAAGCAGTCCTGCGGGCTCGACGACCGCGATCTCGGCAAACTCGGTGGCAAGCCCGTGGACGAGGCCGACGATCCCGCCCGCGACGAAGTCCTTGTGCGCGGTCGTTACCGAGAGACTGGTGCTGCCCGCAGGGAAGGGCATCGGGCTGACCGTGGCGTCCATCCACACAGGCAGCCCGTACACGCGGGCCTGCCAGGAGACCAGGCGGTTCTCCATCTGCACCCGGGCCCGGTCCGATCCGAGCAGGATGCGGTACTCGAGGCTACGCCGAGGCGCGGCGCGCACCCGGACCCGTTGCTCGACGCCGGCGTGGGACTCCATCACGTCGGTGAGCCACTCCAGCCGCTCGATGATCGGCTCGCTCCAGTCCGGCGCGAATACCCAGCCCACGATGCGCCGCCCGATCGCCCGCAGGACCGGCGCGTCGAGGTCGAACTCGAAACGGAACGCGGCATTGACGACCGGCGGTCCGTTGGGCGTGACCGACAGCACGTAGAGGCGTGACTCCAGCGGGCCGAAGGTGGTCGGCGGGGCGGCGGGCCCAGTAAGCGTCATCCCCTCGGCCTGGGTCGCGCCGATGCTCGTCAAAGTGTTGGGCGCGAACCACGCATTCCAGACCTCGACCTCGCGGGTCTGTACCGACATGGTGTTGCCCAGGTCGATGCGGTTCGGCCGGATGTGGACCCGGTAGTAGTAGTCCTCGGTGAAACCGCGCATGCCGAAGCCGCCGATCACCCGGGACGTGGTCTCGACCGGCGCATGGTCGGTGAGCGTGCCCGACAGTCCCACGGCGATCTCCGAGGCGCGGCGCTCGTCGTAGAGCGTGTCGCCCAGCTGGTCGAGAGGGACGACGTTGAGATGGTCACGCGTCCATTGCAGGAAGGCGCTCGGGGCAAAGCCCGTCAGACTTGGCATGGTCACGGCCCGTCGTAGCGGACGGCGACGCCGAGCAGGCCGCTGCTGAAGCTGCCGTCGCTATAGGCCGGCGCCTTGCCGTCCGGATAGTTGGCGTCCTTGATGTGCCACGGAAACAGCTTCCAGCGGTCGGCCCCCAGCTCGATGATGTCGCCGGGGTTGTAGTTCGTGAGCCTGACGAAGCGCAGGTGCCCGAGGTGGCCGATGCTCATGTAGTGGCCGTCCGTGTTTTGCAGGAACAGCTGAAACGGGGTGAGCACCGTCTGCCCGTTGAAGGCGTTGGGGTTGTACTTCTGGATCGGCGAGAGGATCGACGGGCAGTGGATGATGTTCAGGTCCGAGGCGTCATTGGTGGCGCCGGTGGCCGGCCAGACCTCGCCGCGCAGCTCGCAGTGCAGGAAGCTGCACTTGTTGTTGCTGGCGGTTCCCCAGGGCGAATAGTCCTGCTGGCTCCAGAACAAGGCGCAGTTGTTGGGGGAGGCGCTGTAGTAGGGGCGGCCCTTGCCGTCGACGACCGCGAAGCAGTTGGCGTCGATGTTGCTGGTCGTGTGATGCCCGTGGAACCAGCCGCCGCCTTCCCAGACGCCGTATTTCGCCATCGTCCCGAAGCCGAGGTGCTGGTGCCGGTTGACCGCGAAGTTGATCGTGCACCAGAGGGTGTCGGGGTTGTCGAAGGCGACGAGGTGATAGACCGCCGAGGCGGGCCAGTTGGTGTTGTAGATGCGGGCGTAGCGCGGGCATTGATCCGGCGCCGCGAAGTTGCCACCTCTGGCCCCCTCGATGCGCACCTCGGAGAGACTCGGGGCGGTGAGGCGGACATGGCTGGCGCCTTTGGTCAGCACGTCGCCGCCGGCGCTCCAGCCATTGGCGACCGCGAAATCCCGGACCACGGTCACGAGGTCGGCGGCGGAGGTGATGACGCCGGTCTGGTAGGCCATCAGGCGATCCTCATCGCGAAGAAGTCGTTCAGGCCGTTGCGGATCACGTCCTGCAGCACGACGTGGGTTTGCGCGCCGATACTCACGGTGTTCTCGACGGCGTTGGCGAAGCCGGTGATGAAATGAATCCCGTCCAGCACCCCATAGGTGTTGGCGGTGTCATAGAGGGTGATCGGCAGCAACGGATAGGCGCCGTTCGTGTCGCGAAAGGTGGTGCTCTTCGAATAGGGCCAGGCCAGCGGCTGAATCCAGGCGCCGTCGCTGCGGCGCAGCTTCAGCGTCGTGCGGTTGCCCTTGTAGGGCAGGTTCACCGCGCTGTCCGAGTAGCGGGTCGCCGAGGCCGTGGGCAGCGGCGCGCCGATCAGCAGCGGATACGGGTACTGCTGCGGCGTGCCGAAGGGCAGCATCTTGCCGGCGTAGCAGGAGAGGTAGGCGGTATCCACCTTCGCCCCGACGATCACCCTCTGGCCGTTGCCGGCGAACCAGTACGGGATCGGGTCGTTCCACAAGGGGATGGCCATCGCCGTGAGCGCCCCTGGCTGGTTGTCGAAGTCGGCCGCGCCGACGAAGCCGGTGCAGCCCGTCACCGCGATGTTGTAGTAGTCGTTGGTCGGGCGGTCGTAGAGCTGGAGGTTCACGTAGCATGGGTCGAAGCCGGTCATGCCAGGTGCCTTCAGCCAGGCGGCGGGGCGCCGCGCATGGTTGAAGTCCTGGTAGATCTGCCACTCGGGCAGGATCACCTGCCGGATCACGGTGCTGGTCGTGTTGCCGCCGTTCGCCGCGACGAAGATGCGCCAGTGGGATTTCGCGCCCGGCGAGGCGCCGTCGATGGCGAACTCCTTGGTCTCGTTGTTCGCCCAGGTGATGCCGGTGAAGACCTTGCGGTCGAACCAGGTGAGGCCGTCGTCCGACCATTGCAGCGTGAAGTCGCGCGGTGACTGGTTGGCGGTGCCGCTGCCGAGCAGCCGCAGGCGCTCGATGTCCAACGGCTGGACCATCCTCCACGCCAGCCAGCAGTTGGCGACCTGGCCGACCGCCGTCGCCCAGCCGTTGGCGTGCTGGTGGTACGGGCCCTTGAAGGCCGTCCACGGCTCCCAGCTCACGACGAAGGAGCTGGCGTCGATGTCGGTGACGCCGGTGTGGCGCAGCACCTCCCAGTTATCGGCGGCACCGAGCCCGGTAGAGAGGAAGGTGATGAGCCGGCCGAGCAGATCTTCGTGGTTGTCGGCGGTACCGATCTCGTAAGCCATGGTCCGTTCTTCAGCGCAGAACCTGCCGCACCGCGCCCGCGTTGCGCTGCAGGATGTTGAGGATGGTTCGCTCGCCCGCGGACGAGTTCAGGTAGTCGGCGGCCATCTCTGGGTCGATCACGTTGACGATGCGCACGGCGGTGCTCGCGGCCGCCTGCGGGGCGGCGTCGGGCACCAGGCCTCCGGCCGCGAAGGCGAGCGCCGGTCCCTGCACCCGCGGACCGGCGGACAGGCCGTTGATGGCCTGCAGAAAGCCGACGCCCAGATGCTTCACTGCGGCGGCATTGACGACGAATTCGCCGGCGGACAAGCGCGCCGGGATCGAATCCGAGGTCGAGGTGCCGGGGCCGGTGACCAGGCCACCGGAGGCGAACTTCTTCACGTTGCCGAGCAGCGCCATCACTGCCGCGACCATGGCGACCATGGCCGCCACCGCGAGCGCCGGTCCGACATAGGGTATGGAGGCTTGCGAAGCCGCCGCACCGGCGCCAGCTTTGGCGGCGTCCATCGAAACGACCGCCGTGGTTTCCGCCGATTTCTGCGCCACGGCCGTGGCGCTGGCGGCCGCGTCCATGGCCTGTTCTTGCTGCACGAAGCCGAGCTTGGCGGCCAGCATGCGCGCCTGCATGGCCACCCACTGCTGGAACGGCTGGATGACGAGCTGCTGCAGGAAGGCCTGGTTGATCTGCTGGAACAGACTGAACAGCGCGCCGCGCCAGGTCTGCGCGCCGGTGATCATCGCGTTCAGCGTGCTGCCGAAGCTCTCGCCGATGCGGTTCCACAGCGGCGCCAGTTCGTCGACGACCAGCTTCGTGCGCTCCAGCTCGTTGCGCCACGCCTGTACCCGAACGACGGCATCCGGCCCGATGGCCTGTGCCGCCTGCTGCATGGTCGGCAGCAGCCGTTCCATCTCGGCGGCCGATTGCCGCTGCAGGGCGACGATCTCTTTGCGTGCCTGCGCCTCGGTGAGCAGCCCGACCTGCTGCTGGACCTGGATGGCTTCCTGCGCATTGCGCAAGCGCTCGGTCACCAGCCGCCACTCGGCTTCCAACGCGGCCAGGTTGGCTTGCGCGGCTTTGACATCGATCAGCCGGTCGATGAGCGACGCGCCCTCGGCGTCGTTCTCGGCCAGCAGCCGGGCTTTGAGATCCCGGTAACTGCGCTCGATCGCGGCTTGACGATCGGCGGCACTGGATTGGCCCGTGATCTGCGCCAGTTCCTCGCGGGCCTGTGTCAGCGCGTCGGCCAGTTCGCGCTCGGCCTCCGCTGCCTTGCGGGCGTTCGCCGCCTCGACATCGGCCCGCTTGTTGTTGAGGACGATGAGCTCCGATTCGAGCTTCGCGACCTCGGCCCGGGCTCGCAGCCGGGCGCCTTCGTCGGCGCCCGAGACCGCCAAGCGCCGTTGCTCGGTCAGCAGCCCCTGGATGCGCGCGATCTCGGCGTCGATCTCGCGCGTCTCCAGATCGGTCTTGGCCGCGTAGTAGTCGCGGATCGAGAGCAGCCGGTCGTTCAGCGCCTGATCGAGCGCGCGGCCCTGCCGTTCGAGGGCATCCTTGAGCAGTTTGAACTCGGCGTCGGCCTGGGCCTTGGCCAGGGCGAGGCGGGCGGCCGTGTTGTCGCGGGCCCGGCCCGTGACGCCGATCCGGTCGAGCACGGAGCCGTCGGGCCGGATCGCCGGGGCGGGCAGTTCGATCGGCTTGGGGTCGAACAGGGCGTCGTGGAACTCGGCCAGCTCGCCCAGCCGCTGGACGAGGCTGCCCTTGAGATCGGCGATGATCGCCTTGGCGCCCGAGACGTTGCCCGACAGGGCCTCCACGGCGGCGGCCATGCCGGCGCCGATCGCCTCGCCGAGTGCGACGAAGGCCTTGCCCACGGTCGCCGCGCCCAGCGCGAGGAGCTTGAGCACGTAGACGATGCCGTCGAGGATCTGGCGCAGGGTGCCGCCCTGCTTGGCCGACTCGACCATGCCCTCGGCCATCTGGTTCATCGCCGGCAGGAAGGCCTCGATGACCCGGTTGGCGATGCTCCCGACCGCCATGCGCACCTTCGCCAGGGCGTCATTGAAGACCTCGGCCTGGGCGGCGGTGTCGCCGCCGATCTGCAGGCCCAGCGCCTGCATCTCCGCCGTCAGCGCATCGACACCGTCGCGCCCCTGGTTCAGGAAGGGAATCAGGTCGGCGCCGGACTTGCCGAAGATCTGCATGGCCAGGGCGGTTTTCTCCGCCCCGTCCGGCATCGTCTTGAAGCGGTCGGCCAGGTCCAGCAAAACCTGGTCGGTGGCGCGCAGGCTGCCGTCCTGGTTGCGGAACGCGACACCGAGGGCCTCGAAGCCGCGCGCCGCCTCGGCAGAGCCCGTCGCCGCCTCCAGCATCCGGGCCGCGAGCCGGCGCAGTCCGCCCTCGAACTTCTCGGCGCTCACGCCGGACAGTTCCGCCGCCGGCATCAGCAGCGACAGCGACTCGACCGTGATCCCGACCCGCTGGGATAGCTTGGACAGGGCGTCGGCCGAATCCAGGGCCGACTTGACCATCGCACCCAGTCCGGCAGCCGAGAGGGCAACACCCAGCGTACCGAGCACGCCCTTCAGCGAGCGCGCGGCGTTGCCCAGATCGCCGAGGTTGCGCTTGATCGAGTCGAACGCGCCCCGGGTCTGGTCGACGGCGCTGATCAGGATCTGCGCGCGGTTGTTGGCCATCAGCTTCGAGCCAGTTCTCTTTGAATGGCGCTTGCCAGGCGTGGCAAGGCGCGTTGAACGGAGCCGGTCAGATCCAGGCGCCGCTTGAGGTCGACGCGACGGACCAGAACCGCGATCGGGATTTCCTGCCCGCGGGTGATGCGCTTGGCGCCCGTGCGCCCGCGCTCGGCGCGCTTGAACCGCCCGAGCACGTTGGCGTTCTCGCGGATGTTCTCGGCCATCAGCAGCACGCGGCCGTCTTTCTCGATGAAGAAGGCGTTGCCCGAACGCATCAGGCTGTCGATGACTTGACGGAAGCGCTTGGGGCCGATCCGTCCCGGCAGCAGCGGGATCAGCAGGTTGCCGGCGACCGTGCCGCCGCGTTCATGGATGCCGAGCCAGGGGATTCGGCTGCCCACCAGCAGGGCGGGCAGGCGCTCCGGCTTGCGGTCGAGCACCTTGGCCTGCATCGAGGACACGAAGCTCGCCCGCTTGACCTGGAAGGCGCTGCGCATCTGGGCGCGGGCCGCGTCGCGTACCTCGCGGGACCCGGCGCGCATGCCGCGCCCGAGCGCCGCGTGGATGGCCTGGCGGCGCGCCGTGGACCAGGCCGAGAGCTTACGCGGGTCGAGCAGTCCGCTCGTGGAAAGATCAATCCGCACGGTCGAGTTCCCGTTGCAGGCGTTCGATGGAGCGCTTGTCGCCCTGACTGGCCACGGCGGTCACGACGAGCAGCAGACCCAGGTGTTCGCGACTGCGGCGGTGCTCCGCCTCGAGAAAGGCCTCCATCTGGGCCAGCGTGTAGTCCAGGATGTCGGGCAGGCGGTGGCCGGCGCGTATCAGGCGGTGGATGGCGTCATCCCAGCCGCCCGCACGTTCCGGTCGATGCGCGCGGCGGCGCTCTGGATCGCGGGCACGACCCGCTGCACGAAAAAATCCACGTTCACCTCGAACAGTGCCGTCGCCAGTTGGACTGCGTCGTCGAGGGACAGCGCCTCCACCCATTCGCGAGGCCGGCGAGCGGCGATGGCCAGGGCATCGAGGATGGCGTCACCGTGCTCCGTGAGCAGTGCGAGCCAGTCCGGATCGCCGTTCACCAGATGCGGTGCGATCGGTTTGATGGCGGCCAAGAGAGGCGGTACCTCGCCGACGCGGATCGGCGTGAGCGACAGGGTGTCGCCGGCCATCTCCAGCGACTGCGGTTGCGGCGGAAAGCTCGCGAAATCGTCCATGTCGCACCTCACAGCAGCACGATGCGGCCGAACTGGCCGAGGTCACCCTGGGCGGGCTTCAGCGTGTCGGCCAGCACCTGACCGGACAGCTCGAACTTGAGCAGTTCGTCGGTGATCACCGACAGCTCGCGCGCCGGGTTGATGGCCACGCGGTAGAGGTCGATCACCACCTCGCGGTTGCTGTCGGCGGTGTTGAGCCCCTCGAAGCGAATCCAGCGCTCTGGCAACGGTTGGGTGAACATCGCGGTGCTCTGCGCCGTGCCGTAGGAATAATCGACCTGGAATGGTTCGACGTAGGGGCCGCTGGTGGTCGCATCGTTGATCGCCAGCGAGCCATGCTTGGCGTTCAGGCTGTACTGCCCGGCCGGCAGCGTCTTGGGCGTGGCCGAGGAGTCCTTCACCACGACCGAGGAGACGTTCTGCTTGGCGAGCAGGTAGAGACTGCCGACCGTGACCGGGTTGGGCAGCACCTCGGCGGTCACGGTGCCGCTCACCTGCTCGGTGGTCGTGCCGTAGAGGGCGAGCGAGAGGTTCAACGGGATGAGTTCTTCCAGCGTGCAGGCGAACTCACCCTTCTTGGTCTTGATCAGCTGTAGATCGGTGAGGCGCTGGCCGCTGGTCGATTCCTGGTGCTCCAGGGTCTCGACCGAGAGGGATACCTTGAGCTCGGGCACGTTGCCGACGTAGTTGAGGCCCAGCGGGTTGCCGGTCGTGTCACGGGCGCCGATGTAGACGCGCCCCTGTCCGGAGAAATAGGGCATGGTCAGTCTCCTTTACGGGTCTTGGGGGAAGCGTCGGGCGTCGCGTCGGTTGTCCGGGCGGCGCCCTGTTCGATCAGCCAGCGGGCGGTGGCCTCGTCGAGGTCGAGCCGTTCGCCGGGCGCGTACAAGCGCCCCGCATGGGTGTGGGGCTTGATGAGTTCCAGGGTCATGGGTCTATCCGTGTCGGGTGAGATCGGCGGCCAGCGTCCGGTAGCGGATCTCGTAGCGGGCAGGTGTTGCTGCGGCGCCTGCATCGGCGTCCTCGGCCTCCCACTCGCAGTCGATCTCGCGCAGGCCGAGCGCGAGTCCGCCGAGGTTGGTGTCGGCCATGAGCGCGGCATGGGCCGCGACCACCAGGCGGTCGGCCGTGTCGAAGGCGTCATCGCCGCGTGCGAGCGCCACGAGTCGCACGATCAGTTGCCGGTCGACGAGGGCATTGGCATGGGCGGTGATCGTGTCGCCTTCGACGAACAGCAGCAGCGCGGGGCTGGCCTCGCGGGTGACCGGGATGGTCGGGAAACGCAGCAACGGCGCGGGTGCGACGGCCGCCGCGCAGCGGGTAACCAGCTCGCGCAGGATGAGTTCGCGGATCGAGTTCATGGCGTCCTACTCGCGTGACAGGTCGGCGCGGCGTTCGCTGCCGTCGCCGATGGCGCGTAGGTTGCGCACGCGGTAGCTCGCGCCGCCGATGCTCACGACCTGGCCCACGGTCAGATCGGGTAGCGCCGAGGCGGGGAAGCGCATCGTGTAGTCGGTGGAGAGCGCGAGGCCGTCGAGCACGGTCTCGTCCGGGGCGCGGAAGTCCACCATGACGATCCGCCCGCCGACCTCGGCTTCCACCAACAGCCCCGCGTTCGCGGCCGCCGCGTACAGGTCCTCGACGCGCACCATCAGACGGTCAGCTTCACCAGCACGCCCGGGCGGTGGCACATGGGCAGCGGGTTGGACTGCGTGTGCAGATCTGTGCCCCGGTCGAACTTGCGCGGTTCCTGCTTGGCATAGATCGGCTGGCCCAGCGTGTTGACCGTTTCGTTGAAGTCGGCCGGGGCGAAGTAGGTGCCGAAGGTGTCGACCGTGCCCATCGGGAAGGCGTGGGCCTCGCCGGCGGCGATGAAGCGCCGCGCGTTGCCGTCCGCATCGGTGGCCTGGCCGCGATACTCTTCGAAGGTGATGCCGGCGTAGGTGAAGCCGCGCCGCACGTCGTTGATGAGCACCGCGCCCTGCTGCCAGTTCTCGAAGGCCTTCTCGACCTTGGCGTGGCCGGTCAGCGCCGCGAAGAACTCGGGCGAGCACAGGCAATGGACGGCGCTCATGAACTCGCCCTTGAGGTTGTCCTCGATCGCCGCCAGGGTCGCCAGGCATTTCGCCTTCACATTGGTGCCGGCATTGCCGAGGTCGTAGGCGATGGTCTGCGGGGTGATGTCGAACTCGGCGAACAGGTCGTAGAGCGTGGAGCCATCGGCATCCAGGATCACGCCCTTGAGCGCGCCCATGCGCAGGTGCTCCAGCGTGATCGCATGCTTGTTGCGCATGGTCTCCAGGTGACGCGCGATGACGCCCGCGACGGCTTCGGTCTCGGTCTCCGAGCCGAAGGCACGAATGCCCTGGACCTCCTCGGGCAGCACCACGTCGTCGTGCGGGATGTGCGGGATCACGAAGGAGCGCAGCTTGCGCTTGCCGCGCCGGCCCACGGTGCCGGGCGAGCCGGGCGGCAGGGTCGGCAGCAGGTTCAGCACGCCGTTCATCTCCTCGACGAGGATCTGGCGCGTGCGCACCGGCTTGGCCGGGAACAGGTTCAGTTCCTCCAGCCGACCGTAGCGGTTGGGCAGGATGTTGATGGCGGCAGTGAGCGCGGCCATCGAGAACGCGGGATTGTGAAAGGGATTCTGCATGGTGATGGTTCCTCGTCAGGCGCTGGTGCGGACGAGCACGCCGCGCGTTTCCAGCTGGGTGATGGCGGCGGCCTGTTCGGTGGGGGTGATGCCGGCGGGCCAGATCAGCGCAGAGCGGGCGACGATGGCGTGGCGGGCGATCAGCAGGGCGTCGTCGCGGTCGGCCAGACTCGCGTCCGTATCGGCGGCCAGGACGCCTGCGGCGACCTCGGTGCCGTCGGTGGCGACCGGGTCGAGCGCCTTGAGCTTGGCGGTGGCCGTCTCGCGGCCGACCACGGTGCCGAGCACCAGGTTCTGGCCCGCCGCGACGGTGGCGACTTCGCGGGAATAGAGATTGGGCGCCTCGTACTTGAGCAGGTCGCCCAGGTTGTTGGGTTCTTGAATGGCGGGCATGACTTACTCCCCAGAGAAGTGGTTAGGGTTGGTGAGCTTCTTGACGGCGGCGATGACCGGGCTGGCCTCGGGTCGGCTGGTCGTCGAGGCTTCGGGCGTGATGCGCGAGGCGATCTCGGGCTGAGCGGCTCGCGCGTCGAGCAAGGTGCGGCGCACCTGCTGCGCATTCAGTCCTTGGGCGAGGAACTCGGCGGTGCGCTCGGGCGTGCCGGCCAGCAGGCAAAGCTCGGCAATCGCCAGCGCATCCTCGTGTGCCGAGACGTGCTCCTGCGACGGGGCGTCCTGGCTGTTGGCGGGCGCCTCGCCGGCTGCCGGCGGCTGGCCGGCATCGGCCTGGATCGGCTCGGGGGCGAGGTTCGGGTCGTGTTCGTGCATCGTGTGCTCCTTGTGCAGTCGACGGGAGGAAGAAGGACGACCACCCCGGGGCGGGGTGGTGGGTCGGTGCGCCAGGGCACCCTTGGCACGCAGCGCTTCGGCGAACTCACCGAGCACTGCGTCGAAGCTGATCACCGCATCTGCGAGGCCGGCGGTCACGGCTTGCTCCCCGAAGAGCAGTCCGGCCTCGGTGGCCCGCACCTGCGCCTCGTCGAGGCCGCGCATGCGGGTGACCTGCGCGACGAAGATTCCGTAGAGGCGGTCCACCTCGTTCTGCAGGGCGGTGGCGGCCTGCGGCGATAGCGGCTCGTGCGGTGTGAAGTCGTTCTTGTGGTGGCCGGCGTAGAGGGCGGTGTAGGCCAGGCCGTCTTTGGCGTCCTTGACCGACTGATCGACGTGCAGCGCGATCACGCCGATCGAGCCGACACCGGCCGTCTGCGACAGCGTGAGCCGCTCGGCGGCGCAGGCGATGGCGTAGGCCGCCGAAAAGGCCGCGTCGTTGGCGTGGGCCCAGACGAGCTTCTGCTTGTTCGCGGCGCGCACCCGCTCGGCCAGTTCGAACACGCCGCCGGCCTCGCCACCCGGGGAGTCGATGTCGAGCAGGATGCCGGCCACCTGTGGATCGGCCACGGCGGCGTCGAGCTGCGCGGCGATCTGACCATAGGAAGTCAGACCGGAGGCCGCCTCCAGTCCGAGCGTGCGGCGCACCAGGGTGCCGTGGATCGGGATCACGGCAATGCCGGGGATCTCGGGCACCGCCGACTTGGTCGGGATCGACGGCAGCGCCGTATCGATCTCCGGCAAACCGATGCGCGAGCCCAGCACGGCCAGGATCACGTCGAGCTTCGCGCGGGCAATGAGCAGCGGCGTCCCGACGATGCGGGACGCCAGATGAAAGAGGGGCATGTCAGTCTTCCTCGGGTTCGCGAACCGGCGCGGCGGCCGGAACGCGGTCATGGCGCGGATCGGAGTCGAACTTCAGGCCCAGCGCGTCGGCGCGGGCGTTGTCGGCGGCGATCTCGCGGTCGATGTCCTCGGCGTCGTAGCCGAAGGCCGAGATCGCTTCGGAGCGGGACAGGAGGCCGGCGCGGATGGCGGTGAGCATTGCGTCGAATTCCTTCTTCGGATCGACCCACTGCCAGCCCTGCGGAATCCACTTCGCGGCGAGGAACTCGCGCCGGCGCCGCGCGAAGCCGGGCAAGGACAGCGCGCCTTCCAGCACCGCCTGTTCCATCCAGGCGTGCCAGACGGGCCGGCACAATTGGTGCACGATCACGCCGTGCTGGATCGCCTCGCAGCGGCGGCGGAATTCCAAGAGACCCGCGCGGATGGACGAGTAGTTCACCTGCGTGAGATCGCCGGTGAGCATCTCGTAGGTGATGCCCATCGCGGCCGCGACGGCGCGGAACTGCTGGCGCATGAACTCGGCGTAGCTCGATCCCACGTCCGCCGGTTGCGAGAACTTGATGTCCTCGCCGGGCTCCAGGATCTGCAGGGTGCCGGGCTCGAGGCCGGCGAGCGCCGCGCCTTGGGCATCCGGCAGGCCTTCGCCCATCAGGTTGTCCTCGGGAGAGAGCCGGGTGATGAAGCCGGCGAACATCGCGGCGGTCTTCTTGCGCACCAGTTCCGCGTCGTCGTACTGATCGAGCTCGTTGAGCTTGACGAGCGCGCGGGCCAGCCAGGGCTCGCCTCGGATCTGTCCCGGGCGCAGCGGACGGAACAAGTGAATGACCTCATCCGCCGGCACCCGCACGGTGTCCATGCCGCCCGTGCCCGACATCGGCGCTAGGCCGCCGTCACCGGGGTGGGAGCGGTAGAGGTGGTAGGCCACGCGCCGCCCGAGCCGGTCGAACTCGATGCCGGCGCGCACCACGTGGCCGTTGGCCAGTTCGCGGTTCAGCGTGGCCGGCAGGTGCTCCGGCTCCAGCAACTGCAGTTGCAGGCCGACGGCGAGGCCGTCTTCAGGGCGGCGCCAGCGCAGGCGCACGAGGCATTCGCCGCCTTCGAGCATGGCTCGGCAGGCCAGCGCCTGCAGACCGTAGAAGTCGGTGAGGCCTGCCGCGTCGGCCTCCTCGCACCAGTCCCACCACAGGGCGTGGATGATCTCGCGCAGGGCGTTGTCCGCCACCATCGACTGGGGCTTGATGCCGGTTCCGATGGCGTTGGCGACGAAGGCCTCGACACCGGCGGCCGCCCAGGCATTGCGGCGTACCAGATCGCGGCTCTTGGCGCGCAGCTCGTTCTGGGTGAAGGCGAGCGCCGCCACCGCGCCGGGGTTGCCGACCTGCCAGGCCAGCGCGCGGCGACCGCCGCCGATGCCGTCGTAGGTCGGTGTGGTCCCGAACAGGCGGTGCTTGAGGCGCGAGAACCAGGCCATCAGAAGCCCTTGGCGGTCGTGACGAGGATCTGGCGCTTGGACGCCGAGCCGGCGCCGCGTGCCAGCTCGGACTCCACGGCGCGGATGGCGGCACGCAGTTCGTCGATCGAGCGGTACTCGACCGTCTTGTCGCCGAAAGTGACGCGGCGTTCGCCGGTGGCCAGCGCACGCTTGAGCGCGTCCAGCTGTTCGAGGGTGTAGGTCACGAGATCCTCATCACGTCAGCCAGCGGCTCTTGATCACACGCCGGCCGGTATTCCGGGTTCCAGAAGCGGCGAGGCCACCGCGATGGGTGGCCTCGTTCGAGTCGATGTCTTGCGGGGGTGGCGGATCGTCGGGCGGCCTCGCCACGCCGAGTTGCCGTTCCAGCTCGCGCCAATGGCGCTCCTCGAAACGGTCCAGCCCTGCGGCCGCAGCGGCGGCGCGGGCATACACGTAGCAGTCGAGGGCTTCGTTTCGCTCGCGCATCTTCTGCCACTCGCGCACCGGAAAGCCGTTGCGGTTGCGGCGGGTGATCAACTGCTCCGCGCACAGCTGCTGGATGAACTCGGCGTCGATCCTGGGCAGATGGACGAAACCGGCGGGGTAGGCGATGCCCACCCCGTCTTCATCCACGAGCGCCGTCTTGCGCAGGTTGTTGTAGAACTCGAGCTTGGCGATGCCGACCGCAACCGCGAACACCTTGAGTCCCCGGCGCAGCTTGCGACCGCCTTGGGAGACATCGACGGCGGTGGGCGTGCCGATCAGGGCTGCGCCGCGCGCCACGCCCTTCACCGCCATCACGCGAGAATCGCGGCAGGCGCGCACAAAGCCGTAGGCCTCCTGCGTCGCAAAGCCGGTGTCGAGCGCGAAGCGGGCCAGCGGCATGGCCGTGCCCGAGGCGTGGGTCCAGGTCTCGCCGATCAACGCAGCCAAGCGCTTCCACACCGCGTCGCGCGCGGTGTCACCCATCAGCACCCGGTGCTCGATCAGCCAGCACTCCTTGCCGCGCCCGAAGGCCCAGATCGAGGCCTCGATGCGGTCCTTCTGCACGTCGGCGCCGCCCACCAGCAAAAGCCCACCAGCCGGGATACTGCCGATGGCATAGTCCTCGCGGCGCTCCAGCAGGCGTTGCCAGTCGGGCGCTTCGCCTTCCTCGACCCAGGTCTCGCCGAGCTCGGTGTTCTTGAAAGTCTTGATCGCGGCGCTCGATCCGGTTTCCTTGCTCACGGCGGCTTCCCACGCGGCGGCGATCTCGCGCCAGGCGCGCCAGCCCAGCGGGCTGTATAGCGAGGACAGGTGGAAACCGGCCGTCTTACCCGTGCCTTCCACCGTCGCGCGCCACTCGCCGTGCTCCAGCATCCAGGTCTTGTGGTGCTCGGCGATCGGCGTCTCGCACGATTCGCAGACGTAGGCCGCCGTTTCCGGTGCGCCCTTGTCCCAGCGCAGTTGCTCGAAGCGCAGCCACTGCCGGTGAGAGCAGTGCGGGCAGGGCACGAAGTAGCGGCGCTGGTCGGACGCCTCGTACTCACGCTCGACGGCGCTCGCGCCCGCGATGGTCGGCGTCGAGACGATGAAGATCTTGCGCCGCGCGAAGGTGCGAGTGCGCGCCTCGGCTAGCGAGATCGCATCGCCTTCGCCCTCGACGTCGAGCGGATAACCGTCCACCTCGTCGAGAAACAGATAGCGCACCGGCATCGAGCGCAGTCCGACTGCGCTGTTGGCGCCGGTCATCACCAGCACGCCGCCGCGAAACTCCTTGGCGAGGATGGTGTTGCCCGAGTCGCGCGAGCGGGCCGGCGCGATCAGTTCCGAGAGCACCGACGACTCCTCGATCAGTGGATCGATGCGCTGCTTGGAGTTGCGCTTGGCCATCTCCACGGTCGGCCATACCGCCATCATCGGCCCCGGTGCGTGGTGGATGACGTAGCCGATCCAGTTCGAACCCGTCTCGGTCGCGCCCACCTGCGCGCCCTTCATGAACACCACGCGCTCGACCGGTGAGGTCGGCGACAGGCAATCCATGATCGCCTTCAGATACGGCGTGCGCGCGGTGCGCCAGCGCCCCGGTTCGCTCGAGGCCTTGCTCGACAGTACCCGGTGACGGTCGGCCCACTCGGAGACGGTCAGTAACGGGTCGGGCGTCAACCCTTCGCGCCAGGCGCGCTCGATGGCGTCCCAGCCTTCGTAGGCGAACTCGTCCATCAATCGACCCGAACCTTCAGCTCACCGAGCTCGGCGAGGTGCTCGCGCACGGCTGCCTCCAGCGCCACGTGCAGCGTGTGAGCATCCACGCCGAGCCGGGCCGCCATCTGCGCCGAGATCCGCGCCGGCCAGTTGAGCCAGGCATCGCGCTCGGTGCGCGCGAGCCGGAACACGTGCGCGATGGCCTGGTTGCGGTCGACCAGTTCGCCCTTGAGGCGGGCCAGGCGCACCTTGTTGGTCTGCGCCTTGACCACCTCGTTGACCGTGCGTGCCTGCACGAACGTGGTGCCGCCCGCAGGGAGTCCGGTGGCCAGGTTCGGTGCTACGTCCTCGGCCACGCGCACCTTGGCGGCCTTCGCGCGTGTGCCGGGCTTCGCCGACTCGGAATTGCGCGCCCATTCGGCGTCGGCCTTGTCCGGGTCAATGGTGCCGTCGGTTTCCGGCGTGATGCGCCCGGCGCGGATGGCCTTGTGCACCGCCGTGTCGGTCACGCCCCGGTGTCGCGCGTAGGCGCGGATCGAGATTCCCATCGGCCCCTTCAATCAAATCATCGTCATTCCTTCGGACAAAACGGCAGGACAGCCGCTTTGCACGGCGAAGCCGCCCGTAGGGCGAGCCACATGGATGTCGCGAGTGAATCAGCTTGGCTTCCATCGGGAACAGCGCGTTCATGTCATCACCATCAACGGCGTCGCAAGGTGACGAACATGAGCAAGCCAGCCGACAAAGCCCTCGAAAACCTGCTCCAGGCAATTGCCCTGGACCACTTCTTCATCGACACCTTGGAAACCCGCAACAGCGACCACCTCGACTTCCACGAAGTCAGCGTCTGGGCCGTCAAGAGCGCCCTTATGGCCGCCTACGAGGCGGGCCGACAGGCCGCGACGCAGGACTGAGGAAGAAGCGGAAAACGCTTGGCTTCGATCCCGAACAGCGCGTTCATCACGACACCCCATCAACCAAGGAGCACGCCATGAGCACCCTGCAGCTCAGTCCCACCCAGCACGCCATCCTGGCCTACGCCGTCGAGCACGCCGGCGGCAAGATCGAGTGGTTCCCCGACAATGTCAAAGGTGGCGCCCGCAAGAAGGTCCTCGACGGGCTCTTCAACCGGGCTCTGATTACGACCGACGGCACCGATTGGTTCGTCGCCGCCGAGGGCTACCACGCGCTGGGCCACCCGCGTCCCGCGCCGCCCACGTTGGAGACCGACGCCGGCCTCGAGGCGGATGTCGCCGCCGCCGAGGCGTCCTGGGCCAAGCCGCGCCGGCGCGAGAACAGCAAGCAGGCCGAAGTGATCCGGATGCTGCAGCGCCCTGAGGGCGCGACCATCCGCCAGATCTGCGAGGCCACCGGCTGGCAGCAGCACACGGTGCGCGGCACCTTCGCCGGGGCCTTCAAGAAGAAGCTGGGCCTGAACCTGGTTTCCGAGAAGTCCGCGGGCGGCGAACGGGTCTACCGGATCGCCTGATGGTCGGGACGGGGGAGCCAAGCGGAGAAAGCTTGGCTTCCCGGTCGATCAGCGCGTTCATACGGATGTCGCAACGATCTATCAAGGAGCCCGACATGAATGCCGCACACGAGATCCTCACCCACAGCAACTACGACGCCGACGATTACGCCTACCTCGTCGCCAAGGGATGGAGTGACGAGGAGATCCTGGCCCGCTGGACGGCAGAAGCCGCGCATGGCCAAGGACCTTGCCGTTGGGAAAGCGAGGGCGCCCGCGCCAAGCTCGCCGCCGTCACCAGTCGCCCGCAGAAGATGTTTGCCGGCCGCGATTGAGCTTGGCTTCTCCATCGAACAGCGCGTTCATACGGATGTCGCAACCACCCACGCCAAGGAGCCGACCATGAACACGACGCACGAGATCCCCGCCACCCGCAACGAAGCCTGGGGCTTCTGGGGCACGATGGACACGCACGCCAGCAAGGCGTGGCCCATCGCGATGACCGCGATCGCCGAGGCCACCGGCCAGCCCTCGGAGGCGGTGCGGGCCTTCCTCGATAGCCGCCACGGACGCCACTTCGCGGACGACGTCCACAACGCCCTCTACGACGGCCACGCCCTGCCTGACGCCATCGTCGCCGCCACCCAGAAGTGGATGGGCTGGAAAATAGGCCAGCGCAACAGCAGGGACTACGGCATCCCGAGCCACCTGCCGTACCTGACGGGCTTCGTGATTCACTGCGAGATCGTCGAGGAGGAACTCGTCGCCTGATCGAACGCCAGGCCATCCGCCGCGCGGGTGGCCTGCTTGCCCGTCCAGTCCTGCCAGCGCCGCACGATCACGTCCGCGTACTTCGGGTCGAGTTCGATCAGGCGCGCCACGCGCCCGGCCTTCTCGGCGGCGATCAGGGTCGTGCCCGAGCCGCCGAATGGATCGAGCACCACGTCGCCGGCACGGCTCGAATTGCGGATCGCGCGCTCGACCAGCTCCACCGGCTTCATGGTCGGGTGCAGGTCGTTCTTCTGCGGCTTCTTGATCTGCCACACGTCACCCTGGTCGCGGTCGCCGCACCAGTGGCGCTCGGCGCCCTCCGGCCAGCCGTAGAGGATCGGCTCGTATTGGCGCTGATAGTCGGCGCGGCCGAGCGTGAAGGTGTTCTTCGCCCAGATGATGAAGGTCGACCAGTGGCCGCCGGCGGCGCGGAAGGCCGCTTGCAGCGTGTCCAGCTCACTCGACGACATGGCGACGTAGATCGCGCCGCGCGTGTGTGCATTGATCAGCGCCAGCGCGTCGTAGAGGAAATCATAGAAGCCTTCGCCCAGCGCATCGTTGAGAATGGGGCGGTGTTTGCCCCGCAGTTTGTCCTTGGCGCTGTTGGCGTAGTTGACGTTGTAGGGCGGATCGGTGAACACCATGTCCGCCCGTTCACCGTCCGGAAGCAGGAGCGCGAAGGCCTCGGCGGTGGTCGCGTCGCCGCAGACGAGGCGGTGCGGCCCAAGCAGCCAGACGTCGCTCGGCTGGGAGACGGGCTCCTCGGGCACGTCGGGAACGACGTCGTCTTCCGTCTGGCCCTCGTGCTCGGGCTCCTCGCCGGCGAGTAAGTCGGCCAGCGCATCGGCGTCGAATCCGGTCAAGTCGAGATCGAAGCCTTCGTCCTGCAGCGCCTCCAGTTCCACGCGCAGCAGCGCATCGTCCCAGGTCGCGAGTTCTGCGAGCCGATTGTCCGCAAGCACCAAGGCGCGGCGCTGGGTCGGCGTCAGATGATCGAGCACTACCACCGGCACGGTGGTCAGGCCCAGCTTACGTGCGGCAGCGAGGCGCCCGTGGCCCGCGACCAGAACACCGTCGGCGCCCACGAGGCAAGGATTCACGAAGCCAAATTCAGCAATCGATGCCGCAATCTGCGCCACTTGCTCGTCCGAATGCAGGCGAGCGTTCAGGACGTAGGGCAGCAGCTTGTCGAGCGACCAATGCTCGATGCGGTCGGCGAGCCAGCTCATGCAGTGACCTCTGCCGTAGCGCCCAGTCGCTCGGCGGCGACCTCGGCGAAGGTCTGGCCCGTCACGGCAAGCACCGGCACTGTGCCCGGGTGGTGCTGCAGCCAGCGGCGCAGCGCGACGTCGACGTACTCCGGCGCGAGCTCGATGGCGCGCACCTTGCGGCCGGTGAGCTGGCCGGCGAGCAGCGTGGTGCCGCTGCCGGAGAACGGCTCGAACACGATCTCAGCTTCGTCCGAATAGGCCTCGATGAAGAACTTCGGCAGGCCCAGCGGGAACACGGCCGGATGATCGATGCCGTCGCCGATGCGACCGCGTTGGCGCGTCACCTCGACGACCGAGTCCGGGATGCGGAACTCCTGCGTCGGCGTGCCGGCGTGGTTCCATTCGCCGACCTTGCCGTCCTTGCCGCGCATCGCGGTGGAGGAGCCGTCGGCGCGCAGGTGCGTCTCGTGGCCGGCCCATTTGCAGGGCACGATCTTGTTCGGCTTGCGCGCCTGGCGGTTGAAGTGGAACAGGAACTCGTGGCGCGGCGCGAGGCGACCGGCCCAGTCGCCGGGCACGGTCACCGACTGGTCCCAGACATACCAACCGAAGCGCCGCCAACCCTGGGTGCGCATCCACTCGATCCAGCCGTCCCAGTACGGTTGCCACTCGTTGTCGCGGTGGACCAGGCCGAGGTTCACCAGGACCTGCGCCTCGTCGCGCAGCGCGGCGCGGGTGGCGGCGAACACGCCCCGCATCAGTGCATCCCAGTTGGCGATTCCGTCCGTGGTGTAGTCGCGTTGGTTGGCGTAGGGCGGGCTCGTGAACAGCAGGTGCGCCCGCTCGCCATCGAGCAGGCGCGCGACGGCTGCAGCGTCGCTGCTGTCGGCGCAGAGCAACCGGTGATTACCGAGTAGCCACAGATCGCCGGGACGGGAGACCACGACGGATGGCGGCGCGACGTCGTCCTCGTCCGCATCGGCCTCCGGCATGCTCTCGCCTTGATCGTCGGTCGGCTCGGTGTCCTCAATCTGATCAAGCAGTCCTTCAATCTCCGAGGCCGAGAAGCCGGTCAGATCCAGGTCGTAGCCCGCATCGGCCAGTTCGGCGAACTCCAGCGCGAGCATCGCCTCGTCCCAGCCGGCATCGAGTGCGAGCCGGTTGTCGGCGATCACGTAGGCACGCTTCTGTGCGGGCGTCAGGTGCGCGAGCTCGATCACCGGCACTTCGGTGAGCCCCAGCTTGCGTGCTGCGAGCAGGCGGCCGTGGCCAGCGATGACGCCGTGGTCGCCGTCGACCAGGATCGGGTTGGTCCAGCCGAACTCGACGATGCTGGCGGCGATGCGCGCGACCTGTTCGTCGCTGTGCGTGCGCGGATTGCGGGCGTAGGGAATCAGCGTCTCGACCTTGCGGTACGCGACGGCGAGCGTGTCCAGAATCGGTTCCTCGGAAACAGAAAGCCCGCCGACGGCGGACCGTGGGCGGGCTCGTGGCGTCGGGGTGGGGGTGCAAACCGCAAACCCTGCAAACCTTGGTTTGCAGTCTGACGCTAGTAAAGCGCCGCGCTCGCGCCCCCCGCATGGCTCGGTGCCCGGGAAGGACCCGTGGCAATCCGTGTTCGTGGGCGAAGTCCAGAAACGACGAAGGCCACCGGTGGTACGGTGGCCCTCAGACGCACTTCGCTCGCGAGATTAGCTGCAATCCTAACCAAAAACGCCGGAAATGTTGCGCCCGTTTTTTGCCGCTCACTTCGCAGCGACCCGCAGCGGTTTGCATGGGCACGTGTCGCCCGCAAATTACCCGCAGCGTCTATCGCGCCGCGATGCAGCGGGCTCATTCAACTGCGTGACGATCGTCGCCAGGGCCGCTTCCCAGCGCCGCCACGCCGTCGTGCGGTCGCAGCCGAACCGGCAGCAGATCTTCTTCCACGGGTAGCGCTCGGCCCGCATCCAGACGAGGTGGCGTTGCTCCAGTTCCAACCAGGAGACCCAGCGCATGGTCTCCAGCATGCGCTCGACGGCCTCTGGATCGGGCGGAAAGCGGTAGGTCACCGTCTCGGCGCCGAGATTCTCCCAGGGCATCCGTTTGATCGCGGGCCAGATGTTGAAGTAGCCCTGGACGCGCACCGGTGGGAGCCGGTGTGCGGTGCTGGCCGCCTCGCGGAAGCGTTCCGCGACACGCTCGGTCGTCCACTCAGCCATGGCGCGGGCCTCCCGCACCGTAGAGGCGCTCGCCGATCTGTCGCACCAGTTCGCGTTCCGTCCAGTCGAGCCGATCGTCGTCCGGCGATACGACGAGGATGTGCTGGTCGCGCCAGCCACGTCGCTTCACCGCTTCCAGGTCCGTGACTTCGGGTTGCAGCTTGGCCAGCGGGCAGCGGTAACGCGAGTTCGGGATGTCCATGTCACACCTCCTGCGTCGCGATCGCCCAGCGCAAGATGGCCAGGGCATCGGCTTCGTTGTCGTCGGCCGGATCGAAGCCCCAGGCGCGGACGGCGGCGATCACCGCGTCCTTGCCGGCGTTGCCCTTGCCGGTGGCGTGTTTCTTGATCGTGCCGACCGGCACGCCTCGGTACGGAATCTGGTGGTGCTCACACCAGGCCGTGAGATGCGCCATGAAGCCGCCGTAGGCATGGGCGGCGTCGACCCCGACGTGGCGGCGGACCTCCTCGAAGTACACCGCATCGATGCCGTCCGCCGATTGCTTGATCTCGGTGAGCCAGCGCTTGAAGCGCAGATAGCGCATGCCGCCGCCCTCGAAGCGCTGGGGCTTGAAGCACTCCGAGCCGCTGGTGACGGAGCCGTCGCGCCCGCGCAGCGCCCAACCGGTCCGGGTGCCGAGGTCGAGGCTCAGGATGGCCGCGCCGGGTCCTCGGCCCCGACCGCCCAAGCTGAGCAGACCCCTTCGAGTCGGGGGAGAGGACACGACGTGGTCCTCTCCCCCCGAAGGGGGGAGGGAGTTTTCGCCAACTTGGAAATCCCCGGAAACCCAGCAACCACGCGGGTTTTCGGAAGTTGGCAAGTTGGCAGTGTTGCCAACCTGCCAATCTGCCGACAGCTCCGTAACGCGTTGATCAGTAGGGGATTCAAGTTGGCAGGCGTTTGCCAACTTGCCAACGTCTCTGAAAATCGGGGGGAAGTTGGCAGCGGTTTTGCCAGCTTGGCTGTGCGTGTTCATGCGGGCTCCTCGGGGTCGTTCAGGTCGTCTTGGTAAACCCACACCTCGGGGTTCTCGACCGGCAGCGCGGCCCCCGATTGCGGGCATTTGAAGTGGGTGGGCAGCACCGGCAGTTCGCGCAGTGATACTTCGCCCGTGTCCGGATCGGGCTCGCCGACGACCGAGCGCAGCACCATCGCCTCGACGCACAGGTAGCCGAACTTGGTGCGCGCGGGCGGCAGGCCGTAGTCCGCGGCGTTGCGGAAGTACTTGATGTAACCCTGGGTCGAGAGCGCGGATAGGCGCTCGCGGATGGTGCGCTCGCCACCCAGCCCGGCCTTGCCTTCGAAGGATTCGGCGAACTGGTTGGCGGTGTAGCAGCGTCCCTGGGCCGCCTCGTCGAACAGGATCTGCAGGATCGCGTCGCGCTTGCGCCGCCGTTCGGCATCGAGGCGCTCGCCGTAGTCCCTCATCACCAGCCGCGCGTTGGCCTGGACCTCGCGCCACTCGCCCTGGATCTTGTCGACGTGCGTCGAGGGGATGGCGGCGCCGTTGCGCAGCTCGAAGAAGAGCTGGCGCGTGGTACGCGTTTCGTCCGGCCGAAACAGCAGCATGCCGGTGGTGTAGTAACCGCGCAGGCTGCCGGCCCCGGCGAGGGCCTGGAACGGGTCTTCCTCGAACTGCTTCTTGCCGAGCTTCTTGGTGTGGTGGGCCAGCACGATGCCGGCGTCCGGGTTCACCGCATCGCGCAGGCGCTCGACCCGCTGCGACAGGAAGAACAGCATGGCGGCGTTGTCGTTCTCGCCGCCGGCGTCCCCGCCGTCGAAGACGTTGCGAATGGGGTCGATGGCGATGATGTCCGGCAGCTCGTCGCCGAATGCCTGCTTGATCGCGGGGATCACCTGGGCCAAGCCAGCGTCGTCCAGGATTAGCCGCAGCTGCGGCGTGGCGACGAAGTTGACGCGCGCCGCACCGATGCGGCTCGGCGGGAGGCGGATCTCCTTCACGCGCTCGCGCAGGTAGTGGTACTGCACCTCGGCTTGCAGGTAGAACACCCGCAGCGCACGCGGCGGCTTCATGGCGAGGAAGGTGGCGCCCGCCGCCATGTGCGTGAGCCATGCGAGCAGAAAGTCGCTCTTGCCGACCTTGGGCGCGCCACCGAACACCAGCAGTCCGCCGGGTGTGAGCACGCGCGGTGCGATGAGATCGGACGGCAGCGGGGAGTCGTCGTCGAGCAACGCGCCCAGGGTGAAGGTCGGCAGTGCCCGCGCCGCAGCCTTGACGAGCCTGCGCTCGCCCTCACGAATGAATGCGGCGCAATTGAACCCTTCGGCCACGGCATCGGACGCATCCCATTTGTCGGGTTTGTCGGTCGGCGGAACGAGAATGACGACTGACGTCGCGCCCGCCGTCACGCAGGCGCGGGCAGCGTTCTCCGCGTAGTCCCAGCCGGGGGCGTCACGATCCGGCCAGATGATCACGTGCTTGCCGGCCAGCGACGTCCAGTCGGTCTTGTCGACCGGTGCCCGCGCACCGTTCATTGCCGTGGTCGCCGTGATGCCGGCGTCGATCAGCGCCGAGGCGGCCTTCTCACCCTCGACCAGCACCACTTCGCGCGCCTTGGCGACCGCCGGCAGGTTATAGAGCGGACGCGGATCGGGAGCGCGCCACATGCGGGCACGCACGTCCCAGGGACGGTACTCCTTGCCGGAGGGCGGATCGTAGCGATAGACGCAGGCGATGAGCCGGCCGTCCGCCGCGAGGTAGTCCCACTTGGCGGTGTAGGGGCCGAGTTCGTCGACAGGCGCGCTGCGAATGTTGGATCGGGGCTCGGGATGGCGAGTGGACGGCGCGATCCCGAGCCATTGACGGATTTCCTCCGCGATCCGGGGAAAGTCGTGCCGGGCGGAGAGTCCACGGGAACGCGCCCACAGATCGATGACGTCGCCGCCTTCGTCGGTGGCGAAATCCTTCCACAGCCCACGCCGTTCACCGTCGAGCTCCACCACCAGGCTCTTGCCGCGATTGCCGTCGATGTCGCCGACATAGAACTTGCTTCCCCGGGTGCGGCCCTGCGGGAACAGGTAGAGCAGCACGGCCTCCAGGCGATCGAGCAGGCCTCGGCGGAGCGTGTCGGTATCGAGGAGTGCCGTTCCCTGTTGTTCGGGCGCGTCGTTGTAGTCGAGCCAAATGACGTCTGCCATCAAGCCGACCCCCAACACCGGTCCTGCCAGGGACACGACTTGCACTCGAAGTGGGTCGGCGTGGTGGCATGCCGGGGCAGCAGCTCGCCGGCCTCGGTGGCGGTGATGACGCGCACAGCCCGGTCCGACATGCGCTGCGCGAGCCCGCCATCGAACGGTACGAGTTCGAACCAGATCTCCTCGCTGTCCTTGTTGATGGCGGTGAACAGCGCTGGATTGCTCGCGATGCCCGGCACGGCGCCTTCCATGTAGGCCTGGTAGACAGCGAGCTGGGCGGCGTAGATCGGCTTGGCGCGCGCCACACCCTGCTTGACGGTTTCGCGCCAGGACTTGTCATTCATCGTCTTGCACTCCCACAGCGCGGGATAAGCAAGCTCGATGTCGGCGGGGCCTGCAGCGAGGATGCCGTCGACATGACCCTGGATGCGCCCACCGGCGACGGAGAAACCGAACTGCTCCCCATCGGCCCGACGGGTGTAGAGCTCGAAGCCGGTGAGGCGCAGCCAGCGGATCGCGAGATCCTCCAGGACATGGCCGACCTCGAACACGCGCAGCACCCGCCCGGGCAGCTCACGCCCCGGATCGACCGGCGCCTGGGCGTACTCGTATTGCAGGGCGCGCTCGCAGGCGACGCCGAGGCGTGAAGCGCCAAGGTAACTGCGGGCTGTCTGTGCGGTCCGTTCGCGCGCCAGCGCCTCGTCGATGACAGCGTTGACGCGCTCGTGGAACCTGGGGCGGTGGTTGTAATCGAGCATCACCGCCTCCTCAAAACGGCACGTCGTCGGGCGTGAGCTCCCGCAGGTTGTCGAAGTAGGCAGTGAGCACCACGTCGACCAGTTGCAGGACTTCCTCGCGGCTGTAAGCCGACAGCGACCGGTCCATGCCGATGGACGCCACGTACTCGCCAAGGCTGGGCAGCACGGCCTCCATCGCGGCCTTCTCGTTATGGGTGGGATCGATCACGACGCCGCCTCCCGCCTTCAGTCGTTGCAGATGAATGTCCTGGCAGCGCATGGAGCAGAAGCGCTTGAACAGGGGCTTTCCGTCCGGCGCACGCGGGCCGTTCCTCGGCGACAGCCAGCAGAAGCCGCGTCCCTCTCGTCCGCAGATCGCGCATATCACGCCGCCCTCCGGTGTTCGTCGTTGGCCGCCAGCACGAGGCGCTGGATGGACGACTTGTTGAACTGGAAGGCGAGCAGCGCCGAGGCCTGATAGCGCGTGAGTCCGAAGTCGGCGCGCAGCGCAGGCGGCAGGTAGCGCAGCTGCTTCTCGGAGGGTGGCTCGTTGAGCCAGCGGCGGGTCTTGTGGGCGGTGTCGAGGGACTCGTTCTCGTTGAGCCAGTCGTCCGCCTTGGCCATGCAGACGGTGCGATCGCCGACCGCCAGCAGACGGGGCTGCAGATCCTTGCCGCCACCGACCGCATGCCAGCGGCCGTTGAGGAAAAAGATGCCGCCCCAGGCACCGAAGCCGGTCGCCATCAAGGCGTCGTCGCAGCCGAAGAGGTCGCACCAGCGAAAGTTGGAGCGCTTGAGCAGATCGATCTCCGTCATGACGAAGTCGTCCAGCGCCTCTGCCTGCTCCGTTTCTTCGCGGGTCCACTCGAAGCCGCACAGGGGGCACTCGTGGCAGCCGAGCGGGACCAATGCCTCGCAGGAGGGGCAATCCTTGGTCGGCGCCTCGCCCTGGCGCTGGTGGCCGTCCAGGCTGGCCTCCTGCTCCAGAGAACCGTGCATGAGCGTCGCGGTGCCGAAGTCGAGGACGATGCAGTCGGTCTTGACCACGCCGGGATGCTCGGTCGGATCGATAGTCCGCAGCCCACGACCGATCATCTGGGTCAGCGTCGACTTGTGCGAGCTCGGGCGCAGCAGCACCACGCAGGAGGTGGGCGTGTAGTCGTAGCCTTCGGTCAGCACCGCCACGTTGACCACGACCTGGGCATCGCCGGTCTCGTACTCGGCCAGGCGGGTTGCGCGCTCGGCATCCGACAACTCGCCGTGAATCAGTACGGCGCGGATGCCTGCGGCGACGAACGCCTCGGCCACGCACTGCGCGTGCGCCACGGTCGAGCAGAACACGATGGTCTTGCGCTCACCTGCCTTCTCGCGCCAGTGGCGGATCACCGCGTCGGTGATCGGCGTCTTGTTGAGGATCGCCTCCACCTCGGTCATGTCGAAGTCGGTGGCTGTGCGACGCACCTGGGCGAGGGCCGATTGCGCGCCGACATCGATGACGAAGGTGCGCGGCGGCACCAGATGGCCAGAGGCGATGAGCTCGCCCAGGGTGATCTGGTCGGCCACGTTGCTGAAGACCTCGCGCAGCCCCTTGCCGTCGCTGCGTGCGGGCGTTGCTGTGGCACCGAAGATCCGCGCCCGGGGGTTGCGCGACAGCACGCGGTCGATCACGCGCCGGTAGGAGGGCGAGGCGGCGTGATGCGCCTCGTCGACCACCAACAGATCGAGCGTGGGCATCGCGTCGAGATGAGCGTCACGCGAGAGCGTCTGCACCATCGCGAAAGTGGCGCGCCCGGCCCAGGACTTCTCCTTGGCGTCGAACACCGAGGTGGTGAGGCCGGGATTGACCCGCCCGAATTTCTCCCGGTTCTGACCGGTGAGTTCATCGCGGTGGGCGAGGATGCAGGCCTTTGCGTCGGGCTCGTCCAGCACGCTGCCGGCCACCGCCGACAGCATGATGGTCTTGCCCGAGCCGGTGGGACCGATGGCCAGGGTGTTGCCATGCTGGTGCAGCGCCGCGAGTGAGCGCTCCACCAGCAAGGCTTGACGGGGACGAAGCATCATGACGGCAGTCCCCCTTACTGCGCCCAGCTCGGGCGGCCCGAGACTGGGGCGCGACCGGTGGCCTGGGCGTAGGCGTTCGCCGTGGTGGATGCCGGGGAGGTGGCAGGCGCGCTACCCATCCGCGCGGCGTAGTCCTTGTGATCGGGCTGGATCGCCTGCTTGATGACGGCCTTGTCCTGACCGTGCTGGTCCTTCTCCCAGTCGACCTTGCCGAGGAACTCGATGCCGTCGAGGTCGGCGAAGCCGGCAATGCGCCGCGCGTTCTGGGCCTGGGGACTGGCATCGCCCGGATGGACGCCGCGCGCGGAGTTGAGGATCGCCTTGACGAAGGCGCGGCCCATGTTCGCCCACTCGGGGCCCTTGGGGCTGTGGAGGCCGATCAGCGACCACATCTTGCGGCGGGCGTACTCGCCCTCCATCACGACGAACTCGCAGTTGAGGTACACCGAGCCGGTGTTCTCGTTGCGGGTCGCGTAGCCGCCGGTCCACCCCTGGCTCGCATCGTCGAAGCCGCCAGGGCGGATGGTCATGCGCACGCGTACCAGCGTGCCTTTCGGGATCAGGTCGAACGAGGACTGCTCGTTGGCGTCGTTGAAATCGAAGTAAGTCATGGCGTAGCTCCTTATTGCTGCGCGGATTCGGAAGGCGCGGGGCGCGCGAAATCGAGGCGTTCGAGAGCGGGGCGGGCAGGGCCGGCGATCTTGGCCATCAACCGGCCGAGGTGCGGTTCCTCGATCTGGTCGAGGCGCCCGGAGCGGTCCTTGGCGGGGTAGCCCCAGGGGTTGAGCGTGTGGCAGACGAAGGCGCGATAGGCCGTGCCGTCGTCCGCCTTGAGTTCCGCGAGCGTCACCACTTCGTCGACGATGCCGGGCAGTTCCAGCCCGGTCTTGGAACCGTCGATCTGCAGCTGGAAGACGCGGCGATTGAAGTCGTCGAGCCGCTCGTCGAGGATGCCGACGAACCAGACGTTCTTGCCCCGGGTGTGCTGCAGGTGGGTGAGCCAGGCGATCATCTCCTGGCCCATCAGGCCGTAGGCCCCGCGCGTGTCCGGCTTGCCGGTCTTCTCGGAGAAGGCCTGCGGCTGGCCCTTGCACCACTGCAGGCACAGACGCCCGGCGACGGTGATCGAGTCGACGAATACGGTCTCGTACTTGTCGAGCACGGACGGATCGCCGAAGCGGGCGCAGACGGCGTCGAAGTGCGCCTGGCTGAACGGTTGCTCGTCGCGTAGCGCCGGATTCGGGCCGCCGATGAACACCGCGAAGTCGCGGCATTCCTGCCAGGTGCGCGGCCGGATCGTGTCGCCGGCCCATCCTTCGACGGCGAGATCGCCCGCCTCGAGGTCGAAGAACAGGGTGGCCTCGGGCGCCAGCGTCCAGAGCTGCGAGGTCTTGCCGATGCCGCTCTTGCCGACCAGCACGCCCTTGACGCCGCGCTTCTCGGCCAGGCGCTGGTCGGCGGAGATGATGGGAAGGTTCATGCGCGGCCCTCCTTGTCGGAGAAGGCCTGCTCGATGCGGTACGCGCCGAGTGCGCCGCGCTTGCGGGCGAGGTCGTAGAGTTCGCGCAGGGCATTCATGCGGCGGCTGATCGGCCGGACCTCGTTTTCGAGGGCGATGACGGCGAAGGCGATCTGGTCCAGGGTGGCGCTTTCGAGCGGCATCTCGATACCATCCACGCGGACCGTGGCCGGCAACTCGTCCAGCAGGTAGGGATGCTTGTTCTTCAGCTTCTCGAGCAAAGTGCGGTTCTTGAACATGGCGGTCACTCCTTCATCAGGGCGAGGCGGAAGCCGGGCTTGCCGGTCTTGAGCGTGCGGGCGGGCGCGAAGGCGCTCTTCAGCGACTCCGGCCAGGCGTTGAACTTGGTTTCCGAGACGCGATAGCTGATCTCGACGTACTCGGCCGGGTCCTCGCCGCCGTTGGCGATGCGGCGAACGACCTCGGCAAGGCGCCGCTGATCCCACTCGACCCGCTTGGGTAGGTCGGCAGTGACGCGCACGTGGCCGTCATCGAAATGCACGATGCCGGTGTCCTTGCCGGCGGCCAGGCGCAGGGCATGGGCGCGGTCGGCGTATTTCAGTTCGAGTGCCCGGTCGATGTGCTCGACGATGGCGCGGGCCACCGAGAGCAGATCGGCGGCATCGTTCTTCAGCTGGAACAGCGCCTCGCTTTGCAGCGCGGCCAGCTCGCCGGCCGGCGTGGCGAGAACCTGGTCGGGGGTGAGGCGGCTCATGCGACACCTCCCGCGCTGGCGCGCTCGGAGGTGCTCTTGCGCAGGCATTCCGCTTCGTAGGACTCGACGTCCTCGACACGGTAGAGCACGCGCCCTTGGAGCTTGAGAAAGACCGGCCCGATTCCTTCGGAGCGCCAGCGTTCCAGGGTGGCTTCGCTGACGCCCCAACGGTCGGCCAGTTGGCGTTGGTTGAGGTGTTTGATACTCACGATTCGCTCCTTACGGGTTGTTGCGGAAACGTGAGGTCAGTCTCGGAGCCGGGATGTGCGGGCGTCCGCCACCGCCATGTACGGGCGGATGTACGGGCGTGGCTGAAGTGGGGAAATGCGGGGCCCAGAAAGCGAAAAACCGCCCGAAGGCGGTCGTGTGGATCAATGAAGGATGGGCAAGTGCAGGTCAGTCGAGCCGGAACCGGTATTTGCCCTTCTCCGGGTTGTCGATGTAGTCCTCCCAGTGGATGTTGCCGCTAAAGAGGTTCTGCATGCGTTGGCTGCGGGCGGCTTTCTTGTCGGAGTAGGCGGCCGCCAGGATCTCGCCGGCCGACAACAGCCAACGGTCGTTCACGGCTTGCTCGTACATGTAGCGGACAGCCGCCGCTTGGCGCTCGCCCTTGATTACCCAGGGCCTGTTGCTCTTGCTGCGAATAGTGAGCGTGTGGGTGTATTCGTCGAAATGTACGGGCAGCACTGGTCGAAGCGTGCCGTCCGCGGGCGTCGCCAAGGTGCGGTGGAGCAGGTCCACGTCCACGGTGGGTGTCGGCACGTAGTCCACGAGCACATCGCCTACGGCTGCGAAGCGGTAGTTCCTGGGAGGACGGATGAACTCGGGCAGGGGCTGTCCCGACGTCAGAATCAGGCCCTGGTCCGGCAGTGTCGGGGAATGCAAATGCCGGAAGACGTCGTCCACCGATTGCGCGAGCCCGCGAACGAACCACACCTCTGTATGTGCCAGGCCGATCCGCGCCTTGCCGAGATGCCACAGCACGCCGTCGATGGCGGGCGATTCGATTCCTTTGCGCATAGCCTGTGGAATGTCGAGCAGATCGGCAACGGTGCCGAGCAGGATGGCGGGGCGAACGGCGTAGACCGCTACGTCCACGGCATCGACGAATCTCAGCCGGAAGGATTCCGGGCAGCGATACCGGTATCGGGCCGGATCGTCGTCCTCCTCCAGTTCGACGGGGACGTGTTCGTCACGGCATGGCGCCGGGAAGGAGCCGGCGTAACCGACGCGTTCGAGCCACGCATCCCGCGCCTTGGGCGGCATCGACGTGATACGGGAGAGGTCCCAGCCGGGAACACCGCGCAGGACTTGGCCATCGACATCGGCGAGCGGCTGGCGAGAGCGCTCGAACAGGTCGAGCAGCTCAAGCAGCGACTTCGTCGAGAGGTGCTTCGACGACATCACCGATCTCCTTGACCAGCTTCCATTTGGCGAGCAATCGATCGCACAGCGCCCGGTCCTTCTCGCGCTTGGTCTTGATGTTGCACTTGTTGTCGTCGCGCAGAATGACGGAGATCGTTCGCGCCCGTTCCCGGCCGACCTTCTTCAGGCGAATGGACAATCTGGCGTAGGTCAATCGGTGGTGGCGGAAGTCGAAGGACGGCCCGATCAGCGACTTCGCAGCCGTGTGGATGTCGTCGGGGTCCTTCGCCCAGATCTTCACCAGCAGCGAACGGTGGTTCGAGTCCGTGTAACCGAGCTCAGCCACCTTGACCGAAGCGACATTCTCGCCTGTGAGGTCGAAGGCGCGCGGCGCCGCGAGGCTTTGGTAGTCGTACTGCTTGATCGGGATCTTCTCGCCGGTGATCGGCGACTGCAGCAAGCCGTCGGCCACGATCCGCGCCAGGGCTTCGCGGCCGCCGGTGTCTTTGGATAGGACTTCGAGGTGGCCGTTGGCCGGCTCATAGGTGATGTGCGACGACACCGCCCGGATCACCTCTTGCGGCACCAGTTCGCTGGACTGCACGCAGTCGATGATCTCGGGAGGGCGGTTGTGGTGGATGCTGATCTGATACAGCTCCACGTCCTCGCCGGTCTGCGTGTCGGGGCGCAGGCGCTTGAAGATCTGGATCGCGACGGCGTCATTGGAACAGCCGAGCTGCTGAGCGACGGTCTGGTGAAACGCCTCTTTCGCGGCTGCATCGTCGAGTACGGCGAGGTTGGTCGGCGCCATGAAGCCGGAGTAGCAGGAGGCGCTTTGCCGGAAGACGTCGGCCTGCCGGGCATTCAGCGCCTCCTCGAAGATCCTGGGTTCGTTGAGGTGTAGCCACAGCGCGCGGTGATACTGGTTCGGGATCGCGGCGAAAGCCTCCCGGTCCTGATCATCGAAGATGTCGTCCTTGAAGCCGTCGATGACGTCCTGCCCGGGACCGTCCGACAGCAGGACGATCCGCTCGGCCACTTCCTCGATCCGTTGCCGTTCGCCCACCCCGAGGGCGGAGAGGACAGCCTCCATCGGTTCGCGCTGCTGCTTCTTCGGTTTCTTCGGGTCCAGGTCCGGCATGGCCAGGCCGAACTCGTGCACCATGAACTCGCGGAACACCTCCGGTGGCAGGTGGCCCAGCAGCTTGGACAGGTTCTCTGCATCGTTCATCGACTCCCCCTTTCGCAAGGCGTTGATCGGGTTGGTATCAGCCCGACCCGCCCCTTCTTCTTGTTGGGGTGTGCAGACCGATGGCGTTCGGCGTACCGAACGATTCTGATTGTCTCGGAGCGGTGCGGGGTTTGTCAAGAAGGTACGAAAACGTTCGGTCTGGTGGTAACATCTTCGGACTGACGCAGAACGTTTAGGAGAGTCCGGTGCCATCGCCCTTGGGGGACAAGATCCGCGCCTTGCGGAAGCAGAAGCGGCTCAGCCTCGAGCAGCTGGCCGAGCTGACCGACTCCAGCAAGAGCTACATCTGGGAGCTGGAGAACAAGGACGATCCGAAGCCATCGGCCGAGAAGATCGGAAAGATCGCGGCCGCGCTGGACGTCACCACGGAGTTCCTGTTGACCGAGTCCGTGACCACGCCGGACGAGGAGGTGCTCGACGAGGCCTTCTTCCGAAAATACAAGAGCATGTCCGAGCCGGACAAGAAGAAGATCCGCAAGATTCTCGACGCGTGGGAAGATGAATGACAGAGGCGAAAAAGCCCATGGCCGAGGCCAACCGCATCTCGGCCATGCTCAACACGGTTCTGGGCGCGGATCGGTTTCCGGTCAAGGTCGATGAGCTCGCCCTGGAGTACTCGCGCCAGTGTTTCGCCGACTCGCCGATCGACATGATCCGGGGGGAGGATCTGGACGGCTTCGACGGCCTTCTGGCGGCCAACAAGACGCGGTCGAAGTGGCTGATCCTCTACAACAGCGCCACTCCATCGGTAGGCCGCAAGCGCTTCACGATCGCGCACGAGTTCGGTCACTACATCCTGCACCGCCATCAGCAGGATCGTTTCGAGTGCGGCGACGACGACATCGAGACCGGTGACAACGACGAGCGGGACATCGAGGCCGAGGCGGATCTTTTCGCGTCCACCCTGCTGATGCCGCTGGACGACTTTCGGCGCCAGGTCGACGGGCAGCCGGTCAACTTCGATCTGCTGGGTCACTGCGCCGACCGCTACGGCGTCTCGTTGACTGCGGCAGCTCTGCGCTGGACCGAGATCGCACCCAAGCGAGCGGTGCTGATCGCCAGCCGCGACGACCACATGCTGTGGGCCAAGTCGAACAAGGCGGCCCTCAGGTCCGGCGCCTATTTCGCGACCCGCAGGAACACCATCGAACTACCGCACGATGCTCTGGCGCACAGCTACAGCGCCTTTGACATGGCCGACAGCCGGACGGGGCGTGCGCAGTCCTGGTTTGCCCGTGAACCTGCCAGCATGCCGATCACCGAAATGACCCGCGTCGCGGGCCAGTACGACTACACGCTGACACTGCTACTGCTGCCGGAAGCGGAGTGGCAGAGGGCACATCATGACGACGAAGAGCCGGAGGAAGACACCTACGATCGCTTCATCCGCAACGGCCAGTATCCGGTGCGGTAGCTCATGGCGGATCGATCATGAGCGCCCACAAGTGGCAATTCGCCTCCCGTTTCCGCCGTCATGCGTTCGGCTGGCGATCCGACACGCCGGTGCAGCGGATCAAGGAAGCCATCGCGGAGATCAAGCAGGTCGCCCGCAAGGAGCCTGTGCTCGCGGCTGAGGGTGCCATCACCTTGCTGGAAAAGCTCTCGCCGGCCCTGGAACAGGTCGACAGTTCATCGGGCGCCCTGGGTTCGGCCGTCAACAAGGCCATCGACACCCTGGTGCCCATCATCGTCAAAGCGGATGTCGAGCCACAGCTGCGGCAACGCTGGCTGGAGCGTTTGTGGCAGGCGCTGCAAGACGACGAAATGCCCTACATCGAACTGCTGGGCGACTACTGGGGCGAGCTGTGCGTGACCCCGGAGCTGGCATCGCACTGGGCCGACGAGTTCATGCCTGTCGTTGAAAGCGTGTGGAGCCCGAAGGCGTCTGGTCACGGATTTTTCAAGGGCACCAGCGCCTGCCTGGCATCCTTGTACGCCGCAGGTCGCCACCAGGAACTACTGGCGCTGATCGACAAGGCCCCATTCAAGTGGTGGCACGATCGGCGCTGGGGTGTGAAGGCACTGTCGGCGATGGGCAGGAAGGCGGAGGCGATCCGCTACGCCGAGGAATCACGTGGTCTCAATGATCCGGGCTGGCAAATTGCGCAAGCCTGCGAGGCCCTCCTGTTGTCCTCCGGATTGACCGACGAGGCCTACCGGCGCTATGCCTTGGAGGCGAATCAGGGCACAACGAACCTGGCGACGTTTCGTGCCATTGCCAAGAAGTATCCCAACACGCAGCCGGAAGAGATCCTGCGCGACCTGATTGCCAGCACGCCCGGCGCCGAGGGCAAATGGTTTGCCGCCGCCAAGGACGCGGGGCTGTTCGCCGTCGCTGCTCAACTGGCGACACGCAGCCCGACCGATCCGCGCACCTTGACCCGCGCCGCCCGCGACTTTGCCGTGAAGCAGCCTGACTTCGCGCTCGCCGCCGGCCTGGCCGCGTTGCACTGGATCTCCCTCGGATATGGCTACGACATCACCGGGGCTGATGTGCTCGACGCTTATTCGGCAGTCACGCAGGCGGCGGCAGGCGCAGGCGTCCCTGCCCAGCGCGTGAACGAGCAGATCCGGGAAATGATCGCCAGCGCTCAGCCCGGAGATTCGCTGGTGAAGACGATCCTCGCCCGTCATTTATCGGGCTGACAGGAACCGGCTTTTCGCCACAGCCCGCATCAGTCCGCACGCCTCCGAAACTCCCTCATGGTGTCGGCGGCAGTCCGTCCTGACAATTTCGCTTCATGCGAGTTGGACAGACGGGACCGCTACCGATGCATCGATTCAACCATCTACCACCCGACCGGATGACGCCGGAGCAGCGCCGGCGCGAGATCGCGTCCCTGCTGGCAAACGGGCTCGTGCGCTTGCGCAACGGCGATGCTGCGCAGTCCGCAAACATGGCCGCAGAGAGCGAGTTTGAGCTTGGCTTCTCCGGCAACCAGCGCGTTCATTCAGACCCCGTCAACAAGACAACTACGGAGTCAGAATGAGCACGTCGAAAGAGACATTTTCACCGCCGCCATCGGTGGCGGCGCAAATCGCCCGGTTGCCCGATCTGCCGATGGCCGAGATCAGGGCGCTCTGGAAAAAGCTGGTCGGTGAGGACGCGCCCACGCACAACCGCCAGTTCCTTGAGCGACGCATCGCGTACCGGCTGCAGGAAGCAGAATTTCGCAAGGCCAATGCCGGCCTGCTGGATCGCAACAAGCGGCGGATCGCCGATCTGGTGGAATCCGGCAAGGTCAGGAAGCACGACCGCGATTATCGGCCGGCGGCCGGCACGGTGCTGACCCGGGAATACAAGGGCGTCGAGTACAGGGTTGTCGCGACCGCCGATGGTCAGTACGAATTCCAGGGGCGCACCTTCGCCAGCCTTTCGATGATCGCCCGCGAGATCACGGGCACACGGTGGTCCGGTCCGCTGTTCTTCGGACTCAAGCCGTCGGCCAATCCCAAGTCCGGCACCAGGAAGGGAGGCCGGCGATGAGCGAAGTCTTGAAGCGTCGCATGCGCTGCGCGGTCTACACGCGCAAGTCCACGGACGAGGGCCTGGACCAGGAATACAACTCCATCGATGCACAGCGCGACGCGGGCCATGCGTACATCGCCAGCCAGCGCGCCGAGGGCTGGATTCCGGTCGCCGACGACTACGACGATCCCGCGTTCTCGGGCG
>LAHR01000213.1_pt1 | contig 93528 bp, 91 predicted proteins | sample 329641 | NCBI WGS metagenome assembly LAHR01 (sample SAMN03275701, study PRJNA271635) | activated sludge metagenome | isolation source: Sample C-3 Sludge from acetogenic chamber (third chamber) of Anaerobic...
GCACGGCACGGTCACCCTCGCGCAGGGCGGCACGCACCAGCGCCGGCGAACCGGGGTACCAGCGCAGGTGACCATCCGGGTTCAGCGCAGCCACCGCCGCGCGGTAGGCGGCCAGCCCCGCCGGCAATCCGGTGGCCGTCCACAGGCGGCCGATGCCGTCGTGGTATTCGCCGGTCTTGCGCGCAGCCTCACCCATCAGGTCGTAGCGGCCATCGCCGGCATGGGTGTCGATCACGCAGAACGGTTTGTCCTTCTGCCGCAGGTGCTCCAGCAGCAGTCCCAGCAGCCAGTGCTTGTGGACATCGGCAGCATTGCCGGCATGGAAACCGTGGCGGTAACTGAGCATGGGACGGGCACTCCGGGCTGGGCTGGCACGATACACCACAAGCGCGGCCGGCTGCTATGCTGGCGTCCTTGCAGGGGAGCACACGCATGAGCCGACTGGCCATTTCCGTCCTGGCCTTCCGTGACGAGCAGGAGGCCGCCGTAATGCCGCTGCTGGCACGCCACGGCATCCGCGGGCTGGAGACCGCGCCATCACGCGTCGCCGATCCGGCCGGCTACACCCGGGCCTGGCAAGATCGCGGCATCACCCTGTGCGCCATGCAATCGCTGTTCTACGGCGCACCGCCCTGCGCGCTGTTCGAAACCGATGCCCTGCGCGCGCAGATGCTGGACAACCTCGAAGCCGCCTGCGCACTGGCACAGCAACTGGGCATCCGCACCCTGGTGTTCGGTGCCAGCGGCCAGCGCCGGCGCGGCCCCCTGCCCTATGAACGGGCCTTCACGCAGGCCACGGCGTTTTTCCGCCGTGCCGCTGCCGTGGCTGCACGCCACGCCACCGTGCTGTGCCTGGAAGCCGTGCCACCCGAACACGGCTGCGATTTCATCACCAGTACCGGCGAGGCTGCCGGGATGGTCGATGCCGTGAACCACCCGGCGTTTGCGCTGCACTTCGATGCCGGCACCTGTGCGCTGGCCGGCGAGGACCCGGTGGCCGTCACGCAGCGTTACCGCCACCAGATCCGCCACTGCCATGCCAGCGAGCTGCAGCTGCGCCCGCTCGGCACGCAGGGCATGGATCACGAACGCATGGGCTCCGCGCTGCGCGGTATCGGTTACACGGGGTGGGTATCGCTGGAGATGTTCGCCACCGATGCACCGGAGCGTGACCTCGACGGTGCCCTGGCGACCCTGCGGCAACAGTACGGCAACCTATGATGCTGCAGGGTTGCCCGCCTACGGGATGTGGCGCTCGCACAATGCCTGCAGGGCAGCCTGGCTGATCGGCTTGCCGGCGAAGTCGGTACAACCGGCCTCCAGGCCCAGGATGCGTTCTTCCGGCATCGCACTGGCACTCAAGGCCACGATCGGCTTGCTGAAGCCGGCGGCACGCAGGCGCCGCGTCGCCAGCACGCCATCCAGCACCGGCATCATCATGTCCATCAGCACCAGGTCCACCGGCAAGCAGTCGCCCAGCAGTTTCTCCAGTGCCTGCTCGCCGTTGCTGACGGCCGTCACGGTGAGGCCGAACTTCTCCAGCAGGGTGCGCAGCAGCAGGCGATTGACATCATTGTCCTCGGCCAGCAGCACATGGCCGTGCAGGCGCTGCACGCTGCCGGATGCAGACGCGCCGGCTGCTGCATCTGCCGGCACCAGCGGTAGCATCACGGTGAAGGCGGTGCCGTCCGCAGGCCGGCTGGCCGCGACGATGTCGCCTCCCATCAGGCGCGCCAGCTGCCGCGAGATCACCAGGCCCAGGCCGGCACCGCTGTGGTGGTGGTGCATGTCGGTGTCGGCCTGCCAGAACAGGTCGAACACATGCCCCAGCTCCTGCGGCGCGATGCCGATGCCGGTGTCTTCCACCGTCAGCACCAGCTGGCCGTCCGCTGCCGCTGCGCGCACGATCACATGGCCCCGTTCGGTGAACTTCACCGCATTGCTGACCAGGTTCAGCAGGATCTGCCGCAGGCGCACCGGATCAACCAGGATGCTGCGCGGCAGGTCACTGGCCATCTCGCAGCGCAGGGCAATGCCTTTCACGGCCGCGCGTTCGGCAAAAAACTGCACCGAATCGGCGGCCAGCCCTGCAACATCCACGGCCACCGGGCTGACGGCCAGCTTGCCGGCCTCGATGCGCGACAGGTCCAGGATGTCGTTGACCAGGGTCAGCAGCAACTCGCTGTTGTCCTGGATCACCTTGATGTAGTGCCGGGTCTGGTCGTCGAGTTTCGGGTTGTCTGCCAGCAGCTCGCTGTAACCGAGGATCGCCGTCATCGGCGTGCGGATCTCGTGGCTCATGTTCGCCAGGAAACGGCCGCGCGCCGCATTGATCGCCTCGGCCTGGGTGCGTGCGGCCTCAAGCTCACGGCGAGAGCCGGCCAGGCGCTGCAACAGCGCATTGAATTCGTGCGTCAGCTGGCCGATCTCGTCGGGCCGGTCATGCCCGGGCACACCGAGCAACCCGCTTTCATCCTGGATGCGGGCCACAGCACGGTGCAGGCGCTGGATGCGGCGGATGACATGGCGCGACAGGGCAGCATAGTTGACGATGACCACCAGCAGGCCGAATACGATGATCAGCCCGCCGACCCGCATCAGGTGCTCACGGGCCAGCTGTGATGTGGCGCGCTGCATGGACACCGTGCCCTGCAGGACCGGGTTGCCGTCGAGGTCGGCCAGCACGAAGATGCCTTCCACCACATCGGCATCCCGCACCCGCACGGCAATGCCACTGCCGCTGGTGGCAGCCGATGCCAGCGGATCGGCCGGCTGCAGCTGCAGCGTTTGCAGGGTCAGGCCGGCCAGGTCGGCCTGCAGGCGTTCATCCACACGGCGCGCCATGAACAGGTAACCCGGTGAGGGCCCGTCGCCTTCACTGTCCAGGACCTGCGACAGGCTGAACAGCACCGGCTGCCCGCCCAGGCGCATCACCCCGGCCATGCCCGGCGCCCTGGCCTCATGCACCCGCGACAACAGCGTGACCAGGTCCGCCCATGCGGCGCCCTGCAAGGCTGTCACCGCCGTACCGTCATAACCGAACAGCAGCGGCTCCTGCTGGTGGGCATGGAAGCCCAGGTAATCGATGCCCAGTGCGGTGTAGGTAACCGGGGTCAGGATGTTGCGCTCGCGGTATGCCGCATCCCCGGTGCGCAGGAAGGCCGCCGTGTCGTCCCAGTTGGCCCAGTCGGCCATCTGCATGCCCAGGGCGTGCACCTCATGCAGCAGGGCATTGCGCACCTGCTGGGTGCGCCCGGTCACCTCACGGCTTTCCAGGCGCTGGTAATTGGCCAGTACCAGTGGCCACAGGAAGGCCGCCCCGATGGCCATCATGGCCACGGTCACCACCGAGATGATCCACAACACGCGGGTTTGGAGACGCACGGTAATCCCTTACTCAAGCTCCGGTGGACAGCTTAGCGGCCCCCCTGCCGGCAGCAAACCGCCCCCGGCGATGGCTTTCACCGGCGCTGCCGGCTAGAATGGCCGCCGGCACCCCCGATTACACGGAATTACCTGCATTGCCAAGGGCTTACCGAAGCCGGCCGCCGCGCAGCTCCCGCAATCCCGTGTGTCCTGCACCACCCACCCGATACCCGGCTACCGGCCGCCATGACCCGAGGAAACACACCATGTCCGACACCCTGCTGATTGGCCCCGATGCCGTGGTCCTGATGCACTACACCCTGACCAACGATGCCGGTGAGGTGCTCGACAGCTCCGCCGGCCAGGAACCGCTGGCCTACCTGCACGGTGCCGGCAACATCATCCCCGGGCTCGAGGATGCCCTGACCGGCAAGACCGCCGGCAGCCGGCTCAAGGTCAGCATCGCACCGGAAGAGGGCTACGGCCTGCGCCAGGACGACATGATCCAGGTCATCCCGCGCGAGATGTTTGGCGCCGAGGACATCGAACCCGGCATGGCCTTCCAGGCCGAAGGCCACATCCTGGTGGTGACTGCCGTGAACGACAACGAGATCACCGTCGATGCCAACCACCCGCTGGCCGGCCAGACCCTGCACTTCGATGTCGAAATCACCGAGGTGCGTCCCGCCACGGATGAAGAGCTCGCGCACGGCCACGTGCACGGTGCCGGCGGCCACCACCACTGACACCTGCGGATGCGTGTCAAAAAACCCGGCTACGGCCGGGTTTTTTTTCAGGGTGCCGTGGCATCGCAGCGGTAATCGCGCGGGCCCCGGCCGAACGGGTCATCAAACGCCAGCGCCACCGCCACCAGCTGCAGGCCCTCGCGGCAGGCGCGGCCGCCGTAGCGCGAGTCGCCCAGCACCGCATGGCCGATGCCGGCAAAATGGCGCCGGATCTGGTGCTTGCGGCCGGTCACCAGCTCGACCGCCAGGCTGGAACAATCCCGGGCGGCATCGTAGTGGTTGCATACGAAGCGCGTGCAGGCTGCCTTGCCGTCGAGCGGCGCATCGAGTTCGCCGCGCTCCGGCACCTGCCCGCCCACCACCACGCGGTAGGTCTTGCGGATGGTGTGGCCGGCAAACAGCGCCGAGAGTTTCGCGGCGGCCTCGCGGTCATGTGCCAGCAGCACCAGGCCGCTGGCCTCGCGGTCCAGCCGGTGCACCACGAACACCGCGCGGGGCGGGTCCCACTGCAGTTCCGCCTGCCGCTGCAGGCTGCAGTGGTCACCGAAGCGGCTGCCCTGCGTCAACAGGCCGGACGGCTTGAACCACACGCTGTAGCGCTGCTCATCGGCAATGCAGACGGCCATCGCCGGCCGACGCTCGAGGATCGCGGGATCGTAGTGGCAGTCCAGCACATCACCGGGAGCAACCCCGGCGGTGGCGCGGCGCAGGCGCCGCGGCGGCTTCCCCGCGCGCGACAACCAGACGGCACCGCAGTTCATCGCATGCTTGAGACGTGCTTTCGGCAAGCCGCTCGCTGCCGCCAGCAGGTCGATCGCCTTGCCGGCACGCTCCGGCAGCACGCGGATGTGGCGCGCACCCGTCACGGCCTTCAGAGCCAGCGCAGGCGGCGGAACACGGCCATCAGGCCGATGGCCAGCAGCACCATCGTGCCCAGCACCACGAAATAGCCGTAGCGCCATTCCAGTTCAGGCATGTGGCGGAAATTCATGCCGTAAATGCCGGCCAGCAGGGTCAGCGGCATGAAAATCACGGTAGCCACCGTCAGCACCTTCATCACATTGTTCAGCTTGTGCGAGCTGACCGAGAGGTAGCCGTTGATGAGGTCGCTCATCAGCTCCTGGTACAAATGGCACAGGCTGCTGTAGCGCTCACTGTTCTCGTACAAATCGCGGAACAGGTGCAGGCGGCGGCCTTCTTCCGATTCCATCAGGGCCCTGAGCGCATTGGTCTGGTAGATCAGGCGGCGGCGCAGTTTCTTGATCGCACTGCTGTAGGCCATCAGCTGGTTGAGGTGCTCCTCGCGCGGCCGCGTCAGCAGTGTGTCCTCGATGTCGGCCAGCTCCTCTTCCATCGCCATCAGCATCGGCTGGTAGGCATCGACCAGCTTGCGCACCAGGCGGTACACCAGCAGTGCCGGGTCCAGTGGCTGCATGCCTGCTGCGTGGCCACCGCGCAACTCGGCCTGCATCTGCACCACTGCCGCCGAAGGCGCCAGTGAGCGCGTCACCACGAAACGCTCACCGAACAACAGCACCAGGCTGTGCGTATCCGGCGCCTCATGGCTGGCACCGCCGGCCAGCTCGCGCAGGATCAGGAACTCGCAGTCATCGAACCACTCATACTTCGGCGGGTGGCGCTCGCGGCGGGCATCGATCATCACCATTTCGTCGAAACGGATGCCGAGGGCAGCGAGTACGCGGTCTTCCATGCCGGCCGGCTCATCGTGCAGGTGCAGCCAGACCCATTCACGGTCCTGCGGCGGCAGCAGGCTGCCGGCCGTCTCGGTCACGGCCTGCAGCTGGCCGTCGTGCGTGAAGCGGAACAGGGTAATCATCGGCAGCCTCGCCGGGGTTTCAGTTCAAATCCAGTGCATGCGACTTCAACGCCTGCAGCGGCACCGATTCCAGTGCACGCTCGTGGCAGGCAGCAAGGATGACCCGCGGCGCACAACCGGCTTCCCAGGCCTCACGCCAGCGATCGGCACACAGGCACCAGCGGTCGCCGTGCTTCAGGCCAGGGAATCCGTATTCGGGATACGGCGTACCGAGGTCGTTGCCCTTCGACTTCGAAAAGGCCAGGAACTCGCGGGTGACCTCCACGCAAACCGTGTGCGAGCCTGCGTCTTCCACCCCGGTGTTGCAATGGCCGTCACGGTAAAAACCGGTCTTCGGTGCGTAGCAGCAGGCCAGCAACTCGCCACCCAGTACATTGCGTGCCGTCATGGCTTCAGCCTCCGTTCACCAGCACCTGTTGCGGTTCGATGTGAAAGACGCAGCGGGTGATGCCCTGCTTCGCTTCCAGCGGCTCGACGAAACCGTAGTAGTGGTCCTGCCCGAGGTATTTCTTCGTAAGCATGTCGAGATGCTCGAACGCACCTGCCTCGGTCGTTTCCGCCACACGGCCACGGATACTGAGGTACTTCCACGGGTTGCCGGTATCCACCAGCAGCAGGGTCACGCGCGGATCCTTGCGCAGGTTCAACTCCTTCACACGGCCACGCTTGGTGTTGACGCGGATGTGGCGGCCGTCGTAATCGCACCAGACCAGGGTGGACTGGATGCTGCCGTCGGCCATGTGTGTGCTCATCACGGCATACACGGGGCCATCGAGCAGGTCGCGGTGGGATGCAGGGATATCGGTCACGGCCATTGTCCTCCGGTTTGTCGGCTGCCCTCATTGTAGCGGCAAGCCGGCCGGCTTGCCCTGCCCGCCCATCCGGGGGAAGATGCCCATCCATGCCCCAGCTGCCCGCGAGGAAACCCATGTCCCATCCCGTCAGCCTGCGCTTCCTCGGCGCTGCCAACACCGTCACCGGCTCGCGCTACCTGGTCGATACCGGCAAGACCCGCATCCTGGTCGACTGCGGCATGTTCCAGGGCTACAAGTACCTGCGCGAACGCAACTGGAAACCGCTGCCGATCGACCCCGCAAGCCTGGATGCGGTGATCCTCACCCATGCCCACATCGACCACAGCGGCTACCTGCCGGTACTGGTGCACAGCGGTTTCCGCGGCAAGGTATATGCCACCGAGGCCACCCAGGACCTGTGCGAGATCCTGCTGCGTGATGCCGGCAAACTGCAGGAAGAGGAAGCCGAATTCCTCAACCGCCACAAGAAGACCCGCCACAGCCCGGCGCTGCCGCTGTATACCGTGCGGCAGGCTGAAGCGGCACTGAAGCAGTTCCGCACCGTGCACTTCGGCAAGCCGGCCAGCATCGGCGACTGCGAGGTGACCCTCCATCCCAATGGCCACATCCTCGGCTCGGGCAGCGTGGATGTCGCCGCAGCCGGTCGCCACATCCTGTTCAGTGGCGACCTCGGCCGCCCGCATGACCTCATCATGTACCCGCCGGATCCGCCCGCAGCCTGCGACTACCTGGTGGTGGAATCCACCTACGGCGACCGCCTGCACGAGAACCGCGACATCGAAGGCGGCATGGCCGACATCATCAATGCCACCGTCAAGCGCGGCGGTACCGTGCTGATGCCGGCGTTTGCCGTCGGCCGCACGCAGTCGCTGCTGTACCTGCTGCACCGGTTGCGGCAGAAAAAACTAATCCCCTACCTGCCGGTCTACCTCGACAGCCCGATGGCCATCAGCGCCACCGAACTGCTGGTCAAGCACCACGCCCTGCACCGGCTGACCAAGGAGCAGTGCTTCGAGGTCTGCAACCACGTGCACTACGTGCGCACGCGGGAGGAATCGATTGCACTGTCACGGATCCAGGTGCCGGCGGTGATCATCTCGGCGAGCGGCATGGCCACCGGTGGCCGCGTGCTGCACCACCTGAAACGGCTGCTGCCGGACGACCGCAACAGCGTGGTGTTTGCCGGCTACCAGTCCCCCGGCACCCGCGGGGCACGCCTGGTCGGTGGCGAGGACACCATCAAGATCCACGGTGACTATTTCCCGGTACATGCCAGCATCCACAACCTCGATTCCCTGTCGGCACATGCCGACTACAGCGAGATCCTGCACTGGCTGGAAAAACTGCCGGTGGCACCCAAGCGGGTATTCGTGACGCACGGCGAGGAGTCCTCGGCCGACAGTTTCCGCATCAAGCTGCAGGAACGCTTCGGCTGGCCGGCCTGTGTGCCGGACCAGGGTGAGGCGGTGACGCTGGACTGAGCCCGCTCAGGTCTTCCGCTGGTTGTGCTTGCTTTCGAGCCGGCGGATGAAACCCTCCATGATCAGCGTATACAGCTGGTCACCGAGGTAGCCGTCCTCCACCCCGGATTCGATGCTGGGGTTGTCGTTCACCTCGATCACATAGGCCTTGTTGCCGACCTGCTTGATGTCCACGCCGTAGAAACTGTCGCCGATCAGCCGGCTGGCCTTCACCGCCACATCCAGCACCACCGGCGGCACCTCGTGCGTCGGCATGCTGTCGTAGGAACCTGACTGCGGGTCGCGTTGCCCGCGCCCGGCGGCATGGTTGTACACCTGCCAGTGGTTGCGCGCCATGAAATAGCGCGAAGCAAAAATGGGCCGCCCGTCCATCACGCCGATGCGCCAGTCGAACGGCGTGTAGAGGAACTCCTGCGCCAGCACCAGTGCCGACTGCTTCGTCAGCTGCTTGGCCAGCACAAGCAACTCGTCCATGTCATTGGCCTTGAACACGCCACTGGAGAACGAGCCATCGGGAATTTTCAGCACCACCGGGAAGCCGAGCTCGGCTGCGGCCCGCTCCAGGTCTTCGCGGCCGGGCTTCATCATCAGCGCGGTTTTCGGCGTCGGTACCTTGTTGCGGTTGAACAGGTCCGCCAGGTACACCTTGTTGCAGCAGCGCATGATCGATACCGGGTCATCGATCACCACCATGCCTTCGATGGCCGCCTTGCGGCTGAAGCGGTAGGTGTGGTCGTTGACGCGGGTGGTCTCGCGGATGAACAGCGCGTCGTACTCGGCGATGCGCATGTAGTCCTTCGGCGAGATGATGTCGACTTCCACACCGAGCTTGCGCCCGGCCTTGATGAACTTGTTCAGTGCGGGCGTATCCGACGGCGGCAGTTTCTCCTCCGGGTTCACCAGCATGGCGATGTCGTAGCGGTAGCTCCTGGGTGCCAGCGGCTTGCGCCAGATGCTGTGGCTGTAGCGGTCGACGGCATCGGCGAACAGGGTTTCCTCGGCATCATCGAGCTGGTCCAGGCCGACCGGCCTGAGCTTCTGCACGCTGGCCAGGCCCTTGTGGATCAGCAACTCGACTTCCAGGATGGGACAGGGGAAGCGCTCGAAGATGCGGCGACCGAGCTTGGCGAACAGGGCATCGGCAGTACGGCCGAAGAAAATGCGGAAACGGATGCTGGTATCGCTGCTCGACGGGCGCTCCTTCAGCAGCTGCCCGAACACTTCCTCGAGATCCGGCAGCCACAGGCCGTAGATCTTCTTGTCCATCAACTCGCCCAGCACATGCACATTGGGGATCACGTGATGGCCGCGCGCCTCGGCCAGCAGCGCGCAGTAGTAGCCGCTGGAGAGGTAGTTGTAGTGACGGCACAGGTTGATGACCTGCGTGCGGCCGCGCTCGCTGGCCGGCAGCTCGAGGTAGTCTTCCAGCGTGATCACATGCTCGGTGGGGTAATAGGCGCGCCAGTCCTTGGCGGAATCGACGACGATGCGGAGCGTGGCCATCCGGTGGTGGGCCTCCAGGCCCGGGGATTTGACTGCGCCTAATCATGCCGGGCAGCCCGACCCCCCGCAATAACCCGCCCCGGTATTTTTGCCTATACTGGCACGCAGCCCGAGGAACCCCGATGCCCGCCTGCCGACTGCGCCCTGCCAGCCTCGCCGACCTGCCTGCCCTGGCCGCGCTGGAAGCCCTGTTCCCGGTCGACCGCATGAGCCGCCGCAGCCTGCGCTGGGCACTGACGCACGCCCACGCCTGCTGCCTGGTCGCCCCCGGCCACGCGGGCCTGGACGGTTACGGCCTCAATTTCTACCGCCGCGGCAGCCGCCAGGCCCACCTGTACTCGATCATCGTCGCCCCCGGCCAGCGCCGCCTCGGCGTGGCCGCGCAGCTGCTCACCGCACTCGAAGCCGATGCCCGCCGGCACGGCTGCCACGGCATGCGGCTGGAAGTGCAAACCGGCAATGCTGCCGCGATCCGCTTCTACGAAAAACACGGCTACCACGCCTGCGGCCTCAAGCCCGCTTACTACGACAACGGCAGCGATGCCCTGAAGATGGAAAAACCCCTCGAGCCCCGCCCCCGCACAGGAAGTCCCCGATGAACCACACGGTACCTGCCGGCTTCAGGCCCTTCCGTGCCGACGGCACCTTCAACGACACCCTCGCGCCGATCTACCTGCATGCCGACGGCCCCTGGCCCGTGCTCGGCATGCGGGTTTGCCCGCAGCACACCAACTTTGCCGGCCATGCCCACGGCGGCTGCCTGATGACTTTCCTCGATATCGCATTGTCCGGCGCGGTGTGCAGCGCCATCGGCCACTACGATGTCACCCCCACCATCACCCTCAGCGTCGACTTCATGGCCCCGGCACGCCTCGGCGACTGGCTGCAAGCCGACATCCTCAGCGTGGACCTCACGCGCAGCCTGGGTTTCGTCAATGCCGTCGTCAGCGGCCCGCAGGGCCGCGTGGCCCGCGCCAGCGGCTGCTTCAAGCGCACCCCGCCCGGGCAAGCCACCGGCGGCATGCCGGCACGGGAATACCACCAGTGGCGGACCAGCCCGGCCTGAGGCCCGCCCAACCGCCGCACGCTCACCCGGCCGGGTCAGCCCGCCACTGGCTGCTGGCATTGCGCCGGAACCAGCCGGCGATGCTGCAGCGGTCACGCTGCGTGGGCCGTACTTCGTGCGGGACCTGCTCACTGAGGAAGCAGGCCAGCGTACCCGCCTCCGGCAGCACGGTGGCGGCCACCGTCCGCGTGCGCGGCTGCGGCCAAATCACCAGCTCACCACCGTCCGCAGCCTGCCAGCCGTCATTGAGGTAGCACACCGCACTCACCACCCGTGCATCGCTGCTGATGAAGGCATCACGGTGCCGGCGGTAAAACGCCCCGGGCGGGTAATGCGCAAAATGCGCCTCGAACTCGAACAGGCCCAGGAACAGGCAGCGGTTGATGGCCAGGCGCAGCGTTTCCATGCGCGCCAGGAACTGCTGCTGTGCGGGGGTATCGCCTTCCAGCCAGCAGGTGCGGTCACGGCGCACGCCGGCATCCGGCCGCCGCGCATGCCCGATGCCGGCCGCCGCCAGCTCACCCCGCAGGCGGCGTGCAGCCAGCTCGGTGTGCAGCGCAAGCACTTCGGGCGGCGACAGGAACCCCGGCAAAACCACCCAGCCCCGCTCATGCAGGCCGGTGGCCAGGCGGTCTTCGGGTAATTCCGGTGGTGTGGCTGCGAGCATGCTGTACCCAGCAGGACGGATGGCGCATTAGCGCACAAACGGCACCTGTCGGGAAGGGATCAGCCTGGCGTGGTGGGGTAAACGGGCGCCGTGGCCTGCCGGTACGGGATGCGTACCCGCTCATCCGTGGCCGGGTCCGCCGGCAGCTCGCCGCAACAGGCCATGGCCTGCCGTGCCACCCGCTCGCGGGCTTCAGCGACCGTGAGCAGGCCCAGCGTGATGGCGGCCTCCAGCAGGCCTTCCAGGCGGTAGCGTTCAGCCGGCGGCACATCCTGCCCGTTGCGCTGGGCGGTGAAGCAGGCCTGCAGGCGCTGGTCGATCTGCATGAGCAAACGGTGCGTATCCATGCAGGTATTATAGGCACAGCCGCTACCCGAGACCCGCCATGAACATCCAGCTCCTGATGACCGGCAACGAACTGATGTCCGGCGTCACCGTCGACAGCAATTCGGCCCTGATCGCGCAGAAGCTCGCCAGCCTGGGACTTGCCGTGCACGCGCGCAGCACCATCGGCGATGACCTGCCGCTGCTGGTGCGTGAACTGCAGCGGCTGGCGGCGGAGGCCGATGTGCTGATCGTCAACGGCGGCCTCGGTCCCACGGTGGACGACCTGACGGCCCAGGCACTGGCGCAGGCCGCCGGTGTGCCGCTCGCCGAGCACCCGCAGGCACTGGCACACCTCACGCAATGGCTGGCGCCACGCGGCATTGCGCTCAATGCGGCCAACCGCAAGCAGGCGGTGTTGCCGGCCGGCTGCGAGCTGCTGGCCAACCCGGCCGGCAGTGCCGTGGGGTTTTACCTGCCGCTGGGCCGCTGCCTCGTGCTCTGCACACCGGGCGTGCCGTCGGAATTGAAGCGCATGCTCGATGAACAGGTATTGCCCTTGCTGCAGGCACGCTTCCCGGGCATCGATCCGCTGCTGGAAACGCGCCTGCACCTGTTCGGCATCGGCGAATCCAGCCTGCAGCAGTTGCTGGACGATGCCTTCCCCGACTGGCCGGCTGCCATCGAACTCGGCTTCCGGGCCGGCCTGCCGACGCTGGAACTGAAACTGCGCAGCCGTGGCGAGGCCAGCCGCGCCCTGCACGAGCAGTGGAAACACAAGGTGCTCGGCGTGGTGGGGCCGCTGGTGGTGGCCGAGGGCGAGGACACGCTCGGCCGCGCCTTCGTGCGCCTGCTCAGCACGCGCGGGCTCACCGTCACCACGGCCGAGTCCTGCACCGGCGGCCAGATGGCTGCCCTCATCACCGAGGTACCGGGTGCCAGTGCAGTGTTCGGCGCCGGCTTCGTGACCTATGCCGATGCCATGAAAACCGCCGTGCTCGGCGTGGACGCCGCCGTGCTGCAGCAGCACGGCGCGGTGAGCGAGGCGGTGGTGCGGCAGATGGCCAAGGGCGCGCTCACCCGCAGCGGCGCCGATTACGCGGTGGCCGTGTCCGGCATCGCCGGTCCCGATGGCGGCAGCCCCGGCAAGCCGGCAGGTACGGTGTGGGTCGCCTGGGGGCAGCGCAGCGCACTGCACGCGCGCTGCCTGCATTTCCCGCTGGGGCGCCGCCACTTCCAGGCCACCGTCGCCGCGCTCGGGCTGGACCTCGTCCGGCGTGAGGTGCTCGGCATCACGGCTGAGCCGCGCTATTTCCGCGAACGCCAGGGTCCGCGCCCATGACACCGTCCGTGCACGGCCCCGAGGCCGCCGAGTATTTCTTCGCCGAAGGCTGCTACATCACCGAGCTGCACAACCGTGCCGATGACCCGCTGCTGTCGGTGGCCCGCGCACGCCTGCCGGCCGGGGCGAGCACCCGCTGGCACCGCCTGCGCGACACCAGCGAACGCTACCTGGTGCTGCAGGGTGAAGGCCGCGTGCAGCTGGGCGAGGCCTTCACGCACACGGTACGCGCCGGTGACAGCGTGCTGATCCCGCCCGGCTGTGCGCAGCGCATCCACAACACCGGCAACGGCGACCTGGTGTTCCTCGCCCTGTGCACGCCGCGCTTCACCCCCGCCGCCTACGACGACCTGGAGGACGCCACCCCATGAGGACCCGGCCCGGCACGCCCAGGCAACCCACCCTGCCCTCGCGCCTGGCACAGGCCGGCTACGGCTTCGGCACGGCCTGAGCGGCCACGGCCGCTTCCAGCTGCGCCAGCACGCCGGCCATCGCCTCGCCCTGCCACAGCTGCGGCTGCGAGAGTTCCTTGCCCTCGGCGGCTTCGCGCGCCGCAATGCGGCCGATCGCCGCCTGCAGGGCCTGCTCCAGGGTTTCCCCCTGCGCGAGGCCGTCGGCAAACAGGGCCTGGCCGTAGTAGGTGAAATCGTTCTCGTGGCTGCAGCCAAACGATGTGCGGTCGGCGGCCGCTGCGGTGGCAATCACGCTGTGCGCATCCTGCAGTGGTACGATGAACTGGCCGGCATAGCAGGCCGAGACCACCAGCACGCGGCGGCGGATGCCGGCGGCATCGAGCATCGCCTTGAGGGGGGCCGGGCGAATGTCGTTCGGACTCAAGGGCCAGAAGCGCGTGGACACGCCTTCGTCCTCGTCACCGTGCGAGGACAGGAACAGCAGCAGGATGTCCTCCTCGCCCATGCGGCTGCCGATGCCCTGCAGCACCCGTTCGAGGTTGTGGCGGTTGGCCAGCGGCCACTGCGCCAGCGTGTCGAGGTGGTTCACCAGCAGCACGTGGCGCCCGGCCGTGCCGTAGCGCTCGCCCAGCAGGCGGTCGGCAAACTGCAGCTCGCTCCAGAACACGTCCTGGTGTGCCCAGCCGGCAAAGCCGACAAAGTACAGCTCGGGCACGCCGGGGCGGCTGGCCGCCACGCCATCGAGTGCCTGCTGCAGCAGTGCCGGCTGCCGGTAATACACCTGCTCGACATTGACCGTGCGGTAGGCCGACCATTCATCGGCAGCGGCACGGTCATCCGCCGCCTCGACCCAGAAACCGTCCCAGCCACTGGACAGCACCAGCTGCGCCAGCAGCACCAGGCCCGCCCACACGCCCGTCGCCAGGCTGCGCCATAGGCGCGCACCCCATGCCGCGTGGAAAATGCGCAGCCAGCCCAGCAGCAGCACGGCCAGCGGCGTCCAGGCCAGCAGCACCGCCGCAACCGGCTCGGCCTGCCAGGCCGGCTGCAGGGCAGCCATCAGCACCGTGGCCGCCTGTGCCAGCACCATGCACCAGGCATCCCATTCCAGCATCAGTGCCGGCACGGCCGCGGCCGGCAGGGTCAGGTGCCGGCTGCCGGCCAGCAGGTAGGTGAAGGCGGCCAGCAATGCGAGGTAACCCAGCTGCGGCAGCAGGCCGTAGGCATTGAAGACCGGCAGCTGCAGGCCCCAGGCATCGAGGCCCAGCATCGCAAGCAGGTACAGCAGCACCACCAGCGGCAATTGCGGTGACAGCAACGCCAGCGCATGGCGATCGGGGCGGCCGAACACCACGGCGAACACGCGCAGGAAAGGCAGGCTGGGGTGCATCAGGGTGTCCAGGGTTGGGGCACGCGGCGTACCCGGTTGTCACGGCGCTGTCATGTGCCACGCCTATCGTAACGCAGGATCACCCTTGCCCACGCCCCCGGGCGAGCCGGCCCCGGCAGGTGGCCATCATCATGCCCTGCCCGCCCCCGGCTGCCAGGCCGCCAGCGGCACCGTGCGCAGGCGCCACACGCAATACAGGGCCGCCAGGCCCAGCAGGCCGGCCAGCACGAAATGCGGCGCCCACCCGATGGCATGCGCGACAAAACCGCTCAGCGCACCACCCAGGCCGGCAATCGCCATGTGCAGGCTCATCTGCAGGGTGTAGTCACCGCCTTCGTGGCCACTGCGGCACCAGGCCATCATCACCGCGAACAGCACCACCGTGCTGATGCCATCGGCCAGCTGCTCGAAAGCGGCGATGGCATACACCGTGCTGCTGTCCAGCCCCAGCGGCAGCAGGGCCCAGGCCGCAATGCCCAGTGCCTGCAGCAGGCCACCCAGCCACAGGCTGTGCAGCGCGCCCACGCGGAAATACAACACCCCGCCGAGTGCGGCGCCGAGCAGGCCACACAGTGAAGCCGTGAGGGTGAGCCCTGCCATGCCGGCCAGGTCCCAGCCGTGGGCCGCCAGCAACGGCTTGATCATCGCCGAGCCCAGGCTGTCGGCCACCTTGAAGCTGAGCAGCACCGCCAGCCAGGCCGCCATGCCGGGACGGTGCATGAAGAAGTCGCGGAAATTCGCCAGCCAGTATGCCGTCGGCACACCGGGGGCATGCACGGCAATCGTGCGCGGTGCCGCCGGCAGCGCCAGTACCGGCAACAGCAGTACCAGCAGCACCAGTGCCATACCCTGCAGGGCCATCGCCCAGCCGGCATCCGCCAGCAGCCACAGCAACCCGCTGCCACCGGCCATCAGGCCGATCTTGTACGCCGCCACCTGCACGCTGTTGGCCGGGCCATGCCAGCGTTTCGGCAGTACCGACACCGCGATGCCGTCGGTCGCGACATCCTGCGTGGCCGAGGCCGTGTTCAGGCACAACAGGCACAGCAGCAGTGCCGGCAGCATCCAGCCGGCAAAGGACAGCGGCAGGCAGGACAGCAGCCACAGCAGTCCGGCGGCCGTGATCTGCAGGGCGAGGATCCACTGCCGGCGGTTGCCATACCTGTCCACCAGTGGTGCCCACAGGGCCTTGAAGAACCACGGCAGTGCCAGCAGTTTCAGCAGGCCGATCAGGCGCGCATCGACGCCTTCGACACTCATGATCGCCGGCAGGGCGTGCGCCAGCAGGCCCGAGGGCAGGCCCTGGGCGAGGTAGAGGCCGGACAGGGCCAGCAGCACCAGCGGGCCGGGGCGTGCATTCATCGGTGGTATCCGCAGGGAGACTGCCCGGCATGGTGGCGAAGCGGCTGCCGCAATACAAGCCGGCCCGCCCCGGCATGAACCGCAGCCGCCTGCCGGGCGTATCCAGCCGCACAAGGAGAACCGCCATGCGCCTGGAAAACCGCTGGACCGAAACCGACATCCACCACTACCTCGACAACGCCGTCGTGCCGATGCGCCTGGCCTGCAACACGCCGGCCGGCTACCCGCAGGTGGTATCGCTGTGGTACCTGCGCGAGGGGCCACGGCTGCTGGCCATCACCCACCAGGGCTCGCACCTGATGCGGCTGCTACGGCGCGACCCGCGCGTGGGCTTCGAGGTGGCAGTCAACGAACCGCCCTACCGCGGCGTACGCGGCATTGGCGACATCGAATGGGGCAAGACCGGCGCACGCGAACGGATGCACCAGCTGGTGACGCGCTACCTGGGGCATGACCGCAGCCCGTTGGCACGCTGGCTGCTGTCACGGGTGGACGAGGAAATGGTGCTGACCCTGCACCCGGCCAGCCTGTCGAGCTGGGACTACAGCCGCCGCATGCAGGTTGTGGCCGCCTGAGCCGGCTGGGGCTGCCGTCAGGCAGGCGGCGGGTAATACGGCAGCCGGTGCAAGGCGCGCAGCGAACGCCAGTAGCCGTCCACGACACGGTAGGGCACTGCCTCGCGCGTGTGCGCAAACACCGCCGGCAAATGGCTGTGCGCCAGCCACGGGTATTTGTGGTGCACCTCGTGGTAATTGACATGGCACCACAGCCATTCCAGCCAGCGCGGCGTGCGCACCACCCAGCCGGTGACCTGGGCGGCATCGATATCCTGCTGCCAGGCGGTGCCGTCCTCGACCTCGCGCCGCTGCTGCGATTTGCGCTGCACCGGCGCCAGCCCGTAGTGGTCGGACAAGGCACGGAAGCCGAACACCGGCGGGAACACCAACAGGGTCGCCAGTGTGGTCACGCGCAGGTCCAGGCCCAGCCACAGCGGCAGGCCCAGGTAAAACACGGCGGCCACGGCGAGGAACGCCACATCCAGCAGCACACGGCGGCGGTAACGTGCCTCACGCAGGCTGGCGGCAGCCGTGCGCAGCAGGATGCGGTACTGCAGCCACAACCCCACCAGCGAGCCCAGTGTCATCGCCTGCCAGAACGGCCGGTCGTGCATGGCGTTTTCCGGATCCAGGCCCGGCTGGTGCGCATGGCTGTGGTGGGTCAGGTGGAACTGGCGGTTGGCATGGAACGGCGTCAACATCAGCGCGGCAGCCACGCCACCCACTGCGGCATTGGCGAAGGCATTGCGGAACAGCACGCGGTGCACCGCCTCGTGCGCCAGCACGCCGAAACCGATCAGCAGGATGCCGTTGCCGGCAGCCAGCAGCAGCACGGCGGCAAGCCGCAGCGGCCAGGGCCAGGCCGACTGCCACGCGGCATCGGCCAGCACGAAGCTGCCGGCCAGCAGTGCCAGCAGCAACACGCAACGGCAGGCATTGCCAGCCTGCGGCAGCGTTTGCGCATGCGGGGCCGGGATGCCGGTGACGGTCATCGCGAACCGGCCTACGGCGCGGGAACCGTCACGGCTGCCGGCGTAGCGGCCACCGGGACGGGTGCCGCCAGGGCCTGCTCGATCGCCGTGCGCAGGGCCGCGTCTTCCGGCGTCACCCGGCTGCCGAACACGGCAATGGCACGCCCGTCACGGCCGACCAGGTACTTGGTGAAATTCCACGCCGGGGCCTTGCCGGTTTGTTCGGCCAGGGCCTTGAACACGGGATGCGCCTTGCGGCCGCGCACCGACTGCTCACCGGCCATGGTGAAGGTCACGCCGTAGTTGGCATGGCACACCCTGGCGATTTCCTCGGCACTGTCGGCCTCCTGGAGGAAATCATCCGAGGGCACGCCCAGCAGTTGCAGGCCCTGTGCGCGGTACTGCTGGTACAGGGCTTCGAGGCCGCTGAACTGCTTGGTGAAACCGCAGTGGCTGGCGGTGTTGACCACCAGCACCACCTGGCCTGCATAGGCACACAGGTCCAGCGGATCGCCTTTCAGTGAGGTCAGCGGGTGCTGCCACAACGGCGGGCAATCGGCCAGGGCCGGGCTGCCGCACAAGGCGGCCCACAGTGCAAGGCAGGCCATCATCCGGCTACGCATGGTATTCCCTCCATGATGTGGTGGTAGTGACCCGGGTACGCCAGCCGAGCCGTGGCGGTTTGCCCGCTCAGGCCAGCTGCAGTGTCTGCTGCAGGCATTGTGCCTCATCCGCGCACAGGCCGGCCCACAGCCGGTAGTCCCCACGGTCCAGCACCCAGCCCTGCTGGCCGCTGTCCCAGCGGCGCAGGCTGTCCAGCGGCACGCTGAGCGTGATCTCGCGCGCCTCACCGGCGGCCAGCGCCACGCTGGCAAACGCCCGCAGGCGCTTGCGGTGCACCGGCACCGGTGCACAGGCACTGCCGACATAGCACTGCAGCACGGTGCACCCGTCCCGCTCACCACGGTTGTGCACGCGGACGCGCACCGCCAGCGCCGACGCGCCCACCGTCACCGCCAGGTTGTCACAGCCAAAACGGGTGTACGACAGGCCAAACCCGAAGGGATAGGCCGGCTGCTGCGCGCTGTCATCGAACCAGGTGTAGCCGTGGTGATACCCGTAGGTGGCCGTGGCGGCAAACGGCTCGAAAGCCGGCAGGCGGTTGGCGGCTGCCGGCCAGCTGAACGGCAGCCGGCCGCTGAAATCGACGCTACCGGACAACAGGCGCGCCAGTGCCGGGCCACCGCGCATGCCGGGGTACCAGGCCATCACGATGGCCGACACCGCAGCACGCCAGTCGCAGGTGGTGATGGCGCTGCCGCCGACGAGCACCACGGTGCTGCGCGCATTGGCCGCCCCCACCGCGCGGATCAGCGCCGCCTGCACCGGCGGCAGCGCGAGGCTGTCGCGGTCACCGCCCTTGTGGACTTTCTGTTCCTTGCCGGGCTGGTGGTTCGACACCAGGTTCTCACCCTCGTCTTCCGGGTAACAGCCGGCGACGATCACCACGGCATCACAGCCTGCTGCGAGTGCTGCGGCTGCCGCCGCATCGCGGCCATCGTGGTACAGCACGGCCGCCTCGCCCCACTGCGCGCGCAGGCCATCGAGCAGGGTCACGACCGCAGGCGGCGAGGTGCGGCTGCTGCCGTGGTCGCCGGTGTTGGGCTGCGTGGCGAGATCGCCGATCACCGCCAGCCGTTGCACGCCGGTGAGCGGCAGGCAGGCGTTGCGGTTTTCCAGCAACACCATGGATTTCTCGGCGGCCTCCTGCGCCAGCGCCACATGCGTGTCACAGGCCAGCACGGCCGGTGCATAACGCTCCGGGTCGGGCCGTGCGGCAAAACGCAGCTTGGTGGTGAGGATGCGCCGCACGCTTTCATCGATGCGCGCCAGGCTGACCTCACCGCGGGCAATGGCGCGCCGCAACGGCCGCCCATAGGCCTTGGCACGCGGCATCTCGATGTCCATGCCGGCATCCACGCCTTTCGCGGCATCGAACACGCCCCACACCCAGTCGGAACTGACAAAGCCGTCGAAGCCCCACTGCCCGCGCAGGATGTCCTCCAGCAGCCAGCGCTGGTGCGCACAGAAATCGCCGTTGACACGGTTGTAGGCACTCATGATGGACGCGGCCCCGGCATCGACGCAGCGCCGGAACTGCGGCAGGAACACCTCGTGCAGGCTGCGCCCATCGACCTGCACATCGACATAGAAGCGGCTGTTCTCGATGCTGTTGACGGCAAAGTGCTTCACGCAGGCCATCACATTGTGCTGCTGCACGGCCTCGATGCAGGCGGCTGCCATCTCGCCGACATGGCAACTGTCCTCGCCCCAGGTTTCCTGTGCACGGCCCCAGCCCGGGTGACGCAGCAGGTTCACGCACACACCACCGAAATAGTTGGCGCCCACCGCCCGTGCCTCGCGCCCCAGCGCATCGCCCACGCGGCGTTCGAGGCTGACATCCCAGCTGGCGCCACGGGCCATCGCAATCGGGAAAGCCGTGGCCTGGCCGATGACGATGCCGCGCGGGCCGTCGGTAAACGAAATGGGCGGGATCGCCAGCCGGCGGTTATGGCCGGCATAGATGTTGGGAAACTGCCGGTAGAGGAACACATTGATGCCGAGCCGGAGCAGCACCGGCTTGCCGGCATCGCCGGACAGCTGGGCCAGTTTCTCGCGCAGGCTCATGCGCGCCAGCAAGCCGTCGGCCATCTGTTCCGGTGTTTGCGTACGGGCACGTTCGAGCCAGGGGTAATCGGTAGGGTTGACGGAATGGCGCGGGTAGCAACGCGCATAGGCCCACACACCGCCCAGCAGGACCAGCACTCCCAGCACCAGCAACACTGCCATCAGCATACCCGTCCCTGCCTGCTACCTACTTGAAACCGATGATGCAACGGCGCACGTGATCGCGATACAGGCCGGACACGCGTCCCGACACGGCGACCAGTTCGACCAGGTTGCGGAAGCCCACATGGTGCATGGTATCGACCAGTGCCCGGTAGGTCGGGTGCAACTCCACGCTGTAGCGCCCTTCGCCGGGCCGGCTGGCATTTTTCTCGAAGCGCGGGATGAAGGCGGACACCGGGTAGCGGTGGCAGACGGTATCCACCACGGCAAATTCCGTGCACCAGTCATAGGTGCGCTGCAGCAGGCCGATGGGGTCGATCACGTGATACAGCAGGCCCAGGTTGAACACCACCTCCACCGGCTCGGGGGGCTGCCACTGCATGACATCGGCCTGCACGAAATCCACCTGCGGGAAACCGTAGTAGGCCTTCAGGAAGGCAGCGCGTGCCAGGTTGTCATCACGCATCTCGACCGCCGTGACGGCAGCAGCCCCGTGGTGTGCGATATCGAAACTGAAGAAACCGCAGTTGGCACCCAGGTCGAGCACGCGGGTGTTCGGCAGCCGGTGCCCCAGCAGGGCTGCCACCGTACCCGTGATGAGGTGTGAACGGCACACGGTACGGTTGCGCGTAAAACGCGGCATCGACGGCGGCTCGGTGACCTCACCCGGGTGCTCGGTCGTGATGCCATCCAGCAGGCGGAAATAGAACCCCCAGGGCCGCAGGGCCTCGACGGTACCGGCGACGGTAGCGCGCGCCTGGCTGCCGCGGTCCGCACGCTCGCGGATAAAAGCCGGTTCATCTTCCGGGCAATGGCATTGCAGGCGCGGCACCAGGTATTCCACCGGGTGCAGGTCATGCTGCTCCGCGTACTGGCGCCAGTGGTTCTGCCGCGCCATCGCGGCGGCTTCCCCTGCTGGCGAACCGGCCCAGCTGGTGAGGCCGTCTTCGAAACCGGGCATCTGCCGGATGGCATCGGCATAACTCATGACGGTACGGGCGCGGGCCTGGCCAGGCTGAGGTCGACCTGCTGGTCGGCATGGTAGGACGAGCGCACCAACGGGCCGCTGGCCACGCTGGCAAAACCCATCGCGCTGGCCAGTGCTGCCAGCTCGGCGAATTCGTCCGGGTGCACGAAACGGTCCACCGGCAGGTGGTTGCGGCTGGGTTGCAGGTACTGGCCCAGGGTCAGCATGTCGACCTCATGGGCACGCAAATCGGCCATCACTGCTTCCACCTCGGCGCGGGTCTCCCCCAGTCCCAGCATCAGGCCGGACTTGGTCAGCACGCCGGGGCAACGCTGCTTGTAGGCACGCAGCAGCTCCAGCGACCAAGCGTAGTCGGCACCCGGGCGCACCGCCTTGTACAGGCGCGGCACGGTTTCCAGGTTGTGGTTGAACACATCCGGCGGGGTGTGCGCGAGGGTATCGAGCGCAATCCCCATGCGGCCTCGGAAATCGGGCACCAGCACTTCGATGCGGATGGCAGGGTTGCGTGCACGGGTTTCGCGGATGCATTCGGCGAAGTGCGCCGCACCGCCGTCGCGCAGGTCGTCGCGGTCCACCGAGGTGACCACCACATACTGCAGCCGCATCGCGGCAATGGCCTCTGCCAGCTGGCGCGGCTCACCGGCATCCAGCGGGTTCGGGCGGCCGTGCGCCACATCGCAGAACGGGCAGCGCCGCGTGCAGATCTCGCCCATGATCATGAAGGTGGCCGTGCCGCCGCCGAAACATTCGCCAAGGTTGGGGCACTGTGCTTCCTCGCACACCGTGGCAAGTTTGTGCTCGCGCAGCAGGCCCTTGATGCGGCTGACCTCGGCCGATACCGGCACCTTGACGCGGATCCAGTCGGGTTTGCGCGGGGTGGTTTCGGTCGGGATGACCTTCACCGGGATGCGGGCCACCTTGTCGGCACCGCGCAGCTTCTCGCCCTGCACGATGGCCTTCGGTGCCGCATGGCCGGCGGGGTTGTGCTTGTCACTCATCGCCGCTCCAGCTGCGGTCGGTGCTTGAACGGGCAGTATACCCGAGGCGGTTGCACAGCTCGTCCACCGCCAGCGGCAGCACCTGTGCCACCGTGACCGGCCGGGCCGTGCAATCGGCCAGCCGCGTCACGGCCAGCCCGGCATGGCCGCAGGGGTTGATGCGGGCAAACGGGGCGAGGTCCATGTCCACATTGAGGGCGAGGCCATGGTAGCTGGCGCCGCGGCGGATGCGCAGGCCGAGCTGGGCGATCTTGGCCTCGCCCACATACACGCCAGGCGCACCAGCACGCGTGGCGGCAGCGACCCCGTAGCGGGCCAGCACGGCAACCAGCGCCTGCTCGATGGTGTCGACCTGCCGGCGCGGGCCGATCCCCTTGCGGTGGATGTCCACCAGCAGGTAAATCACCAGCTGGCCAGGGCCGTGATAGGTCACCTGGCCACCGCGGTCGCAGTGCACCACCGGGATGTCGCCGGGCGCCAGCAGGTGCTCCGGCCGCCCGGCCTGGCCCAGGGTGAACACCGGCGGATGCTCCAGGCACCAGAGTTCATCGGGGGTGTCCGCCGTGCGGGCATCGGTAAAGGCCTGCATCGCCCGCCAGGTGGTTTCGTACGGCTGCAGGCCGAGCCGGCGGATCACCACCCGTTCGGCAACGGCCGCCATCACAGCACCATCTGCACGCGGCCGGTGGCCTTGAGCTCGGTGAAAATCGCCTTGAGCTGCGCCTCGCCGGTGGCACGGATGCTGAGTGTCACGGAGTGGAAGCGGCCATTGCGGCTTTCACGCACGCTGACCGTGGCCTCATCGAGGTCCGGTGCATGCCCGCGCACGATGCGGACCACCATCGCGCGGAAATCCGGTGCACCCTCGCCGATGATGCGCAGCGGGTAATCACAGGGGAATTCGATTGCCGGGGGCGTGGTCTCGGCCATGGGATCAGGCCTGCGCACCGCGCATGAAGGCGTGTTTGCGGGCCAGGTAGGCCTCGGCCACCCGCCGGCACACCGGGCCGATGCAGCCATCGCCCACGGCCCTGCCATCGAGCTGCGTCACCGGCATGATCTCGCGCGTCGAGCTGGTCAGCCAGATCTCGCTGGCCCGGGCCAGCTCGAAGGTGGTGACGGCTTCCTCACGGCAGGCAAGGCCGGCCTCGGGAATGGCCTGCAGCAGCACGTTGCGGGTGATACCGCCCAGGATCAGCGGGCTGTTCGGTGCCGTGCGCACCACGCCGTCGAGCACCACGAACAGGTTGCTGGCCGCACCTTCCAGCGCATGGCCGTCACGCACCAGGATGGCCTCGTAGGCGCCGGCATCGGCTGCCTGCTGTTTCAGCAGCACATTGGCCAGCAAGGCGGTGGACTTGATGTCGCAGCGGTGCCAGCGGATGTCCTCGCACAGCACGGCGCTGATCGGCTTCAGGTCGTCCACCGACAGCAGCGTGGCCTTGACCGGGTTGGCCATCGCAAACACGGTGGGCACGGCATCGGCCGGGAACGGGTGGTCGCGCGTCGGCGCCACGCCACGCGTGACCTGCAGATACACCGACAAGTGACCGCCACCGGCTTCCTGCACCAGGCGCTCGAACACGGCGCGCCACTGCGGGCGCGACAGCGGGTTGGGCATGCGCACTTCGGCCAGGCTGCGCTCCAGGCGCTGCAGGTGCTCATCGACGGCAAACAACTTGCCGGCAAAGGCCGGCAGCACTTCGTAGACGGCATCGCCGAACAGGAAGGCACGGTCCATGACCGGCACCCGGGCCTGGTCCGGCGGCAGGAATTCCCCGTTGAGGTACACCAGTGCCATGATCAGCCCCGCCGGAACAGGTTGCGGAAGAACAGGCGCAGGCCGTCCCAGCTGCGGCCGATCAGGCCGGCCTGGCCGATGTCCTGCAGGGCCACCAGGGCCTCTTGCTGCAGCAGCTCGCCGTTGAGGCGGATTTCCAGCGTACCGATGCTGGCACCGGCTGCCACCGGGGCGTGGATGACCTCATCGATCTGCACGCTGGCCTGGATGTTGGCACGCTGCCCGCGCGGGATGGTGAGGTACACCGGGGCAGCCGTGCCGAGTTCCAGGCTGTCGGACTGGCCACCCCAGACCTCCACCGTGCTCAGCTTCTCGCTGCTGTCGTAGAGCTTGAAGGTCTCGAAAAAGCGGAAGCCGTAGTTGAGCAGGGCCTGGGTTTCGCGGGCACGGGTTTCCTCGCCGTCGGTGCCCATCACCACCGTGATCAGGCGCATGTCCTGCTGTTTCGCCGAGGCCACCAGGCAATAGCCGGCCGATTCGGTGTGGCCGGTCTTCAGGCCATCCACCGAGGCATCGCGCCACAGCAGGCGGTTACGGTTCGGCTGGCGGATGTTGTTGTAGACGAAATACTTTTCCTTGTAGAGCGCATAGTCTTCCGGGAAGTCACGGATGATGGCGCGGGCCAGGATCGCCATGTCACGCGCCGTGGTGTAGAGCTGCGGGTCCGGCAGGCCGTGCGAATTGACGAAGTGCGTATCCGTCATGCCCAGCCGCCTGGCATGCTGGTTCATCATGTCGGCAAACGCCGTCTCGGTACCGGCCAGGTATTCGGCCACTGCCACGCTGGCATCGTTGCCGGAGGAAATGATGATGCCGCGGTGCAGGTCATCCAGTGACACCTGCTTGCCGACCTCGATCCACATCAGCGAGGAACCCGGGAAATTCTGCGCCCAGGCATTGCGCCCGACCGTGACCATGTCGGTGGCCTTCACGCGCCCCTGCGCCAGCTCCCACGACAGGATGTAGCTGGTCATCATCTTGGTCAGGCTGGCCGGCTCGGCACGGGCATCGGGTGCGGATTCGGCCAGCACTCGCCCGCTATCGGCATCCATCAGGATCCACGAGCGGGCGGCGAGCTGGGGGGCAGCTGGCAGGATGGCGGCCTGGGCGGTGGTGGCCAACAGCAGCAACAACGCAGGAATCAACAATCGCATGGCTAGTCCCGTGGTGGTTCAGGGCAAAAGGGCAAATCGGTGGGCCATTCTAGCAAGCCGGGCTGCGGGCGTCAGTCCGCTGCGGCCCGGCCGGGCGGGGTTCAGTCCGTCACGACCAGGGCGCGGCCGTAATTGGCGGCAGCGAGCATCTGCTGGATCTTGAGCAGCTCGCCATCGGTGAAAAACGGCCCGATGCGGACGCGGAACAGCCCTTCCCCGGCCACCGGCTGCACGAACACCGCATACTGCAGCAGCTGGCCGATTTCATCACGCAGGCGATCGGCCGATCCGCGGTCCTGGAAGGCTCCCACCTGCAGGAAACGCGCCGCCGTCGCCTCGGGGCGGAAACCGCCGTTGTTCGCCGCGAGCGATGCCGGCACGGCATCGCGTGCAGTGTCGATGGCCTCGACGCGCACCCGGGCCGTACCCTTGTCGGCATAGCCGAGCTTGGTGGCTGCGGCATACGAGAGGTCGATCACGCGCCCCTCCTTGAACGGTCCGCGGTCATTGACCCGCACCACCGCACTGCGGCCGTTGTCGAGGTTGGTGACCTTCACATAACTCGGCAACGGCAGGGTTTTGTGCGCGGCCGTCATCTCGTACATGCTGTAGGTTTCACCGTTGCTGGTCTTGTGGCCATGGAACTTGGCGCCGTACCAGGACGCGATGCCGACCTCCTGGTAACCACGGCTGGACGCCATCACATGGTAGGTCTTGCCGAGCACGGTATAGGGGCTCTTGTTGCCGGCCGAGGTCACCGGCTCGGCACGCGGCACGGCATCGCGGATCGTGGCCGGATTTACCCCCGCAGCCGGCGCGGCATCCTGGGCCATCGTGTAGCGGGCCGAGTGATCCACCGGCTGCCCGCCACCGGTCGTGCCGCACCCTGCCAGCACCCCCAGCAAACCCACCACCCCTATCCAGCGCCACTGTGGCATGTCAACGCACCCGTTGCAGTTCCTGGCTCAATTGGTACACCGCCATCGCATACATCGGACTGTGGTTGTACCGTGTGATCACGTAGAAATTCTGCAGGCCCAGCCAGTATTCGGCCGAGGCCTCGTTCTGCAGGCGAATCACCGCCGCCGGCAGGTCATCGGCCAGGCCGGCGGGCGGCTGGTAGCCGGCACCGCGGATCTCGGCCACCGTGAACAGCGGCTTCGGGCTGCTCTCCAGCAGGCCGGCATCGGCCTGGGCACCGGCCGCCATCGGCAGGGCTACCGGCTGGCCGGTCTGCCAGCCGTGCAGGGCGAAATAACGGGCCACGCTGCCGATGGCATCCTCGACATGCCACAGGTCCACCACGCCGTCCCCGTTGAAGTCGGTGGCGTAATTGCGGTAACTGCTGGGAATGAACTGGCCGAAGCCCATCGCCCCGGCATAGGAACCCTTCAGCTCGGTGGGCGGCAATTTCTGCTCGTGCACCATCAGCAGGAACTGCTCGAGCTCGCTACGGAAGAACGGCGCGCGCGGCGGGTAATCGAAGCCGAGGGTCGCCAGTGCATCCAGCACACGGTAACTGCCGACATTGCGCCCGTAATAGGTTTCCACACCGATGATGGCGGCAATGGTGGCCGCCGGCACGCCGTAGGTGGCCTCGGCACGCGCCAGGGTGCCCTGGTGCTGCGCGAGGAACTCGTGCCCCCACTGGATGCGCTTGTCGTTGAGGAACAGCCGGCGGTAGGCATCCCAGCTGAGGGTTTTCTCGGCCGGCCGGGTCATCGCACTGATGATGGATTCGCGGTTGCGGGCCTCGCCGATCACCTGCTCCACCCACTGGCGCTGCAGGCCATGGCGCTGCGATACCTCGTCGATGAACACCCTGACGTCGGGGCGGGCCAGGTACTCCGCCTGTGCCGGCAGCGCACACACGGCCAGCCACACGGCGCACAGCAGGCCTGTCATCATGTTCCGGTTGCGCAACAGCATCATGGTTACCTGCCCTACAGACCGACCAGCCGACGACGCGAGGTGGCGATTGCCATCAACAACCCGAAGCCGGCAAACAGGGTGACGATCGCGGTACCGCCGTAACTGACCAGCGGCAGCGGAACACCCACCACCGGCAACAGGCCGGATACCATCCCCATATTAACAAAAACATAGACAAAGAAAGTCAGCGCCAGGCTGCCCGCCAGCAGGCGGCTGAACATGTCCTGCGCCCCCGCACCGATGAACAGGCCGCGCATGATGACCAGCAGGTAGATCGCCAGCAGGCAGAGCACCCCGCCCAGGCCGAATTCCTCGGCAAGCACGGCAATGATGAAGTCGGTGTGGCTCTCCGGCAGGAACTCCAGGTGCGACTGCGTACCGTCCAGCCAGCCCTTGCCGCCCAACCCGCCCGACCCGATGGCCGTCTTCGACTGGATGATGTTCCAGCCCGCGCCCAGCTTGTCGCTTTCCGGGTCCAGCAAGGTGAGCACGCGGCGCTTCTGGTAATCGTGCAGCAGGTAGTGCCAGGCCACGGGGGCCGTCAGCAGCACCAGCAGGCCGGCCAGCAGCACATGGCGCCAGCGCAGCCCCGCCAGCAACAGCACGAACAGGCCCGCACTGATGATCAGCAGCGATGTGCCGAGGTCGGGCTGCTTCATGACCAGCATGGCCGGTACGGCGATCAGGGCGAGCGCAACCAGCACATGCGCCGGGCGCGGCGGCAGCACACGGCTGGCGAGGTACCAGCTGACGGTGAGCGGCACCACCAGCTTGAGGATTTCGGACGGCTGGAAACGCGGCAGGCCCGGCAGGTCCAGCCAGCGCCGGGCACCCTTGGCACCGACCCCGACCAGCAACACCAGCACCAGCAGCAGCACGCCGCCCACGTACAGCCACGGCGAGAAGCGCCGGATCACATCCACGCGAAACTGGGCCACCACGAACATCACCACATAACCGAGCAGGAAATACGCTGCCTGCCGCTCCACCAGCCCCCAGTCACGGCCGCTGGCGCTGTACAGCACCATCAACCCGTAGCCGTTCAGCAGCAGCAACAGCAGCAGCAACGGCAGGTCGATGTGCAGGCGCCGCGCCAGGCTGCGGCGCTCGCTGAGGCCGCCGTAGCCCACCGTGGGCATCTGGCGGAAGGCATCCTGTCCCTGGTTCATGGTGTGGCTCCCGTCGCCGCCGGTGCGGCCGTCTGCACCGGTTCGCCATTGAAATAGGCATCAAACACCTTGCGGGCAATCGGTGCTGCGGTGCTGCTGCCGTGTTCGCCGTTCTCGACAATGATGCCCACCGCCAGCCGTGGTGCATCCGCCGGCGCATAGGCGATGAACAGGGCGTGGTCACGCCGGCGTTTTTCCTGTTCGGCAATCGCCTCGCCACGCTCGTTGCGCTGGATCGTCACCACCTGCGCCGTACCGGTCTTGCCGGCCATGAGGTAGTCCATGCCCTTGCTGACGCCCTTGGCCGTACCGCGCGGGCTGTGCACGACGGCCACCATCGCCTGGTGGATGGCATCCCAGTGTGCCGGGTTGCGCAGGCTGACGCTGTCGGGCCAGTGCGGCTCGATGCGCGTATCGCCGACCCGCGCCACCAGGTGCGGCTGCATGCGCTTGCCGCGGTTGGCCAGCATGGCCGTGGCATCGGCCAGCTGCAGCGGCGTGGCCAGCATGTAGCCCTGGCCAATGCCCAGGCTGAGCGTTTCACCGGGGTACCAGGCACGCCCGTGCTGCCGGCGCTTCCACTCGCGGGACGGCATCAGCCCGCGGGACTCGCTGGGCAGGTCGATGCCGGTACGCTGGCCGAAACCAAAATGGCTGGCAAAGGCATGCAGGCGGTCCACGCCCAGGCGGTTGGCCAGCTCGTAGAAATAGACATCGCAGGATTCGGCAATGGCCTGCAGCAGGCCCACCACGGCACCGTGGCCGCCCCGCTTCCAGTCCCGGTACTGGCGCTCATCGTTGGGCAACTGGTAGAAACCGGGATCCGGCACCAGCGTGGTGGTCGTCATGACGCCGTAATCCAGCCCGGCCAGGGCAAACACCGGCTTTACCGTGGAACCCGGCGGGTACTGCCCCTGCAGGGCACGGTTGAACAGCGGCCGGTCCGGCGAGTCGCGCAGCGCCGCATACTCGGCCTGGCTGATGCCCCGGATGAACAGGCCCGGGTCATAGGACGGCGTACTGACGAAGGCCACCACGCCACCAGTGGCCGGATCGATGGCCACCACCGCACCGCGCTCACCCTGCAGGGCCTCGAAAGCCACCTGCTGCACATAGGCATCCAGGTGCAGGTAGAGATCCTGCCCGGGCACCGGCGGCACGCTCTCCAGCACGCGCAGCACACGGCCGCGGGCGTTGGTTTCCACATTCTCGTAACCCACCTGGCCGTGCAACACGCCTTCGTACTGGCGCTCGATGCCGTTCTTGCCGATGTGGTGGGTGCCGGCGTAGTTTTCCGCATCGAGCTGCTGCAGCTCACGCTCGTTGATGCGGCCGACATAGCCGATGGCATGGGCAAACAATTCCCCCAGCGGGTAATGCCGCACCAGCTGTGCCTCCACCTCGACGCCTTCGAGCCGGTAGCGGTTGACCGCCACCAGCGCGATTTCGGCCTCGGTCAGCTTGAAGCGCAGCGGTACCGCCTCGAAGGGCCGGTGCTGCGTCATGCGGTTGCGGAAACGCTGCAACTCCTCTTCGTCCAGTGCCAGCAAGGCCTGCAGCAGGGCCAGCGTGGCCTCGATGTCGCGCACGCGTTCCTTGGTCACGGTCAGCGTGTAGCTGGGCACGTTTTCCGCCAGCAGGCGGCCGTGGCGGTCGTAGATCAGGCCGCGCTTGGGCGCCACCGGCTGCACATGCACGCGGTTGCGCTCGGAACGGGTACGGTAGGTGTCGTAGTGCAGCACCTGCAGCGTGAAGAAACGCGCCACGATCACCAGCAGCAGGAGCACCACCACCACGAACGCCACCAGCAGGCGCCGGTTGTACAGGCGGGTTTCGTGCTCGGGGTCCTTGAGGGCGATACGGCCGGCCATGGGTGCCTATTTGTGGTAAGGGTGGCCGGACAACAGCGTCCAGGCACGGTACAACTGTTCGGCCAGCACGATGCGTACCAGCGGGTGCGGCAGGGTCAGTGGCGACAGCGACCAGCGCCATTCGGCACGCTGCAGGCAGGCCGGCGCCAGACCGTCGGGGCCGCCGACCAGCAACGCCACCGGGCGTGCATCCTGCTGCCAGCGCTGCAACTCGCCGGCCAGCGCCTGCGTCGACAGGCTGCGGCCCTGCACATCCAGTGCGATCACGCGCTCATCGCGCCCCAGCGCCTTCAGCAGGCGCTCGCCCTCGTCCTGCACGGCGCGTGCCACCGGCTGGCTGCGGCTGCGCTGGCCGAGCGGCAGCTCGCACAATTCCAGCGCCAGCTCCGGCGGCAGGCGGCGCACATACTCCCGGTAACCGTCGGTCACCCAGGCCGGCATGCGCGTCCCCACGGCCAGCAAGCGCAGCTTCATGGCATCAGCGCTGGCCCGGCTGCGGCTGGCCGCCGCTGCTGGCGGCATCGCCCCACAGGTGTTCGAGGTCGTAGAAATCGCGTGCCTTGGGCAGCATCACATGCACCAGCACATCGCCGAAATCCACCAGCACCCATTCCGCGACATCGGTGCCCTCGATGCCCAGCGGCTTGCAGCCGACGGCGCGCAGGGCTTCCTCCACCTTGTCGGCCAGCGATTTCACATGGCGGTTGGAGGTGCCGCTGGCGATGACCATGAAGTCGGTCATGCCGGTCAGGCCGCGCACATCCAGCCTGACGATGTTGTGGGCCTTGAGGTCCTCGAGGGCACGCACGGCGCAATCGGCCAGCGTGGCGGCATCGGGGCGGGCAGCGGTACGGGTCTGGGCTTTCATGGGGGGCTGGGGGTCTCCGGCAGCAGGGTTCATCAACGGTACAGGCGGTGGGATTCAATATAGGCCCGCACGGCCGGCGAAAGCCAGCACGCGGCATCGTCGCCGCGCTGCAGGGCCAGGCGTACGGCCGTGGCCGAGACAGGCACTTCGGCATTGCCGAGCACATACAGGCCGCCGGCGGCGGATTCGCCCAGCTCGGCCGGCTGCGACAGGCGACGCACCGGCAGCCCCGGCGGCACGGCCAGCGGGTAACCCGGCCGCGCCAACACCGCGAAATGGCACAGCACCGGCAGCTGCTGCCAGTCCTTCCAGCCGCTGAGGCCGGCCAGGGCATCGGCACCCAGCAGCCACACCAGCGGGCGGGCCGGGCCGTACTCGGCGCGCAGGCTGTCCAGGGTATCGATGGTCCAGGAAATGCCGCCGCGGTGGAGTTCGCGCTCGTCCACCGCCACGCCGTCCATGCCGGCCACCGCCAGCTGCAGCATGGCGAGGCGGTCACGGGCGCTGGCATGCGGGGTTTCGCGGTGCGGCGGCAGGTGGGCCGGGATCAGGCGCACCTGCGCCAGCGGCAGGGCGGCCAGTGCGGCTTCTGCCATCTGCAGGTGGCCACGGTGCACCGGATCGAAGGTACCGCCATACAGCCCGAGGGCACGGTTGTTCACCCGGCACCTACTGGCGGATGTGGCCGTCGCCGAGGACGACGAACTTGCGGGTGGTCAGGCCTTCCAGTCCCACCGGGCCGCGGGCGTGCAGCTTGTCGGTGGAAATACCGATCTCGGCGCCGAGGCCGTATTCGAAGCCGTCGGCAAAGCGCGTGGAGGCATTCACCATCACCGAGCTGGAATCCACCTCGCGCAGGAAACGCCGTGCCCGCGAATAATCCTCGGTGACGATGCTGTCGGTGTGCTGTGAACCGTAGCGGGCGATGTGGTCCATCGCCTCGTCGAGATCACGCACGATGCAGATGGCGAGCACCGGTGCCAGGTACTCGGTCGCCCAGTCTTCCTCGCTGGCCGGTGTGGCCGCCGCGACCAGCGCGCAGGCCTTCGCACAGCCGCGCAGCGCCACGCCTTTCTCCGCATACGCCTGCGCCAGGCGCGGCAGGATGCTGGCGGCAATGCCCTCGGCCACCAGCAGGGTTTCCATCGCATTGCAGACGCCGTAGCGGTGCGTCTTGGCATTCAGCGCCACGCGGAAGGCCTTGTCGGGATCGGCACGGTCATCGATGTAGACATGGCAGATGCCGTCGAGGTGCTTGATCACCGGCACGCGCGCCTCGGCACTGATGCGTTCGATCAGGCCCTTGCCGCCGCGCGGCACGATGACATCGACGAACTCGGGCATGGTGATGAGGGCAGCGACGGCGGCACGGTCGGTGGTATCGACCACCTGCACGGCATCGGCCGGCAGGCCGGCTGCGTCCAGCCCGGCGCGCACCGCCTGCGCAATGCGGCGGTTGGACTCGATAGACTCCGAGCCCCCGCGCAGGATGGCGGCATTGCCGGCCTTCAGGCACAGGCTGGCGGCATCCATCGTCACATTGGGGCGCGATTCATAGATGATGCCGATGACACCGAGCGGCACCCGCATGTGGCCGACCTGGATGCCACTGGGGCGGTACTGCATGCCGCTGACTTCACCGACCGGGTCGGGCAGTGCCGCCACCTGCTGCAGGCCGGCGATCATGGCATCGATGCGGGCATCGTCGAGGGCCAGGCGGTCGAGCATGGCGGCATCGAGGCCGGCCTCACGGCCGCGGGCGACATCGAGCGCATTGGCCGCACGCAAGCCGCTGCGGTCGGCCTGCAACGCTGCGGCCATGGCCTCCAGCGCACGGTTCTTGGCCGCGGTGTCGGCCCGGGCCATGGCGCGGGCGGCGGTACGGGCCTGGCGACCCAGGCGTTGCATGTATTCCAGCGTGGACATCGCGGTGACCTGCGGCGGGACGAGGCTGCCATTATAGCGCCGGATGGGGCACCGGCAGCCGTGGCGGACGGTTTTTCAGCCGCCGTGCAGGCGTACCAGGCCTTCCTGCACCACCGAGGCCACCAGCTGGCCGTCGCGGCTGAACACCGAACCGCGCACGAAGCCGCGGCCGTTGCCCGCCGCCGGGCTTTCCAGCACATACAGCAGCCAGTCATCCACGCGAAACGGCCGGTGGAACCACAGGCAGTGGTCCAGCGAGGCGGCGCGCAGGCCCGGGCTCCACTGGGTCAGGCCGTGCGGGCGCAGCGCGGTGACCAGGGCCGGCGTGTCGGAGGCGTAGGCGAGGATTTCCTGGTGCTGGGTGAGGTCGTCGGCCAGCTGGCCATCGGCCCGCAGCCAGACATGCGCCACCGCGGCAGCCGGCTGCGGCCGGTCGGGATCCATCGCCTCGACCTGGCGGAACTCCACCGGCCAGTCGTAGGCCTCGCCGGGGCGCCGGGCCAGGATGGCGGCGTAGCGTTCCCGGTCACTGATGAGCCCTTCCGGCCCGGGCACCTGCGGCATCACGGCCGCATGCTGCAGGCCTTCCTCGGCCAGCTGGAACGACAGCGACACGGCGAAGATCGCCCGCCCGCGCTGCAGTGCCGTCACCCGCCGGGTGGTGAAGCTGCGGCCGTCGCGGATGCGCTCGACCTCGTAGACCACCGGCAGGTTGGGATCACCGGGCCGCAGGAAATAGCTGTGCAGCGAATGCAGCTGGAACGGCGAGGCCACCGTCTGCTGCGCAGCAAACATTGCCTGCGCCAGGATCTCGCCGCCGTAGAGGTGATCCATGCCGCGCAGCCACGGGTAGCCGCGGAACAGGTTGATGTCGATCGGCTCGAGGGTGATGCTGTCCAGCAGCGCTGACAGGGCTTTGCTCATCGGGGGCCTTCCGGGTTGGCACGAACGGCGGCCATTGTAGGGCCTGCCGGGGGTCACGCAAGCGGCCAACGGCCGCAATGCGGACCGGTTCCCACATGGCCCCGGGCAGCCATTTCGGCTAGCCTGACAGGCCGGATGCGCCGACCCCACCACTGCCGAAGGCCCGTATGCCGCTGAAAAAATGGCTTTCCTGCATGCTCTGTGCAGCTGCCGTACTCGCCAGCGCTGCGGTGTTTGCGCAGCGCGTCAGCGCCGAGTTCCAGAAAATCTACCCTTGGGACATGGTGATCTTCACGGATGCCGGCGTGGCGTTCTGGCAGACCGGCCGGCTGTACCCGCGCGGCGATGACCTGGCCGACCTCTACAAGCCCGGCGCCCCGGTGTTCAAGTTCCCGCCGCCCTACCAGCTGCTGATGGCCCCCTGGCTGACAGACGGCATCCCGGCGCATTTCTACTTGGGCGTGCGCGTGTTCATGCTGCTGCTGTATGCCCTGGCGGTGGCCTGGATCACGGCCCGGGTGCTGCGCCACATGGCCCCCGCCGCCGGGCCGTGTTCGCGCCGCACGGCGCTGGTCGCGTTCGTCGCCATCCACGCCCTGCTGTCCACGCCGTTCATCAATGCCTTCGGCCTGCTGACGGCGGAGATCCCCATCCTGTTCCTGCTGGTGGCCACCATCGCCCTGCTCGACCGCTACCCCGCCCTGGCGGGCACGGCGCTGGCCATGGCGGCCACCGCGAAGGTCTACCCGGCGTTCATGGCAGTGGCTGCCTGCCTGGCACAGCGGCCCTGGCGCTTCCTGGCCGGCCTGGCTGCCGGCGGCGTGCTGTTCGCCGGGCTGGGGCTGGCCGTGTTCGGGCTGGAGGAAAACCGCTTCTACCTGACCCGGGTCCTGCCGCTGCTGCTGCAGGAACCGCTCACGCCCCATGCGCACAACATCGGCTGGGCGTTTTTCCTGGTCCAGCACGGCATCCCGCTGCACACCGCCGCCACGCTGGCGAAAATCCTGCCGGGGCTGATGCTGGCCGCCGCACTGGCTGCCGGGGTCCGGGCCCGGCAGCGTGCCCCGCAGCAGCGCCTGGCCGCCCAGGCCTTCATGCTGGTCGCCATGCTGCTGTGCCTGCGCAACTACTGGCTGCAATACCACCTGCTGCTGCTGGTGCCGACCATCGTGATCGCAGGCCACCTGCTGGAGCGGCGCCGCTGGCTGGCATTCGGGTTGTTCGTGCTGGTGCTGCTGTCGCTGAACATGGACCCTTCCTGGTATGTGCTGCTGGTGCAGCACAGCGTTGCCCTCGACAGCCTGGACCAGGCGACGGTACTGCGCCAACTGCAGGAAGACGGCCTCAGCGCCACCTTGTACCGCTACTCGTTCAGCGGCTGGCTGGCCTACTGGTATACCGAATGCCGGGCACTGGTGCCGTGGGTCCTGGGGTGCATCCTCGCCGGCATGCTGTGGCGCACGCCGCCCCTCAGGCCAGGCCCTGTTCACCCAGGTACTGCCTGAGCTGCTGCAGGCAGGCCGCCTCACCGAAGCACGCCAGCAGCTGCTGGCGCTGGCTGTCGTCCATCGGCAACACCTGCAGCAGGCTGCCGAGCAAGGCACCGTCACCGGCCGGCTGCTGCGGGTAGCCCAGCTGCTGCAGCTGCGGGTGCCGCCACAGGTCGGCCCACAAGGCACGCAGTGCGTCGGCCTCGCCGTCCGCCAGTACCGGTGCTGCATCCGGCAGGTACGCGATGGCAGCCACCGCCAGCCCGTCGCGGGTGTGCTGGCGCTGCTGCAGCACGCGGAAACGCTGCGTACCCTCCACCACCACGCCGAGCAGGCCGTGTTCCAGCGCAAACCAGTCGGCAATGCGCACCCGCGTGCCGGTGGCGTACACCTGCGGGCCGGCATCACCCGGCCCCTGCCACACCTCGTGGCCGCTGCGGATGCCGACGATGCCGAAGCCGCTGCCGTCGCGGATGCAGGTTTTCACCAGCTCGCGGTAGCGCGGCTCGAAAATGCGCAACGGGATACGCCCGGCGGGGAACACCACCGCCTGCAGCGGGAACAGCGGCAGCTCAGTCACGCGGCGGTTGCGGCCCGCCTTCCGGGCCGAAGGGTTTCAGGCGCAGGATCAGGCAGGGCAGCAGCAGCTGTGCACCCACCATGGCCACCAGCATGGCAAACGCCGTCAGCAGGCCGAAATAGATGCTGGGCCGGAAGTTCGACAGCACCAGGATCGAGAACCCGAGGATGATCGTCACCGAGGTGTAGTACATCGCCTTGCCGATGCTGGCATGGCAGCGGTACATGGTGGCGATGTAGTTGCGGTCATGCAGGAATTCGCGCCCGAAACGGTGCACGTAGTGGATGGTGTCGTCGACGCCGATGCCGATGGTGATCGCCGCGATGGTGATGGTCATCATGTCGAGCGGGATGCCGGCCAGGCCCATGCCACCCAGCACGATCAGGGCCGCCAGCACGTTGGGTGCCAGTGCGATCAGGCCCTGCGCCATCGAGCGGAACAGCACCATGAACATGGCGAGGATGGACAGGAACACGAAACCGATGGTGAGGATCTGCGAGGTAAACAGGCTCTGCAACATGTTGTTGTACAGCACCAGCATGCCGGTGATGTGCACGCGCTCGGGCGGCAGGCCGAAATCACCGGTGAGTTTTTCGTGCACCAGCTTCAGCAGCGCATCACGGTGCAGCGTGCGGCTGGTTTCCATCACGCGCAGCACGAAGCGTGCCTCGCGCCGCGCCTCGTTGAGGTAGGGGTCCAGCAAGGCGGCACGCACCTCGTCCGGCAGGCTTTGCTGCACCAGCGCCAGCTGGATGTCATCGACATTGCCGCCCATCAGCTCGCGCACGGTGCGGTACAGCGTGGCCGGCGACAGCACCTTGCCGGTTTCGGGCAGGCCGTCCAGCCAGGCCTCGATGGCCTCGAGCTGGTCGAGGCCGTCACGGTGGAACCAGGCGCTGTGTTGCGCGGCAGCCTCGCCCGGCACGCCGAACGGGTCCTCGGCGGCAAACGGGTCATCCTCGATCGCGGCCTGCACCACGGCCGGTGGCGCATCGATGATGATCTCCAGCGGGATGGTACCGCCGAGGTCGCGGTCGATGACCTCCATGCCGCGGTAGATCTCGGTATCCGGGTCGAAATAGTCGATGAAGCGGTTTTCCACCTCGAGGCGGCTGATGCCGTAGGCGCTGACGAGGAAGGTCGCCGCCGAGGCCAGCAGGATCCAGCGGCCATGGTGGTGCGTGGTGTAGGCAAACAGGCGCTCCAGGCCGCTGCCGGTACCGTCCACCGGGATATGCTCCTCGCGCCGCAGCAGCATCAAACCGGCCGGCAACACCAGGAAGGCCAGCAGCAGCGAGGCCGCCACGCCGATGGTCATCATCCAGCCGAAATCGATCACCGGCCGGATGCCGGAGACCACGAAGGAGGCAAACGCCACCAGGGTGGTCAGCGAGGTATACAGGCAGGGCCGGTACATCAGGCGGGCCATGGACCACACCAGGTCTTCCTGGCTGGCATCGGGCTGGCTGGCCGCCAGCTCGCGGTACCGCACCACCAGGTGGATGGTGATCGACAGCGTGATGATCAGCAGCAGGGCCACGAAATTCGACGAGATCACCGTCAGGTGCCAATCGGCCCAGCCGAGGAACCCCATCATGAACACGCTGCTGGCCGCACAGGCCGACAACGGCAGGATCACCCAGCGCAGGCGGCGGAATATCCACGCCAGCAGGCCCACGATGAACAGCAGGATGCCGCCACCGAAGACCACCAGGTCGCTGCGCACGAAGCTGACCATGTCGGCGGCAATCATCGGCACGCCGCCGAGGAAGATGCGGGCATGGTCGCGGTGGCGATCCAGCACGGCACGCACGGCGCCGACCAGGCGGGCCTGCTCATCCTGGGCAAAGGCGGCGTAATCGCCAAACTGCTTTTCCGCCGCCGCCAGCCGGGCACGCCCTGCCGCGTCGAGGCCGTGCTGGCGCCGCTGGTCACGCAGCCGCTCGCGGTTGGCCAGCAGTTCGAAATAGCGCTCGTCGCGCACCAGGTTGACCTGCAGCGCCGTGGTGCGGCCATCGGGGCTCGACAGCAGGCTGCGGTAGATCGGGCTGTTGGCAAACTCCTGCTCGGCCAGCGCACGGTCGGTACGCGGGTCCAGCAGGGTCGGGAAACCCTGGCTGATGTTGCCGAGGCTGACCTTGGGGCTGAGCAGCAGCGGCACATCCAGCACCGTGACCACCGAGGACACCCCCGGGATCGCCGCGAGTTCATCGCGCAGCGTGGCGATGCGTGCCAGCACGGCATCGCTGAACAGTGCGGCGTCCGGCGAATAGGTCACCAGCAGGAAATCCTCGGTGCGGTAATGCTGGTTGACCTCGCGGAAATACGCCAGCGCCTGGTCGCCTTCCAGCACCAGGGTATCGGCCGAGGCATCCAGCCGTACCTGCGGGATCTTCAGCCCCATCGCCAGCAGTAGGGCCAGCAGCGCCAGCAGCACCAGGCGCGGGTGGCGCAACACGATCGCGCGGTAGGCGCGGGCAAACCAGTCGTTCATGCGGGATCCTGTGTCGGGGGCCCCCAGGCGGGCAGCAGGGTTTGCGGCAGGCCCAGCTGCGCCAGGATGCGGGCGACGATGAAATCCACCAGGTCCGTCACGGCCTGCGGCCGGTGGTAGAAGCCGGGCATGGCCGGCAGTATCGTCACGCCCAGGCGGGCCAGTTTCAGCATGTGCTCGAGGTGGATGGCCGACAGCGGCGTTTCACGCGGCACCAGCAGCAGCCGGCGGCCTTCCTTCAGGCAGACATCGGCAGCACGCTCGACCAGGTTGTTGCTGGCGCCGCAGGCGATCGCCGACAGGGTGCCGGTGCTGCAGGGGCAGACCACCATCGGTGCGGCAGCCGCCGAGCCGGATGCCACCGGCGCCGTCCATTGCTGCCGGCCCCACACGCGCAACTCGCCGCCACGGACGCCGAGGTGATCCCGCAGGAACGCGGCCAGTTGCGCATCGTCCGGCAACTGCAGCCCCAGCTCCAGGCGCATCACCTCACGGGCGGCCTCCGATACCAGCAGGTCGACGCGCAGGCCCTGCTGCAGCAGGCATTGCAGCAGGCGCAGCGCATAGGGTGCACCGCTGGCCCCGGTGATGGCGAGGGTGACGGCAGCCGGCGCGCTCATGCCGTCCCCAGCCGTGCGGCCAGCTTGCCGTGGATGCCCTGGAAACCGCCGTTGCTCATCACCACCACGCAGTCGCCGGCGCGGGCCTCGGCAGCCACGCACTCAACGATGGCCTCCACACTGTCGAATACGCTGGCATGGCCCTGGCCGTCACCGACGGCGGCAGCGAGGTCCCAGGGGATGTCTGCCGCACGGAACCACAGCGCACGGTCCGCCAGCCGGGTGGCGTCGGCCAGTTCGTCGCGGTGCACGCCACGCTTCATGGTGTTCGAGCGCGGCTCGAGCACGGCGAAGATGCGCCCGGCCGGGCGGCTGGCGCGCAGGCCCTGCAGGGTGGTGCGGATGGCGGTGGGGTGGTGGGCAAAATCGTCATAGATCGCAATGCCGCGCAGCTCGGCGCGCAACTCCAGCCGCCGCGCCACGCCCTGGCAACGCGCCAGCGCTGCGGCGGCGTCTGCCAGCGGCACGCCGGCATGGTGCGCTGCGGCCATCGCCGCCAGTGCATTGGCGACATTGTGCCGGCCCGTCAGTGACCACTGCACCGTGGCCTCTTCGGCCACACGGCCGTTATCGCGCCGCAGCGCCACGAACCGGCTGCCGTCATCGGCCAGCAGGCGCGCACCCCACTGTGCTGCGGTGTCCTGCCCCTCCAGGCTGAAGTATTCCACCGGCGTCCAGCAGCCGGCCGCGATGACCGCATCGAGCGCCGGTTCGGGGTGGTGGCAGAGGATGCGGCCTCCGGCCGGCACCGTGCGCAGCAGGTGCTGGAACTGGCGCTGGATGGCGGCCAGGTCCGGGAAGATGTCGGCGTGGTCGTACTCGAGGTTGTTCAGCACCAGGGTGCGCGGGCGGTAATGCAGGAACTTGGAGCGCTTGTCGAAAAAGGCCGTGTCGTACTCGTCGGCCTCGATGACGAAATACGGGCCGTGGCCCAGGCGGGCCGATACCGGGAAATCCTTCGGCACGCCGCCGATCAGGAAGCCCGGCTGCAGGCCGGCGCATTCGAGTATCCAGGCCAGCAGCGTGGTGGTGGTGGTCTTGCCGTGCGTGCCGGCCACGGCCAGCACATGGCGGTGCTGCAACACGGCCTCGCACAGCCACTGCGAGGCCGATGTGTAGGGGATGCCGGCTTCCAGCACGGCTTCCACCGCCGGATTGCCACGGCTCATCGCGTTGCCGATGATGACGAGGTCCGGCCGCGGCTGCAGCTGGGCGGCATCGTAGCCTTCGTGGATTGCGATGCCCTGCGCCGCCAGCAGGGTGCTCATCGGCGGGTAGGCGCCGGCATCCGAGCCGGTGACGCGGTGGCCGAGCTCGCGGGCGACCAGCGCCAGCGAGCCGACGAAGGTACCGCAAATGCCCAGGAAATGAATGTGCATGGTGCCGCCCGTGCCGAGTCCCGTGTGCGCGCCTGCCGGCGCCTGGCGCCCTGCCGCCTGCGCATGTTACCAGCTTGCGGGCCGCGATTGGCGCGCCGCCGGTGGTCTTCCGGCGAGCGCCTGAGTATCATCGCGGCTTGTCGCGCCCACCCCCCGAGGCAGGAGAATCCCCCCGTGGCCAGCCAGAAAAAGAACGCCTTCTATGCCCAGTCCGGTGGCGTCACCGCCGTCATCAACGCCAGCGCCTGCGGCGTGATCGAAACCGCCCGCAGCCACCGTGACCGCATCGGCAAGGTCTATGCCGGCCACAACGGCATCCTCGGTGCCCTGCACGAGGAGCTGATCGACACCGGCAAGGAAACCGCTGCCACCATCGCCGCCCTGCGCCACACGCCGTCGGGCGCCTTCGGCTCCTGCCGCTACAAGCTGAAAGGCCTGGAGCAGAACCGTGCCGAGTACGAGCGCCTGATCGAGGTGTTCCGCGCCCACGACATCGGTTATTTCTTCTACAACGGCGGCGGCGACTCGGCCGACACCTGCCTGAAGGTTTCGCAGCTGTCCGCGAAACTCGGCTACCCCATCACCGCCATCCACATCCCGAAGACCGTCGACAACGACCTGCCCTTCACCGACACCTGCCCGGGTTTCGGCTCGGTGGCGAAATACGTGGCCATCTCCACCCGGGAAGCGAGCCTGGATGTCGCCTCGATGTGCCAGAGCTCGACCAAGGTGTTCATCCTCGAGGTGATGGGCCGCCATGCCGGCTGGATCGCTGCGGCCGGCGGGCTGGCCGCCAGCGCCGCCGGCGATCCGCCGCACATCATCCTGTTCCCGGAAGTGCCGTTCGATCGCGCGGCATTCCTCGCCCGCGTCGACGCCACGGTGAAGAAGGAAGGCTATTGCGTGATCGTCGCCAGTGAAGGCACGCAGACTGCCGACGGCCAGTTCCTCGCCGATGCCGGCAGCGTGGATGCCTTCGGCCACAAGCAGCTGGGCGGCGTGGCCCCCACGCTGGCGCAGATGGTCAAGGATGAGCTCGGCTACAAATACCACTGGGCCCTGGCCGACTACCTGCAGCGCGCCGCACGCCACATCGCCTCGGCCACCGATGTCGCACAGGCCTACGCCGTGGGCCGGGCCGCGGTGGAATTCGCGCTGGCCGGCAAGAATGCCACCATGGTGACCATCGAACGCGGCCAAGGCGCGAAATACCGCTGGTCGATCGGCGAGGCCCCGCTGGCGAAGGTCGCCAATGTCGAGCGCAAGATGCCGAAAAGCTTCATCAGCCGCGACGGCTTCGGCATCACGCAGGCCTGCCGCGATTACCTGCAGCCGCTGATTGCCGGCGAGGACTACCCGCCCTACAAGAACGGCATCCCGCAGTACGCACGGCTGAAAAAGGTGATGGCGGCGAAGAAACTGCCGCCCTTCACGCCGGTGAAATAAGCCGGCCCCCGCCGGCCCGCGGTGCAGGCAATGCCGTACCGGCCGTCATCGGCCGGCCTGCCTGCGGCCCGCCAGGCACAGCGTCACCAGCGCCAGCCAGGCGAACACCTGCAACGCCACCACGAAGCGTTGCTCGGGCACCACGAACAGTGCCTGCCCCAGCAACAGCCCGGCAAACAGCACCACCAGCACACCGGGACGCCCGGTGCCCCGTCGCAGTGCGATGCCCACCAGCGGCACCGCCAGCAGGGCCAGGCTGTTGCCGGCGAGGATCCACCACGACCAGGTACGCAGGGCTTCCTCGCGCACCGGCTCCTTGTAGACAGTCATCACCGGGCTTTCTTCCAGCTTGGCGCCCCAGGCCAGGAAGGCCGCCTGCGCCGCACGACCGAAACTGGCCTCACTGCCCGCCGTGGCACCGATCATCACACCGAACATGCCGTCATTGAGCGGGCTTGCAGTCATGGCAACGCGTTGCGGCGCGTCCGTGATGGCCACCACCGTGCGCGCCACTTCGGTGTTTTCCGGGTACTGGTACAGCACCAGGTCCAGCGTGTGCGGCTCGGGCCCCCACAGCCAGATGCTGAAGGTGTACGGGATGCCTGCCTTCGCCGGTACCCACTGGAACACCACGCGATCCCCCTCACCCGGTGGCGCGGTGGTGACCAGGCGATCCGCCGTGTGGCTGTGCAGCGCATGCGGGGCCTCGGCCTGGTCCGGCTCCCAGCGCAGGCCGGCCAGGCCCCAGGCATTCGGGTGGCCGATCTCTTCGGTGAATTCCGTATCCAGCAGGTTGATCGTGCCGAAATACGGGTAGGTGGTGGCGCTGTAGCTGCCGAAATAGAAATTGAAGCGCCCGGCAAACACGCAGCCGACTCTGCGCCAGTCGCCGGCCTGCCAGGCATCCAGGATGCCCTCCCCGCTGCCGCAGGGCGGCGCCCAGCGGTAGGGCTGCCGCGGCAGGATGGTGTCATAGCCGGCCGCCGGATCCGTCAGGTGCAGCTGGCTCCAGCCCGCTGCCATCACCGGCGCGATATAGCCAAACGCCTGGTGGTGCCGCCAGGTGGCCGCATACTGGATCGCCAGCGGCAGCAGGGCCAGCAGCAGCACCAGTTCGCCCAGGCGGCGCGGGCGCCACAGCAGCCACAACAGCAGGTGCAAGCCCAACACTGCCAGCACGGGATAGAGGTAGAAAATGCGGATCCACGCCGCCAGGCCCCACAGCAATCCGGCTGCACCGAACCACAGCCACCGGTAGCGCGTGCGCCCCTGTGCCAGCAACAGCAGCCACGCCCCGGCCAGGGCCAGCAAGCCGGCAGGGGCATCGGCCAGCGACACCTGCAGTACCGGCCAGAACAGCACCGTGTGGGCCAGGGCCGAGGCCAGCACCAGCACGGCATGGCCCGCGATGCCCGGCCCGCGGCCCGCCAGCCGCAGCCAGCGGCCGAGCGCGGCCACCGACAGCAGCACGGAGACGGCCAGCAGCACCCCGTGCGCCACGATCAGGCTGGCCGTCGGCAGGCCCAGCCGGGCCGGCCAGCTGAACCAGTACTGCGCACCCATCGGCCGCAGGTCCTGGTAACAGCGGCCGGTGGTGGCACAGATGTGTGCAAAATCCAGGTACTGGTGTGCATCGCAGCACTGCGGCAGGAATTCGAGCGCCATCGGCAGCGTCCTTGTGGTGGTTATTGTCGGCCGATGCGGCCGCGGACCCGCGATGCCTATCCTGCCACTGCCGCCCGCCGGCGCGCCAGTACGCTGAAGCCGCGCCGCCAGGCCAGCAATGCGGCGGCCAGCACCAGCAGCCACAGCATCACCATCAGGACGGCCACAAACCGCTGCTCCGGCACCACCAGCATCGCCTGGCCCAGCACCAGCATGGGCAACAGGGCGGCCACTGCATCGGCGCGGGTCATCGCCCGCCGGGCCCGCCACACCAGCAGTGGCACGCCCAGCAGGGCCAGCCCATGGGCCCACAGCAACAGCGGCGACCATAGCCGCTGCTGCTCGGGATGGGTATCGGGGTAGTACGGCGAGGCACCGTCGGCACGCTCGAGCTGGGCGCCCCAGGCATAAAACGCCTGACCCGCCGTGGTGCCGAAACTGGCCGCCTCACCGGGGCGCGATTCCACCACCGCGAGGTGCACGCGCTTGTCCTGCGGCGTCCCCGTCACGCTGTAACGGGTCGGTACCGGTGTCAGCAGCAGGTTGCGCCCGGCGATCGCCTGCTGGTCGGCCTCACGCCGCAGCACCAGGCGCAAGGCCACCGGCTGCGGCGCCCACAGCCAGAGGCTGTAGGTATGCGGCACCGCATGCATCGGCTCGAAACCCTGCCACAGGCCTCCCCCGCCGCCGGCGGTGTCATAGCGGGCCACGACACGGTCAGCACTGCGGTTGCCGTCCGGCGCCAGCGCCACATCCGGCTCGACGGTCACACGGTCGAACAGCCAGACCGGCTTTTGCTGCAGGGCATCGCGGAACAGCAGGATATTGCCATCGGCCGTGAACAAGGGCCGTTTCTCGAGGTAGGTGCGCGGCGAATAGCTGCCGAAATAGAATTCAAAGCGGTTCCAGAAGATGCAGGCCAGACCTTCGGCACTGCGTTGCTGCCAGGCACCCTGCACGCCGCCGTAATCCACCGCACAGCCGGAGAACCACTGGAACGCCTCGAACGGCAGCACCGTATCGTAGCCGCTCGCACGGCTGTTGAAGTGGGCCTGGGTCCAGAATGCGGTTTCCTGCGGTGACAGGAAGGAAAACCGTGCCGTCTCGCGCCAGGTCGCCGCGTACTGCAGCGACAGCGGCAACAGGGCCAGCAGGAGCACCAGCTCGCGCCAGCGGCGACGGCGGTCCAGCAGCCAAAACACCCCGTAGGCCGCCAGCAGCACCAGCACCGGGTAGAGGTAGAACACCCGCAACCAGGCCGCGAGGCCCAGCAACAGGCCGGCCAGCGCCAGCCAGGCCGCGGAACGGCGCCCGCCGGACAGCAGCAGGGCCCAGGCGCCGTTCAGGGCCAGCAGGCCGGCCGGTGCATCGGCCAGCGACGAAAACACCAGGGAATGCAGGGCACCCCAATGCACCAGCAGGCTGGCGGCCGCCAGCAGCAGGCCGTGCCACAGGCGCACGGTGAGGCCCGGCAAGGGCTGCAGGCGCTGCGTCCAGCGCAGGGCGGCCAGGGCCGACAGGCCGACCGACAGCACGAGCAGCAGCAGGTTCGGGTAGATCAGCGCCTCGAACGGCAGGCCCAGGCGCACCGGCAGGCTGAACCACAGCGTCGCCCCCATCGGCCGCAGCGGGTCGTAGCACACGCCATTCACCGCACAGGCCGTACCGATGTCCTGGTACTGGTGGGCATCACAGCACTGCGGCAGGAATTGCAGCCACGCGTCCACGCATCACTCCTTCATGTACCGGCTCAGGAGAACCGGCGCCGCAGGCGGCTGCCCCACAGGAACTGCATGATTTTCTTCAGCTGGTCGATCCTTGCCTGCGAATACGGGTAGGCCGAGGGCAGCTGCTTGCCACCGAAGCGGTCGATGACCACCGGCATCGCGTGGCAATAGCCCTTCAGGCCCGTCTCGCCATTGACCTGGCCGACACCGCTCTCCTTGCGGCCGCCGAACGGGGCCTCGGCCACCCCGTAGGTCACCGCCATGTCGTTGACGCAGACCGAACCGGTATCGATGCGCTGCGCAATCGCAAAGCCCTTGCGCTTGTCGCGCGTCCACACATTGCCGTTGAGGCCGTAAGGCGAGTCGTTGGCCAGGCGGATGGCTTCCTCGACATTGGCCACCTTCATGATGCAGGCAACCGGACCGAAGGTTTCCTCGCGCATGATGAGCATGTCGTGCGTGACATCGGTCACCACGGTCGGTTCGAAATACAGGCCTTTCAGGTCCGGGTTGCGGCGGCCGCCCACCGGCACCTTCGCGCCCTTGGCGACGGCATCGGCCACATGGCGCTCGATGATCTCCAGCTGGCGGTCCCAGAACACCGCACCGACATCCTCGTCCGCACCGAACTGCGCGCCCTGCTTCAGGTGCCGTGCACGCTCCAGCACCTTCTGCAGGAAGGGTTCGTAGACGGCTGCCTCGACATAGATGCGCTCGGTGCCGCAGCAGTAATGGCCGGTGTTCATGCACGAGCCCACCAGCGCACCGTCGGCCGCGCGGTCGAGGTCGGCATCGGCGCAGACGATCATGGCGTCCTTGCCACCCAGTTCCAGCGAACACGGGATGAGTTGTGCGGCGCAGGCCATCGCCACCTTGCGCCCGGTGGCCACGCTGCCGGTGAACGACACCTTGTCGACGCCGGCCGTGCACAGTGCAGCCCCCACCTCGCCATCACCCATCAGCACCTGCAGCACGCCGTCCGGCAGGCCGGCCTCGCGGAACAGCTCGCCCACCAGCCGGGTGGATTCCGGCGTCACCTCGGAGCCCTTCAGGATCACCGCATTGCCGGCCATCAGCGCCTGCACGGTGGGGTTGATGGCAAGGATGAACGGGCCGTTCCACGGTGTGATGATGCCCACCACGCCGAGCGGCCTGTAGACCGTCTTCAGCTGCTTCACCAGGCCGATCACGCCATGCACGCGCTGCGTGCGCGTCTTGAGGATGCGGCCGGCGTTTTTCGCGTAATAGTTCAGTGCGTCACAGGCGGCAAACACTTCCATGTTGTAGGCATCCAGCGGGGCCTTGCCGGTTTCGCGGATCACGGTGGCCACCACCGTGTCCTGCTTGGCCAGCAACAGGTCGAGCACGCGGTGCACCACGGCGGCACGCTCGGCAAACGACAAGGCCGCCCAGCCGGGCTGCGCCTGCCGCGCACGCGCCACGGCAGCCGTGACATCCTCGGCACTGGCACACACCAGCTGCCCGATCGGCTGCAGATCCACCGGGCTTTTCAGCGACAGGACACGGCGCCCGGTGATGCGGGCCTCCAGCGGGGTGACGATGGCCATGGCAAGCCTCCTCAGGCAGTTTTCAGGCGAACAAGGGTTTCCAGCAGCAGCACCAGGTCATCGGGCGTGCGCAGGAAGGGCTGGCTTTCGATTTCCACCACGGTGGCACCGGCCTCGACGATGGCCGCCACCGAATCGAGGGTTTCCGCGAGCTCGGCCTTGCCGTCGGCGCGGTAGTTGATGCGGGCATGCGCACGCACCTGCAGCGTGGCCGGATCGCGGCCAGCCCGGTCGAAGGCCTCGTGAAACAGCTGCACGCCCTCGCGGATCGTGTGCGGCTGCGTGCTGATCGGTATCCAGCCCTGCCCAAACTCGGCGACGCGGCGTGCCTGCCGCGGCGTCGGCGCCACACCGAACCACAGCGGCACCCCGCCGGCCTGCAGCGGGTGCGGCAGGCTGTACAGGCCGTTGATCTGCACGGAAGCCGTCTGCACCTGCGCCGGCGCATCGCGCCACAAGGCCTGCAGGGCCCGCAGCTGGTCGTCCAGCAGCGCCCAGCGGCGCTCGAAGTCCAGGCCCTGCGCCTCGTACTCCTCGCGCTGCCAGCCGACGCCGATGCCGAGATCGAGGCGCCCGCCCGACAGCACATCGAGGGTGGCGGCCTGCTTGGCCAGCAGGGCCGCCGGCCGCAGCGGCGCGATCAGCACCCCGGTGGCCAGGCGGATGCGCTGCGTGCAGCCGGCCACCGCCGCCATCAGGGTCATCGGCTCGAACCAGGGGAATTGCGGCGGCACCGGGAAATCGCCGTACGGGTAGCGCTCGGTGTGCGTGCCCATGATGACGTGGTCGGTGAACACGATCTGGTCGATGCCGAGCCGGTCGGCCTCGCGGGCGATGGTGAGCAGCGCCCGCGGGTCACCCCCGTAGACGGACTGCACGCCGAACATGCCCAGGGCAATGCGGAACGCTGTCATTGGCCGGCTCCCGGCGGGCGCTGGCCGCCGCAGAGGATGTCGGTGACCCGTTCGGTGTCCATGTACTCGCGCAACTCCAGCAGCTTGCCGGCGCGGAAGAGGAACAGGAAGTGGTACTGGTTGGTGTAGGTCTTGCCGGAGGCATGCAGCCCCACCGATTCGGCCTCCACCGCCACCCGCTCGCCTTCAGCGGTCATGCCGGTGACGGTGAAGCGGATGCCCTGCGGGAAGTCCTGGAAGATCGCACCGGCCGCCTGCTGCACCTGGGCTTTGGAGAAACGCCCTGAAATCAGCGTGTTGCCCGTGGTCCAGACCTGTCCGGCCTCGTCGTAGGCCGCCACGATGGCGGCCGTGTCACCGCGGTTGAGGGCATCGAAAAACGCCCGCACCCGGGCCTTGTTGTCCGCTTCCAGTGTCATGGGAGAACCCCTGCGTGTTCTTATTGGGCGGGCATGCAGGGTAGCGGCCCCCACCGGCCCCCGCAAGGCCGACCGGTTGGGAATGGGCAGGCAGGCGGGTATAATGCGCCGCCTTCACCCACCCCACCCCCCAACCCGACGCAAGCAAAAGGTAGCGCCATGAACTTCGACAAGGTCCCCGCAGGCAAGAACCCGCCCGATGACATCTATGTGGTCATCGAGATCCCGGCCAACAGCGCCCCGATCAAGTACGAGATCGACAAGGATTCCCACGCCGTGTTCGTGGACCGCTTCATGGCCACCCCGATGTTCTACCCGGCCAACTACGGCTTCATCCCCAACACCCTGGGCGAAGACGGCGACCCGCTGGACGTACTGGTGGTCACCCCCTACCCGGTCATCCCCGGTTCGGTGATCCGCTGCCGCCCGATCGGCGTGCTGCACATGAGCGACGAAGCCGGCCAGGACGCCAAGCTGGTGGCCGTGCCGCACGACAAGCTGTCGGTGCTGTACCGCAATGTGAAGCAGGTCGACGACCTGCAGCCGCTGCTGAAGGACCAGATCCAGCATTTCTTCGAGAACTACAAGGACCTCGAGCCCGGCAAATGGGTCAAGGTCGATGGCTGGGGCAATGCTGCCGAGGCCTGCGCCGAAATCGAAAAGGCCATCAAGGCCTACAAGGGCTGATCCACCGCCCCTGTTGTGAAAAACGCCGGCTGCATGCCGGCGTTTTTCATTCCGGCAACTGCACGAAGCGCCGGTACAGGGCCGGCAACGCGGCAAGCACGGTATCGCACTCGGCGAGTGCACTGCCCTGCCAGCAGGACTGCAGCGCCTCCGGCGTCAGCACGGCCGCATACTGCCGTGCCAGCGGCCGGTGGCTCAGGTGCCAGGGCTCGGGGCCCACGCCGCCGCGGTCACCGTCGTAGGGACGGTAGAAGCCAAAGGCTGCGTTGGCGGCAATGCGCGCATCCAGCCAGGCGTGGAAAGGCCCGCACAGGCCGCGTGCCTCGTCCTGTGTCAGCTGCACGCGGTAGCCTTCCGGCAGGGCCGCGGCATCCACCACATCGATGTCGGTTCCCCAGTGATGGCGCGACGCCCCCGGCAGGGCCGACCAGCGCAGCACCGCCTGCACGCGCTGCAGCGGCGCCAGTGCCGCCAGATCCACCGGACAGCCGGCATCATCGAGCACCGCACGCTCACCACGCAGCTTGCCATCCCAGATCGCAGCCTGGCGGGCAAAACTGCGCCAGCCGCTCACCACCTGCAGGCGGAAGCCGGCGTCGGCCGCCGCCTGCTGCAGTGCCAGCAGTGGCGTGACGATGCCGGCATGCACCGGGCAGGCGATGCTGGCCGGGCGCGCCGCATCCGCCACCAGGTGGCCATCATCCAGGCCGAGTGCCTGCCAGCGCAGGCGGTCGGCGCCGTAACGGGTGGCCAGGCCGGCCAGCAGGGCCGCCACGCCGGCCTCGAAGGACTGCCCCGTGAGCACCGGCTGGATCACCGGCAAGGCAGCCTGCACCTCACGGTACTCCGCCAGCGCGATCCGCTCACGGCCGGCGTCGGTGTTGCGCGGGCGCTGCGCGGCGGTTTCCAGCATCACGGCGCCCAGCAGGGCCTGGATGACCTGCATGAACACGCAGGCGGCACCCGCACGGTCGAACCCCGCACGCTGCAGCACCACCAGGCATTCGTCCATCACGGCCATGGCCGGTTCACCCAGCACCAGGGCATCACCCAGCAGCGGCAACAACTCCGGGCGCGCCGACAGGGCACGGTGCATGCGGCGTGCGGTTTCCAGCATCCACGCCTGCCAGTCGGCTTCGTCGTGCGCGGTCACCGCCGCATCGGCAATGAAGGCATCGAGCAACTGGCCGAGGATGGCCGCCTTGCCGGGAAAATGGCGGTACACCGCCATCGGGCTCACACCGAGCTCGAGCGCCAGCCCGCGGATGGTGAGGCGATCGGCCCCCTCGCGCTCGCCCAGGCGCTTGGCCGCCGCAACGATGCGCTCACGGTTGAGCGCACGCGGGCGTGGCGGCCGGGAACGCGGTGTTGACGGGGGACGGGACATACTGGACAGGGCCGGGCATGGGCCTTCAGTATAGCGGCAAACACCGGAGAGCCTGTTTTGGCCGAATCCACCGCAGCCAACCCCGCCGCGACGGCCGCCCCGTCCATTGCCCGCCCGCGCATCGGCCTTGCACTGGGCAGCGGATCGGCGCGCGGCATGGCCCACATCGGCGTCATCCAGGCACTCGAAGAGCGCGGCATTTCACCCGACATCGTCTGCGGCACCTCGATCGGCGCGCTGGTGGCGGCCGTCTACATGGCCAACGGGCTCGACACCCTGGCCAGCTGGGTGACCCAACTGCAGACCCGCGATGTGCTGCGCTACATGGGCATCCGGCTGCTGCCGGGTGGCGGCTTTGCCGATGGCCGCCGCCTGATGGATTACCTGCGCGAGACCTTCGGCGATTCCCGCATCGAGGACGCCCGCAAGGCACTCTGCCTGGTCGCCACCGACCTCGCCAATGGCCGCGAGGTCTGGCTGCGCGAAGGCCCCATCTGGGATGCCGTACGCGCCTCGCTGGCCATCCCCGGCATCCTGACGCCGCACCGCATGGGCTCGCGCTGGCTGGTGGACGGTGCCCTGCTGAACCCGGTACCGGTATCGGTGTGCCGCGCGCTCGGTGCCGACATCATCATCGCCGTCAACCTCAACGACGACATCGTCGGCCGCCACTGGCAGCCGCTGGCGCAGCACGGCGGCAGGAATGCCGGCACGGCGGTGGCCAACCGCATTTCCACCGGCCTGCATGCCCGTACCGAATCGCTGATGCGCGCCTGGTTCGGCACAGCCGACGACGCGCCCAGCCTGGCCGATGTGCTTGCCACCTCCATCAACATCATGCAGGAACACATCACCCGCAGCCGGCTGGCCGGCGAACCGGCGGATGTGGTCATCACGCCGCACCTGGCCGAACTGGGCCTGTTCGAATTCGAACGCTCCGACCAGGCCATTGCCGAAGGCCGCGCTGCCGTGCGCCGTGCGCACGCCGCACTGGATTTCGCAATGGGCCTGGGGACGGACTGACGCCCCACGCGACCTGGACCCTGCCTTGGACAACCCTGCCCGATTCCCCCGCACCTTCCGCCTGGCCAACGCCACCGCCCTGCTGCTGGCCGCAGGCCTGGCCCTGCTGACGGCGGTCATCGCCTGGCAATGCCAATGGAGCGGCCCGTTCCGCGACCTGTGGGAAGTCATGCCGCTGATCGAGCGCAGCTTCACCGGCAGCTGGCAGTGGCAGGATTTCTGGGCAGCGTACGGCGGCGCGCACCGGCTGGTGCTGCCGCGACTGCTGTTCGTCGCCGAATACCACCTCACCGGCGGCAGCAACTACCTGGTGCTGTGCGTGTCGCTGTCGTGCCTGTTGCTGACACTGGCCCTGCTGGTGGGCCGCGTGCGCCAGTGCCACCCCGGCGATCACGCCATCCCGGTGCTCGCTGCCGCCATGGCCTGCATCACGCTGTTCTCGCCGACGCAACTGTTCAACCTGAACTACAGCTACGACACGCAATGGTTCCAGGCCGTGGGCTTCAGCACCCTGGCGCTGTGCCTCGCCAGCGATGCCCGCCTGCCTGCCCGTCCCGCGCTGTACAGCAGCAGCGCCCTGCTGGCGGGGCTGGCGGCCAGCCTCAGCAACATGGCCGGCCTGCTCGCCTGGCCATCGCTGCTGCTGTTGCTGTGGCACAACAACCCCTCCCGCGTGCAGCGCCTCGCCTGTGCCTGCACGGCAGCCCTGGTCCTGGCCGTGTATGCCTACGGCCTGGCAGGCAGCGGTGCCGGCAACGCCGCCGTTGCCGCATCAGCCCCCAACCCGCTCGCCTGGCTGATCGGGACGGCGGCCTACCTGGTGCAATACAGCGGGCTGTACCTCGGCAGCCCGGCCACCCGCGCGTGGCCCGTCATCCTGGGCATCGCGGCCATCGGCGGCATGGCCCTGCTGCTGGCGGACGCCTGGCGCAACCGCCACGCGACGGCTGCGGACCGGTCGCTGCGCCTGCTGCTGGGCGGGCTGGCATTGCAGGTGCTGCTCGTTGCCATGGCAACGGCCTGGGGCCGCCGCTACTACCCGCTCGACATGGCGATGGCGGAGCGCTTCCAGGCCATCAGCATGCTGGCCTGGCTCTGCCTGGGACTCGGCAGCCTGGCCTGGCTGCGGCGGCGCGGTGCACGCTGGGCCCTGCTGCTGCCACTGCTGGTGATGGCCGGCCTGCTGGCACCGCACCAGCTGGCCTCCACCGGCAAGCACATCGACCTGGCCTCCACCGTCGCCAAGGGCCATCTCGGTGCCGGGCTGGGGTTGACCGGCATGCCGGTCGCCAGCACCACCCTGTCGTACCCCGCGATCATGCACCAGCGCAACCACCTGGCCCGGCACAACGGTTTCCTGCAACGGCAACGGCTGGCGTATTTCCGCGACCCGCTGCTGGACTGGATCGGCCAGGCCACACCGGCGCTGCCGGCAGCGGCGGATTGCCAGTTGCGCATCACCTACAGCATGCCCGTCGACGCACACGGCACGCTGGAGCTCTGGGGCGTGCTGGACTGCCCGGGGCCCGCACCGGACGCACTGCTGCTGCCAAACCGTGCACGGCAGGTGAGCGGCCTGCTGGTACCACCCCGCCTGCCCGGCCTGCGGGAGGGCCTGTGGTCGGGTTATGCCACGGCCCCGGACCGGGCATTGCCGGCGCTGGCGGCAGTGGGCCGGCAGGCACTGTACCCGGTCACCCTCCACTGGCCCGACCCACCCACGGGATACTGACGATGCACGCCACCCTTGATGTCTCCGACCTGCCCGACCACGGCACCCGCGGCTTCCTGCTCAACGGCGAACCGTACTTCGTCGTGATGAAGGATGGCGTGCCGTATGCCTACCGCAATGCCTGCCCGCACCTGGGCATCGAACTGGAATGGGAGCCGGACAAGTTCCTCGATTTCGAGGGCGTGCTGATCCAGTGCGCCACGCACGGCGCCCTGTTCGTGATCGAAAGCGGGGAATGCGTCAGCGGTCCCTGCCTCGGGCAGGCGCTGCAGGCGGTGCCGGCGCGCATCGAGAACGGCATGCTGCTGGTGACGCCGGCGGACTGACCGCCGGCTGCACCACTCAGGCGCCCAGCACGCGCTCCAGGCGTGCCACACCCTCGGCCAGCGCATCCATGCCGGTGGTATAGGCAAACCGCACGTGCTCCTGCGCACGGTGGCGGCCAAAGTCCGCTCCCGGCGTGATCGCCACACCGTGCTGCTCCAGCATGTCCAGGCAGAAGCGCTGGCTGTCCTGCGCGAACCGGCCGATACCGGCATAGATGTACAGCGCGCCGTCCGGCGTCAACGGCACCTCGAAGCCCAGCCGCTGCAACTGCGGCAGCAGGAAATCGCGGCGTTGCGCGTAGGTGTCACGCCGTGCGTCGAGGATGGCGCGCGTTTCCGGTGCAAACGCCGCCAGCGCCGCATGCTGTCCCATCGTCGACATCGAGATGAACAGGTTCTGCGCCAGCCGCTCCAGCGCCGGCACGGCAGCTTCCGGTGCCACCAGCCAGCCCAGCCGCCAGCCGGTCATGCCGAAATATTTCGAGAAACTGTTGATCACGAAGGCCTCGTCGGTGATCTCCAGCACCGACGGCGCACGGCAGCCGTAGGTGAGCCCGTGGTAGATCTCATCCACCACCAGGAAACCGCCGCGCTGGCGGGCCAGCGCATGCAGGCCGGCCAGCTCCTCGCGCGTGAGGATCTCACCGGTCGGGTTGGCCGGTGAGGCCACCAGCATGCCGGCGGTATCCGGCCGCCAGTGTTGTGCCGCCAGCGCCGGCAACAGCTGGTAACGGTGCCCGGCGCCCACCGGCACCAGCTGGGCATGCCCTTCCACCAGGCGCAGGAAATTGCGGTTGCAGGGGTAGCCGGGATCGGCCATCAGCACGCCATCACCGGGATTGACCAGCAAGGCCGACACCAGCAGCAGGGCGCCCGAGGCGCCCGGCGTGACGAGGATGCGTGCGGGGCTGACGCGGATGCCGTATTCATCGGCATACCACTGCGCGATCGCCTCACGCAGTTCCGGCAGGCCGGTCGCCTGGCTGTAGCCGGTGGCACCACGCGCCAGTGCCTGCTGGCCGGCACGCACGATCGGTTCGGCGGTCGTGAAATCGGGTTCACCGGCCTCGAAATGCACGATGCGGCGCCCCTGGCGTTCCAGCTCGCGCGCCCGCGCCAGCACCTCCACCACACGGAAGGGTTCGATATCCTGCAAACGCCTGGCAAACGGCCGCATGGGAGACTCCGGCAGGGCACACGGGGCGGCGATTGTAGCAGCCCGTTACACCCGCCAAAAACCGCCGTAACGCGGTAGCCGCCCCGGTTTTTATCTGCTACTGTTCGCGCTGCAACGGAGCGCGTTTCCTGCGGCCACGCAGCGGGACACTGCGCGATTTCACTGCACCGGGATGGCCACCTGCACGGCCACGCACCGGATCCGACCATAAACCAGCGAAGGGAATGACCATGGCGGCCAACAAAAAGAAAACCACGAGCGGGAAATCCGGCAGCGTTGTGAAGAAAACCGCAGGCAAGGCCGCAACGGCGAAGAAAACCGCCAAGCAAGAAACCCGCCGCCAAACCGGCGGTGAAAAAGGCCGCCCCGGCGAAGAAACCCCCCCGGCCGGCAGCGAAAGCCGCCGCCGCGCAGAAACCGGCCGCCAAACCGGCCGCGAAAGCTGCGGCCAGGCCGCAGCCTGCCAAACCGGCCCCCGCATCCTCCACCAGCAGTAAAGGGAAAAATCCGTCTGTGAAGAAGCCAGCTGTATCTGCCCAGGCACCCGCCAAACGCATTGCCATTGCCCGCCGCCTCGATGTCGACGACATCAAGCCCTACCTGCGCAGCAAGGGCGAGGCCTACATGAACGACGCCCAGAAGGCCCATTTCCGCGCCATCCTGCTGCAGGAAAAGGCCCGCCTGATGGAAGAAGTCGACCGCACCGTATCGCACATGAAGGATGAGGCGGCCAACTTCCCCGATCCGGCTGATCGCGCCACCCAGGAAGAGGAGTTCAGCCTCGAACTGCGCACCCGCGACCGTGAGCGCAAGCTGATCAAGAAGATCGAGAGCACGCTCGACCTGATCGACGATGACGAATACGGCTACTGCGAGGAATGCGGTGTCGAAATCGGCATCGAACGCCTCGAGGCGCGCCCCACCGCCACCCTGTGCATCGACTGCAAGACCCTGGCCGAGCACAAGGAAAAGAAAGAGCTCGGCTGAGCTGCCGGCACCGGCCACCCCCGGCGGGACGATGCCGCCACTGCAACAGCCAGCGCCCTATGTCGGGCGCTTTGCCCCGTCCCCGACGGGGCCTTTGCATTTTGGGTCCCTGCTCGCCGCCCTGGCCAGCTTCCTCGATGCCCGTGCGCACGGCGGCCGCTGGCTGCTGCGCATCGAGGACATCGACCCGCTGCGCGAGGTCCCCGGTGCCGCCGACCGCATCCTCCACATCCTCGATGCCTTCGGCCTGCACTGGGACGGCCCCGTGCACTGGCAACACGATCGCCAGCCGCGTTACCTGCAGGCGCTGGAAACCCTGCACCGGCTCGGCGTGAGCTATTACTGCCGCTGCAGCCGGCAGGATATCGGGCAGCGCCCCCAATACCACCGCGAGCACTGCCGCAGGCAACGGGTACCACCGGACGGTGCCTGGTCGCTGCGCATCCGGGCGCCGGATGAAACCCTGCATTTCCACGACCTCATCCAGGGCCCGCAGTCGCACAACCTGGCCCGGGACGGCGATGATTTCGTGGTGTTCCGCAAGGACGGCCTGGTCGCCTACCAGCTCGCCACGGCCGTCGACGATGCCGAGGCCGGCATCACCCGCGTGGTGCGTGGCAGTGACCTGCTGGATTCCACCTTCCGCCAGTGCCTGCTGATGCGCTGGCTCGGCCACACGCCGCCGCAATACGCCCACCTGCCGGTGGCGACCACCGCCAGCGGCCAGAAGCTCAGCAAGCAGAACCACGCCCCGCCGCTGTCGGCCGGCGACTGGCACCAGGCCCTGCCGGCAGCCCTGGCCTGCCTGGGGCAGCCGCTGCCGGACGCGGAAGCCGGCTCTCCCGGGGCGCTGCTGGCATGGGCCACGGCACACTGGTCACTGGCCGCGGTACCCGCCGTCGCCGCCATCCCGGCCCCGCCATTTGGCAAGCACCCACCGGCTTGATTACCATCTGGCTTCACCCTGGCGGCCACCACCATGTACATCCACCGCGCCCTGCTCCTGCTGTTGCTGATGATGTACGTGTTCACGCCCTCGCTGCAGGGCTGGATCCTCGCCGGTGGCAGCGCCTGGTATCGCCCCTGGCTGGCCTGGGCGGTCATCATCGTGCTGGCGTTCTGGGCCACCCGCCGCAGGCCTGACGATGTATTTTGAACCCGGTGTACTGTTTGCCTGCGGGCTGGGCTACCTGCTGCTGCTGTTCGGCGCCGCCTGGGTGGCCGAACGCGGCTGGATCCCCGACCGGCTGGTGCGCCACCCGCTGGTGTACATCCTCTCGCTGGGGGTCTTCGCCGGTGCCTGGGGCGTGTTCGGTACCGTGGGCCTGGCCTATACCCTGGGCTACGGGTTCCTCGCCTACTACTTCGGCGCGGCCTGCCTGTTCCTGTTCGCACCGCTGCTGGTCACGCCACTGGCACGCATCTGCCGCCTGTACCAGCTGAACTCGCTCGCCGACCTGCTGGCCTTCCGCTTCCGCAGCCGCTGGGTCGGCATGGCCGTGACGCTGTGCCTGCTGCTGGCGATGCTGCCGATGCTGGCGATGCAGGTCCAGTCGGTTTCCGATGCCATCCGCCTGCTCAGCCACGATGGCCTGCAGGTGAACGGCGCCCACCCGGCACGCGACACGCTGGCTGCCGTTTTCTGCGTCACCATCGCGCTGTTCACGCTGCTGTTCGGCTCCCGCCACCTGGCCGGCACCGAACGCCACAACGGCCTGGTCGTCGCCATCGCACTGGAGTCCCTGCTGAAACTGCTGGCGCTGTACCTCATCGCCGCAATCGCCACCCGGCAGGTGTTCGGCGGCTGGGGCGGTTTGCAGGACTGGCTGGCCGCACACCCGCAGCGCATCACGCAGCTGCAGACCCCGCTGCATGAAACCACCTCGCGCACGCTGATGATGATTTTCCTTGCCTCGGCCATCGTGATGCCGCACATGTTCCACATGGTGTTCGCGGAAAACCCCACGCGGCGTTCGCTGGCCAACATCGGCTGGGGAGCGCCCCTGTTGCTGCTGGTGATGAGCCTGCCGGTGCTGCCGATCCTGTGGGCAGGGCTGGCACTGCAGTCGCCGCTGTCGCCGGAATACTTCACGCTGGGCATCGGCATCGGCCTGCAGGGTCCGTTGCTCGGCATGCTGGCCTTCATCGCCGGGCTGTCGGCCGCCAGTGGCGCCATCATCGTCATCACGCTGGCACTGGCGACGATGATCCTCAACCACCTGATCCTGCCGTTCTACCCCTTGCGCGGCGAAGCCGATCTCTACCGCTGGGTGCTGTGGACCCGCCGTGCACTGATCGTCACCATCCTCACGGCGGCCTACCTGTTCTTCACCCTGGTGCGCAGCAATGACCAGCTCACCAGCCTCGGCATGCTGGCCTTCATCGCCACGCTGCAGTTCGTCCCCGGCGTGCTGGCCATCCTCTATTGGCCGCGTGCCAACCGCCACGGGTTCCTGGCCGGGCTCACCAGCGGCTATGCCTTCTGGTATTTCAGCCTGCTGCTGCCGTTCGTCTCCGATGAAACACAGCCCACGCTGGCGCTGGTCATCCAGGGCCTGTTTGCCGACAGCAGCCAGTGGAATGCCGTGGCCATGGGCTCCCTCGGCGTCAACATCGTCGCCTTCGTGGTGGTGTCACTGCTGACACGCACCAGCGACGAAGAAAAAGCCGCTGCGGCCATGTGTGCCACCGACCAGCTGAACCGCCCGGCGCGGCTGGCACTGGGCCTGCACTCGCCGCAGGAATTCAAGCGCCGCCTGAGCCACGCCCTGGGCGAGAAAACCGCCGACCGCGAAATCGACCGCGCCCTGCAGGCGCTGTCACTGGAGCCTTCCGAGCGCAGGCCGTATGCATTGCGCCGCCTGCGCGACCAGGTGGAAGCCAACCTGTCGGGCCTGCTGGGCCCCGCCACCGCACACCAGCTGGTCAACGAGCTGCTGCCGTACGAAAACGGCAACCAGCAGGGCAACGAGGACATCCAGTTCATCGAGCACCGCCTGGAGCAATACCAGGACGACCTCACCGGGCTGGCCGCCGAACTCGACACCCTGCGCCGCCACCACCGCCAGACCCTGCAGGAATTGCCCATCGGCCTGATGACCCTGGGCGGTGACGGCGAAATCCTGATGTGGAACCGCAGCATGGAGGCCCTGACCGGCATCCCGTCGGCACGGGTCATCGGCTCGCACATCCGCACCCTGCCCGAGCCGTGGCAAGGCCTGCTGCTGCGTTTCCTCGGCAGCGACACGGCCAGCGGCAGCAAGCAGGAATGCCGCGTCAATGGCGAGTCACGCCGGCTGGTGCTGCACAAGACGGCGGCAAACCACGACCACCACGCCAGCCGGGTGGTGGTCGTCGAAGACATCACCGAGACCGATCGCCTGGAACACGAGCTGATGCACAGCGAGCGGCTGGCCTCGATCGGCCGGCTGGCAGCCGGCGTGGCCCATGAAATCGGCAACCCGGTGACCGGCATCGCCTGCCTCGCACAGAACCTGCGCACCGACACCCCGCTGCCCGAGGTGCAACAGGCCACCGACGACATCCTGGCGCAGACGCGCCGCATCAGCCGCATCGTGCAGTCACTGGTCAGCTTCGCCCACAGCGGGCGTGCCGACAGCCAGGCCCTGTCCGATACCGTGCACCCGGAACACTGCGTGCGCGAAGCCATCGCACTGCTGCAGCTCAACAAGGCCGCACGCCCGATCGACTGGGTGAACGCCTGCGACCCGTCACTGGCCGTACGCGGCGATGCGCAGCAACTGCAGCAGGTATTCATCAACCTGTTGTCGAATGCCCGCGATGCCAGCCCCGAGCACGGCAGCGTGCGCGTCACCAGCGCCCTCATCGACCACCGCGTGCACATCCGCATCGAGGACGATGGCCCCGGCATCCCGGCCGCCCTGCACGGGCAGGTCTTCGAGCCGTTCTTCACCACCAAGGAGCCGGGCAAGGGCACCGGCCTCGGGCTGGCCCTGGTGTACCGCATCATCGAAAACCACCGCGGCCAGGTACGCATCGAAAGCCCCTGCCGGCAGGGGCACGGCACCGCCTTCACCGTCATCCTGCCGGCAGCCTGAGCCGGCAGCCCCTAGCCAAGCGGGGGCATTACCGGTATTTTGGGTAGCAATTACACACCGGCTGGCGGTAACACCGTACCCATGGCGCACATCCTGGTCGTTGAAGACGAACCCATCATCCGCACGGCCCTGCAGCGCCTGCTGGAACGGCAGGGCCATGCCGTGACGGCCGCCGGCTCGGTGGCGGAGGCACTCGGCCATTACAAGCCGGGGGAATTCGGGCTCATCATCAGCGACCTGCGCCTGCCGGGCGCCCCCGGCACCGACCTGATCCGCGCCACCGAGGCCCCGGTGCTGATCATGACCAGCTATGCCAGCCTGCGCTCGGCCGTCGACTCCATGAAAATGGGGGCCGTCGACTACATCGCCAAACCCTTCGACCACGAGGAAATGGTGCAGGCCGTGGCCCGCATCCTCGACAACCAGCAGAAGCAGCCGGCCGCACCGCGCCATGCCGGCAAGCCGCTGCCCGGCATGATCGGCCAATGCCCGCGCATGCAGACGCTCTACCACCACATCCACAAGGTCGCCCCCACCGACGCCACCGTGCTGATCCTGGGGGAAACCGGTACCGGCAAGGAGCTGGTGGCCCGCGCCATCCACGCCGAAAGTCACCGCGCACAAAAGCCGCTGGTGTCGGTGAACTGTGCCGCCATCCCAGAAACCCTGATCGAATCGGAACTGTTCGGCTATGAAAAAGGCGCCTTCACCGGCGCCAACACCAGCCGCGTCGGCCTGATCGAAGCCGCCAATGGCGGCACCCTGTTCCTGGACGAGATCGGCGAGCTGCCGATCGAGGCCCAGGCACGGCTGCTGCGCTTCATCCAGGAAGGCGAGATCCGCCGCATCGGCTCCGTGCAGTCGCACAAGGTCGATGTGCGCCTGCTGGCAGCCACCCACCGTGACTTGCGCACCCTGGCCCAGAAAGGCGAGTTCCGCGAAGACCTGTTCTACCGCATCAACGTGATGCCCCTGCAGTTGCCGCCGCTGCGCGAGCGCGGCCGCGACATCCTCACCATTGCCGAGCTGCTGCTGGCCCACTTCTGCGAAAAGCTGCAGAAGGCACCGATGCGCTTTTCACCCGATGCCATCCAGGCCATCACCACCTACACCTGGCCCGGCAATGTGCGCGAAATGGAAAATGCCGTGGAGCGTGCCGTCATCCTCAGCGAAAGCGAGGAAATCACCAACGACCTGCTGGCCATCGACCTCGACCTGGTGGAAATCACCGCCGACGAGGAACCGCCTGCCGGCAGCGACGACAACGGCGGCGGCCGTGCCAATGCCCCCGACCCGTCTGAAGGCCTGTCGCTGGAGGACTATTTCACCCGCTTCGTGCTCGACAACCAGGACAGCATGACCGAGACTGAACTGGCGGCCAAACTCGGCATCACCCGCAAAACCCTCTGGGAGCGCCGCAAGCGGCTGGACATCCCGCGCAGCAAATAGTTCCGGCACCACATGGAAATTTCGTAACATTACGGTTCGTTAACCGTAACGCAGCGACACACCCGGCAGCCGCCGGAATCCGCGAAAATAAATAACTATCTGATTTTAAAAGAAAAAGTAAAATTGGCACGCTTCCTGCATTGTATTGGCCATAATAAAAACAACAAACAAAACAATAAAGTACGCATAAAAACAACAAGACAAAGACCTGGATGGGGGGAAGCGCGCAAGCCTTCCCCTTTTTACTTTGCGGGCACCATCAGCCACCACAGGCCGGCCGGGACCCTGTGGTACCATGGCCGCCCCATTGACGGCCCCATGCCACCTGCAGGGACGAGCACACACTGCCCATGCGAACCTGGTTGACCCAGCTGCCCAAACCCCTCGGCAAATCCCTCAGCCGCTGGCTGCCGCGGCGTACACCCGCCCCACCCGAACCCCGCGTCATCCCGCGCCAGGACCACAGCATCTCGCGCCAGCAGGTCAGCGAGGAAGCCCTCAAGGTGCTGTACCGGCTGAAGAACGCCGACTTCGAGGCCTACCTGGTCGGCGGCTGCGTGCGCGACCTGCTGCTGGGGCAGCTGCCCAAGGATTTTGACGTGGCCACCAACGCCACGCCGGAAGAAGTCCGCGAGCTGTTCCGCAACAGCCGCATCGTCGGCCGCCGCTTCCGCATCGTGCATGTGCAGTACGGCCGCTCCCTGATCGAGGTCACCACCTTCCGCGCCGGCCACGACAGCGCCGACGAGGACGACAGCGATGCCCAGCAGGCGGCATCCGGCCTGCTGCTGCGCGACAACGTGTTCGGCACCGTCGCGCAGGATGCGCTGCGCCGCGACTTCACCATCAATGCGCTGTACTACTCGATCAGCGATTTCTCGCTCTACGATTTCACCGGTGGCCTCGAGGACCTGCGCCACCGTACCCTGCGCGTGATCGGCGACCCGGCGACCCGCTACCGCGAGGACCCGGTCCGCATGCTGCGGGCGCTGCGCTTTGCCGCCAAGCTCGATTTCCAGCTCGATCCGGCCACCGCCGCCCCCATCCGCCAGCTCAAGGGCCTGCTCGAGGCCGTGGCACCGGCCCGCCTGTTCGACGAAGTGCTGAAACTGTTCATGGCCGGCCACGGGCTGGCCACCTTCCACCAGGTCGAGGCACACGATGTGCTGCCGCACCTGCTGCCGCCGACGGCCCGGGCCCTGAACCACGACACCGTGTGGCCACGGCGCCTGATTGAGCAGGCCCTGCACAACACCGACCAGCGCATCGCCGAGGACAAGCCGGTCACCCCGGCCTTCCTCTATGCCTGCCTGCTGTGGCCGGCCGTGGCCCAGGGCATGCACCGGCTGGAAGCCCGCGGCATTCCCGCGCTGGACGCCCTGCGGCAGTCCGCCGACGAAGTGCTGCACGAACAGCTGCGCCACATCACCATCCCCAAGCGCTTCTCGCTGCCCATGCGCGAGATCTGGGACATGCAGCTGCGCCTGACGCGCCGCACGCCGCGCACCGCGCACAGCCTGCTGGCCAACGGCCGCTTCCGCGCGGCCTACGACTTCCTGCTGCTGCGCGAAAACGCCGGCGAAATCGAGCCCGGCCTGGGCGACTGGTGGACCCGCTTCCAGCAGGAAGACGACGGCGCACGCCAGCACCTGCTGCAGGCCGTCACCACACCGGCAGCGGCCGACGGCAAGCGTCGCCGCCGGCGCCCGCGCAGGCGCCCTCCCGCGGCATGACCACCGCCTGGATCGGCATCGGCAGCAACCTCGGCCAGCCGGCACACCAGGTACACCGGGCCGTGGCCGCGCTGGCGGCGCTGCCGCACACCCGCCTGATCGCCTGCTCGCCCTGGTACGGCAGCCATGCCGTGGGCCCCGGGCCACAGCCGGACTACATCAACGGCGTGGCCTGCCTGGAGACTGCGCTGTCCCCGCCGGACTTGCTGGCAGCACTGCAGGCCATCGAAACGGCACAGGGCCGCGTGCGCCAGCAACGCTGGGGCCCGCGCACACTGGACCTTGATATACTCCTGTACGGTGACCTCACCCTCCACCGACCGGACCTGACCGTGCCCCACCCGCGCCTGCTGGAACGCCCGTTCGTGCTGCAACCCCTGCTGGCGCTGGCGCCGGACCTGGTGCTGCCCGACGGCACCCCCCTCGCCGCCTGCGCGGCTGCCGCCGGCAGCACCGGCACCTGGCGGCTGGAGCCCCAGCCGTGAGCACCGCCAGCGCCCCGTTGCGGGATGCCAGCCGGCCGGAGGCCGCCCAGCCGCCGCGCTTCATCACCATCGAAGGCCCCATCGGCGTCGGCAAGACCTCGCTGGCCCGCCGCCTGGCCGAGGCCTTCAACTACCAGACCCTGCTGGAACAGGCCGAGGAAAACCCCTTCCTCGAGCACTTCTACCGCAACCGCCGCCAGCATGCGCTGGCCACCCAGTTGTTCTTCCTGTTCCAGCGCGCCCGCCAAATCCAGGAGCTGCGCCAGGACGACCTGTTCGAGCCGGTGCGGGTATCGGACTTCCTGATCGAGAAGGACCGCCTGTTCGCCGGCCTGACCCTGGACGACAACGAGATGAAGCTGTACCAGCAGGTCTACGACAGCCTCACCATCGATGCCCCGCAACCGGACCTCGTGATCTACCTGCAGGCACCGGTCGATGTGCTGCTGCGGCGCATCCAGCAGCGCGGCATCGCCGCCGAGCAGGGCATCGACCGCAAGTACCTCGAGGCACTCAACGAGGCCTACAGCCAGTTCTTCCTGTACTACGATGCCTCACCGCTACTGATCGTCAACGCCGAACAGATCGACCCGGTGCGCAACGAGCGTGATTTCCGCCAGCTGGTCGACTACTTGCTCACCATCCGTCGCGGACGGCATTATTACAACCCGTCGTTTTTCAGCTGAGGCCTTGCCATGAGCGTGACCCTCCAGTCCCTGCAGGAACGCAAGCGCCAGGGTGAACGCTTTGCCGTCATCACGGCCTATGACGCCACCTTTGCCGCTGCGGCCTGCGCCGCCGGTGCCGAGGTCCTGCTGGTCGGCGATTCACTGGGCATGGTGCTGCAGGGACACGACTCCACCCTGCCGGTCACCGTCGAGCAGATGGCCTACCACACCACCGCCGTGGCCCGCGGCAACCGTGGCGCCCTGCTGGTCGCCGACATGCCGTTCATGAGCTATGACACGCCGGAACATGCCGCCCGCCACGCCGCCGGCCTGGTGCGTGCCGGCGCCCATGCGGTGAAGCTGGAAGGCGGCGCCTGGCTGGCCGACACCGTCACCGCGCTGGTGCGCGGCGGCATCCCGGTCTGCGCCCACCTCGGCCTCACGCCGCAATCGGTGAATGTGTTCGGCGGTTACCGGGTACAGGGCCGCGATGCCAGCCAGGCCCAGCAGATCCGTGACGGCGCGTTGCAGCTGCAGGCCGCCGGTGCCAGCCTGCTGGTCCTGGAATGCGTGCCGGCGGCGCTCGCCCGCGACATCACCGCAGCCCTGGCCATCCCGGTCATCGGCATCGGTGCCGGTGCCGGTACCGATGCCCAGGTGCTGGTGCTGCACGACCTGCTCGGCCTGAACCCGAAACCGGCGCGCTTCGTGCGCAACTTCATGGCCGGCCAGGACAGCATCCAGGCCGCCCTCGCGGCCTATGTGGCGGCCGTGAAGGACGGCAGCTTCCCCGGCCCCGAACACACCTTCAGCTGACACTGCCACCCGGACCTTTCCCCATGCAAACCTTCACGACCGTGGCAGCCCTGCGGGCGGCCGTGCGCGAACACCGCCAACAGGGCCGCACCGTGGCCTTCGTCCCCACCATGGGCAACCTGCATGCCGGCCACCTCAGCCTGGTGGAACGCGCCCTGGCCATGGCCGACCGGGTGGTGGTGAGCATTTTCGTCAACCCCATGCAGTTCGGCGCCCACGAGGACCTGTCGCGCTACCCGCGCACCCCGCAGGAAGACAGCCAGCTGCTGGTGGATGCCGGTGCCCACCACCTGTTCCTGCCGCCGGTCGACGAGATGTACCCCGCCGGCCTTGCCGCCCAGGCCCGGGTGCATGTGCCGGGCCTGTCGGACATCCTGTGCGGCGCCGAGCGCCCGGGGCACTTCGACGGCGTGGCCACAGTCGTCAGCAAGTTGTTCAACATGGTGGATCCCGACATTGCCGTGTTCGGCCAGAAGGATTTCCAGCAGCTCGCCATCATCCGCAAGCTCACCCGCGACCTGAATTTCCCCATCCGCATCGAAGGCGTGCCGACGGCCCGGGCGGCCGACGGCCTGGCACTGAGCTCCCGCAACGGCTACCTCACGGCCGCCGAACGCGCCCGCGCACCCGCCCTGTATGCCGCCTTGTGCACCGCCCGCGATGCCATTGCCGGCGGCCGCCGGGATTACGCCACGCTGGAACAGGCGGCCACCGACAGCCTCCAGCAGGCCGGGTTCCGCCCCGGGTATTTCCGGGTCTGCGATGCCAGCACCCTGGCCGAACCCGGGCCGGCGAGTGACGAAATCGTCATCCTGGCCAGTGCTACGATGGGTAACACCCGTCTAATCGACAATGTTACACTCGTGTTACCCCGATATTGAACGGGTTACCTGATTGGGGCATACTTGCCCGCCATTGCAAACGGGAGCTGTTCATTTTTTGGACAGTCCTGTGAAACCCCAACGGTCCGCAACCGGGAAGGACAGGCGTATGCACACAACGATGCTGAAAGCCAAGCTGCACCAGGCACGCGTGACGCATTCCGTGCTGGAGTACGAAGGCTCGTGCGCCATTGACGGCGAATTGCTGGACATGGCCGGCATCCACGAATACGAGCAGATACAGATCTACAACATGGCCAATGGTGCCCGCTTCACCACCTACGCCATCCGTGGCGAGGAAGGGTCGCGCATGATCTCGGTGAACGGTGCCGCTGCCCACATGGCCAATGCCGGTGACCGCGTCATCATCTGCGCCTATGCCGGCTACAGCCAGGCCGAGTTGCTCAATTACAAGCCGCGCATGATTTACCTGCGCGAAGGCAACGAAGTCACCCACACCAGCAACGCCATCCCCGTCCAGGTCGCCTGACCGCCGCCGGCTGCCGGCGCGGTACGAAACCCCTCCCTGCGAGGGGTTTCGTGTTTCCGGGGCCCGATGCGACCCGCGTGGCCACGGGTTATCATCACGGCAGCCATCCTTACCCGCCAGCGGACAACGGAAACTGCCCCATGACCGACGACAGCACGCCCTACCCGGTTACCGACAGCGCCCGCCAGCGTGCCTGGATCCAGGCAGACGACTACCAGCGGCTCTACCGCCAGTCGGTGGAACAGCCGGAAGCCTTCTGGGCCGAGCAAGCCCGGCAGTTCCTGCAGTGGGACAGCCCCTGGGAACGCGTCCTCGAGGGCAATTTTGCCGACGGCAGCGTGCGCTGGTTCCGCGGCGGCCGGCTCAATGTCGCGGTGAACTGCATCGACCGCCACCTGCCCCACCGCGGCGAGCAAACCGCCATCCTGTGGGAAGGCGACGACCCGGCCGACGCTGCTGCCATCAGTTACCGCGCATTGCACGGCCATGTCGGCCGGCTGGCCAATGCCCTGAAGGCCCGCGGCATCCGCAAAGGTGACCGCGTCTGCCTCTACCTGCCGATGATCCCGGAAGCGGTCTACGCCATGCTGGCCTGCGCCCGCATCGGTGCCGTGCATTCGGTGGTCTTCGGCGGTTTCTCGCCGGAAGCCCTGAAGGACCGCATCCTCGATGCCGGTTGCCAGCTGGTCATCACCGCCGACGAGGGCCTGCGCGGCGGCAAGCACATCCCGCTCAAGGCCAACACCGACCAGGCCCTGCAGCACTGCCCGGCAGTGCATACCTGCCTGGTGGTGCGCCGCACCGGCAACCCGGTGCCCTGGCAGGAAGGCCGTGACCTCGACTACCAGGCACTGGTCGATGCACAGCCCGCCGACTGCCCGCCGGAGCCGATGGACGCCGAGGACCCGCTGTTCATCCTCTACACCTCCGGCTCCACCGGCAAGCCCAAGGGCGTGCTGCACACCACCGGCGGCTACCTGCTCGGCGCGGCCATGACCCACAAGTATGTCTTCGACTACCACGACGGCGACATCTACTGGTGCACCGCCGACGTGGGCTGGATCACCGGCCATTCCTACATCGTCTACGGCCCGCTGGCCAACGGTGCCACCACCCTGGTGTTCGAGGGCGTGCCCACCTGGCCGGATGCCTCGCGCTGCTGGCAGGTGATCGACAAGCACCGCGTCAATGTCTTCTATACCGCACCCACGGCGATCCGCACCCTGATGGGCCTGGGTGATGGCTTCGTCACCGGCAGTTCGCGGGCCAGCCTGCGCCTGCTGGGCAGCGTCGGTGAGCCGATCAACCCGGAGGCCTGGGCGTGGTACCACCGCGTGGTCGGCGAGTCGCAGCGCCCCATCGTCGATACCTGGTGGCAAACCGAAACCGGGGCCATCATGATCAGCGCGCTGCCCGGTGCCATGGCCCTCAAGCCCGGCTCGGCCGCACTGCCGTTCTTCGGCGTGCAGCCGGCCCTGCTCGATGAGCAGGGCCAGGTCATCCACGGTGCCGGCAGCGGCAGCCTGGTGATCACGCACCCCTGGCCCAGCCAGATCCGCAGCGTCTACGGCGACCACCCGCGCATGCTCGACACTTACTTCCGCCCCTTCCCCGGCTACTACTTCACCGGTGATGGCGCACGCCGCGATGCCGACGGCTATTACTGGATCACCGGCCGCATCGACGACGTGCTGAACATCTCCGGCCACCGGCTGGGCACTGCCGAGATCGAATCGGCGCTGGTCCTGCACGAAGCCGTTGCCGAAGCCGCCGTGGTCGGTTACCCGCATGCCATCAAGGGGCAGGGCATCTATGCCTATGTCACGCTGATGCAGGGCGTAGCGCCCTCGGATGCCCTGCGCAGCGCACTGGCCGATACCGTATCGCGCGAAATCAGCGCCATCGCCCGCCCGGACCTGATCCAGTTCACGCCGGCACTGCCGAAAACCCGGTCAGGCAAGATCATGCGCCGCATCCTGCGCAAGATTGCCGCCAACGAGCTCGACACCCTCGGCGACACCAGCACCCTGGCCGACCCGGGCGTGGTCGACACCCTCATCCGGGAGCGCCTCACGCCATGACGACCGGCCTCCCGGGGGAGCGCGCCCGGTGACACTCGCCCTGATCGTGCTGCTGCCCTTCCTGGGCGCATTGCTGCCGGTGCTGGCACAGCGGCAGCGCACCGCCTGCGCCCTGCTCACGGCACTGGCGCCGGCCCTGGCCCTCGGCCTGCTGCTGGCCCACGCTGCAGCCATCTCCGACGGCCAGTTGCTGCAGGCCCGCTGGCCATGGATGCCCGCACTCGGGCTGGAGCTGGCCTTCCGCCTCGATGGCCTGGCGCTGCTGTTTGCCCTGCTGATCCTCGGCATCGGCCTGCTGGTGATCCTCTACGCGCGCTACTACCTCTCCGCCAGCGATGCCATCGGGCGGTTCTACGCCCTGCTGCTGCTGTTCATGGGCTCCATGCTGGGCGTGGTGATGGCAGACAACCTGCTGCTCCTGCTGCTGTTCTGGGAGCTGACCAGCCTGTCGTCCTTCCTGCTGATCGGCTACTGGTCACACCGCGAGGATGCCCGCCAGGGTGCGCGCATGGCGCTGGCCGTCACCGGCGGTGGCGGGCTGGCCCTGCTGGCCGGTTTTCTGCTCATCGGCCATATCGTCGGCAGTTTTGAACTGGGTGTGGTGCTCGCCTCCGGCGACACCCTCCGTGCGCATCCGCTGTACCCGGCCACCCTCGTGCTGGTGCTGCTCGGCGCCTTCACCAAATCGGCACAATTCCCCTTCCACTTCTGGCTGCCGCATGCCATGGCCGCCCCCACGCCGGTCTCGGCCTACCTGCATTCGGCCACCATGGTCAAGGCCGGCGTGTTCCTGCTGGCACGCTTCTACCCTGCGCTGGCGGGCACCGAATGGTGGGTCGTGCTGGTCAGCGTGACCGGGTTGGCGACCTTGCTGGTGGGGGCCTACATCGCCTTGTTCCGCCACGACCTGAAGGGCCTGCTGGCCTACTCCACCATCAGCCACCTGGGCCTGATCACGCTGCTGTTCGGCCTGGGCAGCCCGCTCGCTGCGGTGGCTGCGGTGTTCCACATCATCAACCACGCCACCTTCAAGGCCTCGCTGTTCATGGCCGCCGGCATCATCGACCACGAAACCGGCACCCGCGACATGCGCCGCGTCAACGGCCTGTGGCATTACATGCCGCACACCGCCACCCTGGCCATGGTGGCTGCTGCCGCGATGGCCGGCGTGCCGCTGCTGAACGGTTTCCTCAGCAAGGAAATGTTCTTCAACGAAACCCTGCAGCAATACGCGTTCGGGCCGCTCAGCGGGCTGGTGCCGGTGGTGGCGACCGTGGCGGGCGTGTTTGCCGTGGCCTACTCGCTGCGCTTCGTGCATGACGTGTTCTTCAACGGCAAACCGATCGACCTGCCGAAATACCCGCCGCATGAACCGCCGCGCTACATGAAGATCCCGGTCGAGGTGCTTGCCGCGCTGTGCCTGCTGGTGGGCATGCTGCCCACCCACACGGTCGCCCCCCTGCTGGCGCTGGCCGCCGGCGCCGTGCTCGGCGGCCCGCTGCCACCGTATGAGCTGGCGATCTGGCACGGCTTCAACCTGCCCTTCGTGATGAGCCTGGTCGCCATGGCCGGCGGCATCCTGCTGTATGTGTGCCGGCGCCCGCTGTTTGCCTGGCACGACCGCCTGCCGGAGCACGATGCCCGCGAGCTGTTTGGGCGGGCCGTGCAACGCTGCGTGCAGGCAGCCGACGGCCTGACCACCCTGCTGGAGAACGGCTCCCTGCAGCGTTACCTGGCCCTGCTGGCCGGCAGCGCGCTGCTCACCGGTTTCGTGGCGCTGGTCCCGCAGGCAACGCTGCGCGGCCCGCTGGCCACCACCCCGGCCGATGCCGTCACGCTGGCCGGTGCCACCATGCTCATCCTGGCAGCACTGGCCACCGTGGCCTGGTACCACCAGCGCCTGCAGTCACTGATGGGCCTGAGTGCCGTCGGCCTGATGGTGGCACTGGCATTCGCGCGTTTTTCCGCACCGGACCTGGCCCTGACCCAGATCGCGGTGGAGATCGTCACCATCGTCCTGCTGATGCTGGCACTGTTCTTCATGCCCCTGGATACGCCTGCCGAAACCAGCCGCCTGCGCCAGTGGCGCGACGCCGGGCTGGCCGGGCTGGCCGGGATCGGCATGACCGCACTGAGCTGGGCGGTGCTGACGCGTCCGTACGACCGCCGGCTGGCGGAATTCTTCCTGGCCGAGAGCCTGCCGGGCGGCGGCGGCAGCAATGCCGTCAATGTCATCCTGGTCGATTTCCGCGGTTTCGATACCTTCGGCGAGATCAGCGTGCTGGTGATTGCCGCCGTGGCGGTCTACAGCCTGATCCACCACCTGCAGCTGCCACAGCCCGGGGCCGATGCCAGTGGCCGCCGCTGGGCACGCGAGAGCCATCCGCTATTCCTGCAGGTACTGTCGCGCCCGCTGCTGCCACTGGCACTGATGGTGTCGATCTACATCTTCCTGCGCGGGCACAACCTGCCCGGCGGCGGCTTCATTGCCGGGCTGGTCACGGCCGTTGCGCTGAGCCTGCAATACATCGCCAGTGGCGTGCACTGGACACAGGCACGCCTGACCCTCAACTACTACGGCCTCGCCGGCAGCGGCCTGCTGATTGCTGCTGCTACCGGCATCGGCAGCATGCTGCTCGGCCATCCCTTCCTGAGTTCGGCACACGGCTACCTGCCGCTGCCACTGCTGGGCCAGGTGCACCTGGCCTCGGCACTGGCCTTCGACCTCGGGGTCTATTTCGTCGTGGTCGCAGCCACCCTGATCATCCTGGCCAACCTGGGCAAGATGACCGTACCCGAACACCGGCCGGAGGACTCCTGAGATGAGCCTGGAGTTGTTGCTCGCCATCGCCATCGGCACCCTCAGCGGCTGCGGCACCTACCTTCTGCTGCGTGCCCACACCTTCCCGGTCATCGTCGGCCTGACCCTGCTGTCGTATGCGGTGAACCTGTTCCTGTTTGCCATGAGCCGGCCGGTTGCCGGCACACCGCCCATCCTCGGGCGTGCCGGCCTGCCGGTTGACCCGCTGCCGCAGGCGCTGGTGCTGACCGCCATCGTGATCGGCTTTGCCATGACCGCCTATGCCATCGTGCTGGCCATGCGCGCCCGCAGCGAACTCGGCACCGACCATGTCGATGGCGACCACCCACCACCGGGGCCTGCCGCATGAGCCACCTGCCCATCCTGCCGGTACTGCTGCCGGCCATCACCGGCAGCCTGCTGGTCCTGCTGACCCTGTCGGGGCTGGGCCTCAAGCGCACCATCGCCGTTGCCTCCATGCTGGGCCAGTGCGTCATCGCAGGGGTGTTGCTGCAGTACGCCGGCAGTGAGCACATCGGGGTGTATGCTCTGGGCAACTGGCCGGCGCCGTTTGGCATCGTGCTGGTCCTCGACCGCCTCGCCGCCCTGATGGTCGCCATGACGGCCTGCCTCGCACTGCCTGCCCTGCTGTATGCAACGACGGGTGCCGACCGCGAAGGCCGCAATTTCCATGCCCTGTTCCAGTTCCAGCTGATGGGCCTGAACGGTGCCTTCCTGACCGGCGACCTGTTCAACCTGTTCGTGTTCTTTGAAATCCTGCTGATTGCTTCCTACGCCCTGCTGGCGCACGGCGGCGGCGCGCCGCGCATCCGTGCCGGCCTGCACTATGTCCTGTTGAACCTGGCCGGATCCGCCCTGTTCCTGGTTGCCGTCGGCTTGCTGTACGGCCTGACCGGCAACCTCAACATGGCCGCACTGGCGCTCGCCATCGCAGCCACCCCGGCCAGCGACGCACCCCTGGTGGCGGCGGCCGGCCTGCTGTTGCTGGTGGTGTTCGGCCTCAAGGCCGCCGTCCTGCCGCTGCACTTCTGGCTGCCGCGTGCCTATGCCCATGCCAGCGCACCGGTGGCCTGCCTGTTCGCCGTGATGACCAAGATGGGCCTGTACGCCATCCTGCGCGTGCATGGCCTACTGTTCGGGCCACACGCCGGCGAACTCGCCAACCTGGCACAGCCCTGGCTGTGGCCGCTGGCACTGCTGACAATCGCCCTGGGCGCCATCGGCGCACTCGCTGCACGCACGCTGCCCGCCCTGGTGGCCTATCTGGTCGTGGTATCCATTGGCACCCTGCTCGCTGCCCTGCAGACCCAAACGGTGGCGGGCATTACGGCACTGCTGTACTACCTGCTGCACAGCACCTGGGTGGCCGGCGGACTGTTCCTGCTCGCCGATGCCATTGCCCGCCAGCGTGGCGAACAGGGCGGGCAGCTGCTGCCGGGCCCGGCACTGGCACAGCCCGCCCTGCTGGGCAGCCTGTTCTTCGCCGGCGCCATTGCCATTGCCGGCCTGCCGCCACTGTCAGGCTTCATCGGCAAGCTGCTGCTGTTGCGCGCCGCCGGCCCGACGGGTGCAGGGGCCTGGTTCTGGGCCGTCGTGCTCGGCGCCGGCCTGCTCACCCTGGTGGCCCTGTCACGGGCCGGCAGTACCCTGTTCTGGCGCAGCAACGGTACCCCTGGCACGGCGGCATGCACACCGGCATGGCAACTGCTGCCCGTCATCGCCCTGCTGGGCAGCAGCCTCGGGATGGCTGTGCTGGGTGGGCCACTGGCAGGGTTATTGGAAGCCACGGCCGCACAATGGCTGCGACCCGCCGATTATGTCCACGCCGTGCTGCCGCAGGCACCCCTGCCGGTCCCGGGGACACGGCCATGAAACACATCCGCCGCTGGCTGCCACATCCGTTGCAGAGTGCCTGCCTCTGGGTACTCTGGCTATTGCTGGCCAACAGCAGCTCGGCCGGCCACCTCGTGCTGGGCGCCCTGCTCGGCTGGGCCTTGCCCTTTCTGGTCCAGGTGCTCTGGCCCGACCCGCCGGTCATCCGCAAACCGGTCACCCTGCTGCGTTTCCTGCTGCTGGTGCACTGGGACATCCTGACGGCCAACATCCAGGTCGCCTTGCGCATCCTCGGCCCCGTGCGCCGCTTGCAGCCGGCGTTCTTCGAGCTGCCGCTGGACCTCGACAACGACTTTGCCATCGCACTGCTGGCCAGTACCATTTCATTGACGCCCGGCACGGTAGTGGCCGACATCAGCGCAGATCGCCGCCACCTGCTGATCCACGCCCTGGATGCCGGCGACATCGAAGCCGACATCGCCCAGATCAAGCAGCGCTATGAAGCACCCATCAAGGAAATCTTCGGATGCTGAGCACGGTAATCCCCATCGCGTTTGCACTGGTCAGCACGGCACTGCTGCTGAACCTGTATCGCCTGCTGGTTGGCCCGGACATGCCGGACCGCATCCTGGCGCTGGATACGGCCTACATCAACACCATCGGGCTGCTGATGCTGTTTGGCATTTACCGGCAGTCGGACCTGTTTTTCGAAGCCGCACTGCTGATTGCGGTGACCGGCTTCGTCGGCACCGTATCCGTTGCCAAATACCTGTTGCGCGGCGACATCATCGAATGAGGACCTGCCATGCCCTGGCTGCTTGAACTCCTGGTGTGTGCCAGCCTGCTGCTGGGGGCCACCTTTGCACTGATCGGATCCATCGGCCTGGCGAGGCTGCCGGATTTTTTCATGCGCCTGCACGGGCCCACCAAATCGACCACGCTCGGCGTGGGCGGCATGATGCTGGGATCCCTGTTGTTCTTCAGCGGCCGTGGCGACGGTGCCAGCCTGCACGAGATCCTGATTACGCTGTTTTTGCTGATCACGGCACCCATCAGCGCCAACATGCTGGCCAAGGCTGCCATGCACATGCAGCTTGCACGCAACGAAAAAACACGGGGCGAACCCTGGGAGCAATAAAACCCCCACCGGAACCGGCATCATGAGCATCGCAAACACACACCCCATACTGTCCACGGCACTGCTGCTGTGCTGCAGCAACATCTTCATGACCTTCGCCTGGTATGCCCACCTGCGCGACCTGTCGGCCAAACCCTGGTTCATCGCAGCGCTGGCGAGCTGGGGCATCGCCCTGTTCGAATACCTGCTGCAGGTTCCTGCCAACCGCATTGGCTACACCACCCTGAGCCTCGGCCAGCTGAAAATACTGCAGGAAGCCATCACGCTCAGCGTATTCGTGCCGTTTGTCCTGCTGTACATGAAGGAGCCACTGAAGCTGGATTACCTGTGGGCCTCACTGTGCATCCTCGGCGCGGTTTTCTTCATGTTCCGCGACAAGCTGGCGGCCTGATCCCGTGCTCTGCATCGGCCACCGCGGGGCCCGCGGGCATGCTCCCGAGAACACCCTGCTGTCGGTGCGCACCGCACTGGGGCTCGGTGCGCGTGCCATCGAAATCGATGTCCACCTCTGCGAAGGCATCCCGGTCGTCATCCACGATGACAGCGTGGACCGCACCACCAACGGCCACGGCCTGCTGTCGCAGTACACGCTGACCCGCCTGCGGACACTTGATGCCGGGCAGGGTGAACGCATTCCCCTGCTGGATGAGATACTGGATGCCGTGGCCGGGCGCGCCTGCCTCAACATCGAACTGAAGGGCTCCGGTACGGCCGCCGTGGTCGCGGCCCTGCTGGCCAAACGCTATGCCGGCGGCTGGCTGCCCGGGCACTGCCTGGTATCGTCCTTCGACTGGGACCTGCTGTACGATTTCCGCGCCTGCGATGCCACGACACCGGTCGGGCTGCTGTTCGAGCAACTGCCGGACGACCTACCCGCACACACGCGGGCACTGCGCAGCACGGCGTGGAACCCGCAATACCGGCTGGTGTCCACGGCACTGTTGCAGCAGGCCCGTGACTACGGCCAGCGCCTCTATACCTTCACGCCCAACCGCCCGGCTGACTTGGCACGCCTGCATGCACTCGGCGTGGATGGCGTTTTCTGCGACTACCCCGAGCGCGCACTGCCCTACCAGCACGACAACGACTGCAGGTTTGCCTGAGGCGCCGCGCCTACCCGAACTGCCACTCGCCAAAGCAGGCCGGGCGGTGGAAATCGAGCACATCGACCGGTGACCACGCTGCCCAGTGCGGGTGCGAGCTGCCGTCGGCACATTTGTAGGCGTTGCCACGCCAGCACTGCCCGGACAGGGGCCGCAACGGGCCGGCATAGGACTCCAGCAGGGCCAGCGGGATCACGAACCCCAGGGTCCAGGTGAGCGGCCCGGACAGCTCCGGCTCGACCCGGGCCGGCAGGGAGGCATGGACCGCGATACGGCGGCAATCGGCATCGGGCAATACCGTGTAGCGGCGAAAGCCATCCCCCTCACGCTGCGGATCCTCGATCCAGTACAGCAGCAGGGCACCGCCGGCATTGAATTCGGCATTGAAATAACCGCCTGCAGCCTGCGGCTGCAGGAACAGTTCGACGCAACTGTCACGCCACACCGGCTGCTGGAACCCGGTATGGCGGCTGACCACGAAACGGTCTTCCACGCGGAACAGGCCGGCAATCTGCCGCCCGTCGTGGCACAACCTGAGCTGCGTCCGGGGGCGATGGTCGCTGCTTTCCGGACGGAAACTGGCGACCGCCAGTGCCGGCACGCCCTGCCAGGCAACGGCATCCCAGCCGGCGTCCGCTGCCGGGCAGTGCGCCTGCCGGCCAATGGCATACTGCAGCCGTGCCATATGCAACCCTCCCTACCGCATCCCCGACGGCCTTGCCGCGGGCATCGGCTGCCGCAGGCCGCTATAATGCCCCGGCAACCCTGGACATGCGCCATGCACGACAATAATACAGCGCACTGGATCGACTTGCCGGCCCACCGCGATCCCCGTGGCGTACTGACATCCCTGGAGGGCGGCCAGGATATCCCGTTCGCCATCCGGCGGGTTTTCTACATGCACCACATGACGGCCGACCGTGGCGGCCACGCCCATATCGATACCGACCAGGTCGCCATCGCCGCCAGCGGCCGGTTCTGCATCGAACTGTCGGATCAGCACGGCACGCGACGCTACCTGCTCGACAACCCGGACCGCGGGCTGTACATCCCTCGCCTGGCCTTCATCGACATCCGTGACATTTCCGCCGATGCCGTCTGCCTCGTGCTGGCAAGCTCGCACTATGACCCCCGCCGTTCACTGCGTTCGCGCGAGGCATGGCTTGCCCACCTGCGCACGCAACGGGACATGCCATGACGGCAGCGGAGGCGGGTTTCCTCCAGTCCGCACTGGACAGTGCCGCAGGGGACGCTGCCGTGGCCGGGACCCTGGCATGGATGGCCTGGCTGGCACAGCGGCAGCGGCATGCCGTGCACCGCATACCCTTCAGTGCACTCGAGCAGTGGCATTTCGACAGCGGCAGCGGCAACCTTGCACACCTGTCCGGCCATTTCTTCCGCATCGAAGGCATCCGCGTCGAAGAAACCGGCGGCCACGACAGCGGCTGGGACCAGCCCATCATCCACCAGCCCGAGGTCGGCATCCTGGGGCTGATTACCCGCGTCAGCAACGGGGTACGCCGCTTCCTGGTACAGGCCAAGATGGAACCCGGCAACATCAATACCCTGCAGGTTTCACCCACCGTGCAGGCCACCCGCAGCAATTTCACCCGCGTGCATGCCGGCAAGGAAACGGCCTACCTCGATTATTTCTGCGGACACCCCGATGCCTGCGTGCTGGTCGACGAGCTGCAATCGGAACAAGGCGCCCGCTTTTACCGCAAACGCAACCGCAACATGATTGTCGAAATCACGGCAGACATCCCCGTGCTGGACGAATTCCGCTGGCTGACGCTGGCCGAAATCCACGCCCTGATGCACCAGGACAATGCCGTCAACATCGATACGCGTTCCATCATTTCCTGCATTGATTACCCTGCGCACGGGGACATGCCGCTGCTTGCTGCCGGCGGCAGCCTGCTGGATGACGATGCACTGATCGACTGGCTGACGGAACTCAAGAAACAGCACACGCCCAACAGCCACCTGATTCCCCTGCGCGACATCCGCAACTGGCAAACCCTGCCGGATTGCATCCGGCACCGGCAGCTGCCACTGTTTTCCGTCATTGCAGTGGCTGTCGAAGCCCCCAGCCGCGAAGTCCCGCACTGGACCCAGCCCATGCTGATGGATCCCAATCCGGGACTCATCGGCTTCATCGTGAGCCGCTTCCAGGGTGTCCCGCACTTCCTGGTGCAGGCCAAGGCGGAACCCGGCAGCATCGATGCCTTTGAGATATCACCCACCGTGTCGTGCTCCCATGCCAATTTGGTGAAGGCACCTTTTGCGCAAGCCCTGTTGCAGGAACCCCCCGCACAGCGGTTGTTCTCGGCCATGCTGTCGGAAGAAGGCGGCCGCTTCTACCAGACACAAAACCGCAACCTGGTGGTTGAAATCCCCGGGGCCATGCAGTGGGAATTGCCAGCCAATTTCCGCTGGGCCAGCTACCAGCAACTGCAGCAGATGCGCCATTTTGGCTACCTGCACATCGACACACGCACCTTGCTCGCCTGCCTGCCGCCGGCCATTTTCCAGTGGTGACACCGCGATGAAGATACTGCTGCTGGGCTATTCCGACATTGCACGCCGCCGCGTATTGCCGGCCCTGCAAGCACTGGGCGGAGGCCACCGGATCGCCGTGGCCAGCCGCAGCCACCCGGTCGGCAGCAACGGGGTTGCGTTCAACGACTACCAAACCGCCCTCGACAGCATGCAGCCCGATCTCGTGTATGTTTCCCTCGTCAACAGCCTGCACGGCGAGTGGGCGGAAAAAGCCCTGCAGGCGGGTGCGCACGTGGTCATCGACAAGCCGGCCTGCAGCCGTTTCAGCGATGCACGCCGGCTGGTGACACTGGCTGCCGAAAAGCAGCGCTGCCTTGCGGAAGCCACTGTCTATGCCTTTCATCCGCAAATGGTACTGGCGCGCGAGGCCTTCCGCGAGGCTGGTGACAGCCCGCAACACCTGCATGCTACCTTCACCTTCCCGCGCCTGCCATCCGGCAATTTCCGCCATCAGCCGGCACTCGGCGGTGGCGCCCTGCTGGACCTGGGCCCCTATGCCGTATCAGTGGGCCGCCTGTTCTTCAACACCACTCCCGACCGGCTGCATTGCACGCCCGTAGGCCCACGCTCACCGACCGGTATCGAAACGGCCTTCAGCGCCGCATTCCACTACCCGGACGGGCAATCCTGTACGGGCTTCTTTGCGTTTGACGGTCCGTATACCAACCGCATCGAATTGATCGGCCATACCCTCGCTGTCACAATCGAGCGCGCTTTTACCACGCCCGCCGACAGCCCGACACGGTTGCAACTGCGGCACGGGAATGAAACCCGCACGCAGCCGGCAGGCACCTGCGACAGTTTTGCCGGATTCTTCCGTGCCGTACTGCTCAGCATTGCCTGCGGTGATACCGCGCACTGGGGCGCGACACTGCTCGAGGATGCCCGCACCCTGCAGCAACTGCGCGATGCCGCCCGCCACTGACCCCACGGAGAGCCCGATGAAAATCACCGTCTGGAACTACCTGCATGAATACGCGGCGGAAAAAGCCGAGATCCTCGCCGCCATCGAGTCCGTGCTGGAATCCGGCCAACTCATCCTGGGCGAACAGGTCAAGGCTTTCGAAATCGCCTTCGCCAACTACTGTGGTGTACGCCACGGCATTGGCGTCAACAGCGCCACGGATGCACTCTTCCTGGCCATGACCGCACTGGGCATTGGCCCGGGTGATGAAGTCATCACCGTATCGAACACGGCCGTACCCACCGTGTCAGCGATTGCCTCCACCGGTGCCACCCCCCGTTTCGTGGACATCGATCCCGCCACCTACCTGATGGATACCACACAACTGCAGGCTGCGATTACCGGAAAAACCCGCTGCATCATCCCGGTACACCTGTTCGGGCAATGCGTTGCCATGGAGCAGGTGCAGGCCATTGCCCGGGCACATGGCCTGCACGTGATCGAGGATTGCGCGCAGGCGCACGGCGCCATCCGCCACGGCAAGAAAGCCGGCAGCCAATCCGACATCGCCTGTTTTTCGTTTTACCCCACCAAACTGCTGGGCACCTTTGGCGATGCCGGCATGGCCATCACCGACAGCGAGGCACTGGATGGCAAGCTACGCCGGCTGCGCTTCTACGGCATGGAAAAAACCTATTACGCGATCGAGCACGGCTACAATTCGCGCCTCGACGAGATCCATGCCGCCATCCTGCTGCGCAAGCTGGCCCACCTCGACGGCTACATTGCCCGGCGACGCGCATTGGCCCGTCGCTATGACGAGGCCTTGGCCGGAACGGGGCTGATCCTGCCACAGGTGGCCGACGGCAATGACCATGCCTACTATCTCTATGTGGTACGCCACCCGGAACGCGAGCGTGTGATGGAGGCACTGAAGGCCCAGGACATCCATGTGAACATCAGCTACCCTTGGCCGATCCACACCATGCAAGGCTACCACCACCTGGGCTACCGCGAAGGCGATCTGCCGCACACGGAACGGGCTGCACGGGAGATTTTCTCCTTGCCGATGTACCCCAGCCTGTCGGATGCCGAACAGGAAACCGTCATTCGCGTGCTGCAGGACATTGCCTGATGCCACCGCGCATCCGGGCGGCCGGACACCCCCCACAGGCAACGGAAATTTGATCCATGTCCTTGGTTAGGCCCTGCCATCGCATACAATGGCGCCAGCAGGCATTACCGGAAACCCGACCATGAACAAGACAGCCACCCGGCAGGACACATGGCCTGAATGCATCCTGGACTACGACAGGCTGGATCGCATTGCCGACGAACAGGCCGAGGCCTACAAGAAACGCGCCCCGTTTCCCCATGCGGTCATTGATGAATTCCTGCCGGAGTGGGTCATTGACAGGCTCATTGCCGAATTCCCGGCACCTGACCGGCGCCTGCAGATCCAGGACAACACCACCTATGCCGACAATGACAAGCCGGTCCAGATCAACAAGGTGGGCATACAGAACGAAGCCCTGTTTTCGCCGTTTGTGCGCGCCCTGTTCTGGGAGCTGAACTCGCTGCGTTTCCTGCGCTTCCTGGAGAAGCTGACCGGCATCAAGAACATCCTCCCGGATCCCACCCTCCGTGGCGGCGGCCTGCACCAGACCAAACCGGGCGGGCTGTTGCAGATCCACGCCGATTTCAACAAGCACCCGATTTATGGCTTCGACCGCCGCATGAATTTCCTGCTGTACCTGAACAAGGACTGGAAAGAGGAATGGGGCGGCCAGCTGGAGCTGTGGACAAAAAACATGGACCGTTGCGTGCGCAAGGTGCTGCCGCTGGCCGGCCGCTGCGTGATCTTCAATACCTCCTCCGAATCCTGGCACGGCCACCCGCAACCGGTGGCCTGCCCTGAAGGCAACACGCGCAAATCGCTCGCCCTGTACTATTACACCATCGGGCGCCCGCCCCATGAAGACCGGCCGGCCCACAAGGTCATCTGGCAGTTCCCTCCCGAGGAAGGACAACCTGCCCCCTGACCGGTGGCATGCCGCACACGCCAGCACACCGGCTGCCACGGAGGCCATGCCAGCATGATCGAACCCTCGATGGAACACCGCCTGCAGCAACTGCTCGACCGGCAGGCCATCCTTGACCTCGTCCATACCTATTGCCGGGCAGCCGACCGCCATGACCATGCGCTCATGCGCACGCTGTACCACGACGATGCCATCGATGAGCATGGCGGGCTGTTCAAGGGGCTGGCCAGCGAATTCATCGACCGCCTGCCGGAAATCCAGGCGCCAATGGAAATCCTCCACCACAATGTCACGACCACCAACATCCGCTTCGATGGCCACTATGCCGAAGGCGAGATTTACATACTGGCCTTCCACCGCATCCGTACCGCCAGCGGCCCCGTCGACCTGCTGATCGGCGGACGCTATTTCGACCGCTACGAGAAACGCCGCAACAGCTGGAAATTTATCCACCGCTGCGCAGTCGCTGACTGGGCAAACCTGCATGACCCTTCGATCGTCGATCTCGGCCACCCCATGCTGCAGGGTGCGTACATCGGCAAACCGGGGGTTGCAGACCCCTCCTACGGATTCTTCCGCCTGCTCAAGCGCAGCGGGCCCTGAACCGCCGCATCAGGCATCCACTGCCGGCTGCGACCACGCCTCGCGCGCCAGGCACAGCAGGCAGGCCCACAACAGCAGGCTCGCCAGCACATGCACACTGCCCGCAATGGCACGGCAGTCTTCCAGCAGACCCCAGCGGCTGAACAGCCAATGCCAGTCGTGCACCCCGCCACCGACCAGTGGCAACACCTGGGCCTGCGCATCACCCATGTAGTTGGCCATGTACATCAGGCTCTCGCCCAGCCAGAACAGGCAGACCAGTGCCTCGTACTGCCGGGCATCACGCCAGAAGTGCACCGCGCAGGCCACCGGGAAGGCCAGCTGCCCCAGGCTGCCGCCCAGGAAATGCAGGGTTTCGCCAAACAGGCCAAACACCACATGGCCGCCTTCATGGAACAGCAGGTTGGCGCCATCGATGAAGTGGTAGCGGTAGGCAAAGGCCAGCCACAGGCTGTACGGTGCCAGCAGCAGTACCAGGCATTTTTTCCAGGCCATCGGCAATCCTCCCCGGGCCACGCCATTATGGCGGAAAACAAAAACGGGCCCGAAGGCCCGTTCCTGCAACGCCGGTGGCGGCTTATTCGGCCGCAGCACCCTCGCTGACTTCCTTCATCGACAGCTTGATGCGGCCACGCTGGTCGACATCCAGCACCTTGACCTGCACCTCCTGGCCTTCCTTGAGGTAGTCGCTGACATTTTCCACGCGCTCGTTGGCGATCTGGGAAATGTGCAGCAGGCCGTCCTTGCCCGGCAGGATGGTAATGAACGCACCAAAATCCACGATGCGGGCAACCACGCCGTTGTACACACGGCCGATTTCCGCTTCGGCGGTAATCGACAGGATGCGGTCCTGCGCGGCCTTCATCGCTTCCTGGTCGGCGGCGAAGATGTGAATGGTGCCGTCGTCCTCGATATCGATGCTGGCACCCGTCTCCTCGGTGATGGAGCGGATGGTGGCACCACCCTTGCCGATGACATCACGGATTTTCTCGGAGTCGATGCTCATGGTGGTCATCTGCGGGGCATTGTCGGAAATCGTCGGACGCGAAGCCGCAATGACCTGGTTCATCTGCGCCAGGATGTGCAGCCGGGCCTCAAGGGCCTGGTGCAGGGCCTTCTCCATGATTTCCTCGGTGATGCCTTCGATCTTGATGTCCATCTGCAGGGCCGTGACCCCTTCGACAGAACCGGCCACCTTGAAGTCCATGTCGCCGAGGTGATCCTCGTCACCGAGGATGTCGGTCAGCACGGCGAAGCGGTTGCCTTCCTTGACCAGGCCCATGGCGATGCCGGCTACCGGGGCCTTCATCGGCACACCGGCATCCATCAGCGACAGGCTGGCCACGCACACGCTGGCCATCGAGCTGGAACCGTTCGATTCGGTGATCTCCGACACCACACGGATGGTGTAGGGGAAATCCGCCTCTTTCGGCAGCATCGCCGCCACGCCACGCCGCGCCAGGCGGCCGTGGCCGATCTCGCGGCGCCCGGTGCCCCCCATGCGGCCGCACTCGCCCACCGAATACGGCGGGAAGTTGTAGTGCAGCATGAAGGTGTCCTTGCGCTCACCCTCGAGGGCATCGATGATCTGCGCGTCACGCTTCGTACCCAGGGTTGCCACGCCAATTGCCTGCGTTTCACCGCGGGTGAACAGCGCGGAACCGTGCGCCTTGCCGAGCACACCAACTTCGACGGTGATCGGGCGCACGGTCTTGTTGTCGCGACCGTCAATGCGCGGCTCGCCCTTGATGATGCGGCCACGCACGATTTCCTTCTCGAGACCCTTGAACAGGTCGTTGACCTCGTGCGCAGTCACGCCGCTTTCCTCGTCCACCAGCACCAGCAGGGCTTCGGCACGGATATCGGCCACCTTCTGCTGCCGCACGGCTTTCTCGGTAATGCGGTAGGCCTCGCCCAGCGCCAGACCGTACTTGCTGCGCAGGGCATCCATCACGGCCTGGTTGGCGGCCGGCGGCTGCCAGTCCCACTTCGGCTTGCCGACTTCAGCTGCCAGCTGGTTGATTACCTCGATCACTGCCTGCATTTCGACATGGCCGAACAGCACGGCACCGAGCATCTGGTCTTCGGTCAGTTCCTTGGCTTCGGACTCCACCATCAACACGGCGTCCTTGGTACCCGCCACCACCATGTCGAGCATCGATTGCTTCAGCTCGCTGTAGCTCGGGTTCAGCACATAACCGGTATCCGGGTGGAAACCGACGCGCGCACCGGCAATCGGACCATTGAAGGGGATGCCGGAAATGGCCAGCGCGGCACTGGTACCGATCATCGCCGCGATATCCGGATCATGGTCCTTGTCGGCCGACATCACGGTGCAGATCACCTGCACTTCGTTCTTGAAGCCTTCCGGGAACAGCGGGCGAATCGGCCGGTCGATCAGGCGGCTGGTCAGCGTTTCCTTTTCGGAAGGCCGGCCTTCACGCCGGAAAAAGCCGCCGGGGATCTTGCCCACGGCATAGGCCCTTTCCTGGTAATGCACCGACAGCGGGAAAAAATCCTGCCCGGCGCTGGCTTCGCGCGCACCGACCACGGTACACAGCACGGAGACCTGCCCCATGGTGACCAACACGGCCCCGGTGGCCTGGCGGGCAACACGCCCGGTTTCCAGGGTGACGGTCTGTTTGCCGTACTGGAATGTCTTTCTTACGGGTTTCACAAATGATTCCTCCAATGATGAACGCAACCGTCCGTTGGCGGGCCCCATGGCCCGCCCCTTACGGATCAGCGGCGCAGGCCCAACTTGCCGATCAGGGCCGTGTAACGATCACCGTCCTTGCGCTTCAGGTAATCCAGCAGCTTGCGACGCTGGTTCACCATGCGGATCAATCCGCGGCGGGAATGGTGGTCTTTCTTGTGATCTTCAAAATGCTTCTGCAATTTGTCGATGTTGTGCGACAACAGGGCCACCTGCACTTCCGGCGAACCGGTATCGCTGGCCTCAAGCTGGTATTGCTTGATGATGTCGGCTTTCTCTTTTGCACTCAGTGACATGGTCTTTTCCTCATTACGGTTGAATATGCACGGGTCCCGGGGGACCCCTCACAGCCAGCCTGTCCGCGCATACCTGCAGACAGGTTCCCGGCCAGTACCCTATACGGCACTGGCCACCAGTCGACGCGGCGCCAGGCGCCCGTCGTCCAGTATCTCGCCAATCCCGATGAACTCCCCGTCATCGAGCGCCACCCGCACCATGCCCTGTACCGGCAGGTTCGGGGCCAGCACCGGCTGCCCCTGTTGCAGGTAGTAACCACTGTGCTCATCGAGCCGGATCTCCGGCAGGTGGGCGACGGCATCGCCAACCGGCAGGATGAGGGCATCCAGCGCTGCATCATCGCCGGCATCCTTCAGGGCCTGCAGGTGTTGCAGCGTCACGGCAACGGCCTCGGTAAACGGCCCTGCCTGGGTACGCCGCAACACACTGACGTGCCCCCCGCAGCCCAGGGCACGCCCCAGGTCCTCGGCAATCGAACGCACATACGTGCCCTTGCTGGCACGGATGCGCACATCCACTTCAGCGCGCTCACCCGGCCGGAATGCCAGCAGCTCCAGCGCGTACACGGTGACTTCCCGTGCTTCGCGTTCCACTTCCTCGCCACGGCGGGCCAGCTTGTACAGCGGCTCCCCCTGGTGCTTCAGCGCCGAATACATCGACGGCACCTGGCGGATGGTGCCGCGGAATGCTGCCAGCGCCTGCGCCACATCGGCCTCCACCAGCGCGGCGGCCGACTGCACGGCCAGCACCTCGCCTTCGGCATCCCCGGTACGGGTGGCCACCCCCAGCACAAAGGTGCTGCGGTATTCCTTGTCCGACTCCAGCAGGAAGCGCGAAAACTTCGTCGCTTCCCCGAAACACAGCGGCAGCACACCGGTCGCCAGCGGATCCAGGCTGCCGGTATGACCGGCTTTCGCCGCACCGTACAGCCAGCGCACCTTCTGCAAGGCCGCGTTGGAGGTCATCCCGGCCGGCTTGTCCAGCACCAGGATGCCATTGAGGACCCGGCCCTTGCGTCGCTTGCCCACGGCTCAGGCATCCCCTTCATCGTCATCGTGGTGGCGGCGATCCTCGGCCACGGCACGGTCAATCAGGGCCGACAGGTTGGCCCCGCGGTACACGCTTTCATCGTGCACGAAGCGCAGCTTCGGTGTGGTTCGCCACTGCGTGCCGCGCGCGACCTGCGAACGCAGGAAACCCGCCGCATGGTTCAGTGCCTCCAGGGACCCGGCAACCGCTTCCGCAGATTCCTTGCCCACAAACGTCACAAACACCTTGGCATGCGCCAGGTCACGGCTGACTTCCACATCCGTGACCGTCACCATACCGACGCGCGGGTCGCTGACCTCCTGCTGGATCAACAAGGCCAGCTCGCGGCGCAGGTAATCGCCGATGCGCTGGGTACGGCTGAAGTCATGCGCCACGACCCGTCCCCGCCTCAGTCGATGGTGCGTTGCACCATCTCCCGGTCATACACTTCGATCTTGTCGCCAGGACGGATATCGTTGTAGTTCTTCACGCCGATACCGCATTCCATGCCATTGCGCACTTCGGCCACATCATCCTTGAAGCGCCGCAGCGATTCGAGATCGCCTTCAAAAATCACTACATCCTCACGCAACACGCGAATCGGCTTGTTGCGGTAGACCGTACCCTCGATGACCATGCAACCGGCCACCTGGCCGAACTTCGGCGAACGGAACACATCGCGCACTTCGGCAACCCCGACGATCTGCTCGCGCATTTCCGGCGACAGCAGGCCGGTCAGTGCCTTCTTCACATCATCGATGAGGTCGTAAATCACGCTGTAATAACGCAGGTCCACGCCTTCCTGCTCGGCCAGCCGGCGCGCCACGCCATCGGCACGCACGTTGAAGCCGAAGACAACCGCCTTGGTGGTGATGGCGAGGTTCATGTCGGTTTCGGTAATGCCGCCCACACCGGCACCCACAACCCGCACTTCCACTTCCTCGGTAGCAATATCGGCCAATGCAGCCTGCAGGGCTTCAAGCGAGCCACGCACATCGGTCTTGAGCACGACATTGAGGGTCTTCTTGCCCTCGGCGCCCATGTTCTCGAACAGGTTGTCGAGCTTGGCAGATTGCTGGCGGGCCAGTTTCAGCTCGCGATCGCGGCTCTGGCGGAATTGCGCCACATCGCGTGCCTGTTTCTCGCTCTCCACCACATGGAATTCGTCACCGGCATCGGGCGTACCATCGAGGCCGAGGATTTCCACCGGAATCGACGGGCCAGCGCCCGTGACCGGACGACCCGATTCGTCCAGCATGGCGCGAATGCGGCCGAACTGCTGGCCGGCCAGCACGATGTCGCCGGCCTTGAGCGTGCCGCGCTGTACCAGCACGGAAGCAATGGCACCACGCCCCTTGTCCAGCCGCGACTCGATGACGATGCCGTGTGCCGGCACATCCATCGGAGCCTTCAGCTCCAGCACCTCGGCCTGCACCAGCACGGCCTCGAGCAACTCATCGATGCCCTGGCCGGTCAGTGCCGACACCGGCATGAACTGCACATCACCACCCCAGTCCTCGGGGATGACGCCCTTGGCGGCCAGTGCGTTCTTGACGCGGTCCGGATCGGCCGTTTCCTTGTCGATCTTGTTCAACGCGACCACGATCGGCACGCCGGCTGCGCGGGCGTGCTGGATGGCTTCTTCGGTCTGCGGCATCACACCGTCATCGGCCGCCACGACCAGGATGACGATGTCCGTGCTTTTCGCACCGCGTGCCCGCATGGCCGTGAAGGCGGCGTGGCCGGGGGTATCCAGGAAGGTAATCATGCCGCGCGGCGTTTCGACGTGGTACGCACCGATATGCTGCGTGATGCCACCGGCTTCGCCGGCCGCAACGCGGCTCTTGCGGATGTAGTCGAGCAACGAGGTTTTGCCGTGGTCGACGTGGCCCATCACGGTCACCACCGGCGCACGCGGCTTTTCCTCACCGGCGTGCTGCGTCAGCGCCGCCAGCAGGCTGTCCTCGACCGAACTGTCCTTCGCCATGACCGGTTTATGGCCCATTTCTTCCACCACGATGGCAGCCGTCTCCTGGTCAATCACCTGGTGCAGGCCGGCCATGATGCCGAGCTTCATCAGGGCACGCACCACTTCACCGCCCTTGACCGCCATGCGCTGTGCAAGGTCGGAAACGGCAATGGTCTCGGGAATCTGTACGTCACGCACCACGGCTTCGGTCGGCCGCTCGAAGGCATGTTTCTTCTGGGCTTCCAGGGCCAGCTTCGGCTTCTTGCGCGCCTTGTGCAGGTGCAGCAGGGTTTCTTCCACCTGCTCGAGGTCGTCGAGCGCCACATCGGCCGCCCGCACCTTGCGCGGCGACTCGACGCCACGCACCTTCACCGGCTTTTTCTTGTTGCGCTGGCTTTCTTCCTCGGCCGTTTCTTCCTTGCGCTTGTGGCGGAAACGCGCATCGACGGCGTCAGTGGCCGGGCGGGCCGCTGCCGGGTCCGGTGCCGCTTCCTGTTGCCGGGCCTTCAGCAAGGCTTCCCGGCGGGCCTGCTCGGCGGCTTCCTGTTCCTTGCGCTTGGCCAGCGCCTGCTGCCGCAGGATTTCGGGATCCATGCCGCGGCGATCGATCACTTCCTCCGGGACGGCCTCGTACACCGGCTGCTCGATCACCACCGGTGCATCCACTGCAGCGACGACCTCGGGCACCTCAGCCTCCGGAACGGCCTCCAGCGCATCGGTTTTTTCCGCCTCGCCCGCATCACTGCGCTTGATATAGGTGCGCTTCTTGCGGACCTCGACATTCACGGTCTTGCGGTCGCCGGCCGTCTTCAGCGTGCCGACGGTCTTGCGCTTCAGGGTGATCTTGCCCGGTGCGCCCGCGTCCTTGCCGTGCACGCCCTTCAGGTAGGCCAACAGGGCCTGCTTGTCGTGGTCGGTGACGGCTTCGTCAGTCTTGCTGTGCGGCAGCCCGGCTTCCTGCATCTGCTTGAGCAGGTGCTCGACCGGCTTGCCGACCTGTTCGGCCAGTTGCTGTACGGTTACATCCGCCATGTGTCGTCCTCTCCTGCCGCCTTAGCGCTTCAGGCATTACCTTCGTTGGCAAACCAGGGTGCACGCGCCGTCATGATGAGCTCGGCCGCGCGTTTTTCATCCAGGCCATCCACCATGCCCAGCAGGTCTTCCACCGCCTGTTCCGCCAGGTCTTCCATCGTCACTACGCCATGGCTGGCCAGGGTAAAGGCCAGCTGGCGGTCCATGCCGTCCATGCCGAGCAGGTCAGCCGCCGGTTCCTTCACCGACTCCTCGCTGCTGATGGCTTGGGTCAGCAGGGCATCCTTGGCGCGCGAGCGCAGCTCCTCGGCGATGGATTCATCAAAGCCCTCGATGGCCAGCATCTCTTCCAGCGGCACATACGCCACTTCTTCCAGGGTGCTGAAACCCTCTTCAGCCAGCACGCGGGCAATGTCCTCATCCACATCCAGGTGCTGCATGAAACGCTTGACCACATCGGCGGACTCGGCCTCCAGCTTGGCCTGGGCGTCGTCGAGGCTCATCACATTGATTTCCCAGCCGGTCAGCTGGCTGGCCAGGCGCACGTTCTGGCCACCACGGCCAATCGCCTGTGCCAGGTTGTCTTCGGCCACGGCCACGTCCATCGAGCCGGCATCCTCATCCACCACGATCGACTCGACTTCGGCCGGCGACAGTGCATTGATCACCAGCTGGGCCGGGTTGTCGTCCCACAGGATGATGTCGATGCGCTCGCTCGCGAGTTCGTTCGACACAGCCTGCACGCGCGACCCGCGCATGCCGACACAGGCGCCGACCGGGTCGATGCGGCCATCATTGGTTTTCACGGCAATCTTGGCCCGCGAACCCGGGTCACGGGCCGCCGCACGAATCTCGATCACGTCCTCGGCAATTTCGGGCACTTCGATCTTGAACAGCTCCACCAGCATTTCCGGGCAGGCACGGCTCAACAGCAATTGCGGCCCGCGGACCTCGCTGCTGACCTGCTTCAGGATGGCGCGCACGCGGTCACCGACGCGGAACACCTCGCGGCCCACCAGTTCCTCACGCGGCAGGAAGCCTTCGGCATTGCTGCCGAGGTCGACGATCACGTTGTCGCGCGTCACTTTCTTGACGGTGCCGGCCAGCAATTCGCCTTCACGCCCTTCGAACTGCTTGATGACCTGTGCCCGCTCGGCCTCACGCACCTTCTGGAAGATGACCTGCTTGGCGGTCTGGGCGGCGATGCGGCCAAAATCGATGTTCTCGACCTGTTCCTCATGCACGTCACCGGGTTGCAGCGCCGGGTTTTTCTCGTGCGCCTCTTCCAGGGTGAACTGGCTGCCCAGCGTGGCCACCACATCGTCTGCCACCACGGTCCAGCGGCGGAAGGTGGTGTAGTCACCGCTGCGGCGATCGATCACGACACGGATGTCGGCATCGCCCTCATCGGCATAGCGCTTCTTGGTCGCCGTTGCCAGCGCCGCTTCGATCGCCTCGAAAATGACTTCGCGCGATACGCCTTTCTCGTTCGAAACGGCTTCCGCAACCAGCAGGATGTCCTTGTTCATGCCTTCTCACTCCAGCTCAAAGGGCTTTTCCAGTAAAAAACCACATCGCCACACCGGGCGTCATCCGGCGTCGGGTTCCGGGCCGTCCCCTGCCGCCTCATCATCAAAGCGGGGAATCAACTGGGCCTTGTCGACCGCCGACAGCGCCAGCGCCACTTCCGCCCCGTCTTGCAGCAGCACCAGCCCATCGGCCGTGACAGCCTGCAGCAGGCCCCGGAACTTGCGTCGCCCGCCCTGCGGAACCCGCAGGCGCACGGCCACTTCCTCACCGGTGAAGCGACGGAACTGCTCCAGGGTAAACAGCGGCCGGTCCATCCCCGGCGACGACACCTCGAGGGTGTATTCGCCGGCAATCGGGTCTTCCACGTCCAGCAGCGCACTGATCTGCCGGCTGGCCGTCGCGCAATCCTCGACGGTGATGCCGGACGGGCTGTCGATGAACACGCGCAGCACGCTGCGGCGCCCCTGGCGCAGGAACTCAAGCCCCCACAGCTCATACCCGAGACCGCGCACCGTCGGTTCCAGCAGCGCTTGCAGGTCGGCCTGTCCCGTCATTGCATTCCTTCCCGGCCGGTTCCACCGGCCCAATAAAAAATGGGCACGAGGCCCATTTCATCCGTCACCGGCACACCGAAGGCTGCGGTGACACCCGCCGGTGGCGGATTGTTCGAGCAAAAAGCCCCACCAGGGGGGCTTTCCGCTGCCACCGGCAACCCGGTTGCCGGTGGAAATGGTTGCGGGGGCAGGATTTGAACCTACGACCTTCGGGTTATGAGCCCGACGAGCTACCAGACTGCTCCACCCCGCGTCAATGCCTGTTGCCTCAACCCCGGTGCCGGCTCACGAGCCAGTCCCGGGGGGCGGCAGATTATAGTGAATCGCCCCGGGAGCGTCAACGAAACCCGGAAAAAACCCTGTTGCCAACACATCGAATGGTGCCCAAGGCCGGATTTGAACCGGCACGGCTTGCGCCACTACCCCCTCAAGATAGCGTGTCTACCAATTCCACCACTTGGGCAAGGGGCCGGCATTATAGGGAAAACCCCCGGCCCCGCAAAGCTCATTGCGCGGGGGCTGCCTCCGCAGGCACCGCAGGCACGTCGGCCACCGGGGCCGGCGCCGCCGGCAGGACCGGGACATCCACCGGTGCGAGCGGGGCCGGCTGGATAAGCTCCAGCGCCGGCAGGTCGGACAAGGGGGCCTGCGAGCGGTGCTTGGCGATGATCGCCAGCGAGAAGCTGGTGACGAAGAACACGGTCGCCAGGATGGCCGTCAGGCGGGCCAGGAAACCGGCATTGCCGCTGCTGCCGAACAGGGTCTGGGAAGACCCGCTGCCAAAGGAGGCACCCATGTCGGCGCCCTTGCCTTGCTGGACGAGGACCAGGCCGATCAGGGCGGCAGCCGTCAGTACGTGTGCGATCAGGGTCAGTTTCTCGATCATGCCTGCAAAGCCTGTTGTCCGATGCCAAGGAACGCGCCGGCATCGAGGGAAGCCCCACCGACCAGCGCACCATCAATGTCCTGTTCCGCGAACAGGGAGGCGGCATTGTCCGCCTTGACGCTGCCGCCGTAAAGTACCGGCACAGCCGCCAGGCCCGCATCCACGGCAGCCAGGCGCTGCCGGATGAAGGCATGCACCGCCTGGGCCTGCCCCGGCGTGGCCGTGCGGCCGGTGCCAATGGCCCAGACCGGTTCGTAGGCCACCACCGCCCGGCGCAGTGCTTCCACGCCATGGCAGGCCGTCACGGCAGCCAGCTGCTCGCCCACCACAGCCTCGACCTGCCCGGCATCGCGCTCGGCAAGGGTTTCCCCCACGCAGAGCACCGGCACCAGGCCGGCGGCGATGGCACGGCCGAACTTGGCCGCCACCAGCGCATTGCCTTCGCCAAAGCGTGCCCGCCGCTCGGAATGGCCGACAATCACGAAACGGCAGCCGTAATCGGCCAGCATTTCACCGGCCACCTCACCGGTGCAGGCGCCTTCGCGCTGTTCCGCGAGGTTTTGTGCCCCCAGTGCAATGGGGGAACCCGCCAACACGGCGGCCACCGGCGGGATGTGCACGAACGGTGGGCAGACGGCCAGCTGCACGCGGGCCCCGTTGCCCCAGCCGGCCACCAGGGCCGTGGCCAGGGTCTCGGCCTGCGCACGCGAGGTGTGCATCTTCCAGTTGCCGTTGACCTGTCGCTGGCGCATGGTAGCCGCGGGGGGGCGGGGGGGACAAAACGGCCGCACATGGTACCGCATGCGGGAAGCGGCCCTCAAGGAAACGGACCGGTTCAGGCCATCGCCTGCCGTACGGCTTCGGCCAGCTCGGCAGCCAGGGCATGCACCAGCTCGCCCTGCTCACCTTCCACCATGACCCGGATCAGCGGCTCGGTACCCGAGGGCCGCAACAGCACGCGGCCACGGCCGTCGAGGCGCCGTTCCGCTTCCGCCAGCTTGGCGGCGATCGGCGGGCTGTCCAGGCGCACCGTACCGTGCGTACGGACATTGATCATCACCTGCGGGTACAGCGTAAGGCCTGCCAATGCCGCATCCAGGCTGCAGCCGAGCAACGACAGGGCATGCAGCACCTTCAGCGCCGCGATGATGCCGTCACCGGTGGTGGTGACATCGGAGCAGATGATGTGGCCCGAGGATTCGCCACCCAGCGACCAGCCGTGCTGCTGCATCAGTTCCTTCACATAACGGTCACCGACCTTCGCACGCGCAAAACCGACGCCCAGGCCCGCGAGCGCATGCTCGACTGCGAGGTTGGTCATCAGGGTGCCCACCACGCCGGGGCAATCCGCCCCGGCGGCCAGCCGGCCACGCACCAGGATGTACAGCAACTGGTCGCCATCGACGAGCCGGCCGTGGCGGTCGGCAAAAATGACGCGGTCGCCATCACCATCGAGGGCGATGCCGAGGTCAGCACCCTGTGCGCGTACGGCGGCGACCAGTGCCGCCGGCTCGGTGGAGCCGACACCGGCATTGATGTTGAGGCCATCGGGTTCCGTACCCAGGGTATGCACCGTGGCACCCAGTTCGCGGAAAACCGCCGGCGCCACCTGGTAGGCCGCACCGTGGGCACAATCCACCACGAGGCGCAGGCCGTCGAGGCGGAAGCCGGCTGGCACGCTGCTCTTGCAGAATTCGATGTAGCGGCCCGGTGCATCGGCAATGCGCCGCACCTTGCCCAGCCGGCTGGAATCCACCGTCTGCAGCGGCTGCCCCAGCTGGGTCTCGATCGCCAGCTCCACGTCATCGGCCAGCTTGACGCCCGCCGAGGAAAAAAACTTGATGCCATTGTCGTGGTAGGGATTGTGCGAGGCACTGATGACGAT
>LAHR01000671.1_pt1 | contig 87425 bp, 80 predicted proteins | sample 329641 | NCBI WGS metagenome assembly LAHR01 (sample SAMN03275701, study PRJNA271635) | activated sludge metagenome | isolation source: Sample C-3 Sludge from acetogenic chamber (third chamber) of Anaerobic...
TGGGATATGCGCTCTGACCGGGTTTTGCTTCGATACGCCTCGCGCTGCGAGGCTACTCAGCAAGCGATTTGCGCCGCACATCCTCACAGCACACTGCCTTCCCCACCCGGCAATTCCCCCTGCAACACCCTCACGCGCAAGCGGCGGATGCCATCGGCAGTGCCGGAATCCGCCCACACCACCACGCGCAGCGTTTTGCCGGTATCCCGCCGGCGAAAGCGCAGCACCATCACCGGCACGGTGACGAAGGCGCCGGGCAGCAGGTCGGCCGGTTGCAGCCGGCCGTGTTGCAGCAGTTGCCAGCCGGATGCGTGCAGGGCGAGGCCGGTCACGCCGTTCGCCGGCCACTGGCGGTGATCCCGCACGGCCCACAGCAGTGATGCCGCCCAGGCCAGCACGGCCACGACATGAACAGCCAGCGGCGGGCGCGACAGCAGCAGTGCCAGCAGCACCAGCGCATGCAGTGCCAGTACCAGCCACAAACCGCGGTGGGAAGCCTTCAGCTCAAGGCGTAAGGGTGCGTTTGAATGCGACAATCAGGCCCACCATCCGTTGCAGGTCGGGGTCGGCCGGTGCCGATACCCCCATGATCCAGGCGAGGAGATCCGTATCCTCGCAGTCGAGCAGGCGGATGTACGCCTGCTGGTCTGCCGCCTCCAGGGTGTCGAAACACTGGTCGAAAAACGGCACGAACGCGAGATCGAGTTCCAGCATGCCGCGCCGGCTGTGCCAGCGGTGACGGTTGCGTTCGGCCGCAGTGATCATGTGCAAACCCCTTGTGCAGGCGCGCCATTATAGGCCGGCGGCACCCTTTCGCCCAAGCGCCGGCGCCGATACACTGGCCTGCCATTCCGGATGCCGGGTTTGCATATGGACTGCCGTGTCATTCCCCTCAGCGATTACCGTTTCCTCACCGTGCAGGGGCCAGATGCCGCCAAATTCCTGCAGGGCCAGCTCACCTGCGACCTGCAGGCCATCGAGGGCGGCGCCAGCCACCTGGGCGCACACTGCACGCACCAGGGCCGCATGGTGTCGAGCTTCCGCATTGCCCGCAGCAGCGACGACAGCTACACGCTGCGCGTGCATGCCGGCATTGCCGAGCGCGCGCTGGCGCAGCTGGGCAAGTACATCGTGTTCTCCAAGGCCAAGGTACGGCTGGACGACAGCCTCGCGGGCCTGGCCCTGCTGGGTGCCGATGCCGCCGCCTGGCTGCAGCAGCAGGCAGGGCTGGCTGCCCCGCCCTACCCCGACAGCGCGCTGCGCGCCGCCGGTGGCGTGGTCATCCACGGCCACGGTGCGGCGCTGGAGTGCTGGCTGCCCGTGGCACAGGCGCAGCCGCTGCAACAGGCTGCCACCGCACAACGCTACCTGGCCGATGCCGGCGCATGGCAGGCCTACCTGGTGGGCCAGGGCGTAGGCGAGGTGCGCACCGAAACCATCGAGGTGTTCATCCCGCAGCTCATCAACCTGCACCTGACCGGCGGCATCAGCTTCACCAAGGGCTGTTACACCGGCCAGGAAATCGTCGCGCGCATGAAATACCGCGGCAAACTGAAGCGGCACATGTACCGTGCACAGGCACAAACCGGCAGGGCCGTTGCACCCAACACGCCGCTGTTTGCCGACGGCCACGCGCAAAGCGTGGGCGAGGTAGTGCTGGCCGCCGGTGGCGAGCTGCTGGTGTCGGTGACGAAGGATGCGAAGGATGCCGCTGCGGTGCACCTGGGCACCGCCGATGGCCCGCCGCTGGCCTTCCTGCCGCTGCCCTACGACCCGGAAGCCGAGGGCTAAACCGGCACCGGTGCCGGCGGCAGTGCCCAGTCGATCGGCGGGTAGCCGTGTTCACGCAGGTAGGCATTCGTTTGCGAGAAATGCCGGCAACCGAGAAAGCCGCGGTGCGCCGACAGCGGTGACGGGTGCGGCGCCTGCAGTACGCAATGGCGCTGGCGGTCGATGAACTGGCCTTTCTTCTGCGCGTAACTGCCCCACAGCAGAAACACGATGTGCTCGCGCTCGCGGTTCAGCACATCGATCACGCGGTCGGTGAAGGTTTCCCAGCCCTGGCCCTGGTGGGCGCCGGCCTGGCCCTGCTCCACCGTCAGCACGCTGTTCAGCAGCAGCACGCCCTGCTCGGCCCAGTGCTGCAGGCAGCCGTGCGCGGGGATCGGCAGGCCGAGGTCGGCCTGCAGTTCCTTGAAGATGTTCTGCAACGAGGGCGGCGGCGGCACGCCGGGCGGTACCGAGAAACACAGGCCATGTGCCTGGCCGGGGCCGTGGTACGGGTCCTGCCCCAGTATCACCACGCGCACGCGCTCGAACGGCGTCTGCCGGAAGGCGTTGAACCAGTTGTCGGTAGCCGGGTAGATCACCGCTCCGGCGCGCTTGCGGTCGCGCAGGAAGGCGCGCAGGGCCTGCATGTAGGGTTGCCCGAACTCGCCACCCAGTTGCTGCAGCCAGCCGGGTTCGAGATCAATGCGGCGGGTGGCATCCGTCATCGGCAAAGCACTCCTGGCAAGGTATTGCGAGCCCCGGAAACGCGTGGGGCGGATAACCATCCGCCCCACGGCAACCGGTATCCGGCACGGTCAGGCCAGCTTGAGCAGCGCCACCAGTACCACGGTCAGTGCCAGGCTGCAGTGGACCACGCCCTTGACGCTGGTCATCGGGCCGGTCTTGCCGAACAGGGCATTGGCTTCCAGCGCCAGCACGGCGGCCAGGGCCAGCCACAGGCCGGCACCGCTGCCACCGCCCGACAGCAGGTGGTGGGCGCTGTAGCCCAGGTGCGGGCTGGCCAGCATGCCGAACAGCATCGGCGCGGAGAACAGCACATTGGTGCGCGAGGCCAGCAGGGCCTTGGCACCGGCAGCGGCCTTGTCGCCTTCCACCAGGCCAATGACCACTTTCTGGTTCGGCCAGATCACCAGCCAGACATTCAGGAACATCAGGGTGCCGAGCAGTGCGCCGACCACGATGTAGTCATTGGTCACGCCCTGTTTCAGCACGCCCAGCAGCAGTACCACACCGGTCAGGAAGGTGAACATGGCACCCCAGCGGAACCACCACAGGGCACGCGGCGCCAGTTTCTTCAGGGCATCGCCCTTGGCATCGGCAGTGGCTTCCTTGAAATACTCGCCCTGGACGAAGTTGAAGTAGTAGAGCATGCCGATCCACACGATGCCGAACAGCACGTGCAACCAGCGGAAAACGAACAGTCCCATCTCGTGCATGCTGCCTTCCATCACGATCTCCTTGACCGGTGTGTTTGGGGTGGCGTGGCGCCGGCCGTACGGAACCGGCGCGGTGGCCCACTATATACTGGCGGCCATGCCTGAAAAACCCCGCGCCGGACAGGGCCGTTGCCCGCCGCCATGACCTGCATCATGACCACCGGCCGGCCGCCTGTGGGAGAATGCCGGCACCACCGGGAGGATCGCTGCCATGACCAACCAGACCCCTTACCAGTTGCTCGGCGGCGAGGCCGGCATCCGCCGCCTGGCCGAGGCCTTCTACGAGGCCATGGACGAACTGCCGGAAGCTGCCACCATCCGCGCCATGCATGCCGAGAGCCTCACCGACATCCAGCAGAAGCTGTTCGAGTACCTGTCGGGCTGGCTGGGCGGCCCGCCGCTGTACAAGGAGCGCACCGGCAGCGTCTGCCTGACCGACCCGCACAAGCCCTATGCCATCGGCCCGGCCGAGCGCGACCAGTGGCTGCTGTGCATGGAGAAGGCGCTGGAGCGTGTCGGTGCCAGCGCCGAGGTGAAGGCGATGGTGAAACAGCCGTTCTTCCACATCGCGGATTTCCTCCGCAACCGCGAGGAATCGCCTGCTGCCTGCCCGGCCGGCGTGATCGCCCGCGACCACTGAACCGCACCGCTCACACCGAGGCGATCTCGGCATCCGCCAGTGCGCGCCACTGCCCCGGCGCGAGGCTGTCGTCCAGCACGATGCCGCCCACCTGCTCGCGGTGCAGCGCCGTCACCCGGCTGCCGAGTGCCGCCATCATGCGCTTGACCTGGTGGTAGCGGCCCTCGTGCAGGGTCAGCCGCACCTCGGTGGGCGTGATGCGCTGCAGTTCGGCCGGCAGGGTGCGCCGGTGCTCGCCCTGCAGCATCAGGCCGGCCGCGCAGCGCGCCTCGGCATCGGCCGGCAGCGGGGCTGCGAGCTGCACGCGGTAACGCTTGCCGCAGCGGCTGCCGGGCCGGGTGATGCGGTGCGCCCACTGGCCGTCGTCGGTGAGGATCACCAGCCCGGTGGTGTCGTGGTCGAGGCGGCCGGCGATGACCAGGCCTTCGCGGCGTTCACCGGGCAGCAGGTCCAGCACCGAGGGGTGGCCATCCGCCACCGTGGAGCAGACATAGCCGGCCGGCTTGTGCAGCATCAGGTAGCGCGGGGCGGGCAGCGACAGCGGCTGGCCGCGCCAGGCCACCACGCTGGCCGGATCGATGCGGGCAGCCGCATCGCGCACCAGCACGCCGTCCAGGCTCACCTCGCCGCGGGCAATGGCCTTTTTGGCCTGCGAACGGGTCAGGCCCGCGCTGTCACTGAGGAATTTGTCGAGACGCATGCCCACCACCGGCCCGGCTGCGGTACCCGCAGCGGAATGACACTGTTACCATAAGCCGCCTTGCAGGAAAGGATTATTGCATGGTCCCGCCGGTCACTGCGTCCCACCCGGCCAGCCGCGCCCAGCGCCTGGCCATCGGCCTCGGCACGGCACTGGTTGCCGCCTTCGTGGCCAGCACGCTGTGGACCCTGCTGCTGGCACACTGGCCGGGCGTGTACACCGACATGTGGGACGAGCTGCCCTTCCTGCAGCGGCTGGAGCAGGGTCGCGCCACCCTGCACGACTGGGCCAATGCCTATGCCGGCTCGCACCGCCTGCTGTTGCCGCGCGCGGTGTTTGCCATCGAGCACCAGCTGTTCCACCACGCCAATGCCTTCACCACTGCCGTCTCGCTGCTGCTGCAGCTTGCCAGCATCGCGCTGGTGGTGCGCCTGCTGCTGGCCGGTGACCACCCCGCCACCCCGCTGCGGCAGGCACTGGCCCTGCTGGTGATTGCCTGTGGCCTGTCGGCACTGCAGCTGTACAACCTGCTGTATGCCTTCCTCGTGCAGTGGTTCCAGGTGGTGGCATTCTCCTTCGCAGCCTTCGCCGTACTGATCGGCAGCGCGGCCTCGGCACGCGCGACCCGCGCGGCGGTGCTCGCCTTCGTGCTGGCCCTGCTGGCCAGCTTCTGCAATTTCCCCGGCGTCATCGCCCTGCTCACGCTGGGCCTGCTGGGCATCGCGCTGCGGCTGCCGCGGCCACTGGGCCTGCTGCTGCTCGCGACCTGCGTGCTGGCCGTGGCGGCCCATGTGGCCACGCTGCCGGATGCCGGCATCGACCGCAGTGCCCTGCTGGCGCATGTCCGGCAACAGCCGCTGGTGCTGCTGGCCTACCCGATCTATGCGCTGCGCTTCCTCGGCATGCCCCTGACCCTGCTGCACGAGCCGGCCGGCATGCTGCTGGGCCTGCTGGTATTGGGCTGGACCGCCTGGCAGGGCCTGCGCTGGTTGCGCACCGGCCTGCAACCCTCGCTGCTGGCCGCCTTTGCGCTGGCCGGCCTGCTGTGGCTGTGCGGCACCGCGGTGGCCACCGCGCTGGGGCGCGGCCTGGTGCCGGTGACGGCAGTGGCCGAGCGTTTCCATACCGTGCACCTGTGGATACTGCCGCTGCTGCTGGTGCACATGGCCTGCACCCTGCGCCGGCCATGGGCCCACCAGGGTGTGCTGCTCGCCACCGTGCTGGCCGGCCTGATGCTGCTGCCGCTGCAGGCGGCGGCCATCCGGCAGGCATTGCAGACGGCGCAAAAAGTGCAGATGGCCCACATCGCCTACAGCGTCGGCCTGCGCGACTGGCGCACGCACCCGCTGCTGTCGATCCCGCACCGTGCCGCCAAGCGCAACCCGGCACTGGAATGGCGCGATTACCTGCAGCAAACGGGCAACGGGATTTTTGCGCGGCAGGCCGCGCACTGGCCGGGCCAGTACTTCAGCGAGGACCCCAGCCGCCTGCCGCCCTGCCCGGCCACCATCACACTGGCACCACTCGGCGGCGGGTTTGCCGAACTGCAGGCAGGCCTGCCCGCCACAGCCGGACACCCGCAGGCCGCCTGGCTGCTGGATGCCAACGGACGGGTGATCGGCTATGCGCTGCGCGAGATGCCGGCCTCACTGCGCGCACGGCCGGCAAACCTGCGCGGCTACACGCGAGAGCAGGAACCCTGGTGGCTGGTTACCGAGGTGGGCGACACGGCCTGCCTGCTGGGGCAGTCGGCGGGCTGAACGCCGTCAGGCGGAATGGATCAGGCGCAGCCCGGGTACGGCATCGCTGGCATCGGCGCCTGCGTCGATCGGCAACAGCGGCGCCGCACCGTAGGAGCGCGCCATGCGGCTGCAATCCGGCAAGCCATACAAGGTGGTGCGCTGGCGGTGCACGCGCCCGGCTGCGGCAATCAGCGCCTCGAGGTATTCCGGCGAGAACTCCTGCCCGTGGCTGGCACCGGCTGCACGCGTGATGCTCTCGTTCATCAGCGTGCCGCCCAGGTCATTCACGCCGGCCGCGAGGCAGGCACTCACGCCCTCGGCACCGAGCTTGACCCACGAGGCCTGGATGTTCGGCAGCAGCGGGTGCAGCACCAGCCGTGCCACCGCGTGCATCAGCAGCACCTCACGGAAGGTCGGGCCCTTGCGGGCGATGCGGCGCAGCGACAGCGGTGCTTCCATGTGCACGAAGGGCAGCGGCACGAACTCGGTGAAGCCGCCGGTCTCGGCCTGCAGGTCACGCACACGCAACAGGTGGCGCGCCCAGTGCAGCGGGGCCTCGACGTGGCCGAACATGATGGTCGCGGTGGAGCGGATGCCCAGCGCATGCGCCGTGCGCATCACCGCGAACCACTCCGCCGTGTTGATCTTGTCGGGGCAGATCACCGCACGCACGTCGTCATCGAGGATTTCGGCAGCCGTACCCGGCAGGGTGCCGAGGCCGGCAGCCTTCAGCTGCACCAGGAAATCGTGCAGCGACAGGCCGAGGGTTTTCGCCCCCTGCGTGACTTCCAACGGCGAGAACGCATGGATGTGCATGCCGGGGCAGGCGGCCTTGATGGCCCGGCAGACATCGAGGTAATGCTGCCCGGTGTAATCGGGGTGGATGCCGCCTTGCAGGCAGACTTCGCTGGCACCGCGATCCCAGGCCTCGAGCGTGCGGCGCTGGATTTCCTCCAGGCTGATGTCATAGGGCTTCTCGCGCAGGTTCTCGCTGACCTTGCCTTTCGAGAAGGCGCAGAAGCGGCACTTGAAATAGCAGATGTTGGTGTAGTTGATGTTGCGGTTGACGGCATAGCTGACCGTATCGCCGTTGACGCGCTGGCGCAGGCGATCGGCCGCCTGGCAGACCGCGACTACCTCGTCACCCCGGGCCGCAAACAGGCGCACCACCTCGGCTTCGGCCAGGCGCTCGCCGGCTTCGGCACGCGCCAGCAGGCCTTGCAGGCCGGGTGATACCGCCTGCGGTGCCTGCCGCAGCGAGGCCAGCAGCCTGGCCGGTGGCGGCACGCTGGCACCGGCGCACCAGTCGTCGCTGCGCGCACAGCCGTCGGCATCGGCCAGTGCCTGCACCGCCGGGATCACGGCAGCATCGATCCAGCGGTCACGCGCCTGCACATACGGCGGGTACACGGTCAGGCGTTCCACCAGCGCCTTGCCGGCCTGGGCGGTTTCGGCGGCCAGCTTGTCGAGGTGCGGCCACGGCGCTTCCGGGTTGACGAAATCCGGTGTCACCGGCGATACGCCACCCCAGTCGTTGATGCCGGCGGCGACCAGCTTCGGCAACACGCCGGGGCTCAGGTTGGGCGGTGCCTGGATCGGCATCGCCGGGCCGAACACCAGCCGTGCCACCGCCAGCGTCCACAGCAGGTCGTCGAGATCCGGTTCGGGGCTTTCGCGCATCAGGGTGTCGGGCTTGGCGCGGAAATTCTGCACGATGATTTCCTGCAGCTGGCCGTGGCGTGCGTGCATGTCACGCAGGGCCAGCAGGGACTCGATGCGCTCGCGCCGCGTCTCGCCGATGCCGATCAGGATGCCGGAGGTAAACGGCACACGGGCTTCCCCGGCACGCGCCAGCGTGGCCAGCCGCACGGCCGGGATTTTGTCCGGTGAACCGTAGTGCGGCATGCCCGGTTCGCACAGGCGCGCCGACGCCGATTCGAGCATGATGCCCATCGAGGCCGACACCGGGCGCAGGAAGGCGATCTCCTCCTCGCTCATGCAGCCGGCATTGATGTGCGGCAGCAGGCCGGTTTCGGCGAGCACGCGGCCGGCGACATGCGCCACATAGTGCAGCGTGGAGGCAAAGCCCAGTGCAGCCAGCGCCTCACGCGCGACCCTGTAGCGCAGCTCGGGTTTCTCGCCGAGCGTGAACAGCGCCTCCTTGCAGCCCTGCGCGGCACCCTGCCGGGCCAGCGCCACAACTTCATCGGGCGTGAGGTAGGGCTTTTCGAGATGGCGCGGGGTTTTCGCGAAGGTGCAGTAATGGCAGACATCGCGGCAGAGGTGCGTCAGCGGGATGAACACCTTGCGCGAATAGGTCACCGCATGCGGGAAATGGCTGTCGCGCAACGCAGCCGCCGCGGCAAGCAGCTCCGGCGACAGGGGCAATGCGGCCAGGGCCAGGGCCTGCTGCGGTGCGAGGACATCACCGGCCAGCCAGGCCGAGGCAATTGTCTGCGGGTGGGGAGTCATGCACGGGCTGCTATGCGGTGACGGGGGCTACAGTATGGGTTTGCCCCATGGCTGCCGCAAGCCGGGACAGGCCACCTGTAGGGATTGTCATGTCAGGGTGCAGCCAGTACCGACAGGGCCCGCAGGCAGTCGATGGCCTGCCCCTGTGGCAGGGGTTGCACGGCAGCCAGTGCGGCAAGGTCGTCCGGCGTATCGAGGTCGCAGGCCAGGCGGGCATCGGGCCACACGCGGCACGGCAGGCCCTGGCCGGCCGCTACGGCCTGGTGGCGCCGGAGGCTGTCCTCGCCGAAACAAAACGGCAGCGCCGTCGGTGGCGTGGCCAGCAGCACATTGGTGCCCTGGCCGTGGCGGTCCGGCACCAGCGTGCAGGCCATGGGCCCCAGGCTGCGGTGGGCCGTGATGGCGGCATCGATCGCTGCGGCCGTCACCAGCGGCAGGTCGGCATGCATCACCAGCAGGCTGTCGGCACCGTGTGCCTGCACCCAGGCCGCGCCCTGCTGCACCGCAGCATTGAGCCCGCCGTTGCCGGTTTCCTGCAGCACCGTCACGCCGGCCTGCCGCGCCAGCGCAATGGCTGCCGCGTCCGCACTCACCACCAGCACACCCGCGAGCAGGCGGCATTGCTGCAGCGCTGCGAGTGCATCGGCCAGCAGTGCCGTGCACAGCGCAGCGCGACCGCTGGCATCGAGTTGCGGCGCCAGGCGTTGCTTGCCACCCTGCAGCGCGCGCACCGGCATCACGGCCCAGGTGCAGCTCATGCCAGGGCCTCCGCAAAGGCCAGCACCTCACGCGCGAGTTGCTCGCGGTCGGCCAGCGTGCGCATCACCGTCTGTGCGGCATGCACGCGCATGCCTGCGATGGCGGCCGCCTCGGCGGCATCCTGCGCATCGAGCACGAAACCATCCAGCAGGTCGCCGTACTGTGCTGCCACCGCCGCTGCAGACACGGGCAGGCCCAGCTCCTGCATCATCTTCGCTGCCGGGCCCTTCAGCGCCTGGCCACCGACGATGGGGCTGACGGCGATCACCGGTGCCGTCGTGGCCTGCAGGGCCGCGCGCAGGGCCGGCAGGGCCAGCAAGGGGCCGATGCTGACGAAGGGATTCGACGGGCAGATCACCACCGCACGCAGCGTGTTGCCGTGCAGCAACTCCAGCAGGGCCGGCAGCACGCGTGCCGTACCCGCGCCGTCAAAACGGAAACCCCTGACCGCTGGTGCGCACTGCTCGCGCACGAAATACTGCTGGAACGGCAACTCGCCGGCCGGCGTGCGCACCAGGGTGCGCACCGCATCGTCGCTCATCGGCAGGATCCGGTGGCGGATGCCGAAGGCCGCGGCCAGCGCGGCCGTGACCTGCGACAGCGGCTCGCCCTGCCGCAGCCGGCGCGTGCGCTCCAGGTGCAGGGCCAGGTCGCGGTCACCGAGGCGGAACCAGGTTTCGCCGCCGAGTTGTTCCAGTTGCGCCATGCAGGCCCAGGTTTCGCCGGCCACGCCCCAGCCGCGCACGCTGTCGTTGCGCCCGGACAGCGTGTACAGCAGGGTGTCGATGTCGGGACAGATGGTGAGGCCGAGGTGCTCGAAATCATCGCCGGTGTTGGCCGCGATCACGAGTGCATCCGGCGGCAGGATGCGCGACAGCCCCAGCGCCAGCTTGGCACCGCCGACACCGCCACTCAAGGCAAGGACTGGGGATGGGTTCACGGCGGGAATCCTGTCTGCACTGGCGGGTTGCCGTCACCGGCGGGCATGGGCGCGGCCAGTATCGCCTAGCGGAACAGGTCTTCGCCAGCCGACCGCACCAGGTCACGGCCACAGGCATGCTCATCGACCGGCAGCGACAGGCCACGCACCAGCACCACCGGCAGGGCCTCGCTGGCCTGCCCCATCACGGTGGAGGCCGCACAGGCGAGCTCATCGGCCACCGCCACCTGGGTCACTTCCAGTGGCCGGCCGAACAGGTCGTGGCGGCCGATGCAGTCCTGTACCGGGTGGAAGCCGCTGACGCCGATGGCAAACGAGGTGATGCCGTTGCGCCAGGGCCGTCCGGTGCTGTCGTTGATGATGATGCCGGGCGCCACGCCACAGCGCGCGCGCAGTGCGGCCCGCAAGGCCCGCGCGCTGGCATCGGGATTCTCCGGCAGCAGCAGCGCCTGCTCACGGCCGGCATGCGCCGGCACATTCGACTTGTCGACGCCGGCATTGGCCTGCACGAAGCCGAGCCGGTGCTCGACGATCAGCACACCGGGGCGCTTGCGCACCACGCGCACCGATTCGTCCAGCACCAATTGCACCAGGCGCGGGTCCTTGCCTATTTCCGCAGCCAGTGCCTGCGCCTGTGCCGACACCACCACATCGTCGAGGATGCGGAAACGGTTTTCAGCCTTCGAGACGATTTTCTGCGCCACCACCAGCACATCGCCGGGCTGCAGCGTGAGGCCGTTGCCGGCCAGCGCGCCCGCAACCAGTGCTGCGAGGTCATCACCGGGCTGCACCAGCGGCAGCCCGGCCAGGCCGATCAGTTGCAGGCCGGGCAAGGCTCAGTGCCCGCCGTCGGTGCCGGTGATGCGGATGCCGGCATGGCACTTGAACTGGCGGTTGATCTGGATGAGCACCGAGGTCAGTGCCTCGGCAGCTGCGGCATTGGCAATCGGGCCGGCATGGAAGCCGCGCATGCCGCAGGCCTCCACCAGCGTGATCACCTCGGCGCGCGCGTCCTTGTCGTTGCCGGCCACCAGCACATCGCAGGCGATCGGGCCGCCTTCCTGCAGGTGGTGGGCGGCGACATTCTGGAAGGCCGACACCACCTTCACGCCGTCGCCGAGCAGGTCCTGCGCTTCCTGGCCGGCACAGCCGGCTGACGGCAACTGCACGGTGCCGACTTTCGACGGTTTCAGCGGCACGGTGACATCGATGAAGACCTTGCCCTGCACGGCCTCGCGAATGCTTTCCAGCGTGCTGCGGTGGTGATCGTAGGGCACCGTCATGGCAACGATGGCCGCGGCACGGGCCGCAGCCACATTGTCCATCGCCTGCACGCCGGGGTTGGCCACGCCCTGCTGCTGCAGCCAGGCTTCCAGCGCACGGGCACCGTCGGCAGCCTTTTCGGCCGTGCGCGAACCGATGATGACGGGGTAACCGGCGCGCGCCCAGCGGCGGGCCAGCCCGGTACCGAGGTCACCGGTACCTCCAAGGACGGCAATCAGGGGTTTGGCAGCGGCCATGGCAGGCTCCTCGTGGTGGATGGCGGCAAACAGGCGGCCTCGTTTATACGGAGGCCCCCTGCCGAATGCAATGGCTTTTTCCGTCAGGGCCACTGGCGATTCCGTGCAGCGGGCAGGCGTGCGCGTATAATACGCGCCCGGTACAGCCCGGATCACCGACAGGGAGCTTCCCCGGCATGAACAACCCCCTCGACATGCAGCAACGCGTGGTCATCGTCACCGGCGGCAGCCGTGGCGTCGGCCGCGGCATCACGGAGTGCTTCCTGGCCGCCGGTGCCACGGTGGTGATCTGCGGCCGCAACACCCCGGAGGAGCTGCCTGCAGCAGCCGGCCGCCAGGCCGTCTTCCATGCGCTGGACGTGCGCGATGTCGAACAGGTGAATGCCTTCGTGGCACAGGTCGTGGCCGACCACGGCCGCATCGATGTGCTGGTGAACAATGCCGGCGGTGCCCCGCATGCCGAAGCCGCCACCGCTTCGCCGCGCTTCCACGAATCGATCATCCGCCTGAACCTGCTGGCACCGCTGCACATGGCACAGGCCGTGAACCGTGTGATGCAGCAGCAGGCCGACGGCGGCGCCATCGTCAACATCGCCAGCGTCAGTGCGGTACGCCCGTCGCCGGGTACGGCAGCCTACGGTGCGGCCAAGGCCGGCCTGGTCAGCCTCACCACCTCGCTCGCCGTGGAATGGGCGCCGAAGGTGCGCCTCAATGCCATCATCGCCGGCCTCATCGAGACCGAGCAGTCACACCTGCACTACGGTGATGCGGCAGGGATTGCGGCCGTATCGGCCACGGTGCCGCTGGGACGCATGGCCACGCCGCGTGACATCGGCGACGCCTGCCTGTACCTGGCCTCGCCGCTGTCGGCCTATGTCACCGGGTCCACGCTGACCGTGCACGGTGGCGGCGAAAAACCGGCCTTCCTCGGTGCAGCGACCGCCGCACACTGAGTGCAGGCGCCGGCTCAGTCACCGCGCCAGTCCGGCGGCGGCGTCAGCACATCGAAACCCTTGTAGGCCTTGCCAACGCAGTGCACCCGGTCCTGCAGCAGGGTGCACAGGTGCTTGGCCCCCACGGCCACGGCCAGCACCTCGCCAGAGACACCGCGCCCGACGCCCAGCTTGCCGTCGGCATCCCAGCAATTGAGCCCGGACGGCGATACCACGCAATGGCGCTGCCCGCGGCTGGACAGTGCCACCGGCTCGAACAGCTGCGGTACGCCGGTATCCTGGCCGGTTTCGAGGTTGCGGCAGAACATGCCGCGGCTGTGGATGGCACACACCTGCGTGGCACCCACCGACAGCGACACCGGGTTGCGGATGCCGTCGATGCGCACCGGCCCGGCCTGGGCCAGGTTGCCCCAGCAGATCACCTCGCGGCTGGCCGAGGCACAGGTGCGTGACTTGCCCGCAGCGATCAGCTCCACCGTACCCAGCCCGGCCGGCACCGTGGCCTGGCCGGCTGCATTGCTGCCCCAGCAGCTGACCTGACCGGCGCTGAGCGCACAGGAATGCGCCATCCCCGCTGCCACCGCCGTGACACGGCCCAGTCCGGCCGGCACCGTGGTCTGGCCGGCATTGTTGCGGCCCCAGCACACCACCGCACCGTCGTTGACCGCACAGGCATGCGCATCGCCGGCGGCGATGTCGGTCACCCGCTGCAGCCCGTCCGGTACCGCCAGCTGGCCCTCCTCGCCATTGCCCCAGCATTGCACGCGGCCGGCCACCAGCAGGCAGCTGAACTCCTCACCGGCCACCAGCTGCCGGGCATCCTCCCAGGGCGCATCGGCCAGCACCACACCCGCTGCACCGGCCAGCTGTACTGCCAGCACCGGGCGTTCCAGGCGATCGCAACCGGCCAGCAGCACCAGCACCAGCAGCGGCACGAGCTGTTGCACCCGCATCGTCATGAACCGTCTCCTGCCGCCGGTACGGCTGCGCGTATCTCGGCAAAGCGTTGCACCAGGTAAGCAGCCGCCTGCTCATAGCCTTTCGCGTTCGGGTGTGCATCCAGCAGGAAGTAGTCATGGCAGGCGACATCGCCCTGGCACAGCTGCTGGAAAAACGCCTGCAGGTCCACCAGCGGCAAACCCGTGCGCGCCGCCAGGGCGCGCATCTCCGCACTGGGCAACGGGTAAAAACTGCCGGAGCCCGGGTAGGTCAGCAACACCAGCCGTGCACCGTACGCCTGCACGCGTTCGGCGATGAACGACAGGTTGGGTTGCAAGTTGTCGAGGTTGCCCATCGCCGCCGAGGGAGCGGCCAGTGTCATCGGGAAGCGCTCGCCATCGATGCTGAGGTACTCCGACGCAGCGGCATCCGGGGCAGGCTGCTGGCCGGCACGCCGGGCGGCTTCCTGCTCCTGCATCTGTTTCGCCAGGGCCTTGCCCAGGGCTTCGCCAAAGGCTTTCTGTTTTTCGACATCGGACAGCACGCTCTCCGGCAGGACCAGGCGCGGGGCCGTGTTGACGATATGGCCCCGGTACGTCCTGCCCAGCATGTAGGCCAGCCGGTAGACCCGCGACTGGTCACGCAGCCAATCCAGCACGCCGGGCTGCACGGCCACGCGGACCGGCTGTGCCGGGTCTTCCCGGGGCGTCCAGAAATCGTTGTTGCCGATCATCACAAACACCCAGTCGGGGTTTGTCCTGGCCAGGAAACCGTCGATGTTCGCCCGCACGCGGGCACTGTTGGTGCCCGGGTAGCCCAGGTTGATCACCGATACCGGCTGCCCGGGGTATTGCGCGTTCCAGAGCGCCTCGAAACGGGCCGGCCAGGCCTTGGTTTCGGGGTAATACAGGCCATAGGTGTTGGAGTCCCCCAGCGTGATGACCTTCACCCCGCCGTTGTCCGCCACCACGGCGGCGTCACGGCCGAACGCACGCACGGCCACCGCGCCGAGTTGCAGCACGGCCTCCAGCAACAGCACGGTAATCAGCCCGATCAGCAGCAGGTTGCCCAGGCGACGCCACCAGATCATGCCAGCCCCCTTCGCAAAGGCCCCTAGTCTAGGCCATGGCAGCCCTTGAAGAAACGGCCACCACGCCGGATGATGGGGGCCGGCATTCCGCCGGGCATAAGGAGGGGCAGATGGGAAGCTGGATTTTCTGGATCGTGCTGGTGGTCGCCGTACTGGGCCTGGTCGGCATCTACAACCGCCTGGTGCAACTGCGCAACCGCTACCAGAACGCGTTCGCGCAGATTGCCGTGCAACTCAAGCGCCGCTATGACCTCATCCCCAACCTGGTCGAAACCGCCAAGGCCTACCTCACGCACGAACGCGAAACCCTCGAGGCCGTCACCGCCGCCCGCAACCAGGCCATGGCCGGCCTGCAGGCCGCCGCCCGCGACCCGGGCAACGCCGAGGCCATCCACACGCTGGCCAGTGCCGAAGGCCTGCTGGGCACGGCACTGGGCCGCCTCAATGTGGCGGTCGAAGCCTACCCGGACCTGAAGGCCAACCAGAACATCCTGCAGGTGCAGGAAGAGCTGACATCCACCGAAAACAAGGTGGCCTTTGCACGCCAGGCCTTCAACGATGCCGTGACCGAATACAACACCACCCGCCAGGGCTTCCCGGCCGTACTGGTCGCCGGCTGGCTCGGCCACGGCAAGGACGCCAGCCTGCTGGAATTCGCAGACAGCAAGCAGATCCAGTCGGCACCAAAAGTGCAGTTCTGAGTGCACGCGGGTAGCTGCCCGTGAATTTCTTCAGTGCCCAGGACCAGGCCCGCCGGCGCACCACGCTGCTGGTCGTGCTGTTCGCGCTGGCGGTGCTGGCGCTGATCAGCCTCACCTGCCTGCTCGTCAACGCCTGCTGGTTCCTGCTGCGCGGTGGCCCCGTGATGCACTGGCAGGTGAACGCCTGGATTGCACTGGGCGTGGTGGCTGCGGTGGGCCTGGCCTCGCTGTTCCGGCTGCTGGGGCTTGCCGGCGGCGGCCAGGCCGTGGCCGAGGCCGTCGGTGCCCGCCGGCTGGCACGCAACTCCGCCGACCCGCAGGAGCGCAGGCTGCTCAATGTGGTGGAGGAAATGGCCATCGCCAGCGGTACGCCGGTACCGCCGGTGTATGTGATGGACGCGGAATCGGGCATCAATGCCTTTGCCGCCGGCTACACGCCGGCCGATGCCGTCATCGCCGTCACGCGCGGCACGCTGGTGCTGCTCAACCGCGACCAGCTGCAGGGCGTGATCGCGCACGAGTTCAGCCACATCCTCAACGGCGACATGAAACTCAACATCCGCCTGATTGCGCTGCTGGCAGGCATCCTGTTCATCGGCGAGAGCGGCCGCTTCATCCTGCGCACCTTCAGTGACCGCAACGGCCTCCGCGTGCGCCGCAGCAACAGCAACGGCAAGGGCGGTGGCGGCATCGTCGCGTTGCTCGCACTGGGCCTCGGCCTGATGGTGGTGGGCTATGCCGGCGTGTTCTTCGGCAACCTGATCAAGGCCGCCGTGAGCCGCCAGCGCGAATTCCTTGCCGATGCCTCGGCCGTGCAGTTCACCCGCAACCCCGATGGCATAGCCGGCGCGCTGAAGCTGATCGGCGGCCATGTGCTCGGCGCACAGGTGCGCAACCCGGCCGCCGGCGAGATCAGCCACCTGTTCTTCGGCGAGGCGCTGCACAGCCGCTTCAGCAGCCTGTTCGCCACCCACCCGAAACTGCAGGAACGCATCCGTGCCATCGAGCCGCGCTGGGACGGCCGCTTCATCCAGCCACCGAAGGAAGCCGTGGCCGCCATCGCACGCCAGCTGGCCGATGAAGTGCGGCAACACGGCGTGGGAACCCTGGCCACCCGCCCGGCAACCGCCGCAGCCGCTGCCGCTGCAACGGCCACCACCGTGGCCACAACCCCGCTGGAAGATGCCGTCGGGCAGGCCGGCACCGGCCACCTCGACCTCGCGCAACGCCTGATTGCCGCCATCCCCGATCCCCTGCGTGACGCCGCGCACGATGCCTGGAGTGCGCAGGCCGTCATGCATGCCCTGCTGCTGGACACGCGCCCGGCCATCCGTGAACGGCAGCTGGCCTTGCTGCACAAGGACGATGCGGCCCTGGCCGCGTTGGCCGGCCGGCTCGCCGCGGACTGCCAGGGGCTCGACACCCGCTGCCGCCTGCCACTGGTCGAGATGACCATGCCGGCCCTGAAGGCGATGTCGGCCGCGCAATTCAGCGCATTCCGCCGGCAGCTGGTGGCCCTGGCACAGGCCGATGCGGTGATCACGCCGTTCGAATGGGCGCTGGCACGCCTGCTGATCCACGATCTCGGCCCCGCCTTCGGGCAGGCCAGGCCGCCAGCACCGCAGTACCGCTCGCTGCGCCAGCTGGGGCCGCCGTGCCAGACCGTGCTGTCCTTCCTCGCCAGCCTGCATGCCGGTGCCGACACGCCCGGTGCCGAGTCGGCCTATGCCGCCGGTGCCCGCAGCCTGGGCCTGGTGCTGCCGTTCAACCCCACAGCCGCCCATGACCTGCAGGCCCTGGGCGCGGCCATCGACACCCTGGCGCGTTGCTACCCGCTGGTGAAGCCCGGCCTGCTGAAAGCCTTTGCGCGCACGCTGGCCGCCGACCGCGATTTCGCAGCGGTGGATGCCGAGATGCTGCGCGCACTGGCGGCCATCCTCGATTGCCCGCTGCCACCGATCGAGCTGCCGGCGGCCTGAGCGGCCAAGGTCCGTTATCGGTTACCATGCCCTTCATCACTGACCCCCAGGAAAACCACCGATGAGCCTGTACCGGACACTGTTCGTGGTGATCGACCCCACCCGCGAAAAACAACCCGCCCTGGAGCGCGCCATCGCCATCGCCAGGCTGTCGAAGGCACGCCTGCACCTGTTCGTTGCCGTCCACCAGCCCATCGAGGCACTGGCCGACTTCGCCTCCCGCAAGGAAGGCAAGCAGGCCATCCTGAAGCGCTGGGAGAAAACCCTGAAACAGCACGCTGCACACTGCCGTGAGCAGGGCGTGGCAGCCAAGGCCGAGGTGTGCTGGAACGACCACTGGTACCAGGCCGTATCCCGGGCGGCCGTGCGCGCCGATGCCGACCTCGTCATCAAGTCCACCTTCCGCCACGGCAAGGCACAGCGCCTGCTGCACGGCACCTCCGACTGGACCATCATGCGCCACAGCCCTGCACCGGTGTGGCTGGTGCGCGAGCGCAAGGGCTTCAGCGGCAAGCACATCGTTGCCGCCCTCGACCTCGAATCGCAGGACGAAGGCCACATCCGCCTCAACAACGCCATCCTGCGCCAGGCCCGCAGCCTGTCCACCCTCAGCGGCATGCCGCTGCACATCGTGGCGGCCGTGTCGCGCAAACCCGATTTCAGCCACCTCATCCGCCCCGACGAGAACTTCGCGGAAGCGCTTGGCGTCGACGACAAACACCTGCACCTGGTGAAAGGCAAGCCGAAGACCGTGATCCCGCAGCAAGCCGAGGCGCTGAAGGCCGATGTGGTGGTGATCGGCACGGCGGCCCGCAGCGGCGCCAAGGGCGTGCTGGTGGGCAACACGGTGGAAAAGGTGCTCGACATGCTGGGCTGTGACGTACTGGCGGTCAATTGATGCTGCTCGACAACCTGCAGCACTACCTCTACATCCTGTTCACGCTGTTCGTGATCGTCGATCCGCTGGCTGCCGTACCCCTGTTCATCCATTACACCGAAGGGCAAGACAAAACCGAACAACGCCAGATCGCCCGCACCTGCGCCATCGCCGTCGGCACCGTGCTGGTCACCAGCATTTTCCTCGGCGACCCGATCCTGCGCTTTTTCGGCATCAGCCTGTCCTCGTTCCGCATCGGTGCCGGCATCTGCATCCTGCTGATGGCCATCGCGATGCTGAATGCCCACCTGGGCGGTGCACGCGCCACCCAGGAAGAAAAACTGGAAGCCGAAGACAAGGACAGCGTGGCGGTGGTACCACTGGCCATTCCCATCCTGGCCGGGCCGGGTGCCATCAGTACCATGATCATCCACGCGCACAGCCTGCCGAACTGGTGGCACCTCAGCGTGCTGGTGCTGATTGCGCTGCTGATTGCGGCCAGCGTCGGGCTGGCGCTCTACCTGGCTGAACCGATTGCCCGTCGCGTCGGCAAGACCGGCATCAACATCGCCACCCGCATCCTCGGCCTGATCCTGATTGCAGTGGCCGTGGAATTCATGGCCAGCGGCCTGCGCGACCTGTTCCCCGCACTGGCGGGCAATTGACGCGCCCGGCGGCGCTTCAGCGCTGCCAGGCCAGCACGACCTCCGCCAGCAGGAAGCCCAGCGCACTCAGCGCACCGGCCACCGGCACCCACAGCGGTACGGCCAATCCTGCCGGTGGGCCGTCGCGGTGCTTCACCACGACCAGCGCCGTGTTCGCCAGCACGAATACCAGCAGCGTGATGAAACTGGTGATCCAGGCCAGCCGCAGCAGCGGCAGTGACACGGCCAGCACCAGCACCACGGTACCCACCAGCACGGTGGCCAGCACCGGCGTACGCGTGCGGGCCGATACCGATGCCAGCCACTGCGGGGCGAGCCCGCGCGATCCCATGCCGTAGAGGATGCGCGACGACTTGATCACCTGCACCAGCGCACCGTTGACCACCGCCAGTGCACTGATTGCAGCAATCAGCAAGGCCAGCCCGGGGAATACCGCATTCACCACCAGTGCCAGCGGTGCGCGGCTCTCGGCGATCAGCTGCGGGTGTGCCACCCACAGCACCGCCAGTGCCACGGCCATGTACAGTGACAGCGACAGCAGCAAGGCCAGCAGGATGCCGCGCGGCAGCGTGCGCACCGGGTCTTTCACCTCTTCTGCCACATTCAGCATGTCCTCGAAACCGAGGAAGGCATAAAAGGCGAGGAAGGCCGCGGCGAACACCCCTTCCCAACGGATGAATTGCGGCCACTGCGGCCACGACAGGGGCTGCAATGCGGTATCCGGCGTGACACACAAGGCGGCAGTAATCACCAGCAGCAGGCCGCCGACCTCGATCACGGTGAACAAGGCCGCCGCCGATACCGACTCACGGATACCCCATGCCGCCAGCCCCGTCAGCAACACCACCAGCAGCGCCTTCAGCGGCACTTCCGGCAGCGGCCACAGTTGTTCGGCATAACCCACCACGCCATTGGTCACCGTGGCCGAAGAAATGATGCCGACCGCAACGATCAACCAGCCGGTCAGCTGCGACAGCCACGGCTGTCCGAAAGCCTGCTGCACGAACATGGCCTCGCCCGCGCTCAGCGGGTAACGGCCGCCCAGCTCGGCATACGACAGGGCCGTCAGCCCGGCCACCGCACCGGCCAGCAGGAAGGCCAGCGGCGCACCGCTGCCGGCCAGGCCCACCACTTCGCCGATCAGCACATAGATGCCGGCACCGAGGATGGTTCCCAGTCCGTAGAACACCAGCAGTGGCAAACCCAGGGTGCGCCGCAATTCCATCCGGTTGGTTTCCTTGGCCCATGAAAAACGGGGCGGCTTGCGCACGCCCCGTTGCATCCTACCGCAGGCGCTCAGCGGATGCTGATGCGCCGGGCCTCCGGCTTGGCCGGCTGGTGTTTCGGGATGGTGATGGTCAGCACGCCGTCCTTGAATTCGGCATCGACCTCGGATTGCTTCACATCCGACCCCAGGCTCAGGCGGCGCAGGTAACTGCCGTAGTGGCGCTCGCGGCGGATCACCTTGCCGTCCTTCTTCTCGTCGGATTCCTTTTTCGTCTCGGCCCGGATGGTCAGCACACCGTCTTCCACCGACAGCTGGATATCGTCCTTGCCGACACCGGGCAGGTCGGTGGTGACCACGAAGCAGTCATCCTTCTCGTGGATGTCCAGCCGGGGCGCGACCAGCAAGGGCGCACTTTCCGCACCGGCCTTGCGCACTGGCCAGAAGAAATCGTTGAAGAAACTGTCGGTATCGAACAACGGGTCCAGGCTGCTGAACGGGCTGTCACGCTTGATCAGGCTCATGGCGGTCTCCTTGTTGCCGTGGGTGGGGACCCGGGCGCCCCCGTTGCCTTCCTAGGTAGGGCTGATTGTGCGCCTTTCAAGGGTGTGGCCTTGTTGACGGCCGTCAAACCCCTAGGCCATGGCCCAGGCCTCGGCCACGGCCTGGCGCACGGCCTCCGGCACGGCAGCACTGCCGGCCGGGCGCTCGTACTGGCTCATGGTGGCCAGCAGGCGATCGAAGGCATCGTCCGTGCTGCCCAGCGAGCCGCCGGGGTTGCGCAACCAGGCCTGTCCCTCGCTGCTGTCGGCACGGATCGCCACCAACTGGCCATTCACAAAGGGGTTTCCCGAAAACCACTGGTCGATGCGCAGGCCATCCCCGGGGTGGTCGAGGAACTCGACGACGAGGTCATCGAATTCGCGGCGCAACCACAATGCATCCAGCGCGGTGAGACCGCTGACCACCAGGCAATCCTGGTCGGGTGACAATGCCACCGGCCCGTCACCCTGCAGCAGCAGTTCGGCACGGTAGTCGTCGATCACATCCCAGCCGTCACCCAGCGCATACAAGTAGGTATCCGAGCCGGGGCCTCCTACCAGCCAATCCGCACCGGCCTCCCCGCGCAGGAAATCATTGCCGTCACCCCCCACCAGGTGGTCATCACCGTCACTGCCGCGCAGGCGGTCATCGCCCGCGCCGCCGTCGATACTGTCACGGCCCGCACCGCCGACCAGGCGGTCATCGCCACCGTGCCCATACAGCCAGTCCGCACCGGCCGTGCCACGCAGCACATCACCCTGGCCACCCCCGGACAGGAACGCGGCGGCCCCGCTGGCGTTGACCTCATGGGCAACCCCACCAGCCAAGCCCGTGACCGACAGGCGGTTGAACGCCACGGCCAGCCCGTCGCTGACGCGGTACTGGATATCCTGCAGGCCTTCGGCAGCCGTGATGCCCAGCCGGCTCACGATCAGGCGGCTGTCATCCAGGCCAACCCCGCTGCCCCACAGGTCGTTCACCACCACGGCATCGCCATCGCTGTCGGTGACACCGGCCAGCAGGAACTCCAGCGGTACGGCCATCGCCTCGCCGGCAACGGCCTGCAGGCTGATCGTGCTGGCACGGGGTGCGTGGTTTTCCAGCACATGGAAAGCCGGCTGCGTCGCCAGGTCCTGCGACGGGACATGCGTGCGCATCTCGTCCGTCAGGGCAATGCCTTCGATGCGGTGCTGCTCGCCGAGGTACCAGTCGCGGATGCGCCACTGCACGGCCGGCTGTGTGCCGGTGTATCCCCCGGCCTGGAAACGCAGCACCAAATCGTCACCGGAACGGCCGGCCTCCTGGAAGAACAGGCTGTTGCCCACCTCCCGGTGTGCCGTGAGCAGGCCGTCGTCGCCGCCGGGATCACGGATCACGCCCATCGGCTGCAGGCCATTGAGCCATTCCACGCCATACGCCACGAAACGGTCATCCCCTTCCGTGCCACGCAGGTAATGCACCGGGGATACCGGCAGCCACTGCACTTCCTGGCCGCCAATGACGAAGCGGACATTGCTGAATGAACGGCTGTTCCCTGCCGGACCCTGCAGCAGCAGGCTGCTGTCCTCCCCGAGTGCCAGGCGCAGGCCCCCGTCCTCCATGCTGATGGCCACGGCGTCCAGGCGGACTTCCGGCGGCAGCGACACTGTCACCGGCGCGTCAGCCTGCAGGATGTCATGGCCAGCTGCGGCATCGAGCTGCAGCCACAGGCGGCCTGCGTCAATGGCATACACCTGGTCACCGGGAGTGGGCAGCAGCGTGATGTCGACACCGCCGGCGGCCAGCTCCAGCCGCTCGACATGCTCCGGCAGCCGCAGGGTTTCCGCCGCGATGGCCTGTGCGCGCAGGGTATCGGTGCCGGCATCGGACAGTTCCTGCACGGCAGGACGCCACAGCCCGATGTCATAGGTATCGTCATCGAGGCCACCGTACAGGCTGTTGCGGTCATCGCCGGCCACCAGGGTGTCCGCACCGGAACCGCCGTGCAGGGACACATTGCCGTTGGCGCCGACCAGGGTATCGGCATCCCAGTCACCGTAATAGGCAGCATCACCCGCCGCAGCCCGCACCGTGTCCTGGCCAAAGCCGCCATGCCAGGCCGGCCCCGCAAAACCGCTCTGGGTGAAGTCCACGCTGTCGTTGTAATCGGTACCGAGTCCCAGGTCGGCCAGTGCCTTCGGCGGCTGGTGATCGATCAGGGCATACAGGCTGATGTCGGTGTACGACTGCGCGCCGCCGTCCCAGAAGTACACGCGGTAGTCGGCTACCGGCTCCGCCATGGTGAACTGCACGGTATCGGCCCGCTCCGTCGAGTACGACAGGAAACCGGTTTGCTTGTCCGGTGACCACTGCCACGAGAAATCCTCCCGCGTGATGCCGCCTTCGAAACGCAGCCGGGTATCGTGGCCGTCATCCGTGAGCACGTCGTGGCCATCGCCGATGTGGAACACATAGGTATCCTCACCCTCACCGCCCGCCAGCCGGTCGTTGCCCGCGCCGCCATCCAGCAGGTCATTGCCGCCCCCGCCTGCCAGCCGGTCGTTGCCCGCGCCGCCGGCCAGCCAGTCGTGGCCCTCACCCCCGTCCAGCACATCCTGGCCGGCCCCTCCGTCCAGGAGGTCATCCCCGTCACCCCCGGCGAGGGTATCGTCACCGGCACCGCCATCGAGTGCATCGGCACCTGCATCACCGTACAAGCGGTCGCGGCCGGCATCCCCCAGCAGGCGGTCATTGCCCTGGCCGCCTTGCAGGTAATCGTTGTCCGCACCGCCATCGAGCCAGTCATCGCCGGCACCACCCAACAGGTTGTCATTGCCGGCCTCACCGAACAGGCGATCGGCGCCACCCAGCCCCGCCTGCTCGAGCACATCATCGTCACCGTGCAGGTAATCGTTGTCCGCACCGCCGTGCAGCAGGTCATCGCCGCCGTTGCCGTACAGGGCATCGTGGCCACTGCCGCCCAGCAGGATGTCATGCCCGTGCAGGGCCGGGTCCAGCGGCCGGTACGACACCGGGTCGACACCATCCATGCCATCCACCTGGGTGTTGGGCCCGAATGCGCTGAACCCGTGCAGGAAATGGGTTTCCGGGAACTGCGGATCGCTGTTGAAGCGGTCACCGAACAGCATGTCGTCATCCGCGCCGCCGTCGAGCAGGTCATGGCCCAGTTCGCCGAACAGCCAGTCATGGCCGGCACCGCCTTCCAGCACATCGTCATGGCTGAGCGGCTGCAGCTCACCCCAGGGCACGGTGGCCGTCGCCTGGTCAATCATCACCAGCAGCGGGCGCACATGGCGGTAGGTCGTGCTGCTGCCCGGGTCTGTGTCCCGCACCCAGCTGGCATACAGGGAAAACGCCGAGTCCCCCCAGAGGAAGTCGGCATCGGCACCGCCAGACAACCAGTCGCGGCCCGGATTGCCAAACAGGTTGTCGGTGCCGGCCTGTCCCAGCAGCGTATCCTCACCGTTGCCGCCAAGCAGCCAGTCATCGCCTGCGCCGCCATCGAGCAGGTCACGGTCAGCCGGCGTGTCGAAGTCCAGTGCAGACCAGAAATCCTGCCCGAACAGGAAATCACGCCCCTCCTCGCCATACAGCCAGTCCGAACCGGGGCCACCGAACAGCAGGTCCATGCTGCCGCCGCCGCGCAACCAGTCATCGCCGCTGTTGCCGTGCAGCTCATCGTCCAGCACCCCGCCGGTAGCGCGGTCGTTCAGGCGCGAGCCATCGAAACGGCCTTCCCAGGCATCGCGCTGGTTCAGGCGGCCGTCTGCCAGCACCTGTTCGCCATACCGGCCCGCCGCATCCCAGGACAGGTACGGCGCACCCAGCAGTGCCTCCAGGTCCGGCGCGACCGGTGCCTGCCACGGCAGGGCCTCCTGCGTGCCGGGCCCGTCCGACAACCACAGGCTGTTGGCAAAACCGTGTGCCCGGTCAGCGACCAGCACACCACCGCTGCTGCGTACCAGCACGGCATCACGGCCCTCCGGCACATGCACGCCGGCAAAACCCTCGCGACGCGCTGCAGCCGTGATGCGCCTGCCATCGATGAGGATCCGGTCCGTGGCCCAGGCGACATCCATCACGCGGTCATGCCCTTCCTGGGCATGGCTCCAGTCGAACAGCAGCTGGTCCTGGCCCGCACCGCCGTGCAACACATCATGGCCGCGGCCACCGGCCAGGGTATCGTCGCCGTCGAGCCCGTCCAGGTAATCGTTGCCGGCCTGGCCCGACAGCTGGTCTGCTTCCAGCCAGCCATAGAGGTGGTCATCACCGGTCGAGCCGGACAACGGGCCGCCCTCGGCAGAAGGCGACCAGGCCACCGACAAGGGGCGGTGGCCGGCCGCCCAGGCCCGTGTGTCCAGGGTGTGGCCATCCTCGGAACGGTAGGTCACCGCGCGGCCTGCTGCCGACTCGCCGGCATACGCCAGGCTGTCGCGGCGGGTCGCGTCCATCAGGTGCTGGTAGAACCGTGCCCGGTCCTCCCAGAAGGCATCCGTGAAATAACCGGCATCCAGTGCGCTGAGAGTGCCCGGTACGGGCAGACCATCTGCGGCCAGCAAGGCCATCGGCTGCTGCAACAGCAGGGCATGGCGCACCGTGCGGCCTGCAGCGGTATCGGCCAGTGCGTTCTCCAGCAGGCGCGCAGACCCCCAGGCCGCGGTGGGCAATACTGCCACCAGGGCCTGCCAGGGCAGCAGGGCCTGGTACAGCAACTCGGCATCCGCAGCTGCGGCAGCCACGGCGGCCGGATCGGCCAGCGGCGCCCAGTGCGCCAGTTGCTGGCGTACCTGCGACAGGCTCTGGCCCGCATCGAAATGTGCCGCATCGAGGATGCGGTAGGCATCCCGCGTACCCAACACCGGATCGAGCATGTGCAGGATGCGCGACACCGCCAGGCTTTGTACCAGCTTGGCGATGGCGTGGTTTTCAAAATCCCCACCCTGTTCGATGAATACCCGTTCGCGCACACCCGGGCGGGCAAACCAGAAATTGTCGGCCGCCGTCAGCTCTGCGCCCTTGTCGGCAAAGACATTGAAGACTTTCGTTACATCCAGCGAACAGTCCTGCGCGACCGGCAGCAGGTAATCCAGCCAGAGCCGGTCCAGGGGCGCCGCGCCGGCGCCATTGAAGGTGTAGACGGCCTTCACCAGGCCCGGGTACTTGTAGGCCGCCAGCAGTGCCAGGTGGCCGCCCAGGCTGTGGCCGGTAAAGGTGATCTTACTCTTCCAGGCCTCCACCACCTGCCCGTTTTCGGTGACCAGGCCGGCATCGACCAGGAAACGGTCGATGGCCGACACCTGGCCCAGCTGGAAAAAATCCAGGATGCTGCTCAGGCCGAAGACCAACCCGCCGTCATTGAGGATATCCAGCAGGGAGGCCAGCCCCTGTTCGGGATCAGAAAAACTGAATTCGGTACCGCGGAAGGCGACGGTCATGCCGTCGGAGGGGTCATCCAGGAGGTAGGCGTTCAGGCCGGAGGCAAAATTTCCATCCTTAACAACTGGGAATCTCTCTAAGAAATAACTAACTTGGCCATCAGAAAAACCATCTGCGTGAAGATTTTCAATGACATCAGAAAGTGAAAAATTTACAAGCCGTGCATATGCGGCCCAAGACTCCAAGGATGAATCATAAAATTCATTGTTCATGGCAATTCCTTTTGCCGTGATTAGGCATTCTATCTAAAAATAAAATCCCATAATTTTGCCTGTGGATTTAAACCTGAAGGACTCCCAATTTTTTTACATGAAATTTTATGGTTTTCAATTCCTTTACGATAATTTCTAGGAACAAAGTCAAAGCTATTGTTTCTAACCAAAATAGAACCATCAGAAGAATCATATATTTCATACTGGTAACTGAAAATCATGGATCTGATTTCCGGATTGACGATCTCGGAAGAAGAAAATGATCTTTCGCGGTACCTTGATTTTTCTTTCAGAGGCATTAACCTTACGCACTGGCTCGCAAAGAAATCCTTGTTGATGCGGATCTGGAAACTGCCTTCCAGCGCCGTGAAACATTCAGGGTCTCCCTTCAAACCCTTTTCATACACATAGCAGCCCAGCGGTTGGCGTGCCTTCCACGGACCGAAGTCCTTGCTGCTGCAAAACCCGATGCGCTGGATAGCCTGCGAATCGACCAGGGTGATCGGGCACAGGTCGCCACAGAAATCGCTTTCACTAAAAATCTCATCGGCCTTCACCGTACGGTATACATGCAGGCCTGCTTCCTGCTCGCACAGGGCATCGAATCTCTCGCGATCGCTCTGCGCCTTCAGGGAGCCGCAGGCGGTGATTGCCAGCACCGTCAACACCATCATGCCACTACGCATCTCGGATCACTCCCATCCCGGAAAATGAGTATGGTAGCCTTGGACAAGCCCGTGTCTGTAGGAAAAAACCGGAATATGCTGATGGCGCGAAGTCATCGTTTGTTGCGTGCCGCGCCTCACGGCCTAGGAGATCAGGCCAGATGCGCCACTGAAACCCATGCAACCCGCCGTCATTGAGGATATCCAGCAGGGAGGCCAGCCCCTGTTCGGGATCAGAAAAGCTGAATTCGGTGCCGCGGAAGGCGACGGTCATGCCGCTGGAAGGGTCGTCCAGGAGGTAGGCGTTTAGGCCGGACCTATCGTTCCGTCCGTACTTAACGCCAAAATTTCTAAAAAATTCGTTTACTTGCCATTCGGACATACCATCCTGAATGAGGTTATTTTTTATTTTTTCAGAAAAATCCCCATATAAATCATAATAAGCAGCCATAGATGCTGATGAAAAATCATACTCCAAGTAACTCATGACAAATCCTTTTGTCAGAATTTTCAATTAAAAATAATGTTCAATAAATCGCTTTCACGAAAAACACCAGATCTTGGATAAAATTTTTTGCATAATTCGTAATGGTTCTCAACACCTTTTCTATAATTTTTTTCAACGAAATCAAAATCGTTTTTCTCAACAAGAACAGAGTTATCTAATGAATCGTATATTTGATATTTTGATTTAAATATAACAGATGAAACTTTTTCGTTAATTATCTCTGACTCATAAAAAACCCTTTTCCTATATCTAGATTTTTCTTCCAGAGGCATCAACCTGATGCACTGACTGGAAAAGAAATCCTTGTTTTTCCTTATCTGGAAACTGCCTTCCAGCGCCGTGAAGCATTCAGGGTCTCCCTTCAAACCCTTTTCATACACATAGCAGCCTGGCGACTGGCGCGCCTTCCACGGCCCGAAGTCCTTGCTGCTGCAAAACCCGATGCGCTGGATCGCCTGTGAATCAACCAGGATGATCGGGCACAGGTCGCCACAGGAATCGCTTTCATCAAAAATCTCATCGGCCTTCACCGTACGGTACACATGCAGGCCTGCTTCCTGCTCGCACAGCGCATCGAATTTCTCGCGGTCACTTTGCGCCTTCAGGGAGCCGCAGGCCGTGATTGCCAGCACCATGAATACCATCATCCCGTTACGCATGCCTGCCTCCTTTCCACGGAAGGTGCCCATGGTAGCCATGGGTGAGCCGGTGTCTGTAGGAAAAAACCGGAATATGCTGAGGCCGTAATCGCCTCACGGCCCAGGAGATCAGGCCAGATGCGCCACTGAACCCCATGCAACCCGCCGTCATTGAGGATATCCAGCAGGGAGGCCAGCCCCTGTTCGGGATCGGAAAAACTGGATTCGGTACCGCGAAAGGCGACGGTCATGCCGTCGGAGGCGTCGTCCAGAACAAATGCCACCGGCCCGTCACCCTGCAGCAGCAGTTCGGCACGGCAGTCGTCGATCACACCCCGGCCGTCACCCCGCGCATACCGGCAGGCATTCGATCCGGGATCTCCCAGCCCGCCCCGCCATCAAGCAGGTCACGGCCAGCCGGCGTGAAAAGCCCAGCGCAGGCCAGGAATCCTGTCCGAACAGGAAATCACGCGCACCCACAGACCGCCTGCCAGCGCACAGGGAAAAACCGGCGCGGGTAGCGCGTATCTGCAACAGAATCGACTATCCCACTGCCTGTCAGCCGGGGAACTTCAGCAATCTTGATGGCGGTGCTTCCGGCGTGGCGTGCGAGTCCTGCATTCTCAACGCCAGCTTGTGTTCGCGCGTCAGCATATAGTTCTCTTCACCAAGCAGGTCGGTGCCACAGCTCAGGCTGGAAATCCAGTCGAGGAAGCGGTTGACCATGGCCTTGCCCTTGAACGGCCTGCCATGCTGCGGCACGATCATTTCCACATCCAGTTCGCGCACCATGTCGGCCCACAGGCGACACACCTTGCGTGAACACATGTAACGCTCGTGGAAACCCCGCATTGACGGGATGTGTGCCTCGAAATCCTCCACGGCCTGGCCGGGTGATGCATCGACCAGTGAAGCGCCCATGTCCCCGGAAAACAGGATCTTGCTCTTGATGTCGTAGAAATGGAGATTGCCGACCGAATGCAGGAAGTGTGCCGGCAGGATCAGGATGGAACTGTCGCCGAGCTCGATCACGCCACCCTTGTCGGCGACCGGAATGATGCGGTCTTCCAGCTTCCTGCCGTTCAGGTCGTTGAGGTAGGAAGCGCCGAGGTGCGGCAGGAAACGCGACCACAGTTTCGATACCACCACCTTGGCCTGGGTCTGCATCATCCAGCGACCGAGTGAGGCAATGATGTCGGGATCCTGGTGCGAGGCCAAAATGTAATCCAGTTTCTGTGCCGGCATGTGTTTGCCGATCTCGAGAGTCAGCGGTGCGTACGTCAGATCGCCGCCGGGATCGATAGTGGCGCCGTGTTTTCCATCAAGAATCAGGAACTGGTTGGCCTGTATGCCGGAACCTTTCACGAGCTCGCTGAATACCATGCACTTGTGATCGCCGTCGTCAAACAGCATATGGGCCTTGCTGGCAAATACCATGGTGGGTTCCTGTCAGTGTCGTGGTGTGCAATGGACGGAAAGTTAAACCACCCTTCCCATGCATGCATTGACCTGCATCATCAGCGGGCAGCTCCTGCGGAAAATACCCAGGCGCTGTGATTACACTGCAATCCATGCAGCATCACGCGAATGATTCCGGGTGATGAAAATCCGGTAACAAACCTTGCGTGGCCCGCCTCACGGCCCGGGAGGTCTGATCAAGTGTGCCGCTGCAACCAGTGCACTACACCCTGCCCGGCAGCGCGACCGGTGGCCATGCAGGCAGTGAGCAGGTAGCCGCCGGTGGGGGCTTCCCAGTCGAGCATTTCGCCGGCACAGAACACACCGGGGATGGCATGCAGCATGAAGTGCGCATCGAGGGCACCGAAGGCCACGCCGCCGGCGGTGCTGATGGCTTCATCCAGCGGACGGGTGCCGTGCAGGGTCACCGGCAGGGCCTTGATGGCCTGCGCCAGGGCCTGCGGGTCGCGCACTGCCGTGCGGGCGCATTCGTGCAGCAGTGCTGCCTTCACGCCGGTGATGCCGGCGGCCTTGCGCAGCCGGCTGGCCAGGCTGGCCTTGCCGTGCGGGGTACCGAGCGCACGGGCGATAGCGGCTTCGCTGCGATCGGGCGCCAGATCCATCCGTACGGTGACACTGCCCTGCGCGGCAAGGGTGTCACGCAGTGCGGCAGACAACGCATACACCAGGCTGCCTTCGAGGCCGTATGCGGTGACGACGCATTCGCCGCGCTGCCGGTGCAAACGGCCTTGCGCATCGGTGAAGGCCATGCCGACTGGCTTGAGCGCTGCGCCGGCAAAGTGTTCCCGCAGGTGCGCGCCCCACTGCGCCACAAAGCCGCAGTTGGCTGCCCTGAGCGGGGTGACGGCCACACCCTGCTGCTGCAGCACCGGCACCCAGCCGGCATCGCTGCCCAGCTGTGGCCAGCTGGCGCCACCCAGGGCGAGTACGCAGGCATCTGCCTTGAGCGCATGCCCACCCTGCGGGCCCTCGAAGCGCAGCGCGCCCTGCGCATCCCAGCCCTGCCAGCGCTGGCGCGTGTGAAAGCGCACACCGCTGCCGCGCAGGCGGTGCAGCCAGGCCCGCAGCAGCGGTGCCGCCTTCATGCCGACCGGGAACACCCGGTGCGAACTGCCAACGAAGGTTTCGATACCCAGCACATGTGCCCAGTCACGCAGCTCGGCAGGGCCGAAAGCGCGCAGTGCGGGCTCCAGCACCGTGCGGGCCTGGCCATAGCGGGTGACCAAGGCATCGAAGGGTTCGGCATGCGTGATGTTGAGTCCGCCGATGCCGGCCCGCAGCAATTTGCGGCCAGCCGACGGCATGGCATCGAACACCGACACGGCGATGCCGGCGGCAGCGATCACTTCGGCTGCCATCAGGCCGGCCGGGCCGGCGCCGACCACGATCACGCAGTTCGGGTTGTTCACGGCAGGCGGATCATGCCGGCGTCGAGGGCAGCAGGCGGTGCTGCGGCCTGCCGCCTGCAGGCATGAATACAAGCGTACGCCGGCAGGCCGGGGCCTTCGTCGATTTCCAGCGCGCCGATCGGAAGCAGGGGCATGGGTGTCTTCCCGTATTTTTGCCCAGCATATCGGCCCGGCCGGGGGATTGGAATTACAATGGCGGCCATCACCACCCTCGCCACGGCAGCCCTTGTGATGAAACGCAGCTCGCGCCAGGCCTTGTTCGATGCCCTGCAGAAAGCCGAAGCCGCCGGGCTCGCGCCGGCGCAGGCACTGGCGCTGTTGCCGGCACAGGGCAGTGCCGATCACGTGCTGACGCTGACCGCGCTGCAGAAACTGCTGAAGCAGGATATCCCGCTGTCGGAAGCCGCGCGCAAGAGCAGCCTGTTCGAGCCACACGAGGTCGGCCTGATCCGCGCCGGCGAACGCCTCGGCCGACTGGTGGAGAGCTACGGCTGGCTGGCCCGCCACTACGGCCAGATCGATGGCCGCTGGACCGATCTCTACACACGCCTGCGGCTGCCACTGCTGGTGTTGTTGGGCACGGCGGTATTCCTGCACCTCACCGCACTCGCCGGTGGGCGCATGGGTTTCGGCAGCTACTTGTTGCATGCCGGCGTGCCGGCAGCCCTGCTGCTGTATGCCCGCAGTTTCCATGCCCGTTACGCCAACCGCGCCCTGCCGGCCTGGGCCACTGAACTGCTGCTGCGCCTGCCCGTGCTGCGCGATCACCTGCGCCAGTACCACGAGGCCGTGTTCTGCCATCACCTCGGTTTCGGGCTGGAAGCCGGCCTGTCACTGCCCGACGCGGTATCGATGGCAATCGACGGCGTCGGCAACCCGCGCATACGCGAATCCTTCGGCACCATCGGCAGTGGCGTGGCTGCCGGCAGCACGCTGGCCACGGCCTGCAGTTTCAGTGATGCGATCAGCCGCCCCGACGGCAGCCTGGTGATCGGCACCGCCGAAGCCACCGGCACACTGCCCGCGGCACTGAAGGACTATGCCCGCAAGCTCGGCAACCGCAACGAAACCGGCTGGGATGCCCTGCTGCGCCGCACCGGCTGGGCGGCCTGGGCACTGGTGCTGCTGGGCCTGCTCGCCTGACTCACCACCAACGCTGGACAGCCGTTTGCCTGCATCGCTACACTGCGCGGCGCCCTTGGGGAGCAGCCGCCCTTCGCCCGTACCGGCACCGAGGCCTGCGTCAACACACCTGGCCGGCAGGCGCTGGCAGCACACCAGCCTCGCAAGACCCGTGACCCTGTAACCCGCAACCAGGCCGGCGTGCACCGGGGTCCACTGCGACGGGGTCAGGGTCATCCACCGGCCCGGGAGAACACACCGTGGAAGCCTTCCTCGTTTCGACCGGCCTCGTCGCCCTCGCCGAAATGGGCGACAAGACCCAGCTGTTGTCCTTGGTACTCGCCGCCCGCTTCAAGCGTCCGCTGCCGATCATCCTCGGCATCCTCGTCGCCACCCTGGCCAATCACGCCATGGCAGCCGGCATCGGTGGCTGGCTGGCCTCGCTGCTCAGTGCCGACACCCTGCGCTGGCTGCTCGCCGGCTCGTTCATCGCCATGGGGCTGTGGCTGCTGGTACCCGACAAACTCGACGCCTGCGATGCCAGCGAGCCGCGCTTCGGGATATTCGCCGCCACCGTGGTGGCGTTCTTCCTCGCCGAAATGGGCGACAAGACGCAGGTCGCCACCGTGGCACTGGCTGCGCAGTACGCCAGTCTCACGGCCGTGGTGGCCGGCACCACGCTGGGCATGCTGCTGGCGAATGCGCCGGTGGTACTGGCCGGCGAGCGCATCACGCGCCGCATTCCCATCAAACTGGTACACGCCATTGCAGCACTGCTGTTCGTGGGGCTGGGCATTGGCGTGCTGTTGCAGGCAGCCGGTTGAGGCCGGATTCCCATGGGCAATGCACACCCGCACGACCATCACCATCACGCACCGGCTGCGTTCAACCGCGCCTTCGCCATCGGCATCGGGCTGAACACGGCATTCGTGGCCATCGAGGCCTTCTACGGCTGGCAGGCCGGTTCACTGGCCCTGCTGGCAGACGCCGGCCACAACGCCAGCGATGTCGCCGTACTGCTGCTGGCCTGGTTTGCGGTATGGGCTGGCCGCCTGCCACCGGGGCCACGCCACACCTACGGCTGGCAGCGCGCCTCGATACTGGCTGCCTTCACCAATGCCGTGCTGCTGTTGCTGGCGATGGGTGCGCTGGGCTGGGAGGCCATCGAACGCCTGCAGGCCCCGCAGGCCGTGGCCGGCGGCACCGTGATGGCGGTGGCAGCCATCGGCGTACTCATCAACGGCCTCACGGCACTGCTGTTCATGAAGGGCAGCGCGCATGACATCAACCTGCGCGGCGCCTTCCTGCACATGGCGGCCGATGCGCTGATCTCGCTCGGTGTGGTGGTAGCCGGCGGCCTCTACCTGCTGTACGGCTGGGCCTGGCTGGACCCATTGCTGGGCCTGCTGGTTGCCGCACTGATCGTGGCCGGCACCTGGGGCCTGCTGCGGCAGTCGGTGCACCTGCTGTTCGACGGCGTGCCCGACGGCATTGACCTCGCCGGGGTGCAGCACTGCCTGGCCGGCCTGCCCGGCGTGACGGCCGTGCACGACCTGCATGTGTGGGCGATGAGCACCTCGGAAAACGCACTGACCGCGCACCTGGTGATGCCGGGCGGCCATCCGGGCGATGCCTTCCTGCACGAGGCACAGCACCAGTTGCAGGCACGCTTCGGCATTGGGCACATCACCCTGCAGGTCGAGCAGGCCGCGATGGACCACGGCTGCGGTGGCTGCCCGTAGGCAACCGCCCTGCCCGCTAGCGCAGGCGCAGCTCGATCGGCATGTTGTCGCTCGGCTTCGGCAGCGGGAAGGTCTGCATGAATACATCCGGGTTTTCATGCTTCGCGGTGAAGTCGTACTTCAGCAGGAACTTGAACAGGAAGCACTTGTACTCCATCTGCGCGAAGTGCATGCCGATGCACTTGTGCGCGCCACCGCCGAAGGGGTGGAACTGGAACGGGTGCTTCTTGTGTTCGGCGCGCTCGGGCGAGAAGCGGTCCGGGTCGAACCGGAACGGTTCGGTCCAGTATTCCTCCATCCAGTGCGTGAAGCGCGGCAGCGTGAACACCATGGTATGTGCCGGCACCTTGAAACCGGCCATTTCCACCTCGCGGATGGTACGCCGCGGCACCGACGGCACCGACGGCCGGATGCGCTGTACCTCGTTGAACACCTGCTGCATGTAGGGCACGCGGTCGAGGTCCTCGTAGTCCAGGGTGTCCTTGCCCAGCGCGACGCACTCCTCGTACAGGCGCTGCTTGATGTCCGGATGCCGGGCCAGGTAATAGATGGCGTGGGTAATCGCTGCCGTGGTGGTGTCGTGCGCGGCGAACAGCAGGAAGATCATCTGGTTGCGGATGTCTTCGTCCGAGAAGAAATTGCCGTGCTCATCCTTCTCGCGGCAGAAGTGGCTGAGCATGTCCTGGCCGTCACCGGCACGGCGCTTCGGCACCAGCTCACCGATGGTTTTCTCAAGGAACTTGCGCCCCTGCAGGCCACGGTACAGGCGGAATCCCGGCAGGTTGAGCGGGAACATGTACATGATGCCTTCGACGCAGTCGATGAAGGCATTGCTCAGGGCCTGCACGCGGGCACCACGCTCCTGTTCGCCGATGAACACCTCGGCAGCGACTTCCAGCAGCAGGTTCTTGATGTTCATGAAGAACGGGATGGTCTTGCCGGCATCGGCCTCCCATTCCCGGATGGAACGGTCATAGATGCGGTTGATTTCGCGGGTGTAGTGCTTCAGAGACTCGTTCTTGAAGGCGGTCTGGGCAATGCGGCGCTGGAACTTGTGGTGCTCGAAGTCTTCCATGATGAGGCTGCCGCCGAAAAAGGTCGCCACGCGGTGGTGGAAGCCCATCTTCGAGGAAAAATCCCTGCCCGGGTCAAGCATGATCTGTTGCGCCAGATCCGGCCCGAGGCACAGCAGGCCCTTGCTGCCGACGGTACAGACACGCGAGATCGGTCCGTACTTGCGGTAACGCGCCTGGGCAAACGGCAGCGGATCCTTCAGGTAGTCCAGGCTGCCGAAGAACGGCAGGCCGTAGTCGCCGGGAATGTGGCCCAGCTTGTGGTTGTTGGGCTCGTGGATGTAATCGTCGTAATGGGTGACTTCGGGGGCCGGCATGACGCACCTTCGGGTTATTGTGTGGCCAACCCATTTAAGCATACGGGGCAGGAAATGCCCGGCCTTTGCTGCCACTGGCAGATTACAAGTTGGTAAAGGGAAGCAACAGCGCCACCACGGCCGGGCAACGGGATCGCGGACCGCCGCTCAGCCCGGGTACTCCCAGCGCACATCCAGTGCCAGCAACGGGAAATACAGCAGCAGGCGGATGGGCCGGCCTTCCTGCTGGCGGAACAGTGCAGCGTAGCGTTCGAGCTGCTCGCGGTATGCCTGCTGCTGTGCGGTGAGGAAAGCATCCAGTGATTGCCCCTGCGCCGGCTCCGAGGTCTTGTAGTCGGCGATCCAGCGGATGCCGCCTTCAACGAAACTGCGATCGACCACATGCGTGGTGGTGGCCTGCGGCTCGATGCAGTACAGCTCGAGTTCGGCGTGCGAATCCTCGTGGCGGTTGTCGAGCAACCAGCGACCGACGGGATCGCCCAGGGTCGATGCCAGGGCATTCATCACCTTGGCAGTGGCCCAGCCCAGGTAACGCGCCCCGACGCCCTGTGCACGCAGGCGCGATTCGACCACCGGCTGCAGTGCCAGCACGCGGGCTGCATCCCAGTGCGACACGCCGGTGCGGTGCACCAGTTCGAGGTAGGCATGCACCAGGCTGCCGACGGTACGCCAGTGATCCGGCCCATCGCCCCGGTAGGGTTCGAGCACCGGCCGCTGCGGCACGGCGATGCCGGCCTCGGGCGGCACCGGCGGCAAGGCCCACTGCGGCCGCAGGGCAGCAATTTTCGGCACGAAGCCGTCGCGGACGGTTTCTGCAGCAGCAGCCGGTGGCGGCAGGTCGGCAAAACGCTGCCACAGCATCGGCCACAACGGCGCCAGCAGGGTATCGGTCGCCGGCTCCTTCAGCGTGCCGTCCTTGTCGGGGCGTGCGCTCGCCAGCAGGTGCAGGCGGTTCTTCGCCCGCGTCACCGCCACATACAGCAGGCGTTGCAGTTCGAACTGCGCCTTGCGCTTCTCGAACAGGGTCAGGAAACGGTACAGGCCACTGCTTTCACCGCTGCCGTCGAGCGGCGCAATCAGCAGCGCATCCTCGCAGTCCTCGAGCGTGAACTGCTGCCAGTGCAACAGGCGCTTGTCGTCACGGCGGCCGGCCTTGTGCAGGCCGGGCAGGATGACGGTGTCGAACTGCAGGCCCTTCGCGGCGTGGATGGTCATCAGCTTGATGCGGGCTGCTTCCGGTGCGGCATTGGGCGCGGCATAGAGCGCCTGCAGGGCTTCCGGCAGCTCCAGTGCGACATCGTCGGCCGTTTGCTGCAATGCCTCCAGCAGGCGGAAGAAAGCCTCGGCATCGTCGAAGCCGCTGCCCTCCAGCAACACGGCCGGACCGCCAAGGGCCACCCAGGCGGCTTCCACCTGCGTGCGCAGCGGCTGCCGGCTGCGTGCCAGCCAGGCGCGCTGCATCACACCGGTGAAACGCTGCAGGCGCAGCCGGCTGTCGTCGCCGAAACCCTGCCAGCGCGACGCATCCTGCAGGCATTCCCACACCGTGCGGTTGCCGGCCTCGTGCATCAGCGTTTCCAGCTCCGCCAGGCGCAGCGCACACCACGGTGCACGCAGGCAGGCCAGCCAGGCCTCGCGGTCGGCCGGGTGCAGGATGGCACGGGTCAGCGCCAACAGGTCCTCGATGCCCTGCTTGTCGGCCAGTGCCTCGATCTCCACCGCCTGGAACGGCAGGCCGTGGCGGTGCAAGGCGGCTGCGATGTGCACCAGGTGCGAACGCGCCCGCACGAGGATGGCGATGCAGTCGTCGTCCGGCAGCTGCGGCAGGCGCTCCAGCACGATGCCGGCGATGGCTTCGGCCTCGGCACGGCCGTCATCCTCGATGAACGGATGCACCGCCACCGGGTCGGCCTCGCGGGCAGGACGGATGGCACTGGACGCCGCATAGCGGATGGCACCCAGGCCCATGTCCTCCTGATCCGGGAAAATCTGCGCAAAATGCCCGTTGACCCAGTCGATGATGCCGGCATCGGAACGGAAGTTGGCCGTGAGTTCCAGGAACTGCGGGTGCACGCCGGCCGGCTCGCCCGGCGCCCCGAAGCCGTGTTCGCGCACGCGCAGGAACAGGCCGACATCCCCCTCGCGGAAACGGTAGATCGACTGCATCGGGTCGCCGACAAGGAATACCGAACGGCCGTCGCCGGGCTGCCACTCGCGGGTCAGGCGCCGCAGCAGGCCGAATTGCGTGTGGCTGGTGTCCTGGAACTCGTCGACGAGGATGTGGTGGATCTGCTGGTCCTTGCGGATGGCGAGGTCGGTAGGGTCTTCCTCGTCACCCAGCGCACGCAGGGCCGACAGCGCAACCTCGCTGAAATCGATTTCACCGCGGGCAGCAAACACCAGGGTCAGCTCACCCAGCGCGTGCAGCAGGATGCGGCGCAGGGCGCGGAAGAATTGCCACTCGCCCTCCGGGATGTGGATGCCGGGCAGTTCACCGAGTGCCTGCAGCGCAGCCTCGAAACCGCTGCGCTGGCGCAACCCGTCCAGCAGTTCACCCATCGCCTGCTTGGCCAGTTTGGCATCGCGGCCGTGGTGGGTACCGTCGGGCGGGAAGCCGCAGCGGATGTCCAGTTTCTGCCGCAGGCGGCCTTCAGTGGTCAGCAGGTAGGCCGCGATCGTTTGCAGGGCCGGCAGGCAATCGGCGGCATCCTGCCCGGTATCGGGCCAGTCCCCCAATGACAGCAGAGCATGCGTGCTGCCGCTGTCGCGCAGGCAGGCAGCGGCATACGCGAGCTGGGGCTGCAGTGCATCCAGCCAGTCGGTCCCGTATTCGCCCAGCAGGGTTTCCACGCCTTGCCGGGCGAGGTCGCGCAACACCGCCTCGAGGTCGTTGCGGAACGCCTGCTCGTCGCCGTCCGGCTCGCGTGCTGCCGGACGCAGGTGGCGCACCCACTGGTCACGGCGTGCCAGCATGTCGGCCAGCAGCTGCTGCAGGCGGCTGCGCTGGTTGTCGAGGTAGCCCAGCACGCAGAACAGCGCTTCACCCAGGCCGTCATCCCCATCCTCGAGGGCCTGCACGGTGGCACGCGCCGCCTCGTGGTAGAGCACGCTGGCATCTTCGGCGGTACGCGCCATGCCGCCCAGCCGCGACAGGTACGGCATCTGCAGCACCAGGCTGCTGCAGAAGGCATCGATGGTGTGGATGCGCAGCCGCGCCGGGTGATCCAGCAGGTGCCAGCCGCGCTCGCGGTCACGCGCCAATGCGCCCTGTGCCAGCTGCCAGGCCAACTGCTGGTGCGGTGGCCAGTGTGCGTCGGCGACGGGGTGGGCAGCCGCCCAGCGCAGTTGCTGCATGATGCGGCTGCGCATCTCGCCGGCGGCCTTGCGGGTGAAGGTCATCGCGAGGATGGCCTCGGGACGCTCGGCCACGCCCAGCAGGGCCAGGAAGCGTTGCGTCAGCAGTTCGGTCTTGCCGGAGCCGGCCGGGGCCTGCACGATGAAGGAGCCGGCCGGGTCGAGTGCGGCACGGCGGATGGCGGCATCCGGCACCGGCACGGCAGTGCTTCCCACGGCGCTGCTCATGCCGGTTCCCCGCGGGCCTGCTGCTCATCCCACAGGCGTTGCTGCAGCAACACTTCCGGCTGCCGCAGCAACAGGCGCACCTCGCAGTAGGCGAGCTGGCTTTCGTCGAACACCACCGGGGCCGCATGGCCGCCTGCAATCTCGTCAGCCAGCGCGGTCAGGCGCTGCGCCCAGAAGGCCGACAATGCCGCCCAGTCGGCAAAGGCACCGAAGGCACTTTTCTCGGCTTTCTTGTCCGGCCAGCCCTGCAGTGCCGCCGGCTGCGTGGCCCGGCCCTGCAGCGGGAACCAGTCGCGCTCGCGCACCACGCCGCGCCAGCCCATGTCATCGTGGCGCAGCAGCGCAAACAGCGCGCCGGCAACCTGCGGCTGCGACTGCGTATACAGCGGCAGCTGCGGATCGAAAATGCGCTCACCCAGCCACTTGTCCGGCGTGACGCGGCCGGTCTTGTAGTCGATCACCAGCAGCGAGCCGTCCCCGAGCTCATCGACGCGGTCGATCAGGGTGCGTATGCGGAAGCCGGCAAACTCCAGGAACACTTCCTGCTCGCAGTGCCGCACGGAAAACGGTGCGCGTTTTTCCTCGTACTGCAACCAGTCCTGCAGCCAGGCCTGCAGGCGGCCGCTTTCCAGCGCACGGTAGCGTGGCGGCAACGGGCGGTAACGGGCCTCAAAGGACTGCATGGCCTGCTCCACGGCCTGCGCCACCTGCTGCACCCGTGCGGCCGGCGCCAGGGCCAGCAGGCTGGCCTGGTCAGCCACCGCGCGCCAGAAATGCTCCAGGGCGGCATGCACCAGCGAACCGCGTTCGGCGGCATCGAGGTCGTCATCGGGGGCATCCAGCGGCTGCACCGCCAGTGCGCGCTTCGCCCAGCCGGCCAGCGGGCAGAAAGCCTGCGCCTTGAACAGGCCGGTGCCGCCACGCACGCGGCTGCGCTCGGCATCGCCCAGCGGCAGGCCGTGGGTGTCGGCCTGCCACTGCAGCCAGGGGTGCTGGAACGGGTCGTCGGGGAAATGCGCATGGCGGCGCAACTGGCCGACCAGGCCGGCAGGCAGCGGATCCGGCAGGTCCAACAGCGGCAGTGCAGCCACCAGCGGACTGGGATCGATGGCTTCATCGCCATGGCGTTCGGCATGGCTGGTGATCACGGTGGCGGCGAGGCCGGCCAGTTGCCGCATCAGGTGTTCGGCGTATTCGCGTTCACGCGCACTGCTGGCATGCGGGATGCGGTGCTGCCAGGGCTGCGGGATCAACGGGTTGGGTCGCGGTGCTGCCGGCCAGTTGCCGGCAGTGAGGTTGGCGATCCACACGGCATCGAAGCGGCGCCCGACGGCATCGAGCAGGCCCAGCACCTGCACCGGCGCATTGTCGGAGCCGCTGGGCTGGTGCAGGGTCTCGCGCAGCTGGCGCTGCAGCCAGCGCAACTGCGGGCCGAGGGTTTTCGGCAGCCAGGGCTTCACGCCATCGAAGGCTTCCAGCTGGCGGTAGAGCGCATTGGCCGTGCGCTGCTCGGACAGCAGCAGTGGCCGTTCACCCGGCCAGCCCAGGGCCTGCAGCAAGGCTGCGGCTTGTGCGCTGGCACTGCCCTTGGCCGGCAGCGCCAGCACGGCATCGAGCAGTGCGGCCAGCTGCGGCAGCTGCACGGCTTCGGCAGCACACCAGCGTTGCAACTGCTCGCGCAGCAGCGGCAAGGACAGGCGGGCATGGCCCTGGCGGCGCAGCCAGGCATCGAACCGCGCACGCAGTGCGTGTTCGGACTCGCTGCCACGGCAGAACGGCAGCAGCAAGGCAGTCGTAATCCACGCCCGCGGCAGCGGGCGGTCACGGCGGCCCAGCCAGGGCAGCCAGTGCAGCACGGTCTTCACCAGCGGGTAATCGGCCAGCGGCGTGCCGAGCGCGAGGTTGTACTGGCGCTCGATGTCGTCACCGGGCTGCAGCAGCGCATGCGGGTGGAACACCGCCTCGAAGGTGGCTGCCACCCGCTCACGGTGCTGGCCGAGTTCGTTCACCAACACCGCGACCTGGCTGCCGGGATGCTCCTGCAGGTACTGCTGCGCCCAGCGTGCCGCCGTGAGCCACTCGGCATCCGGCGAGGCGCAGGCCACGCGCCGCATGCCTGCCGCCTGCTGCGGCAGGCCGGCTTCCAGCAGCGGGAACCCCTTGTCGCGCAGCGTGGCGAACAGCTCGGCCTCCTGCACGGTGAATTCGACGAAGCCGACCAGTACCAGCGGCCCTGCCGGTGGCGGGATGTCGGTGTTGCGCAAGGCGTTCAGGAAATGCTGCAGCCACACCTGGGCATCGGCCACCCCTGCAGCCTCGCAGCGCTGGCGGAACTCGCGCAGCCACCGGCGGAAACGCACCCACTCTTCCTCGTCGATGCCGCCTTCGTCCAGCGGGATCGCCCAGCGCATCACCAGCCGCCAGGTATCCATCGCCAGTTTCGCGCAGGCATCACGGTCGAGCAGTACCTCGTCGTCCTCACAGTGCGCGAGCACCTGCTCCCACAGGGTGCGTTCGGCCAGCTCATCGAGGCGTTGCGGCAGCGGCTGCTGCCACAGGCCGAGCAGGCGCCATTCGCCGAGCTGCCGGTCGATCCATTCATCCGCCGTGAACACCGGCGGCGTGCGCAGCACGCGGGCCTGCGGGTCCTGCCACAGGCCCAGGCGCTGCTTGAGGATGCGCGTGAGGCGCGGGTTGGGAACCACCAGGGCATGCCCGGCAGCCAGGGCTTCGTCGATGGTGATGGCAGGGAACGACAGCGAATCCATGCAGCTCTTCCTGTGCAGGCCGCCATGATAGCCCGCTTTGGCGGGCGGCGGCAGGCGATACGGGCAGCCATGCTGGCAGGGCGCCACGACAGGGTGTGTCGCTGCGCGGCGGGTGCCCCCGCTGGCCAGCAATGCGCAAAGCTGCCTACAATGCACGGGCCACCGCACCCCAGGATGACCCCGCACATGGACATTGCACGCAGCTGGCTTGCCCTGCTCCGCTCCGGCACCCCCGCCAACCGCTACCAACAGGCCCTCGTCGCGCTGCTCTTGGCCATCCCGTTTGCAGGCTATGCCGGGGTGGTGCTGCGCTACACCGTCAATGTCCCGTTCTGGGACGACCTCAGCATGATCCTGTACTCCACCAACACCTTCGTGGAAGCCGGCACCCTGCAGGGCAAGTTGCGCATCCTGTTTGCCTCGGATGCCGGGCACACCCTGCTGATGACGCGCCTGGTGGCCGTTGCGCAGTATTACCTGGGCGGCATCAACATCCGCAATACCCTGCTGTTCTCCAACCTGGGCTGGATGCTCACCGTCGCCCTGCTGATGGCCTACGCGCACCGCCAGCAGCGCGTGCCGTTGCTGTACCTGCTGCCGGTGCCCTACCTGATGCTGGCACTGTCGCACTGGGAAGGCATCGATTTTGCGACGGCCGCCATCCAGATGTACTGGGGCTCCTCGCTGTGTGCGGTGGCCTGCCTGCTGGCACTGACTGCCGGGCGCGGCCTGCTGGCCGGCGTGTTCTTCACCTGCGCCCTGTTCTGGTCCGGCGGCAGCATCGCCCTCTACCCGCTGGCCCTGCTGTATTGCCTGCTGCTGCGGCAATGGCGCACTGCCACCTGCTTCCTGCTGGTCGGTGCACATGCCCTGGTGCTGTTTGCCGCCGTCAGCCCCGCACAGGCCGGGCTGCGCACCAGCATGCCGGCCCTGCCGGACATGGCAAGATCCATCCTGGCCTTCATGGGCAACCTGTGGGCCAGTGGTCAATACCAGCTGGCCCCGCTGGCCACCGCACACCGGATAACCGGCGCGTTGCTGCTGCTGGCTGGCGGTTTCTTCATCGTGCGCAGCAAGGGCAATGACCTGCCCAAGCTGGTGCTGCTGTATGTGCTGGCACTGGCGGTGATGGCCGCCTATGCCCGCGGCCCCCTGTACAACTACGTGGCGATTTCACGCTATGCGCAGTTTGCGCTGCTGGGCGCGGCCTGCGTGTACCTGCTGGGCATCGCCTGGCTGCTGCAGGGGCCGGAAAAACGCCGTGCAATCGCCTTCGGCCTGGTGGCCGTGGTGAGTGCCGGTTTCTGGACCCACACCATGGCCGTCTGCCAGGACCCGCTGGCCGCCAACCGGCAGCAACGCCTGCAGCTGGCTGCCAATTACCTCGCCACCGGCAACAGCCGCGGCATGATCTCCAGCGTCGAATACGGCAATGCCGTGCTGGGCAAGGCCGCTGCGCTCGGCGTGTTCAAGCCCGAGTCGATGCGGCAGCACACCCTGCCGGCGCCCCAGGCCGAGAGCCCCCCCAAACCGGCACAGCAGGCCCAGCAGCCGGGTGACGGCCAGGCCGTACGCCAGCCGCGTGAAAAGAAACGCGCACGCAAGCAACGGCTGGAACAGGAAGCCCGGCAGGCCAATCCGGCAGCCGGGTAAGCCTGCTACAGGCCGAGCCGCTTCAGCAGGCGGTGGAAATTGCCGCGGTCCAGCCCCAGCGAACGTGCCGCCGCCGCATGGTTGCCCGCGTGCTCGCGCAGGCGCAAGCGGATCAGCTCACGGCGGTAGTCATCCAGCGCATCCTGCAGTGACAGCGACGGCCCGGCCGCCACAGCCGGGACCGCCACGGCTGCCGCCGGCTGGACCACCGCACCCGCACCCAGGTGGTGCGGCAACAGCTCCAGCAACTCCTCACGGCGGTGGCCGTCACTGAGCGCCTTGATCACGGCGCGTGACAGCGCATGCTCCAGCTCGCGCACATTGCCCGGCCAGTCATATGCGGCCAGCCATTGCCGTGCCGACGGCGACAGCCGTACGCCACGCAGGCCGAGCCGGCGCTGGCAACGCTCCAGGAAATAACCCGCCAGCAACAGCAGGTCATTGCCGCGCTCACGCAACGGCGGCACCTGCAAGGGGTAGACGCTCAGGCGGTGGTAGAGGTCGGCGCGGAAACGCCCGGCCAGCACTTCCTGCTTGAGGTCACGGTTGGTCGCTGCCACCAGGCGCACATCGACGCGGTGGCTGCGATCGCTGCCCAGGCGCTGGACCTCGCCGCTTTGCAATGCGCGCAACAGCTTGGCCTGCACCAGCAGCGGCAGCTCACCCACTTCATCGAGGAATAGCGTGCCGGTATCGGCCAGCTCGAACTTGCCCATGCGGTCATCGGTGGCACCGGAAAAGGCACCCCGCACATGACCGAACAGTTCGCTCTCGGCCAGGGCTTCCGGCAGGGCTGCGCAGTTCACATGCACCATCGGTTCACCGGCACGCTGCGACTGCCGGTGGATCAGGCGTGCCACCAGCTCCTTGCCGGTACCGGTTTCACCGAGGATCAGCACCGGCAGGTCCGACGGCGCGACGGTTTCGGCCTCGCGCTGCAGTTGCGCCATCACGGCGCTGTCGCCGATCAGTTCGTCGGGCACACCCTCGTGCAGCAGCGAACGGTTCACGCGGTGATGGCGCTCGAGCTGTTCCTCCAGGTGGTGAATCCAGTCAGCGGCACGCACGGTGGCCGCGGCTACCGCGACAAAGGCATTGAACGCTTCAGTATCAATGGCATCGAAAGTGCCCGGTGACAGCGCATCCAGGGTCAGCACACCCCAGGGGCGGTCATCGATGTACAGCGAGGCCCCCATGCAGTCGTGCACATAGAGGTGATCATGCGGGGCATCGACCAGGCCGTCGTAGGGATCGGGGAAGGCGGAATCGGCCGGGAAGCGCACCGGCTCGCGGCTGTGCAGGATCTGCACCAGCCGCGGCTGGTCGGCCAGCACGAAACGGCGGCCCAGGGTATCGGGTGACAGGCCCTGCACCGCGCGCGGCACCAGCACCTCGCCTTCGTACTGCAGCAGGGCGATCGCATCGCAGGGAAAGCTGCGCCGGAAGGCTTCCAGCAGGCGCTGGTAGCGCAGCTCCGGCGCCATCGACTGCGACAGGTCGGCGACGATGCCGGCCAGGTGGCTGAACACCCGCGATGGAGTCATAAAAACAACCGTATTGTTTCAATGACAACTATAGCGGTGTTGTTCTTTTTACACAAGATGCATCTATCTCCTTTTATATCAATGAGATACATGTTGGCACGATTATTGGACTGCCATCCCCAGGTACACCACAACCATAAAGGGGAAACTTCATGAAACGCCTGATCCCGTCTGCCCTGCTGGCCGCCAGCCTCGCCGCCACCGGCCTGCCCGCCACCGCCGCCACCGTGAAGCTCGACATCCCGGTCCGTGAACTGGACCTGGTGATCGACAACGCCGGCAACAGCCAGCCGATGTGGACCTACAACGGCACCATCCCCGGCCCGCTGGTGCGCGTCAAGCAGGGTGATGTGGTCGATTTCACCCTGATCAACGAAAAAACCAACAAGCAGAGCCACTCGATGGACTTCCATGCCGCGCGTGCCGACGTGCTGGGCGAGTTCGCACCGATCAAGCCGGGTGACACCAAGCATTTCACCTTCAAGGCCGAGTACCCGGGCGTGTTCATCTACCACTGTGGCGCCGACTCGATGTCGGAGCACATTGCCCGCGGCATGTATGGCGTGATCCTGGTCGACCCCAAACAAGGCTACAGCAAGGATTACCCGAAACCGGACCGTGAATACGTGATCGTGCACGGTGACCTGTTCGAAACCGGCACCTCGGCCCACGACATCACCAACGGCAATGGCTGGAAAGGCATCCTGGTCAACGGCAAGGTCTTCCACTACGACCCGGTGCACGACAGCAATGCCAGCATTGCGCTGGAATCCAAGCCCGGTGAGCGCGTGCGCATCTACTTCGTCAACGCCATGATCAACGAATCGGCGGCCTTCCACCCGATCGGCGGCATCTGGGACCGCATGTGGGACAACGGCAATCCGAAAAACATCCGCTACGGCATGCAAACGGTGGAAGTGGCCCCCGCCCACGGCGTGGTGCTGGACATCATCAGCCCCGATGACCGTGCCACCAACAACGCGCTGGTCGACCACCGCATGAAGCATGCCCATGCCGGCGGCATCACCGTGCTGATGAACCACGCCGGGGCCGATCCGGCCAAGGGCCGCGGTGACCAGCTGATCCTGCGCTGACCCATCACCCGGACGGGAGGACACACCGTGAACCCACTGCACCGTTTCGGCACACTGGCCCTGCTCTGCCTGGGTTCGGGCCTGGGATTGTCCCAGGCCGTCCAGGCCGACGGTGCCGGCCTCGTGCAAGAGCGCTGTGCCGGCTGCCATGCCCTCACGGCACCGGCCGGCGACCTGGCCGAGCGCACGGCACGCAAGGCACCGCCGCTGCATTACGCCGGCAACAAGTTCCGCCGCGAGTGGTTGGTGGGCTGGCTGCAGCAACCCGAGCGCATCCGGCCGGCTGGCACCTTCCCCGCCACGCACACCGTGAGCACGCCCGATGGTGATGCCATCGACGGCAACAGCCTGCCGGCGCACCCCGCGCTGGGCCGCGCCGAGGCCGAGGCCGCAGCCGATTACCTGATGACCCTGCGCGCCGGTGATGCACTGGCCGCGGCCGAGCCGTGGGAACCCGGCACCATCGCGCTGCGCATGGGGCAGATGAACTTCGGCAAGTTCAAGGGCTGTGACGGCTGCCACCAGGATGCCCCCGGCTACGGTGGCGTCTCCGGGCCCGAGCTGTACACCGCCTGGCACCGCCTGCAGCCGGCCTTCATGGCGTCGTACATCGGCAACCCGGTGGCCTGGGATGCCCACACGATGATGCCGCACACCGTCATGAACGCCACGGAAGTCCACAAGCTGGCGAACTACCTGAAAGTCCTCACGGAGGAAACCCCATGAAACGGCTGCTGCTGGTACTGGCCTGCGTGGCAGGCACGGGCATCGTCCAGGCCGACGGCAATGCCGGGCATGGCAAGGCGCTGTACGAGGTGTATTGCACGCAGTGCCACGGCCTGAAGGGCAATGGCCACGGCATCAATGCCCCGGCCCTGTCGGTGATGCCGCGCGACCACACCGATACCGGTGAAATGTCGGCACGCACCGACGAAGACCTCGCCAAGGCCATCCGCGACGGTGGCAAGGCCGTCAACAAATCGGTGCTGATGCCAGCCTGGGGCGGCAACCTGTCCGACGGCGACATCCAGGACCTGGTTGCCTACCTGCGCACACTGTGCTGCCAGAAATAACCGACACGGAGAATCACCATGAAAGCGTCCCACCTGCTGCTGGTCCTGCTGCTGCCATTGCTGTCATTGGCGGCGCATGCCGAAAAACGCCAGTTCGAAATGACCATCGAGGAAGTCGACCTGGAAGTTGCCCCCGGCTTCAGTGCCAAGGTCTGGGCCTTCAACGGCCAGGTGCCGGGCCCGCTGATCCATGTGCGTGAAGGCGATGAGCTCGAAGTGCTGGTGCAGAACAACACCACCATGAGCCATACCGTGCACTGGCACGGCGTCTACCAGACCGGCAGCTGGAGCTCCGACGGCGTGCCCGATGTCACGCAAAAAGCCATTGAACCGGGCGACAGCTACACCTACCGCTTCGTCGTCGACAAGCCCGGCAGCCTCTGGTACCACTGCCACGTCAATGTCGCCGAACACATCGGCCTGCGCGGCATGTGGGGCCCGCTGGTAATCGACCCGAAAAAACCGACCCGCCTGGAAAAGGAAGTCACCAAGGATGCCGTACTGATGTTCTCCGGCTGGAATGCCGAAGTGGCACAGACCTACGGCAAGGGCGGCGCGCCGGGTGAGGTACTCAACTACTTCTCGATCAACGGCAAATCCTTCCCGATGACGCAGCCGCTGCGCGTGAAGGAAGGCGATGTGCTGCGCCTGCGCCTGTACGGCGCCAGCATCCCGGTGTCGTTCCACCCGCACGGCCACGATGCCCTGGTCACCCACAAGGACGGCCTGCCGCTGGACAATCCCTACCCGGTGGATGTGCTGGCACTGCAGCCGGGCGAGCGCTACGACCTCATCATCCGCATGAACAACCCCGGCATCTGGATCTCGCACGACCACATCGAGCACCACACCACCAACAACGGCAATGACCACGGCGGCACCATGCTGGTGATGGAGTACGAAGGGTTCGAAAAACCCGACTTCTACATGTGGAAGGACATCGCCTACGAGCCGGACTTCTACATGAGCGAGTCGCTGAAAAAGCCGTACGGCATGCACGACATCGAAGCCTTCAAGGGTGTCGATCCGTCGGCACGGCGGCCGCGCCGCCCGGCACCCGCAATGGGCGGCCATCCGCACTGAACCGGTTTGGCGGGCTGTCTCCCCCAGAGCAGTCCGCCTTTTTTATCCACGGCACCCACGCAGCCGGCGCGTACCGGGCAACGGGAAGCGCGACAGCATGTCGCATTCCGCCTGCCCGGACGGGCCGTCACACTGGGCTGCTGCCCTGCCTGACCCGAGGATACGGCCATGAACCTGCGCACGCCTGCCTGCTGCCTGTTGTCCTGCGCGCTGCTGTTGCCGCTGCCGGCACTGGCCGTCCACATGCCCGATACGCCCTACCTCGAAGTCGTGGTGGTCAGCGCTTCACGGGTGGGCACTGCACTGGCCGAGACCCCGGCCAGCCTGGGCAAGCTGGATGCGGAACAGATCCGCCAGCAGCACGCCAGTTTCACCGGCGAGGTGCTGAACAAGGTGCCGGGGGTGCTGATTACCGACCTCGGCAACGAGCAGCACTCGATGAGCATCCGCCTGCCGATCTCCACCAATGCCTACTACCTGTACATGGAAGACGGCATCCCGATCCGCCCGCTGGGGCTGTTCAACCACAACGCCCTCTATGAAATCAACATCGACGGCAGCCAGCACATCGAAATCATCAAGGGGCCGGCTTCCTCGCTGTACGGCAGCAATGCCGTCGGCGGCACCGTGAACCTGCTGACCAAGGCACCGCGGTTCCGCAACAGCGGCCAATTTGGCGTGTCGGGCAGCGAAGAAGGCTATGTGCGCAGCGATTTTGGCGGTGAAACCAGCGCCGGCGATTTCGGCTTGCGTGTGGACGGCTATGTGTCCGAACGCAACGGCGGCTGGCAGGACCACAACGACGCCAACAAGGAAAGCTTCACGCTGCGCGGCGACTACCGCGTGAGTGACACCACCACCTGGACCAATGTGCTGACCCACAGCCACCTGAAAACCGACATGCCCGGCTCGCTCAACGGCAGCGATTACCGGCTGCGCCCGGGTTACAGCTACCACGCCTTCACCTGGCGCGAGGTCGATGCCAGCCGCTTCCACAGCCGCTTGAGCGGCGCCTGGAATGACGGCGGCCAGACCAGCCTGACCGTCTTCCTGCGCAACAACAGCACCGCCCAGCTGCCGAGCTACCTGATCTTCAACACCGGGCCGTCGTCGGCCGTCGGCCGCATCAACGACAGCGATTTCATGTCCGCCGGCTTTGACATCCAGCACGCCCAGCACTTCAACTGGGCCGACAGCCGCCTGGTGACCGGCCTGTACTACGACAACACCGACAACGACTACAGTGAAGACAACCTGTCGGTGGTGCGCGACCCGGCCAGCCTGCGCTACCTCGGTTACACGCAGGCCAGCCAGCGCCGCGATTACGAAGTGAACCTGGAAAACCAGGCCTTCTACGCCCAGTTCGAGCTGACCCCATTCGACAATGCCCGGCTGGTGATCGGCGGCCGCTACGACAGCATGCAATACGACTACACCAACCACCTGCTGCCCGCTGCCACCACCGGTGCGCCCAGTGAAGTGCGTGATTTCGAGAAAGCGACATTCCGTGTCGGCCTGATCTGGAACCCGGCCGCGGACACCAGCCTGTATGCCAACTGGAGCGAAGGCTTCACGCCGCCGGAGGTCAGCGGCCTGTACGGGCGCCTGCAAACCCCCGACCTGGAAGCCTCCACCTACACCAGCCTGGACATTGGCATCCGCCAACGCCTGCTCGGCAACCGCCTCACCGTCGATGCCAGCGTGTACCGGCTGGAAGGTGACGACGAAATCGTCAACTTCACCGTGATGCCCGGCCTGAGCGAACCGCGCAATGCCGGCAGCACCGTGCATGAAGGCATCGAGCTGGGGGTGGACGCCCGCCTGTCGGATGAATGGACGGCCTCGCTGTCGGCGGCGTATTCGCAACATGACTACGATGACTACCGTGTCAGCCCGACCCTGGATTATTCCGGACACACCATGCCGGCCGCACCGGAAACCATCGCCACCACCGAGCTGGCCTATGCGCCGCGCTGGCTGGCCGGCAGCCGCTTTGCCATCGAATGGGTACACATCGACAAGTACTGGATGGACAACCCCAATGCGGTGCGCTACGACGGCCACGACCTGCTGCACCTGCGTGCCAGCTACACGCGGGCCGACTGGACTGTGTGGGCGAAGCTGATGAACGCTACCGATGAGCACTACGCCGAAACGGCCTCCAGCAGCTACAACGGCATCACCGCCTGGAACCCGGATGCGCAGGACAGCTATGTGCCCGGCGCACCGCGCACGCTGTTCGTCGGCTTCCGCTACACCTTCGGCGAGCAGGACTAGATGCGCCCGGCTGCACTGCGCGCACTGGCCGGCTGGCACCGCTGGGCCGGCATCACCGCCTGCCTGGCCATCGTCGCCTGGAGCGTGAGCGGCATGCTGCACCCGCTGATGAGCCGGCTGCAGCCCCCGGCCGCACAGCACCGTGCCCCGGCCGTGGTGCTGCCGGTTTCGGCAGACCTGCCGTCACTGCTCGCAAGCCAGGGCATCGCGCAGCTGCAGTCGCTGCAGCCGGTGGCCATCGCTGACCGCACCTGGCTGCGCATCGGCATGCCCGGCGAGGCCAACGGCCGCTATGTCGACCCGGCCAGCGGGCAGGTGCTGGCACACGGTGAAACCGCCCATGCCGTGGCGCTGGCGCGCCATTTCAGCGGCGAACAGCAGGCGGGCATCGTGTCCGTCACCCGCATCGATGCCTTCAGCGACGAATACCCCGCCGTGAACCGCCTGCTGCCGGTGTGGCGGGTGGCTTTCGATCGCGAGGACCGCTTGCGCGCCTTCGTCGATACCGCACACAGCCGCCTCGGCACCCTGGTGGATGCGCGCAAATACCGCCTGGCACGCACCTTCCTGGCCCTGCACAGCTGGCAATGGGCCGAGGGCAGCCGCCTGCGCGTCGCACTGATGTCGCTGCTGTTGCTCGCCACCGCCAGCACGGCCATCGCCGGGTTGGTGATGGCCGTGCGCCTGCGCCATGCCAGGCAACGGCTGGCGCGGCACGGCTGGCGCCGCTGGCACCGCCGACTGGGCATTGCGGTGTCGTTGTCGGCCATCCTGTTCAGCAGCAGCGGCCTGTACCACCTGCTGCATACCGAAGGCGACAGTGATTCCCCACCGGCCACCCGCACGGCAGCCACCCTCGCCAGCGCCGACCTGGCCTACTGGCCGGCACTGCAGGCCGGTGACACGCTGTCGCTGCAGGTACTCGACGGCGAAGCGGCCTGGCGCATTGCGGCGGCCGCCCCGGCCGGCCCGCATGCCCACCACGGCGGCATGGCGGCACACCACGCAGCCCCTGCGGTGCGCTGGCTGCGCGCCCGTGATGGCGCCACGCTGGATGAAGCCGAAGCGCGCCAGGCCGTGCTGCTCGCACGCGACCACAGCGGCCTGGCTGGGCCCGTGCAGGAGACCCGCACCGTCACGGCCTTTGGCGGCGAATACGGCTTCATCAACAAGCGCCTGCCGGTGGTGCGGGTGGCCTTCGCCGCAGCCGGCAACCCCGCCGTGTATGTGGAAACCGCCAGCGGTGAACTGGCCGCGATCGTCCGTGACGGCGACCGTGCCGAAGGCTATTCCTTCGCCTGGCTGCACAAATGGCAGTTCATGGGCACGCACAAGGACCTGCGCGACGCCCTGCTGGCGCTGTTCGCACTGGGCAATGCCATGGTGGCCCTGCTCGGGCTGGGATTGTTCCTGCGGCGCTGAAGGCCTTCAGCCGCCGTGCACGAAACCGCTGGCCCTCACGATACCCACGCACCCCACCAGCACCCAGAACACATTGAGCAGGGTGTAGGCATTGTCGCGCTTGAGGATCGCGCACCACGACAGCAGCACCGCATCGATGGTGTTGAACAGCCACACGAACAGGAACGGGCTGGCCGGCCCCATCCAGCTGACCAGGGTAAAGCTGATGATGCGCATCAGCACCCCTACCATCTCGATTCGCCGGAGGTGGCGCAACACGAAGGCATTCAGTACGGCAAACCGCATCGGGGTTACTCCGGCAAGGTGATCAGTCACGCACGGGTTTCTTGGCCAGCTTGCGCTGCAGGGTACGGCGGTGCATGCGCAGTGCGCGCGCGGTGGCCGACACATTGCCCTCATGCTCGGCCAGCACCTTCTGGATGTGCTCCCACTCCAGGCGGTCGACCGTGAGCGGGTTGTCGCTGACCGGGATGGCCGCATCGCCATCGGCACGCGCAAACGCCGCGATGACATCATCGGCATCCGCCGGCTTGGCCAGGTAGTGGGTGGCACCGAGCTTGATGGCCTCCACGGCCGTGGCAATGCTGCTGTAGCCGGTCAGCATGACGATGCGCGTCTGCTCGTCGAGCGCCTTCAGGGCCTTCACCAGCACCAGACCGGATGACCCGGGCATCTTCAGGTCCACTACCGCATACTCCGGCGGGTTGGCCTGCGCCAGGGCCAGTGCCGCTTCGGCATCTGCTGCCACCGTCACCTCATAGCCCCGGCGCGCCAGGGCACGCGACAGCGCCTGCGCAAACACCGCATCGTCATCCACCAGCAGCAGCGAGGGTTGTTCGTGGCCGTCGTGATTCATGCAACTACCTCAATGGACTGGCACGGGATGCGAACCGTCACGACCGCACCACCGCCCTCGCGGTTGGCAAACTGCACCGTGCCGCCCAGGCGCTCGATGGTGGCATTGGCGAGGAACACGCCGATGCCGATGCCCTCGCCACCCTTGGTGCTGAAGAACGGCTCACCGGCACGCGCCAGCACCTCGGCATCCAGCCCCGGGCCGCGGTCGAGGATCACCAGCTGCACTGCGGCGGCGTCCCACTGCGCATCCAGCGTGACCGCCAGTGGCGAGGCATCGGCTGCGTTGTTGAGCAGGTTGTGCAGGGCCTGCTGCAGCGTCAGGTCCAGCACCACGGCCGGCACCGGCCCGCTGCCTTGCAGCCGGCACTGCAATGCCGTGGCCGGGCGCAGCAGGCGCCACTGTTCGGCCAGCGCCTCCAGTGCCGCATCCAGCGGCAGGGCACGCCCTCCTTCGGCACGCGACTGGCCGGCCATGCCCGACAGGCGGCCGAGGATGCCCTTGCAGCGTTCGACCTGGCTGCGGATTGCCTGCACATCCTGCTGCAGGGCGGCATCACCGGCCGTGGCCAGCTCCAGCTCGCGCGCCAGCACGGCAATGGTCGACAGCGGCGTGCCGAGTTCATGCGCCGCACCGGCTGCCAGCGTGCCCAGGCCAACCAGCTGTTCGTTGCGCAGCTGCGCCTCGCGCACGGCAGCCAGCTGGCGATCACGCGCGCGCAGCGTACTGGCCATGCGCACCACGAACGAGGCCATCAGCACGGCTGCCACCATGAAGGTGAACCACATGCCGATCACATGCAGCGAGAACCGGCCATCCTGCCCCGGCAGGCCGTGCAGGCCATGGAAATGCGGCAACGGCACATACCAGCCCAGCAGGAAGGAATAACACAGGCTGGTCACGCCGGCGAGGAACCAGACATAGGCCGGCCGCACCAGCGCGGCGGCAATCGCAATCGGCAGCAGGTAGAGCGACACGAAGGGGTTGGTCGAACCACCGGTGAAATACAGCAGCACACTCAATGCCAGCACATCCACCAGCAGCTGCACCACCAGCTCCGGGTCGCTGCCCGGCCAGCGCCCGCGGCAGGCATGCAGGCGCCAGGTCGTGGCGGCATTGAACAGCGCCAGCACCAGCACCGTCGCCAGCAACGGCGCAAGCGGCAGCGCCATGCCCAGCAGCCTGTGTGTGATGCCGATGGCCGCCAGCTGGCCGGCAATCGCAATCCAGCGCAGCCAGTGCAGCCGGTGGATGTTCTGCAGGGCGGGATTGCCCGGTATCCCCATCGCTTTACACCTTCATCGCTTCATCAGGTATTGCATGAAAAAGGCATCCGCACGGCCCATGAATTCATGGCCCCAGTGGTAATCCGCCACCGACAGCACCGGCACCCGGTGCCGGTAATCGGCCAGGGAACGCCCGATCCAGCCCGCACCGGACACGCTGCCCGGCACCAGCAGCAGCACCAGCACGGCCGCCGCCAACGGCCGCCGCGCCACCTGCAGCTGGCGGATGGCACGCCAGTAGAACAGGAACAGCAGCAGCATCGCCACAGCCGCTCCCCGGCAAAAGACATCACTGAATGCGCCGTAGTGCCATTGCGGCAACAGCAGCAACACCGCCAGCAGGCACAGCAGCCAGCGGTACCAGGGCCCGCTGGCCGGCAAACTGCCGGTTGCCCGCAGCGCCGCCAGGTAAATGCCCCAGGAAAACACCATCATCAGCACCGGCACCAGCAGGCGGATGTCCCAGCCGATCTTGCCCCAGATGATGAAGGCCGGGTTCGCCAGCGCAGAACCGGCCAGGTAAAACGCGCCCGTGAAAAACACCACGCAGGCCGCAAAGGCGATCACCGGCCCGCACAGCACCGCACGCCAGTCCTGCCACAGGGCTGCCAGGCTGAACGGCAGCAGCGCCACGGCAATCATCGGCGACCACAGCGACAGCAGGCCGTGCACCACGATCACGCCACCGCTGGCACGGCGCAGGAACAGCCAGGTCATCATGGCTGCCACCAGCCAGCCCGCCACCACCTGGTGTGGCGACCAGAACAGTGAAAACCCGTTGGAGACGAAATTGCCGAGAAAGAACTCACCCATCACATTGCTGGTCCAGAAATCCAACCGGTCACTGCGCAGCCAGGCATCCTGCCAGGGCCGCTGCCAACTGGAGAGCGCATAACCGGCAATATCCCAGCCGCCGAACAGCACGAAGGCCAAGGCCAGCCAGAGCAGCTGGCGTTCGGCAAGCAGCAACTGCAGCCAGCGCAGTACCAGCCAGCACCCCAGCAGCGTCCAGGCATGCACGGTCACCGTGGCGGCCTGCCACGACCCGTACTTGCCGGCCAATGCCGCCGGCAGGTAATACCCCAGGTAGCCCACCAGGTACTGGCCATCGGCATACCGGACCGGCCAGTCCATGCTGGCCAGGTCATGCAGCCGGCCGTTGTGCATCATGTGGTCGGCGGTCTGGAAGCCGTAGCCCCCCACCCCGCACAGGGACACCCAGGCCAGCACCAGCAGGTACCCCGGCCAGGCCGCCGGGCCATCGGCCGGCAATGCCGGCAGCGCCGCCGGGGCCTGTTGCCGCCAGGTACGCCAGCAGGCCCAGCCCAGCGCGGCCAGCAACACCAGGGCATACGGCCAGTGCAGCCAGCCAAAGGCAAACAGCACATACGGTACGGCGAGGTAGGCCAGCGACACGCCCAGCGGGTGGCAGCCGGTCACCAGCCGGTACAGCAACCCATACAGCACGGCATGGGCCACCGCAGGCAGCAGCAGGCCGCCGATACCCGCATCACCGTCACCGGCCAGCCAGCGGAACAGCCCGGCACACAGCAGCAGGGCCAGCCATGGCAACGCATGCCGCTGCAACAGCGGGCTCGCGGACGGGGGAAGTGGCATCAACGGGAAACCTGCACAAACGGCCGGAAACAGGCCGGCATTTTACACGCCTGCCATGGCCGTCGTTCGGCCGGCGCCAGCGGCTTGCCGTCAGTGGCCGAGATGCAGGAATAGCGCCAGCCCGACACCCAGCAAGGCAAACGCCGCCGCCACCGTGGCCATGGTCCTGGCCGCACGGGCATCGCGTTGCTGCGCCGTGCGGATGACCTGCAAGCCGCTTTCCACGGATGTCCGCAGTGCCGCCACGCCGTTGTCCTGTACCTGCTGCAACTGCGACAGCCCGGCACGCACCTGGCGCGCCTCGGCATCGAGGTGGTCAGCGGTATTGCGCAGGTTCAATTTCAGCGCCTGGATTTCGTTGTGGGCCAACTCCAGCCCCTGGCTGAGGCCCTTGACCGCCTCGGCTGGCACGGCCGGTGCCTCCGGCACCGCAGCCAGGCCGGCCTGCAACTGGGCCACGCTGCCCGCCAGGGTTTCGATCCGGGTGGCCATGGCATCCAGTTGCTGGTTGATCTGCTGCATCGTTTCCTCATCCAGGGTGTCGGGGGTCATCGGGGGGGTTGCGGGCACGGCCGCCGGTGCGGTGCGCACGGCCACCGGCTCACCGCGTGCCAGTGCTTCGGCACGCCGGACCAGCACACCGGTATCCAGCGGTGCACCGGCACCGTCACGGAAGGCGATGATCAGCCGGGGCATCACGCCACGCGCCTCATCGACCAGGTCCAGCAGCGGCGCACCGGGGGCCAGGCTGCCGTCGGTGATGCGGTTCAGCAGGTTCTCGACCGCCCAGGCCAGTTCGCTGATGCAGTCAGCCTTCACCATGCGGCCACTGCCCTTCAGGGTGTGGAAGGCACGCCGCACCTCCAGCCGCAACTCGGCATTGGCAGGGTCGGCCCGCCAGGCCGGGAACTGCTCCTCGAGGGCATCGACGACCTCGGTGGCTTCCTCGATGAAGATGTCGCGGATGTCGTCGTCAATCAGCGTATCGCTGCTGTCCTGAGCTGCCTGGCCGGTGCTGGCCTGGGTATCGATGGCTGGTGCGCCCATGATGGCTTCCCTGTACAACGGTTTTTTTGAGTGTAGTCACTGTTGGCAATTTGTGATGAAAATCACATACAAAATGAGTAAAAATACCCACACAGCAGTTTTTTATAACCGGCAACGGCAAAAGCTCCTGAAAAGTACACTGCAAGGCATAAAAACGGCCGCCGCAGCCGGCCCCGGGCGGTGTGCTGCCGGCCATGGGCGCCTTGCCAGCCGGTGCTACACTGGCTGCCCCATTGATTGATGGATGAAGGGAGACCCCGCATGAGCAAACCGACCCCCCAGGAGCTGAAAACCGCCCTGGCCGAGGCCGCCCGCATGCGCGAGCAGGGCGAAGACCCGCTGTTCGTGGCCAAGACCCTGCTGAACCACAACTACCGCATCCAGCTGCTGGAAGCTGTGCTGGAGGCCGCCAAGCATTACCTGCATTCCGGCCAGGGCCCGTTCGAGCACACGGCACTGCTGAAGGCCATCGACAAGGTCGATGCCGCCAGCCGCAGCCTGGACACCGACCCGCAAGAGAAAATGGGGCTTTGAGCACGACTGCCCTGCCTGCGGCCCGCGGCCCGGCAGGACATTGCCCACACCGGTTGACCGCATGAGCCGTTCACACAGCGCCATTTTGTTTGCCGACATCGCCGGCAGTTCACGCCTGTACAAGGAACTCGGCGATGACCGTGCGCAGGAACTGATTGCCGCCGCCCTCGGCGAAATGACCCAGGTGGTGCACACGCACGGTGGCCGCGTGGTGAAGACCATCGGTGATGAAATCATGGCGCAGTTTGCCGACGCCACCGGCGCCATCGAGGCTGCCATCGGCATCCAGCGCCTGCGCCACAAGTCACAGCCGCGCCTGCAGGCCCGCATCGGCACCCATTTCGGCCCCACCATCGCGCAGGATGCCGATGTGTTCGGCGAAGCCGTCAACGACGCCGCAGCACTGGTGCGCATCGCCAAGGGCGGCCAGATCATCACCAGCACCGAGACCGTGCGCGAACTGGGTGACCGCCTGAAGGCGCAGGCACGCCGCTTCGACCGCGTGAAACTCAAGGGCGCCGACGAAAGCACCGTCATCTATGTGATCGACTGGGAGCAGGAAACCACGGCCACCGAAGCCACCCAGGTGATGTCCACGATCAATGACGACACCCTCACGCTGCCGCCGGGCAACCTGCTGGAGTTGCGCTACCGCGACAAGACCCTCGGCGTGACGCCCAACCACACCCCGTTCATCATCGGCCGCGATCACGGCATCGCCCACCTGCAGGTGCTGTGCAGCACCGCCTCGCGCGACCATTTCCGCATCGAGTTCCGTCGCGGCAAGTTCGTGCTGGCCGACAACAGCACCAACGGCACCTGGGTGCAGCTCGACGGCCAGGAGCCGATCTACCTGCGCCGCGAGGAACTGCCGCTGACCGGCAGCGGCTGCATCAGCGTCGGCCAGGCCATCGACCCCGCCAACCCGCACCTGATCCGGTTCCGCGCCTGATGCAAAACAACCCCGCCACCTACATCGTGCCCGAATGCACGGAGGCCGTGCGCATCCTCTGGCAGGACGACAGCCTGCTGTTCGTCAGCAAGCCCAGCGGCCTGCTGAGCGTGCCCGGCCGCAACCCGGCCAATTCGGACTGCGTGATCAGCCGCCTGCGGGTCGACTACCCCACGGCACAGATCGCCCACCGGCTGGACCTCGACACTTCCGGCATCCTGGTGATTGCACTGACTGCGCAGGCACGCGCCCACCTCGGCCGCCAGTTCGAGAAACGCGCCGTCGGCAAGACCTACATCGCCGTGGCCTACGGCCAGCTGCCGCGCGATGCCGGCACCATCGACCTGCCGATGCGCGCCGACTGGGAAAACCGCCCGCTGCAGAAGATCGACTACACGCACGGCAAGGAAGCCATCACCGACTACCGCGTGCTGGAACGGCTGGACGACCGCACCCGGGTGGCACTGTCGCCGCAGACCGGCCGCTCGCACCAGCTGCGCCTGCACCTGGCCAGCATCGGCCACCCCATCCTCGGCTGCGATTTCTACGCCCACGACACCGCCTACGCGATGGCCGGCCGCCTGCTGCTGCATGCCGAAACCCTGACCCTGTTCCACCCCGTGAGCAACGAACGCATCACCGTCAGCGACCCCTGCCCGTTCTGAGGGCGCCCGCCGCCTGCCTGGGGCCCCGATCGGTTGCGGGCTGCCGGCCGGCCTAATATTTCGGTATTGACTAATTTATATTTCGCTAATATATTAGGCCCATCGGATCCCGGAGGACCCATGGACCTGACTGCCATGCAACGCAACGCCCAGTCCGCCGCCCAGTGGCTGAAGGGCTTTGCCAACGAACACCGCCTGCTGCTGCTGTGCAGCCTGCTCGACGGTGAACTGGCCGTGGGCGAGCTGAACGACCGCGTGCCGCTCAGCCAGTCGGCGCTGTCGCAGCACCTGGCCTTCCTGCGCGAGGCCGGCCTGGTGCACAGCCGCCGCGAAGGCCAACGCATCTTCTACCGGCTGGCCGACGACGGCCCGCACGCCATCATCGACACCCTGCACCGGCGTTTCTGCCAGGCGCCCCAACCACAGCGAGGCAAGCCCGCATGACGAACTGGACCCGCACCCCCGCCCACGAAGCCGCCATCGCCCGCGAACGCGGCCTGGTGATCGATGTGCGCACGCCGGCCGAATACCGCCAGTGCCACCTGCCGGGCAGCATCAACGCACCGCTGGATACCCTGGACCCTGCCCGCCTGGCTTCGCTGGCACAGAAGTCCGGGCTGAATCCCGGCGACCCGGTGTTCCTGCTCTGCCAGGGCGGCAACCGCGCACAGCGCGCCGCCGAAGCCCTCAACCGGCAGTCGCCGTATGCGCTGTCGGTGATCGAAGGTGGCCTCAATGCCTGCGCCACCGCCGGCGTGGCCCTGGAGCGTGGCACATCGCGCGTGTGGCCGCTGGAGCGCCAGGTGCGCTGCGCGGCCGGCCTGCTGGTGCTGACCGGCGTGATCCTCGGCTACACGCTGCACCCGGCCCTGTTCGGCCTGGCCGGTTTCGTCGGCGCCGGGCTGGTGTTTGCCGCCGTCACCGACTGGTGCGGCATGGGCCTGCTGCTCGCCCGCATGCCCTGGAACAAGGGCTGAGGCCGCACCATGGACAGCACCAGCCTCCTCATCGGTGCCGTGGTCGGCCTCATCCTGGGCCTGACCGGCGCGGGCGGTTCCATCATCGCGGTGCCGCTGCTGGCGCTGGGCCTCGCCCTGCCCTTGCAGGAAGCCACCGGCCTCGCGCTGCTCGCCGTACTGGCCAGCAGCACCTTCGGCGTCCTCACGCGGCTGGGTTCGAAACACATCCTCTGGCTGCCCGGCACGGTACTGGCCGTCACCGGTGCACTGACCGCCCCGCTGGGCCGCACCCTCGCCGGGCTCACGCCCGATGCCGTACTGGCCGGCGCGTTTGCACTGCTGTCACTGGGCATCAGCATCCGTTTGTGGCGGCAGGCCACGCAAACGCCGGAAGCCACCCGCGTGGTGCGTGCCAGCCCCGACACCAGCGCCGACGGCAACAGCCCGCTGTGCCGGCTGAACGACTGGCAGCCGATGCAGTTCCGCTTCCGTTGCATGATCAGCATGGTCGGTGCCGGCCTGGGCATCGGCCTGCTGTCGGGCCTGTTCGGCGTCGGCGGCGGCTTCCTCATCGTGCCGGCACTGATGTTCCTCACCGGCACCCCGATCCGCCAGGCCGTGGGCACCTCGCTGCTGGTGATCAGCCTGGTGTCGCTGTCGGGCTTTGCCAGCCACCTGTTGCTGGGCAGCGCGACCGGCCTCGCACAGGCCTGGCCGCTGGCCGCCGGCGGCGTGCTGGGCATGCTCGCCGGCAACCGCCTGGGCCATCGCATCAGCGGCCCGGGCCTGCAGAAACTGTTTGCCGTCACGGTGATCGTGCTCACCGTGCTGATGCTCGCGCGCCGCTACCTTCCCCTGCTGGCCTGAGGAGAACCGCCATGCTGTTCCGCCAACTGTTCGACCAGGACACCTGGACCTACACCTACCTGCTCGCCGACGACAGCGGCCAGGCCGTGCTGATCGACCCGGTGATCGGCCAGATGGACCAGTACCGCCGCCTGCTGCAGGAACTGGGGCTCACGCTGGTGCTGGCCGTGGACACCCATGTGCATGCCGACCACATCACCGCACTCGGCGTGCTGCGCGACGAATTCGGCTGCACCAGCGCGATGGGCGAGCCTTCCACGGCGACCTGCGTCAGCCGCACCTTCCACGACGGCGACCTGCTCGAAGCCGGCAGCATCCGCCTGAAGGCACTGCACACCCCCGGCCACACCGACGATTCGTATTCCTTCCTGCTGGTGAGCGCACCGGCCGACCGCGTGTTCACCGGCGACACCCTGCTGCTGCGCGGTTCCGGCCGCACGGATTTCCAGAACGGCAATGCGCATGACCTCTACCGCAGCCTGCACCAAACCCTGCTGACGCTGCCCGAGGCCACCCTGGTGTACCCCGCGCACGACTACAAGGGCTGGACGGTGAGCACCATCGGCGAGGAAAAACGCCACAACCCGCGTGCCAACATCCACCCGGCAGAGGCCTTCGCACAGTTCATGGGTGACCTGAAACTGCCCGACCCGAAATACATGGATGTCGCAGTCCCCGCCAACCGCGCCTGCGGCAAGGCCTGAACCCGTGCCCGTGCAGTGGCGGGCAATCACGGCACCGGGCCTGCTGATGCTGCTGGAACCGGAGTGGCTGTTTGTTCCAGCAGGGCGCCGGGCTGGCGGGGCCGGGGAGTAATTGGGGCCCGCGTGATAGTTCGGCGAAATGCCCGGCATGCCTTCAGGAAACGTTACCCTGACCCCAATTACTCCTGCCAACGGCAAGTCCTGAGGATAGCGGCACAGGCCGTGTGGCGGCGGGCCGATGCGGTTACACTGCAGCCTCCCCGCCCGGCCACAAGGAATCCCGCTGTCATGTCCTGGCAACATGTCGACATCACCGCCTTCGGCGGCCCGGAAGTCCTGCAACTGGTGACCGAAACGGTACTGCCCGAACCCGGTCCCGGCGAAGTGCGCGTGAAGGTGCTCACCGCCGGCACCGGCTTCACCGACACCATCATCCGCCAGGGCCAGTATGTCGATGTGAAGCAGAAGCCGCCGTTCACGCTGGGCTACGACTGGTTCGGCACCGTAGACAAGGCCGGCCCCGGCGTCAGCGCCTTCAAGGTCGGCGATGCCGTGGCCGACATGCCCGTGATTGGCGGCTACACGCAATACCTCATCGCCCGGGCCGATCGTCTGGTGCCCTGCCCGCCCGGCCTGGACCCGGTGCAGGCCGTGTGCATGATCCTCTCCTACACCACCGCCTACCAGATGCTCACGCGCGAATGCGCGCTCAAACCCGGTGACAGCATCCTGGTACACGCCGCTGGCGGCGCGGTGGGCAGTGCACTGCTGGACCTGGCCCGGCTGATGGGGCTGACTGCCTATGGCACGGCATCGGCAGGCAAGCACGCACTGGTCAGGCAGTTCGGCGCCATCCCGATCGATTACCGCCAGGACGATTTCGTGCAGCGCATCCAGCAACTGACCGACGGGCGCGGGGTCAACGCGGTGTTCGACACCATCGGCGGCAGCCACTGGGCGCGTTCCTACCGCTGCGTGGCGAAGGGCGGCACCCTGGTCGGTTTCGGGGCACTGCACTACACCACCGGTGAGGCCAGTGTTGCCAGCGTCATGTGGGGTTTTGCCCGCCTGCTGGCGCTGTGGAAACTGTTGCCGGATGGCCGCCAGACGCGCTTCTACAACATCCACCACCGGCGCGAGAAGCACCCGGGCGAGTTCAAGGCCGATGTGCAGCAGTTGTTGCACTGGCTGCAGCAAGGCAAGCTGCACCCGGCCGTGGCCGAGTGCCTGCCACTGGCCGAGGCTGCCGAAGCGCACCGCCGCATCGACCATGCCGAGGTGCCCGGCAAGATCGTGCTGCGCTGCCACACCGACTGAAACTCCGGGGAGATGCCCATGCATTGCCGCCTGCTCGCCATTGCCACCCTGCTGCTGTGTGCCCACGGCGCTGCGGCAGAAACCCCCGTCGCCCCCTGCACGGGCACACTGGCCCACCCGCTGGGCGTGCTGTCCACCGGCTGGAGCCGCGAGTACGCACAAACCCGCCACTACGATGCCACGCAGGCCGGCCTCACCGCAGATGACTTGCCGCAGCTCGAACTGCAATGGGTCTTCGCCTACCGCAACACCAAGCAGCCGCGCTCGCTGCCGGCGATCAGCGAACAGGCCGTGTTCGTCGGCAGCCAGGAAGGTGCCGTGTTCGCCCTCGACCGCCACAGCGGTTGCGCCTACTGGCGCACCCAATTACGCGACGCGCCGATCCGCAATGCCATCCGCCTGGCCGAAACCGGCGGCCGCTCACTGCTGTTCTTCGGCGACGACAAAGGCTACGCCTATGCACTGGATGCCCTCACCGGCGAGAAACTCTGGGAACTGGCAATCGACAGCACTCCGATGTCGGTGATCACCGGCTCGGCGGTGTACCACGACGGCTTCGTGTATGTACCGGCCTCGTCGTTTGAAGTGGGCCTGGCACTGAAGCCGTGGTACGGCTGCTGCCACTTCCGCGGCTCCATCAGCAAGATCCACGCGCTCACCGGCGAGCGCGTGTGGCAATCCTTCAGCATTCCCGCCGCACCGGCGCCCAGCATCCGCAACGGCATCGGCGTGCGCATGCACGGCCCGTCCGGCGCCGCCGTGTGGTCGGCACCCACGCTGGACATCGCCCGCCAGCGCCTCTACTTCGGCACCGGCCAGAACTACAGCAGCCTTACCGACGGCAACAGCGATGCCATTCACGCCATCGACCTGCACAGCGGTGAACGCATATGGCACCGCCAGTTCCTCGCCGAGGACGGCTGGAACCCCGCCTGCAACCTCGGCCCGCTGGGCGCCAACTGCCCTGAAGAAGACGGCCCCGATTACGACTTCGGCGCACCGCCGATGCTGGTCACCCGCAGCGACGGCAGCCAGCTGCTGGTGGCCGGGCAAAAATCCGGCATGGTGTTCGCGATCAATCCCGACACCGGTGAAACGGTGTGGTCACAAAGCGTCGGCCGCGGCGGCATGCTCGGCGGCGTGCACTGGGGCATGGCCAGCGACGGCCAATTCCTCTATGTACCGATTTCCGACCTGGACATCTGGGGCGTGGACACCCCCGGTGCAGCGCGCCCGGCACTGAACAAGCTCGACCTCGCCACCGGCGAGATCCTCTGGAGCGTGCCGGCAGTATTCCATTGCGCGGATGACAAGGGCCGCACCATCAAGGGCTGCCGCAACGGCCTGTCGGCCGCACTCACGCTGATCCCCGGCGCCGTGCTCGCCCCTGGCATGGACGGCGTGCTGCGCGCCTACTGCCCCGACAGCGGCCGCCTGCTGTGGGAATACGACACCAAGCGCCAGTACACCGGCGTCAACGGCGTACGCGGCACAGGCGGCACCCTCGATGCCGGCGGCGCCGTGGTGGCCGGCGGGCAGCTATTCATCCACTCCGGCTACGGCGGCATCATCAGTGGCGGCAGCCGGGCGGGCAATGTGCTGCTGGTGTTCGGGAAAAAACCGGTCGAATGAGTAACTGGGGCCAGAGTAATATTTCGGCGAAATGCCCGGCATTTTTCAGGAAACGTTTCTCTGACCCCAATTTTACCAACCGTTGATTCAACGATTGCTTTCCTTGTTACTTCTATACCGGTGTCGCCATCACACCCGATACCAACATCCCGAATTTCCCTGAAAGTATCCCGCCATCAACAGGCCGCAGGGCTTAGTGTTGCGCCACCGCAAACTGCAATTCGCCCAGTGCGCCAAACGCCCCGCGGTACTCGCCCGCCTCACCCGGCACCATCTGGCCGAGTGCGCCGGTCAGGATGAACTGCCCCGGTTCAATCGTGCGCCCCTGTGCCACCAGGGTATTCACCAGCACCAGCAAGGCCTGCCATTGGTCGCCCATGGCATCGGTGGCCTTGCCGGCATTTACTTGCACGCCATTGCGGTACAGCGCGACGGTGATGGCATTGGCATCCACCGCCTGCGGGGCTTGCCAGGTGCCGACGATGAAGCCGCGTGCGGACACATTCGCGGCAATCAGGTCCAGGCCGTTGAGGGCCGGCAAATCGGCAAAGCCCAGGTCGGGCAATTCGATGGCCGGGGCCACGCCATCAACCCGGGCCTTGAGGGTGGCGATGTCGGCCACCGGGGCATCGATGCGGGTGCTGAAGCGCCAGGCGAGTTCGGTTTCCAGCATCAGGCGGGCGTAGCCGCTGCGGGCCACGCGCTGCTGCCGTGCGCCTTCGGCCGCCAGCACGCCCACCACGGGGGCGCTGAGGCCGAACTTCCGCCAGGCCGGCTCGGCCGTCAGGCCGCCCTTGTAGCCGGCGATGGCCGCCTGCCCGTAGCGCGCCTGCACAAAGGCCTGCTGGATGCGGTAGGCCGCGGCCACATCGGGTACGGCCACCGCTCGGCTGGCATGGCCCAGCGGCAGCCCGCTGCGGTGCTGGGCGGCCAGCGCGCGGCCCTGCTCCCCGTAGGGCGGGCCGGCACAGGCTGCCAGCAAAAAACACAGGCTTATCAGGGCAATACGCATCGGCAGTCTCCGGCGGGGCGCGGTGCTAGAATAGCGCCCTTTCCGCGCCACCACGAGCACAGGCACGAGTACGCAGATGAGCAACAAGATCGGTTTTGTCAGCCTGGGCTGCCCCAAGGCGCTGGTGGATTCCGAGCGCATCCTCACCCAGTTGCGCCTGGAAGGCTATGAAATCGCCAGCGATTACGCCGGCGCCGATGTGGTGGTGGTCAACACCTGCGGTTTCATCGACAGCGCCAAGCAGGAGTCGCTCGACGCCATCGGCGAGGCGATCCGCGAGAACGGCCGTGTGATCGTCACCGGCTGCATGGGCGTAGACTCGGCCGCAATCCGTGCTGCCCACCCGTCGGTGCTGCACATCACCGGCCCGCAGGCCTATGAAGCCGTGGTCGGCGCGGTGCACGAGGTAGTGCCGCCCCGCAAGGACCACGACCCGTTCACCGACCTGGTGCCGCCGCAGGGCATCAAGCTGACGCCGCGGCATTATGCGTACCTGAAGATTTCCGAAGGCTGCAACCATAGCTGCAGTTTCTGCATCATCCCGTCGATGCGCGGCAAGCTGGTGAGCCGCCCGGTGGGCGAGGTGATGAACGAAGCCGATCGCCTGGTGAAGGCCGGCGTGCAGGAGCTGCTGGTGATCTCGCAGGACACCAGCGCCTACGGCGTGGACCGCAAGTACAAGACGGATTTCTGGAACGGCCGCCCGCTGAAGACGCAATTGCTGCCCTTGGCAGAAGCACTCGGCGACCTGGGGGCCTGGGTGCGCCTGCACTACGTGTACCCCTACCCGCATGTCGACGACCTGATCCCGCTGATGGCGCAGGGCAAAATCCTGCCCTACCTCGATATCCCCTTCCAGCACGCCAGCCCTTCGGTGCTGGCCGCGATGAAACGCCCCGCACATGCCGAGCAGGTGCTCGAACGCATCCGCCGCTGGCGCGACACCTGCCCGGACATCACCTTGCGCAGCACCTTCATCGTCGGTTTCCCCGGCGAGACGGAGGCCGATTTCGAACAGCTGCTGGAGTTCCTGCACGAGGCACAGCTCGACCGCGTGGGCTGCTTCACCTATTCCGCCGTCAAGGGCGCAGCCGCCAATGCGCTGCCCAACCCGGTGCCGGAAGACATCGCACAGGCACGCTGGGAGCAGTTCATGGAACACTCGGCCGACATCAGCGCGCGCAAGCTGGCGAGGAAAGTCGGCCAGTCCGTGGAGGTCATCATCGACACGGTCGATGCGGAGGACGGCGTGCTGATCGGCCGCACGAAGGCCGATGCCCCGGAAATCGACGGCAGTGTGTTCATCAACGGCGACCACTACAGCGGCCAGCCGGGTGAGCGCATCACCGTCACCGTCACCGGCGCCGACACCTACGACCTCTACGCCGGCATCGACCCCGACTGATGAACCTGCTGTTGCTGCAGGCGCACGAGCTGCACGCCAACACGGCCGTGCTGCGCGACCGGCGCCATCGCCACATCGTGGCCATCAAGGGTGCCGGCGTGGGCGACAGCCTGCCGGCGGGCCTGCTCAACGGCCCCACCGGCACCGCCACCATCACCGCGCAAACCGCCGATGCCACCACCGTCTCGCTGGCGCTCGGCAGCAGCCCGCCGCCGGCGTTGCCGCTGCTGCTGGTGCTGGCGCTGCCGCGGCCGAAGATGCTGCGGCGCATCCTGCGCACGGTGGCCGAGCTCGGCATCAAGGAGCTGCACCTGATCCACAGCTTCAAGGTCGAGAAAAGCTACTGGCAATCACCGCTGCTGGCGGAGGCGGCCCTCCGGGAATACTTCATCGCCGGCCTGGAGCAGGTGGGCGATACCGTGCTGCCCACCTGCACCCTGCACCGCCGCTTCCGGCCCTTTGCCGAGGACACCCTGCCCGGCCTGCTGGCCGGCCGCCGTGGCGTGCTGGCCGACCCGGACGGCCGCACGGACTGGCCCGGCGGGCAGGTGCAGCCAAGCCTGCTGGCCATCGGCCCGGAAGGCGGCTTCATCCCCTTCGAGCGCGACCTGCTGCTGGCGCAGGGCCTTACGGCCTGTTCGCTGGGGCCGCGCATCTACCGGGTCGAGACGGCGGTACCGCTGGCGACCACGACTTTGTTCCCGGTCAAACCGGCGCCGTGAAGCGGCCGGCGTTTTCGCTTATAGTCAGGCCAGCCCCATTTGCAGGCACGCCATGAGCCACGCCCCCACAGCCACACTTGCCCTGTCCCCGCAGCAGCTGGGGCATTTCCGCATCCTGGGTTACCTGCTCCTGCGCCAGGTGCTGCAGGCCGAGCTCGGCACGCTCCGCCAGGCGTTGCAGGCCCTGCCCTGCCCGGGCGACGACACCTGCAGCGATGCCGCCGTCCTCGATCACCACCCGTCGCTGCGCAGCATCGTGGCGGGGCCGCACTTCCAGGGCATTGCCGAGGGCCTGCTCGGCACCAGCGCTACCTTGCGCGGCTGCACCGGCCGTGTGTACCGGCAGGACCTCGGCTGGCACAACGACAGCGCGGCCGGCCCGGGTATCCGCCTGCACGCCTTCACGGACAACCTGGCTGCTGCCGCCAACCGGTTCATGCTCATTCCCGGCAGCCAGTACCCGGCCAGTGACAGCCACTACAGCCACCTGCTGGCCGAGACCCTGCACCCGCAACCCAACCTGCTGGGCCTGCCACCCGATGGCGTGCCCGGCCATGTCATCACGGCCATGGCCGGTGACATCATCGTGACTGACCACGGCTGCGAATACGGGCTGTTCCGCATCAGCGGCCCGTGCCGGGCCTTGCTTGCCGATTTTTCCGCAGGGACCGCGCACGGATCGCCGCACGAGCCTGACAAGGCACGCCCATGAGCATCCCGTCCAAAAACGCATTTGAACTGACACCGGAGCAAATCCGCTTCTTCGATGTATTCGGCTACCTGGTGCTGCCAGGGCTGTTCCGGGCTGAAGCGGCCGACATATCCGCCGCTTTCGATCGCGTTGTCGCAGCGCACGCGCACGAAATCGCCGACCACTACCACGAAGCGCATTACGAAAACCGCCGCAAGATCATCTACCGCTTCATCGAAAAAGACCCGGCGCTGCTGCCCCTGCTGGCCGACAACCGCATCCAGGGCATTGCCCGCGGCCTTGCCGGGGATGATTTCAACTACACCGGTGGCGACGGCAACATTTTCACCGGCGACACCATCTGGCACCGCGACAGTTATGGCGTCGTCAAGCGGCACCGCTATGTGAAGATCGCCTTTTACCTCGAGGATGTCGGCGCCGACTCCGGCTGCTTCCGCGTGATGCCGGGCAGCCACCACCAGCAGCAGCCCTTCTCACGCTCACTGCACGAGGTTTTCCCGCACGAGCAGGCGACCATCGGCCTGGCCGCCGACGAGGTGCCCGGGCAAATCATCCCCACCCGGCCCGGGGATGTGATTGCATTCGATTTCTTCCTGCAGCATGCCACCTGCAACTCGAAGTTCCCGCGGCGCATGTTCAACCTGGTGGTCACCGGGCATTTCGGGAAATACCGGCGCGAGCAATACATCGATTCGCTGGTGGAGGGGTTCCTGGCCATGGCACAGGGCAGCGATGCGACAAACATCGCGCATTACAAGGAAGAAACCCTGTTCGGCCCCGAATTGTGGAATTACCCGGACCCGTCGGTGCACCGTGCACTGCTGCAACCGCACGAGATGGAAGAAGAAGCCCGTCGCCGTGTGGCACAACGGCTGGCTGCGGAAGGCCGCTGATCAGCGCCCCAGTATTTCGTCCAGGACCCTGACCAGGTCCTTTTTCTGGAACGGCTTGCCGATGTAGCCGATCATGCCGGCCGCCAGGCAGTCGCGGTTGTCGCGCTCGAGCACATTGGCCGTCATCGCCACGATCGGTACCTCCTGCAGGACGCGTATCTTGCGTGCTGCCTCGAAGCCGTCCATGACCGGCATCTGCAGGTCCATGAACACCACGTCAAACCGTCCCTGGGCAAAACGCACCACGGCCTCGGCACCGGTGGATGCCGACACCACCGTCATGCCGAGCGATTCCAGCATGCGGCTGCCGATAGCCAGGTTGACCGGGTTGTCATCGACGATCAGCGCGGCATACGGGTACTGCGCCGGGGCAGCCGGTTCGCTGTCGGCAGGCGGGATGCCCGTTGCCGGCAGCAGTGGCAGCGCCAGGGTGAATTCGGAGCCCTTGCCGGGTGCGCTGCGCACGGCGATGTCGCCCCCCATCAGCCGCGCCAGCCGCAGGCTGATCGACAGGCCCAGCCCGGTGCCGCCGTATTCACGGCTGATCGACCCGTCGGCCTGTGAAAAATCCTGGAATATCTCGCGCGATTTTTCCGCGTCGATGCCGATGCCGGTATCCCGCACGCGCACCAGCACGACGCGGCGATCCTCGCCGCCCGGGCGCTCCTCGCACTCCACCGCGACGCTGCCGCTATCGGTGAACTTGATGGCATTGCCCACCAGGTTGGTGACGATCTGGCGGATGCGCAGGGCATCGCCGAGGTAATGGCCCGACAGGCCCGGCACGCAGCCTACCGACAGTTGCAGGCCTTTCTTGATCGCCAGCGGCTTGAGCGCCTCGACGGCCGATGACACCGTTGCCTGCACATCGAAAGGCTGTACCTCGATGCGCAGGGCGCCGGCCTCGATCTTGGAAAGGTCCAGCACATTGTTGATGACCGACAGCAGGCTTTGCGCCGACGATTCGATGATGCGCAGGTAATCGCGCACGCTGTCGGAGCATGGCTCCTGTGCCAGCAGGTCGATGGCACCGATGATGCCGTGCATCGGGGTGCGTATCTCATGGGACATGTTGGCGAGGAACTCGGATTTCACCCGTGCCGTCTGCTCGGCTTCAGCCTTGGCACGCTGCAAGGCATCCTGCAGTTGCAGGTCGGCGGTGATGTCGCGCGCGAGGGTGGAAATCGCCACGATGCGGCCTGCCGCATCGCGGATCGGGGTGTTGAAATTCTCGGTGTGGATCTTGCGGCCATCGCGGGTCCAGGCATGGTAGACATCGCGCGCGGGCACATCGCCCGTCTGGAAGGAATGGCTCGACAATTCTATCGCGGCCTCGCGTTCCGGCCCCTGCAGCAGCAACTCGGGGCCAAACCGGCCGATGGCCTCCTCACGGCTATAGCCGTAGAGTTTTTCGGCTGCCTTGTTCCATTCGCGCACGCGGAATTGCGGGTCCCAGACGATCGCCGCCAGCGGCGTGTTGTGCAGCTGGTCGATCAGCTGGCGTTGCGAGGCCTCCAGCGCGTGCAGCAGTTGTTCGTGCTCGGTGACATCGTCCACCAGGCTGGCCAGGACGACCACCTTGCCGCTGGCATCGCGGATCGGCGTATTGAAGGAATGGCACACCAGGCGTGAGCCATCCTTGCGCACCACCTCGGTCACCAGGTTGTTGGTATCGCCGGTGTCGAACTGGCGGCGGAAGGCATGCTCGGCTTCTGCCTGGTCTTCCGGCGGCACGATGATCTCGCGGAAACTCTTGCCGATGGCTTCCTCGGCCGTCCAGCCATACAGGCGCTCAGCTGCCTTGTTCCAGCTCAGCACGCGGAACTGGCTGTCCCAGGTCAGCGCAGCCAGCGGCGTGTTGTGGATGTGCGAATCGAGCATCTGTTGCGACAGCGACAGGCGATCCAGCAGCTGGCGCTGTTCCGTAATGTCCTCGATCAGCACATCCGAGCCGTTGACGGCACCGGTTGCATCGCGCAACGGCGTGACGAAACAGCGGGTGATGATCAGGCGGCCGTCACGGTGGCGGTTGGTGAACGACAGCACCGGCTTGCCCTGCCCGCGCTCGACCAGGGCGATTTCCTCGCGGAACCGCGGTATGTCCTCGGACCGCACCATCAGTTGCTCGGCTGTCTTGCCGAGGGCTTCTGCACGGCCCCAGCCAAACATGCGTTCGGCGGCCGGGTTCCAGTCCGTCACGCGCCAATCCGCACCAAAGGCCATGAAGGCCAGCGGTGTGTTGTGGATGTGCGCTTCCAGCCGGCGTGCCGTCTCGCCCATGCGCCCGGTAATGTCGTGATAGGCCGTCACTTCGGTGGAAACCGACAGCACGCGGCGCCCGGCATCCTGCGGTAGCGGCACGAAACGCGACAGGAACCAGCGCGGCCGGCCATCCACCTCGGTTTCCAGTTCAGCCTCCTGGACCCTGCCGTTGGCCAGGCACTCCGCCAGTGCCGCACGGGCACGATCGATGGACTCCCCCCTGAGTGTGCTGAAAATGGAAAAGCCGCGCAGCCCGGGTGCCGGGATGCCCGGCATGATGGAACGGTTGATGTAGGTGATCACGCCTGCGGCATCGAGGAGGGCGACATAGTCCGGCACGGCATCCAGCAGCAGCGGCAGCAAGGCGGCAATGTCGCCGGGGAATCTGTTGTCTTGCGCATCCGTCACGGTACGAATCACCAGGATTGCCGGGGGATCATTCTAGGCACATTTCCTGCCCAGCGGCCAGTCAGCGCGGGAAGCCCACGCCGGTGCCTCCCAGGCCGCAATAGCCGTTCGGGTTCTTGTGCAGGTACTGCTGGTGATACGGCTCGGCATGCCAAAATGCCGTGGCCGTGGCGATTTCCGTGGTGATCGCCCCGCAACCGGCCGCCGTGAGCGCGTGCTGGTAGCGTTCGCGACTGGCGAGCACGGCGTCCAGCAGTGACACGTCGGCATACACCGCCGAGCGGTACTGCGTGCCGCGGTCATTGCCCTGCCGCATGCCCTGCGTGGGGTCGTGGCTTTCCCAGAATACGGCCAGCACACACTCCAGCGGCAGGCGTTGCGGGTCGAACACCACACGCACCACTTCCGCATGGCCGGTGTACCCGGAGCAGACTTCCTCGTACAGCGGGTTTGGCGTGAAACCGCCGGCATAACCGACAGCCGTCACCCACACACCGGGCAATGCCCAGAACGTGCGTTCGGCGCCCCAGAAACACCCCATGCCCAGCCACAGGTCGGCATGGCCGGGCGGGAATGGCGGCAGCAAGGACCGGCCCAGTACGGCATGTGCGGCCGGCACCGGCATCGCGCCCGTGCGTCCCGGCAGGGCTTCTCCGGCACTGATCATCCGCTGCAATCCCATGCTGCAATCCCCCCGTTGCCGTTCAATCCACCGGCAGGTGCTGCCACCAGCGTGACAGCGGACTGCCCTCGCGCTGCTGCTGCAGCCACTGCGCCCAGTCCTGCTGCCAGCGCGGCAGGCCGCCGGGGTAGTGCTGCTGCAGGAAAGCCTGCGTATCCACCACCTGGCAGTAGTTGTCTGCCAGCCACTGCACATACTGCCCGAACACTGCCGACTCGGCACCCGACCACAGGAAAGCGGCCAGCGCCCAGGCGCGGGCATAATCGGCGGCCGGATCAGGACCGGGCCACTGCAGCCGGCCGAATTCGGCCAGCAGGTCCTCGCCGCGCAGTGTGGCCACCTGTGCCAGGTGTTGTTGCAGCAGCGGCGTGGGTTGCCAGGCACCCTGGCGGTACTGCAGGGCCTGGAAGAACCCGGCCATGCCCTCGTCAAACCACAGGGGCGGCCGCGCCAGCAGCTCGTAGTGGATGGCATGCACGATCTCGTGGCGGATCACGCCGGCATCCCAGGCCGCATCGCCGGACAACAGCACGGCCACTTCACGCGACAGCGCATCGTACAGGCCAACGGTACCGGATGACGGGCTGTCGCGTGCCGCGCGCCAGGCAGCAAACGCATCGGCATCGCTGAAGGCACGGATGCGCACGGTAATCCGCCGCGTCGCCGCCTGCGGCAGGTACCGCGCATAGAAACGCAGGATGCGCACGGCATCGTCCTGCAGTGCCTGCCGCATGGCCGGCGGCATGGCCTGCGGATCGGCCTCGACCAGCAGCGTGACCGGCACCACGCCCGGCACGAAGCGATCGGACAAGTCTTCCGCCGCTGCCGCTGTCGGCGCCTTGTCGCCGTAATGCCAGCGGCCCTGGGCATCGCGCCAGCGGTATACGCCCGTGGCCGTGGCCGGCGTTGCCTGCGGCACGCTGCGGGGCACGCAGGCACGCTCCGGCGCATGCTCGGGCCATGGCAATGGTGCTGCAGCCACGGCAGCCGGTGGCGGGGTCGAGGGCAGCGGTGCAGCCGGAGCCGGCTGCAGCGCACGGCTGGCCAGCTGCTGCAGGCGGATGCGCTCGTCCGCTGACAAGGAGGCCCACACGGCCGCCAGGAAGCCGGCACAAAACAGTACGGGCAACAGCGGGCGCATCACACCGGCCCCGGTACCGTATCGGACTGCCAGGCAAAGCGCGGCTGCCGGCGACCGTCGTGAACGATGTCTTCGGTGAACATCGCGGCCGGCCGTACCCACAGGCCGCGCTCGCCGTAGAGGGTGCGGTAGAGCACCATCGGTTCCAGCGTTTCACTGTGGCGCACCACGTCGATCACTGCGTACAGGCCGCCCTTGTAATGGAGGTAGAGGCCGCTACGCACCGCCGGCAGCGGCGCCAGGTCGCTGTCGCTCACGATTCGAGTTCCTCCCAGCGCTGGTAGGCCGCATCCAGCTCCTGCTGCACGGCCTGCAGTGCCGCCAGCGTCGCCTGCACGGTGGCCTGCGGCTGTGCGTAGAACGCCGGGTCGCTGATGCGCGCGGTGAGCACGCCCTTGTCAGCCTCCAGGGTTTCGATGCGCGCCGGCAGTGCCGCCAGTTCTTTCTGCTCCTTGTAGCTGCGCTTGCGTGCCGCCACCGGCTGCACGGCAGGTGCAGCAGCAGGCGCCGTGGCGGCTGCCGGCGCTGTTGTTGCCGGCATATCCGGGCGGGCATCGAGGCGGCCGCCCTTGGCCATCCAGTCGTTGTAGCCGCCGACGAACTCCTGCACCGTGCCGTCACCGGGCAGCACCAGCAGGCTGGACACCACGCGGTCCATGAATTCGCGGTCGTGGCTGACCAGCAGCACGGTGCCGTCGAAGTCCAGCAGCAGCTCTTCGAGCAATTCAAGGGTTTCGATGTCGAGGTCGTTGGTGGGCTCGTCCAGCACGAGGATGTTGGCCGGGCGGCTGAACAGGCGCGCGAGGATCGCACGGTTCTGCTCGCCGCCGGACAGCGCCCGTACCGGCGTGCGCACGCGCTCCGGCGAAAACAGGAAATCGCCGAGGTAGCTGATGGCATGGCGGCGCTGGCCCTTGATCTCGATGAAATCCTGGCCGCCGCAGACATTGTCGATGAGGTTCTTCGCCGGATCGAGGTTTGCCCGCAGCTGGTCGAAGTAGGCAATCTCGCGCTTGGTGCCCAGCGTCACCGTGCCGCTGTCGGGGGTGAGCTCACCGAGCAGCAGCTTCAGCAGGGTCGACTTGCCGGCACCGTTGGGGCCGATGATGCCGATGCGGTCACCGCGCTGGATGATGGCCGAGAAATCGCGGATCACCGGCTTGCCGCCGTACGCGACACAGGCGTGTTCGATCTCGGCGACGATCTTGCCGGAACGCTCGGCCTGCTCGAGCTCGATGCGGGCCGTACCGACGCGCTCGCGACGGGCTGCACGCTCCACCCGCAAGGCCTTCAGGGCACGCACGCGGCCTTCGTTGCGGGTGCGGCGGGCCTTGATGCCCTGGCGGATCCAGCGCTCTTCTTCGGCCAGCTTCTTGTCGAACAGGGCATTGGCGCGTTCCTCGGCAGCCAGTTGCTGCTCGCGGAATTCGAGGAAGCCGCTGTAGCTGCCGCGCCAGTCGCGCAGGTGACCGCGGTCGAGTTCGAGGATGCGGTTGGCCACATGCTGCAGGAAGGCCCGGTCGTGCGTGACGAACAGCAGCGCACCACGGAATTCCAGCAGCAGTTTTTCGAGCCATTCGATGGCCGGGATGTCGAGGTGGTTGGTCGGCTCGTCCAGCAACAGGATGTCGGGGTCCGACACCAGCGCCTTCGCCAGCGCCACCCGCCGCCGCCAGCCGCCGGACAATTCGCGCATGCGGGCATCGGCCGGCAACTGCAGCTGGCTGATCACGCTGTCGACCTTCTGCCCCAGGCGCCAGCCGTCACGCGCTTCCATTGCCTGCTGGATGCGTTCAAGCGCCTGCAGGTCGACCTCGGCGGCCTGCAGGCAATGGTGGTATTGCGCGAGCAATGCACCGGTCTCGGCCAGGCCACTGGCCACCACGTCGTAGACGGCCTGCTCATCCTGCGCCGGCAGGGCCTGCTCCAGCCAGGCCACGCGGGTGCCGGGACGCAGCCAGCGCTCGCCACCGTCCGGCAATACCTCGCCGGCCACGACCCGCAGCAGGGTGGTCTTGCCCTCGCCGTTGCGGCCGAGCAGGCCGATGCGCTCGCCGGCGCGCAGGTCGAGCTGTACGGCATCGAGCAGGGCGCGCGGGCCGAGGGTGACCGTCAGCCGGTCGAGGCGGAGCAAGGGCATGTCTGGGGTCCTGCCAGGGAATCGGTACGGCACGCAAGGCCGCGCCGGCCATTATAATGGAAGCCCCAGACCCACCGACTGCAGGAACCCACCATGGCCAGCCACCGTTTTACCGCCGGCGCCCCGGACATCCAGCCTCCGCTGGTACTCGATGACGAGGCCATCGCCCGCCACCCCTGGGACCGCCAGGTGGATATTGCCGTGATCGGCTTTGGCGGCGCCGGTGCCGCCGCTGCCATCGAAGCGCGTGAGCGCGGCGCCGATGTGCTGGTGGCCGAGCGCTTCATGGGCGGCGGTTCCACCACCATCAGCGGTGGCATCTACTACGCCGGTGGTGGTACCCGCATCCAGCGTGAGGCCGGTTTCGAGGACGATGCCGACAACATGTTCCGTTACCTGCGCCAGGAAACGAAGGATGCCGTGCGCGAGGACACCCTGCGCCGCTTCTGCGAGCAGAGCGTGGACAACTTCAACTGGATCAGCGAGCGCGGCGTTCCCTTCGAGGCCAGCTATTGCCCGATCAAGACCTCCTACCCGTCAAACCGCTACTACTTCTACTACTCCGGCAATGAATCCTTCCCGCCTTACAGCGATGCCGCCACACCGGTACCGCGCGGCCACCGTGCCCGTGCGCCCGGGGTGTCGGGCGCAGCGCTGTTCCAGCCGCTGAAGGACTGGGCACTGCGCCAGGGCGTGCGTACCGAAACCCAGTTCCTCGTCAACCGCCTCGTCACCAACACGCACGGCGAGGTGGTCGGCATCAGCGGTACGCGTCTGGAATCCGGCAGCCTGGCCGGCCTGGCCCACCGCGGGCTGTTTGCGCTGATGGTGCTGCTGCGCTATGCCACCATCTTCACGCCGTTCGTGAACCACCTCATCCGCTGGGTGCTGGAAACCCTGGAAAAACGCGGCAAACCGTTTTGCGTGCGTGCCCGCCGCGGCGTGATCCTCGCGGCCGGCGGCTTCTATTACAACCGCGAGATGCTGCAGCAACATGCCCCGGACTACCTCAAGGGCACGCCGCTGGGCACCATTGCCGACAATGGCAGCGGCATCCGCTTGGGCGAATCGGTGGGCGGCAGCACGGCCCACATGGACAGCGTCTCGGCCTGGCGCTTCATCAACCCGCCGAATGCCCTGGCCCGCGGCGTGCTGATCGGCCCGCAAGGCGAGCGCATCTGCAACGAGATGCTGTACGGCGCACAGATGAGCGAGCGCATCATGAAAGAGCACGGCGGCAAGGGTTACCTTGTCATCGACCAGCGCCTGTGGAAACTCGCGCACACGCAGATCGGCCCTTCGCAGGCCATGTGGTTCCAGTCGGTCACGGCGCTGATGTACCTGTGGCTGGGTCGCCGCAAGGCAGCCACGCTCGACGGCCTGGCACGCAAGCTCGGCATCCCGGTGGAGGCCTTCCTCGCCACCATCGACGGCTACAACCGCATGGCCGCCGGCAAGCACGACCCGCAGGGCAAGATGCCCGATTTCCTCGAACCCCTGGGTGATGGCCCGTATTACGCGATCAACTGCTCGCTCGATGCGATGGTCGTGCCCTGCCCCTCGCTGACGCTGGGCGGGCTGCAGGTGGATGAAACCACCGGGGAAGTGCTCGGCACGCAGGGCCAGCCGATCCGTGGCCTGTATGCCGCCGGCCGCACGGCCGTGGGCATCGCTTCGCGTTCGTACGTGTCCGGCCTGTCGATTGCCGACTGCGTGTTCTCGGGCCGCCGTGCCGGCGCCCATGCCGCGCAGCGCTAGCGGGCGTACAGGCTGATGTGCGTGATGCGGCCCTCGCACACGCGGTAGAGGCCGCATAGCGAAAGCGTGAAGGATTCACCGGCCTGCAGGTCACGGCCAAGGAAACCGTGCACGGCCTGCTTCGCGGTGAACACATCGCGGATTTCCACTGCGGCAGAATCGCCGTCGACCAGGATGCGCTGCGGCGTCATGCAGTCGGTGAAGCGCTCGGTGATGTACCGGTAGGTTGCGAGCAGGGCCTCGCGGCCGCGCTGCTCGCCCTGCGCCGAGACCAGCACCACATCCGCATCGTAGAACGGGGCCAGCAACGCCGCATCGGCACTGTTGTAGGCGCGGTAATAGGCCTCGAAAAAATCGCGGCCGAGCGCCCTGCTCACAGGCCGATCGCCCGCAGGTCGAGCTTGCCCTGCCGCAGCGGCGGGCACCAGAAATACGCCCCGGTGAGTGGCCGCGTGAAGTGGAACAGGGCATCGGTGATGCCATCGTCCTTGCCCAGCATGCGTGCCAGCAGCACCTCGAAGGGCCGGAAGGACGCCGCAAAGGCCACGAACACCAGCCCCTCACCGGCATCATCGGCCCACGGCATCGAACGCCGCAGCACGAAGGCCGCCGGATCGAAATCCTCCTGCGCGGTGCGCTTCACATGGGCGGAAGCCGGCGCCCGTGCGATTTCGGTGTTGTCGGCACGGCGGCGGCCAAAAGTGTTGTCCTGTTCCTTGGGCGGCAGGGCCTGGAAGGCATCGAGGTCATGCAGCCACTGCTGCACGGCCACGAAACTGGAGCCGGCCAGGCCGTCACCGGCCGCCACGAAGGCCGTCTTCACGGCCCTGGCACCGGTGGGGTTCTCGGTACCGTCGACATAGCCGCTCAGGTCGCGGCCGCCATCGTAATAAAACGCATCGATCACCTCAGCCAGTGTGAACGCCGGCGCCAGCAGTGCCTCGAACTGGCGCGTGCGGTGCACCAGTTCGCCACGGTCCTTGCCACGCAGCCACAGCCACAGCGCCGCCGGCGTGGAGGGGATCTCGATGCCGGGACCCGATTGCACCGGGAACAGCGTGAGGCCTTCCACCACCCACCCCAATGCCTGCAGCAGCGGCAGGCCCAGGCCGGCCACGGTGGCGTCACCATCGACCGCTGCAGCCAGTTGCCGCAGCACGGCCGGGGCGGCTTGTGCCGAAACCAGCGAGAATTGCAGGTAGCGTGCCTGCGGCGGGACTGCCGCAAGGATACCGGGTTGGGCCGTTTTCATGGGGTATTTCCTCGATCGTTGCCATCAGGACTGACTGTCATCACAATACCAAAACCGCGCGACGGCCAACACCCGCGCGGTTACCGTAGCGACTGCCAAGGAATGCAACCATGAATACCCTGACCACACGCCTGCTCACTGCCGCCCTGCTGCTGGCCAGCTCCCTGACCCTTGCCGACGGCATGCAGCCCGGCCTGTGGGAGGTCCGCCACACCACCCTGGTCGACGGCAAGCCGCTGCCGACACTCAATGAGATGATGGCCGATGTGCCCCCGGAAATGCGCGCACAGATGCAGGGCATGATGGCCGCGCAGGGTGTCGGCATGGCAGCCGAGGCCATCCGCATCTGCATCAGCCCGGAACAGGCAGCACGCCGTGACATGCCGCCTGCCGATGCACAGCCGGACTGCCGCTTCGATACCACGCAAAAGGGCCCGCGCCACTGGAGCTACCGCATGACCTGCCAGGACCCGCCCAGCAGCGGTGAAGGCGAAACCGAACTGCTCAGCGACACCCAGTGGAAGAGCAGCATGCAGATGCAACGGCAGGAGCGCGGCCGCACGCAGCGCATGGAAACCCGCAGCGAAGGCCGCTGGGTCGGCAAGGACTGCGGCAACGTCAGGCCGCAACGCTGACATGACAGCGCCCTACAGCCTGCACAACACCTGGGGGCAGCTGACACCGGCACTGGGCGAGGAAATCAGCGCATTCTGGCTCGGCCAGCATGCCCTCCCCTCTGCCGAGGCGGCCGCCCGGCGGCTGCCGCAGGTGGCTTTCATTGCCCGCAACCCGGCCGGCCAGCTGATTGGCGTGTCCACCGCCTACAAGCAGCGCAATGCCCAGCTCGACAACCATTTCTATTACATGCGGGCCTTCGTGCACCCGGACTACCGCGACCTCGACATCGGCCGCGCCTTCACGCGCAGCATCCGTGACTACTTCGAGGAACGCTTCGTGCGCGGCGAAGGCGATGAGGCCATCGGTATCTTCCTCGAAATCGAAAACGCGTTCTTCAAGAAACACCGCCGTGAGGCCATCCTGTCCGACACCGGCTTCATCTTCGTCGGCAAGAATGCCCGTGGTGACCACCTGCGGGTGTACTACTTCAAGGGCGCCCACATCTGATGGGCGGGCTGGTGTGGCTGGCCTCCTACCCGAAGTCGGGCAATACCTGGACACGGCATGTCCTGCACGGCCTGCTCGACGACGGCGAAACGCCACACGACATCAACCACCTGCAGGGCAAAACCACCTGGGACAGCTCGCTGCGCTGGTACGCCCCGCTGCTGCACAAGCCGCTGCAGGACTGCAGCCATGCCGAGGTATCGGCCGTGCGCCTGCAGGCCAATGCGGCCATGGCCGCTGCCGCCGGCAACGGCCTGCTGTTCGTGAAGACGCACAACGCACTGGTGACGGACGGCGGCGTCCCGATGATCAATACGCAGGTTACCGCCGGTGCGGTCTACATCATCCGCAACCCGCTGGATGTCGCGGTGTCCTACAGCCACCACCTGGATGCCTCACTGGATGCCACCATTGCCTGGATGGGCACGCCGGGGCAGCGCCTCACCAACTCCGCCGGGATGGCCTACGAACTGCCCGGCAGCTGGTCGGAGCATGTGGCGTCGTGGACGCGCAAACCCCACCGGGCCCTGCACATCATGCGCTACGAGGACATGCTGGCCCGGCCGCTGGACACCTTTGCGGCGCTGGCGCACTTCCTGCAACTGCCCGTCACCGAGGCACGCCTGCAGCACGCCATCACGGCGTCCTCCTTCGACACGCTGCGCCACCAGGAAAGCACACACGGCTTTCGCGAGAAACCCGACAGCGCCGGGCGCTTCTTCCGTGCAGGGCGCAGTGGGCAATGGCGCGACGCACTGTCGGCTGCACAGGTCGAACGGATCCTGGCCGATCACGGTGAGCAGATGGCACGCTTTGGCTACAGCGCCGACTGAATGCCCGCAACCGCTGCTGCAAAAAAAGAGGGGGCCGATGGCCCCCTCGTGCATCAGGCCTCGCCTCAGAACTGCCAGCCCAGGCGGACAAAGGCGCCCAGGCGGGTCAGGTCGCTTTCGCGATGCTGCTTGAAGTCATCGGTATCGAAGCGTGACTCGAGGATGTTTTCCGTGCGGGAGAAGGCATAACCCACCGACAGCGTGGGCGTCCCTTCGGCGTTTGGCAGCATTTTCCAGTTGATGGCCAGCTCGGCATCCAGTCCGTACCACCAGCTGTTTTCGCTGCGCGAGGCCACCCCGCCGACCCACATCGGGTACTGCTTGTAATAGTCCGAATCGCGCTCACCGTAGAGTGCCGTGCCGGCCAGCAGGCCTGACAGCGACAGGCCGCAATCCTCGCTCAGTACGATCTCGGTGCCGGCACCGAAGCGCAGGCCCAGCGCCGACAGGTCGTGGTTGGCACGCGTGCGGGCCGTGAAGGTATTGCTGCTGGGTATGGCGGTATTGTCGTAGCGGTCCGCATAGCCGGCATCATTGTCCTGCTGGATCTCGGCATAGCGCAGGCCGCCGAACAGGCGCACATCCTGCCCGCCGAGCTGCAGGGTATGGCCTGCCTCGAAATCGACGAAGTCGTAATCCAGCGACATCCGCGAGGCCACCGATTGCGTGCTGTACTTGGCCGGACCCGGATTGTATTGCGCGGTGAATTCCCGCTTGTTGGCCGCTTCCATCTGGCTGAAGCCCAGGCGCAGGTCCCAGCCGTCCTGCAGGGGCCATTGCAGGTAGGCATCGAATGCCTTGTGGCTGCGCTCTAGGTCGACGACGGGGTATTTGGCACTGCCGATACCGTCGGTCTCGACATCGAAGTCATAGGTCGTGAGCGTCAGCGACGGACCTGCCCCTTCTGCCGGTGCCGCCGATGCGCCACCGACCGCGACGGCAGAGACCGCCTGTACCAACGCCAGTTTTTTCCACATAGCCATAATCATCACTCCTTGCGATTGTTTCCCTAGGCATCCCCGTCCATGCAGGGCCCACCCATGATACACCGCTCACGGCGTGCGGCTTCAACCCGGGCCGGGCTGCCTGGGTGCCTCGTCGGGCGCTGCGGCCTCCCGGGGCGGGAAGAACAGCGCCACCGGGTGCCGGCGTGCATACGCCAGCAGGCGTGTTGCCAGCTGGCGCGAATAGGCAAAATGCACGCCACGCGACTTGCGCGCCACATTCAATGCCAGTGCGAAACTGACCACCAGGTTGACCAAGCCGATCAGCACGATACCGGCCAGTGACAGCAGCAGTGCGCCCCAACCGATGTCACCCGCATTGGCCGCCAGTACGATGCCGAGGTTGGCCGAGGCGAAGGACACGTGACGGATGTCCACCGGCAGGCCAATCACCAGCCCGATGGCACCAATCGACCCCAGCATGAAACCGAGGCTGATGTTGCCGGCCAGGGCGCCGAGGTTGTTTTCGGCATAGGCCGCCAGCTGCAGGGTGCGCACCTCGCCGAGCCGGCGGCGCAGGGTACGGTGCTGCAGCAGGCGTTCGGGAATGCGGCTGTATACCGCCTTGTTGTCGAAATAGCCGGAAATCAGCCCCGACAGGAACAGGCACACGCCGGCAATGCCGGCATGCAGCACGGCCAGGCTGGTGAGCGGGTCCAGCTCATGCAACAGGCGGGCAGCCTTGTCCGGCGGCGGGATGCCGGTGGCACCCAGGGCATGCAGGCCCCAGATGAGTGCTGCCGCCACCGGCAAGGCCAGCACGACATTGCCGACGATCGCCGCAAACTGGGTGCGCAGGGTGTGCAGGATGGTTTGCGCCAGCTCATCGAGGTTTTTCTCGCGGTTGCCGCCAGCAGACAGGTTGGCAGCAATCGCCTGCGCCGTCATGGCCGGCTGCTTGGTGGCAATGGTGAAGCCCAGCATGTGGATCAGCACGAAGCCGCCGGCATAGTTGAGGCTGAACAGGAAGGCTTCCGTGAAAACCGGCAGGTGCAGCAGGCTGATCGCCAGCTTGTTGATTGCCATGAAACCCACCACGATGCCGCCACCCAAGGCAGCACGCAGCATGCGGATCCAGCCGCTGCGGGTGGTCGTGATGTAGTGTTCGCCGGTACGCGCTGCATGGGCCGTCACCTGGCGCGCCAGCAAGTCGGTATTTTCCGTCCACACATCCGATAGGCGGTGGCGGCGGTTGATGGCACGCACCAGCTCCTGGAACAGCGCCAGCGCCGGCACGCGGTTGTTGGCCCCGACCTCGGGCGACAGGATCGCCAGCAGCACCTGCAGGCGCCCGATGTGCTGGCGCAGCCGTGTCAGGTGCCAGGTCAGGCTGATGCTGGTGCCCGTCTTGGCCGACTGCTTGCGCACCTTGGCGAGGATGTCTTCACACTGCTGCAGCAACACCAGGATGTGCTTGCCATCCTCGGCCATCGGCTGGCGTTCGGCCAATGCGGCGTTGAAGGCATCGATGAAGGCCCGCACATGGGCACTTTGCGTCAGGAACGGCGATTCGAAACGCTCGATCTCCGGGTAGTTGCGCACGAACTCCGGCTCCAGTGCCGTGCCGGCAATGCGCAGCGAAAGCACTTCCATCGCATCGAGGATGTCACCGAATGCATCGTACAGGGCCGGGTTGCCGGCTTCCGCCGGCAGGTCGATGGCATCCAGCACGCCGGACCACAGCGACTCCGGGATGCCACGCAGCCAGACATAATCCCAGGGCTGCGTGAATACCTCGGCCAGGTAATCACGCAGGCTCGCCGGGTCGATGACCTCCGGCAGCACGCGCTGCACCAGGCGCGACCACAGGGCCGACACCATCCCGTCATTGCCCAGGATGCCGGTATCGGCATAGAGGCGGATCTGCTGCTTGTGCGAAAACAGGTGCAGCAGTTGCCGGCGCAGGGCGGCACGCAGGTCGGCACGCTCACACAGCACGTCACGCAGGATTTCCAGGCGCAGCACGGCTTCCTTGCGCTGCGTGTACCTGGCCGGCCGCAGTGCGGCGACCAGGGTCGCCAGTGCCTCGGGCTCATCCTGCGGGCCCGGCAACAGGGCCTGCAGGGCCTGCTCGATGACAGGCCGGTACGATGCGCGGGGGTCAGGCGTGTCTGTCATGCGGGTTCCCTGGACGGCTTGGGCAGCAGGCCCGGATTATCCCAGACCCCGGCGCGGCTGCCCATGTTTTTTGCCGGCCGCCGTGTACGGCTTGTGCAACAGCACCACATCCGGTACCGGGAATTCGCACTGCCAGCCATACCGCGCCGCCAGCACGCGGAACGCCTGCGGCCGGTAGAACACCACATGGGTGGGATCACGCCGGTAATGCCAGCGTTCGAAATCGATGCCGTCATCGAGCAAGGCGGTCATGATCGCCAGCCAGCCGCCGGGCTGCAGCAGGGCATCGAAGCGGGCAAATTCGCGGGCCGGCTGGTGGAAGTGCTCGACGACTTCCGTGCAGGTGATGAACCCGTAGCGCTGCTGCAGCACGGCCTCATCGGGCCGGAACAGCGGATCGTACAATGCCACGCGGTGTCCCGCTGCCTCCAGCATCGCGGCCAGTGCCGGCCCCGGCCCGCAGCCGTAATCGAGGCCGTGCTGCTGCGGGGGCAGGCGTGCCAGCAAGGGCCCGGCCAGGCGGGCCAGGAAGGCGCGGTAGCGGGCATCATCCGGATCGTTGCGGTGCAGGCCGTAATAGGCGCGCTCGGCAACGGCATCCAGCCGTGCGGATGCCTCCAGCACGGTGGCCTCACAATGGGGGCAGCGGGCATAGGCACGGCCATCCTGCACCTGCCAGGGCTGCAGGCGGGCAACACCACACACCGGGCAGTCGGCAGCACGCATTGCATCCTCCGGGTACGGGAACAGGCAACACCTTACCCCATCGGCACGGGACTGCCGACCCGGCCAGCACGGCTTTCTGGTATAACGCCGGCATGGATACCCGCGCCCTGCCCCGTCGCCACCCCGGCCTGTTCCTGCTGCTGGCCTTGCTGGTGCTGCCGGCCTGCCAGCTGCGGCCCGCGCCTACCGCCACCCCGCAGGCCACCGCCTGGCCGCAGGCCGAGGCACTGTTCCGGCAGGACCCGCGCTGGCTCGGTGGCGATGCAGCGCTTTCCATCCCGCTGGATGCCACGCGCCGCCTGTGGCTGTTCGGTGACAGTTTCATTGCCGTCCAGCCCGGCGCACCACGCGCACAGGCCGCCTTCATCCACAACAGCGTGGCCGTGCAGGAAGGCCTGGAACCGCCAACAGCGCGGTTGCGCTTCCACTGGCAGTCCACGCCGGACGGCCAGCCCTCGGCGTTCTTCGCCGGCAATGGCACACACTGGTACTGGCCGGGCCATGGCATGCGCATCGCCGGCGGCCCCTTGCTGGTGTTCCTGCAGGCCATCACGGCAGCCGACAACCCGCTGGGCTTCTCCCCCGGCGGTTTTGCACTGGCCATCATCGCCAACCCCGATGCCGACCCTGCGCACTGGCAGCCGCGCATCGTCGCCGGCGCCAAGCCGCCCTTCGATGCCGTGCCCGGTGCTGCCGTGCTGCATGACGGTGAGCATGCCGTGGTGCTGGCGCTGCGCCAGCACGGCGTGCATGCCGGAGCCCTGGTGCGCTACCGTGTGCCCGACCTCGCCCGCGGCGATACCACGCAGGGCGAATGGTGGGGCGGCGACGCCCGTGGCTGGCTGCCGGCCACACAGCTGCCCGACGGCCCGGCCTGGATACTCGACGATGCCGGCAGCGAGGCCTCGCTGCACTTCGAACCCTGCCTGCAGGCCTTCGTGCATGTGGCGAGCTACGGCTTCGGCAGCAGCACCCTCGGCCTGCGCACGGCACCGGCCCTCACCGGCCCCTGGAGTGCGCCGCGCAGCGTGTACACGCCACCGGAATCGCAGCAGCCCCATGCCCTGGTCTACGCCGGCAAGGCCCACCCGGACTGGACGGCCGGTGCGCGTTGTGAACGCGTGCTGGGCTATGTTGCCAACAGCCTCAACAACACGGCCTTGTTCACGCCGGCCGGCGGGCAGCAACTGTACTGGCCGCGCCTGCTGCGGCTAAACCTCAGCCACTGGCCCACGGAGGCCCCATGACACTGCGCACCCTGCCCAATGCCCTGTGGTGCAGCCTGCTGTGCCCGCTGCTGCTGGCTGCCTGTGCCACGGTCGACTACACGCCGCGGGAGTACCCGCTGCGCGACGGGGTAATCTCCCCGTTCGGGGTGGCAGGCACCGCCCGCATCACCAACGCACAGCCCTCCACCACGCCGGTCATCGTCTATGACTACGGCGGCGTGCAGTGGCAATCGACCCTGCAGGCCATCACTGCCGTGATGAGCGCACAGGCCAACCGCGAACTGGCGAAACACGGCCGCCCGACGCACGATGCGCCGCCCAAGACGATTGCCCTCAAGGTCACTGCGCTGCGCAGCGAGTACACCGGTGCCTTCTTCTGGAAAAGCCACATCGACTTCGAAGCCCTGCTGGGCACTGTGCAAACCGTCCACTTCAGCGTGGCACATAGCAGCGGTGTGCTGGAGCAGGATCTCAACGGCTGCATTGCCGAAGGCGTGATGACCCTGTTGACCGATGCCCGCGTCAGGGCCTATCTTGCCCGCTGACCCTCACACACGGCGGGATTCCCATGGCCAAAGACAGCAACGGCAATGCACTGGACGACGGCGATGCCGTGCAGGTCATCAAGGACCTGAAGGTCAAGGGCAGTTCCGATGTGATCAAGCGCGGCACCCTCTACAAGGGCATTCGCCTGACCGGCAATGACGAGGAAGTCGAGGTCGGCAAGGGCAAGGCCACCCTGGTGCTGAAGACCTGCTTCCTGAAGAAAGCCTGACGCCGCACGCCAGCCCGGCTCAGCGGCGGTAGCGCCACCACCACAGGCCATACACCCCGGCATTGATGCCGATGACCAGCAGGCCCAGCACCAGCTGCGTCGAAACGGCCAGCCCCGGCGGGTAGATGACCGGCAGCAGGTAGTGCTCGATGAAACCGCCGCCATACCCCTGCTCGCCGCCCAGCACCCGCAGGCGGTTTTCCAGCGGCGTCAGCGGGCACGGCAGGGATGCCAGCTCCACCAGCGCACCCCAGGCCGCCAGCGGCAGGTGCAGCCAGGCCCAGCGGCGCTGCACGAACACCAGCAGGCCACCGGCCACCACGAACAGGATAAAGGCCATGTGCAGCACCAGCAGCGCATCGGCAGCGATCCGGAACAGCATGCCAACCCTCCCCTGTGATGCCGCCGGCCATGCCGGTCAAATCGAAATGTTACTCTGGTTCCAATTGTTATTTGGGCTGTACTATTGTCCCCGGTTTCATACCCGCTTGCAGAAAAGGAGTTTTGCCTTGAAAACGCATCAGCGCATCGCTGCCATTGCCCTGCTGGCCGTTGCCGGCCTGAGCCAGGCCGGGCTAGACGAAGGTGTAGCCGCCTTTAAACGCAACGACTATCGGACCGCCATGGCGGAATGGCGACCGCTGGCCGAACAGGGTGATGCGAAGATGCAAGCCATGCTTGGCGCGATGTATGCCGATGGCCTGGGTGTGGCGCAGGATGACC